>Ga0335075_10015377_pt1 | contig 11473 bp, 12 predicted proteins | sample Lox_Sample_24_FD_206723 | JGI IMG/M metagenome (GOLD analysis project Ga0335075, IMG submission 206723) | Soil microbial communities from Loxahatchee National Wildlife Refuge, Florida, United States - Lox_Sample_2.4 | ecosystem: Environmental > Terrestrial > Soil > Wetlands | place: USA...
CCTACTCGACGTCCTTGAGGATCCGCTGCACCGACTCCAGCTGATCCCGGAGCTGGGCCACCTGCACGGAGAGGTCGACCAGCTTTAGCTCGGTGTGCTCCTGGGCGGTCACGGCCATGTCGGCGAGTCGGCGGTATTCCTCGGAAAGGCCGCGGTATTCGTCGCCTTTGGTCAGTGCCGCCTTGGCCACTATCGAAGCGCCGAGCGCCCGGCCCCAGACCACGACCGCGAGCGCGCAAACGATACCCCCGAGGATGACCGCCGCCAGGGCTACCCCTTTCACCGCTACTCCGCCGTCTCGAGATCACCGGCGGCGCCGAGCGACCGCACCGCGACCATGACCGCCTTCGGGGTCAGTCGCAGCGTGAAGGGCACCACATCGTAGAACTTCATCGCCTTCCCGTCCTGTGAGACTTCGACGGCCGCCGACACCAGACCGGCCGCCTCCAGTTTCCGCAGGTGGACCTGGAGCAGGGCCCGGCTGATGTCAAGCTCCCGGGCCAGCCTGCTCACATAATTGCGCTCTTCGGCCAGGGTGGCCACGATCCGCAGCCGGTGCGGGTTGGCCAGGGTGGCCAGCACTACCAGCAGGGCGTCGCCGGTCAGGCCCGTGATTTCCAAGAACACCGTCCCCACTCACCTGCAACGAAAAGCTAGCAGATGCAAATTGGAGGGTCAACGCCGGTTCCTCAACCGCCGGGAGGGGCCGCGGCAAGTACCGGTGGGCACAACTGGGACCGGGCTTTCTTGGGCTGGGTCACAATGACCGAGAGCCCGCCGCGCAGTATGACGAATCAAGGGGCGGGCGGGCCGAGCGGATCGGAACGGATGAGAACGGAGGGAGAGCGAATGAAGACCAGGGCAGCGGTCCTTCGCGAGGTCGGCAAGGAATGGGAGATCGTCGAGCTTGACCTCGACCCGCCCAAGGACGGAGAGGTGCTCGTCCGCTTCGTGGCATCCGGGCTGTGCCACTCCGACGATCACCTGCGGACCGGTGACATCCCAGTCCGGTATCCCATCGTCGGCGGTCACGAGGGCGCCGGAGTCGTCGAGCAGGTAGGCGCGGGGGTCACCCGGCTGCAGATTGGTGATCACATCGTCTGCTCGTTCCTGCCGGTCTGCGGCCACTGCCGGTTCTGCGCCCGTGGCCTGACCAACCTGTGCGACCTCGGCGCCCTGCTGGTCGACAACTGCCTCCCCGACGGCACGTTCCGGTTCCACGGCGAGGGCCAGGACTTCGGCCAGATGTGCCTGCTCGGCACGTTCTCCCAGTGGGCGACGCTGTCCGAGCACTCCTGCGTCAAGGTCGACAAGGACCTGCCGCTGGAGACGGTGGTGCTGGTGGGCTGCGGCGTGCCGACCGGCTGGGGCACCGCGGTCAACGCGGGCGGCGTGCGGCCGGGCGACACCGTGGTGGTGTACGGCATCGGCGGGGTCGGCATCAACGCCGTGCAGGGCGCGGCGTTCGCCGGCGCGAAGAACATCGTCGCGGTGGACCCGCTGCCGAACAAGCGCGAGATAGCGGAGCGGCTCGGCGCCACCCACAGCGTGGCCGGCGCGGCGCAGGCCCAGCAGCTGGTCGCCGACCTGACCCAGGGGGTCGGTGCCGACCAGGCCCTGGTCACGGTGGGCGTGGTCACCGAGGACGTGATAGAGGCGGCGTTCGCGGCCATCCGCAAGCACGGCACCGTGATCGTGACCGGGCTGGCCGGACCCGGGAAGAAGAACATCCAGCTGTCCAGCTTCGAGCTCACCCTGTTCGAGAAGCGAATCGAGGGCGCGCTGTTCGGCGGCGGTAACCCGTTCGACGACATCCCGCTGATGCTCGACCTGTACCGGTCCGGCCGGCTCAAGCTGGACGAGCTGGTGACCAGCCAGTACCGGCTGGAGGACGTCAACCGCGGCTACCAGGATCTGCTCGAAGGCAGGAACGTGCGCGGTGTCCTGATCCACGAGCACTGATCTCGGCCCGAGCCGCCGCCAGCCGTTCATCTTGAACGGGACGCCGGCTGGCTGGTCACAGCCGGGAGCGCGACTCCTCGAGGGCGCGGGCGACCAGGACCCGGGCCAGGTGCTCGCGGTAGCGGCGGTCGGCGTTGATGTCCTCGGGCGGGCTCGACCCCTCGGCGGCGTGGGCGGCCGCGTCGCGCGGGGCGGCCCCCTCGGCCAGGGCCTGCTCGACCGGGCCGGCCCGCAGCGGCGTTTGGCCCATGTTCACCAGGGCCACGCGGTCGTCCTGGACCGCCACGCCGACGATCGCCCAGTCGATGGCGCGCTTGGTGAACTTCTGGAACGACCACCGGCCGGCCGCTTGCGGCCTGGGGATCCGTATCTCGGTCAGCAGCTCACCGGGCTCCAGGACGCTTTCGAACAGGCCCTGGAAGAACTGGCCGGCCCCGATCTCCCGGCTGCCCGCCGGCCCGCGGGCGACCAGCGTGGCGTCCAGGGCCAGGATGACGGCGGGCAGGTCAGCCGCGGGGTCGGCGTGCACCAGCGAGCCGCCGATCGTGCCGCGGTGGCGGACCTGCGGGTCGCCAACCTGGCCGGCGGCGTGGGCCAGCAGCGGTAGCTCGCTGGCCAGCAGTTCGGACCGGGCGAGCTCGTCGTGGCTGGTGAGCGCGCCCACCGCGATGTGCCCGTCCTCGCCGCGGACGTAACGAAGCTCGCCCAGCCGGCCGATGTCGATCAGCACCTCGGGCACGGCCAGGCGCAGCTTCATCAGCGGCAGCAGCGAGTGCCCGCCGGCCAGGAACTTGGCCTCGTCCCCGTCCTCGGCGGCCAGGTCCAGGGCCTGGTCCACCGACAGGGCCCGCTTATAGGTAAAGGGTGCCGGGATCAACCCACTCGCCTCTCGCTCACGGCCGGGGCGGCGGCCAGCACCGCCCGGACGATGTTGTGGTAACCGGTGCACCGGCACAGGTTGCCTTCCAGCGCGGTCCTGACCTCGTCCTCGGTGGGCGAGGGGTTCTCGGCGAGCAGCGACACGGCCGCCATCACCATGCCCGGGGTGCAGAACCCGCACTGCAGCCCGTGCTCGGCGTGGAACGCGGCCTGCACCGGGTGCATCTCTCCGGTGCCGTCGGCCAGCCCTTCGACCGTGGTCACCTCGCTCCCGTCGGCCTGGGCCGCCAGCACCGTGCACGACTTCACCGACTTGCCCCCACCCGCCTCCCCTGCCCCCTTCATTAGGACCGTGCACGCTCCGCAGGACGTGCTGTCGCAGCCGACGTTGGTGGCGGTGAGGTTGGCTACGTCGCGCAGGAAGTGCACCAGCAGGGTGCGGTCGGCCACCTCGGCCGCGACCTGGCTGCCGTTGACCGTGATCGTGACCTTCACCGGGCCGCTCCCTTCGTTTGCCCGCCCTGCCCACCCGACCCGCCCTGCCCACCCGGGGCGTCGCTGATCGCGGCCCACACCCGGGATGGCGTGGCCGGCATGTCGATGTGACGGATGCCCAGGTGGCTGACCGCGTCGATGACCGCGTTCTGCGTGGCCGGGGTGGCGCCGATGGTCCCGGCCTCGCCGATCCCCTTCACGCCCAGCGGGTTGATATCCGTCGGCGTCTCACTGTTGACCAGCTCGAAGCTGGGCAGCTCGGTCGCGGTGATCGCGGCGTAGTCGGCCAGCGTGCCGGTCAGCGGGTTGCCGTCGGCGTCGTACAGCATCTCCTCGAGCAGCGCCTGGGCCACGCCCTGGGCGATGCCGCCGTGCCGCTGCCCCTCGGCCAGGACCGGGTTGACCACGGTTCCCGCGTCGTCCGCGGTGACGTGCCTGATCAGCCGCACCTTGCCGGTCTCGGTGTCGACCTCGACGACTGCTACGTGCGTGCCGAACGGGAAGGTCGCGCCGCCCCCGGTGAACTGCACGTAGGCGGTGAGGCCGTCGGCACCGGCGTGCGTCGCCACGTCGGCCCAGGAACGGCCCGTTCCCGGGTCGCCGCGGACCTGCCAGGCCCCGCGCCCGGTGTCCAGTTCCAGGTCGGCCTCGGCCGCCTCGAGCATGTCCGCCGCCACCCGCCGGGCCTGCTCCTTGACCTCTAGCGCGGCCTTGTGCACGGCCACCCCGCCGAGCTGCAGCGACCGGGACGCGTAGGTGCCGACCCCCTCCGGGATCAGGTCGGTGTCCCCGTGGATCACGGTGACGTTGGCCATCGGGATCCCGAGCTCCGATTCGACCAGCATGGCCCAGGCCGTGTGGTGCCCCTGGCCGTGCGCGGAACTGCCAGTGTAGACGGTGGCCGTGCCGTCGCCGTGCACGGCGAGCCGGGCCGTCTCCCCGGCCGCCGCATCGGCGGCGGTGATCTCCACGTAGCTGGCCACCCCGATGCCGAGCTGCAGCACGTCCCCCTGCTCCCGGCGGCGGGCCTGCTCGGCCCGCAGGCCGGCGTAGCCGGACGCGGCCAGCACCTTGTCCAGCGCGGTGACGTAGTCCCCGGTGTCGTAGGTCGCGCCGGTCGGCGTGGAGTAGGGGAACTTGTCCGGCGGGATCAGGTTCTTCCTGCGCACCTCGGCCGGGTCCATGCCGATCTCGGCGGCGAACAGGTCCATGGCCCGCTCGATCGCCGCGGTCGCCTCGGGCCGGCCGGCGCCGCGGTAGGCGGAGATCGGCGTGGTGTTGGTCACCACCACACGGGACTTGGTCTGCACGTTCGCGATGTCGTACGGGCCCACGGCCATCAGCTTGGTCAGGAACGGCAGGAAGCCGCTCATCCGCGGGTAGGCCCCGGTGTCCTGGACGACGTCGAGCCGGTAGGCCAGCACCCGGCCGTCGTTGGTCCCCCCGATCTTGATGGTCTGCTCCTGGGCCCGCCCGTGCGTCATGCCGACCAGGTTCTCGCTACGGGTCTCCACCCAGCGCAGCGCCCGGCCGGTCTTGCGGGCCGCCCAGGCGACCAGGATCGCGTCCCGGTCGATCCCGACCTTGGCGCCGAACCCGCCGCCCACGTCGGGGGTGATGACGCGGATCGAGCCCGGGTCCATGCCCAGCGCCCCGGCCAGGATGAACCGGCTGATCTGTGCGTTCTGGGTGCTGACCCAGTAGGTCAGCTTGCCGTCGGCAAACCGGGCGGCGGCGGCGCGGCCCTCCAGCGGCATCGGGGCCAGCCGCTGGTTCACGATCGTCCGCTCGGCCACGGCGTCGCAGCCCTGGAAGATGGCGTCATCCGCCGCTTCGCCCGAGTCCACCGGGACGTTCGAGTCGGTGCCGTCGAACAGCAGCGTCGGCGTGTCCAGCGCGCCGCCGACGCCGATCACCGCGGGCAGCGGCTCGTAGTCGATGCTGACCAGCTCGGCCGCATCCTCGCCCTGGTAGCTGTCGCTGGTGATGACCATCGCCACCGGCTCGCCCACGTAGCGCACCCGGTCGATGGCCAGCAGCGGCTCGGACCAGAGGCCGCCGATCGGCAGCGGTGCTCCCTCGCTCACTTCGCTGCCCGGCTCGGGAGGCGGCGGTGGCGTCAGATCATCCATGTCCTGGATGGTCAGCACGGCGAGCACACCCGGAGCCTGACGGGCCGCGTCGGTGTCCATGCCGGTTATCTTCGCGTGGGCCATCGGGCTGCGCACGAACGTGACCCGCGCCGCGTCCGCCAGTTCCGGCAGCCGCAGGTCATCGACGTAGGTGCCGCCGACGGTCAGCAGGCGCGGGTCCTCGGTCCGCACCACCCGGGTACCCAGGATGCTCATGCTTGCCTGCCTTCCGGTTAATTGCCCGCGCGGTGGCAAGCATTCTGGCACCGCGCAGTATCAGAGGTACAGTCGCTGGTCGATCGGTATGCCCTGCTCCTGACAGTATGTCTCGTAATGGTTGATGAACCAGAAGACGTCAACGGTTTCCATCACCCGGTCCTCGTCGTCGAGGAACTCCAGCGGGCCGTTGAGCCAGAAGAACGTCTTCATGCCGTTCTCTGAGTACAGCGTGTGGGTCCGGCCCGGGCTCTCCCTGACGAAGTCGCCGGCCTTGGCCACCCACGAGTACTCCCGGTACAGCCAGGAACCCTCGATCACGTAGCCCGACACCGGCCCCCGGTGGCGATGCCGGCCGAGCTCGCCGCCGGCCTGGACCCAGAGCACGTTCGCGGCGCTGCTGCTGCGGACGTCGAACGTGAGGTGCTTGATGTACACGTTGGGGATGAACGGGACCCAGGGCGAGCCCTCGCCGTCGACGTAGCCCTCCTTCAGCGCGTACTTGTCCCGCATCTTGTCGACGCGCGCCTCGATCCCGACGTAGTTGGCGACGACGTCGTCTGCCGTGGTGGTCATGTCACTTCCCTTCTTACCCCGGCCTGCGCCGGAGCGGCCCTGCGTGTGGTTTGCCATGCTTTGCCCCCGCTCCGGCACGCCGCTCACGTGCCTCTGATCACCACCTTCATCACCTCGGCCGGATTGCTTATCGCGAATCTGATCGCCGCTGGCGCCTGGTCCAGGCTGAACTCGTGGCTGATCAGGCGGCCCAGCCGCGCGTCGTTGCGCTCGACCACGGCCACCGCGTCGGCGAACTCCGCGTCGCCGCAGCAGCTCACCCCGAGCAGGTCGAGCTCCTTCTCGGTCAGCGCGCCGACCCGGATCGGCGCCTCCTCGTTCGACATCCCGACCTGCACTGCCCGCCCGGCCGAGGCGACCATGCTGACCATCGCCGCCGTGGCCGCGGCCGCGCCGGTGGCGTCGAACGCCACCGGCGGCCCGGCCGGGCCCGCCCACCGGCGCGCGAAGGCGACCACCTCAGCCGGGTCACGCCACGGGAATGTCTCGGCGCCCAGCTCGCGGCTCAGCGCGAGACGGCTTTCCTGCAGGTCGATCACCAGCGCTTCGGCACCGCGTTCGCGTGCGACCAGGCAGATGCACTGCCCGATCGGCCCGGCGCCGAGCACCACGGCCCGCTCGCCCGGCTGGATCGCCGCCCGGTTCACCGCGCGCACCGCGATCGACACCGGCTCGGCCAGGGCCGCGATCGCGGGATCTCCGGCCGCGATCGGGAAGACCTGCGCCTGGCCGATGGCCAGGCGCTCCTGCAGCCCGCCGTCGAGGTGAATGCCGGTCAGCGTGAGGCGGTCGCACGCGTTCGGCCGCCCGGCGGTGCAGGGATAGCACTGTCCGCACGGGTGCAGCGGCCACACCGCGACGCGCTGCCCGATCTCGAGCTCCGGGCGGCAGGCCGGCCCGAGCGCGGTGATCACGCCCGCCAGCTCGTGGCCCTGGATCCGGGGGAACTGCGAGCCGCCCGCCGCCTCCGACAGGTGCCCGCCAAAGAAGTGGTAGTCGGAGCCGCAGATCCCGACCGCCTCCGGGCGGACCACGACCTGGCCGGGCCCGGGCGGCGGTGGCTCGGCCCGCTCGGTCAGCACCATGCAGCCGGCCCGCGCGGTGACCGCTGCGCGCATCAGCCTGTGCTCTTCCCGGTCGTGGCCGCTTGGCCGGCCTGGCCACCCCGGCTGGGCGGCAGCGTGGCGGCCTCCTGGCTGCCCCGCAGCAGGTAGGCCGACCTGAGCAGCTCGGGCTTTTCCCGCAGCTCCCGCGCCATTCCGGAAAAGCGCAGCTGGCCGCCCTCGAGCAGGTAGGCGCGGTTGGCCAGGCCCAGCGCGACGGTGGCGAACTGCTCGATGAGCAGCACCCCGATCCCGGACTCGGCGACCGCCCGGATGGTCGGGATCAGCCGGCTGATGACCACCGGCGCCAGTCCCAGCGAGAGCTCGTCAATCAGTATGTAGCGTGGCTGCGAGACGAGCGCCTGGGCCAGCACGACCATCTGCTGCTCGCCGCCGGACAGCGTCCTGGCCCGCGCCGAGAGCCGCCGCTCCAGCTCGGGGAACAGCTCGAGCGCCCACTTGCGCCCGGCTTGGGCCTCCTCGCGGGGCAGGGCGTAGGTGGCGACGCGGATGTTGTCCTCCACGGTCAGCTCCGTGAGCAGCCGGCGGCCCTCGGGGACGATCGCGATCCCGGCCTGGCGGATCCGTTCCGGGCGGCGGCCGGCCAGATCGCGGCCCGCCAGCACCACCGAGCCCGCCCGTGGCTTGAGCACGCCGCCGACCGCCAGGACCAGGCTCGACTTCCCGGCCCCGTTCGGCCCGAGCAGGGCAGTCACCTCGCCCGCCGGTATCTCGATCGAGACGTCGCGGACCACCGGCCGCCCGCCGCGCTCGACGGTCAGCTCGCGCAGGCTCAGCAGCCCCCCGCCCATCCCCTTCACCGGCTCGCTGCTCACGCGACCTCCGCCGTGCCCAGGTACGCGCGGATCACCCGGTCGTCCCGCAGCACCTCGGCGGTGGGGCCGGACGCGATCAGCTTGCCGAAGTCGAGCACGGCGGTGGTGTCGCAGCAGGCCGACACCAGACTCATGTCGTGATCGACGAGGATCGTCAGCGCGCCCGCCTGCTCGGGGATCCGGCGGATCACCTCGGCCAGGTGCCTGGTCTCGTCGTCGGGCAGCCCGGCCGCGGGCTCGTCAAGCAGCACCACCCGGGGCCGCCCGACCACGGCGCGGGCCACCTCAACCAGGCGGCGCTGGCCGGCCGCGAGCGTCCCGACCCGCGCGAACGCGTCGGCCTCGAGACCGGTGAAGGCGATGGCGCCGAGCACGTCCTGGCGCCGGGAGGCGCCGCGCTGCCGGGAGTGCTCGTGGATCATCGCGACGTTGTCGTAGACCGACAGCTCCTCGATGGCCTGCTCAGTCTGGAACGTTCGCCGCACTCCCCACCGGGCGCGGCGGAAGTGAACCATCGACAGCAGGTCTTCCCCGAACGCGCGCACAGTTCCGGCGGCCGGCCGGACGAAGCCGCTGAGCACGTTAAAGAAGGTCGTCTTGCCGGCACCGTTGGGCCCGATGAGCCCGCAGGTACCGGCCTCGAAGGTCACGCTCATGTCGTCCAGTGAGGTGACGCCACCGAACCGGACGGTCAGGCCCTCGACCTCGATGATCCCCTTACCCACCACCCCATCCCCCCTCATTGCTGCCATCACCTCGCGCCGCCACCGGACGTCGCGAGGCGCCGCAGCAGTCGGCCTAGGCGCGCAAGGTCCTTGGGCACCTGGTCAGCCATCCCGGCCGGAGCTGTGGTCAGCGTCAGCACCACGCCGATACCGAACAGGATCGTCAGCCAGTCGGCGGATACGCCCCAGTTCTGGAGCAGCGCCGGCAGGAACTCCAGCAGCAGCGCGGCCACGATCGCGCCCCACAGGCTGTAGGCGCCCCCCATCAGCACCACGGCAAACAGAATGATCGAGTCCTGGGCAGGGAAGTCGAGCGAGTAAAGGTAGTGCACCGCGCCCGCGTAGACCCCGCCCGCAACCCCGGTGATGAATGAGGCCAGCGCGAACGCCCACAGCTTGTAAAAAGTGGTGTTGATCCCGGCGGCCATCGCCGCGGGCTCGCTCTGCCTGATCGCGGCCCAGGCCCGGCCCGGCCGGGTCCGGATGTGCACGAACGCGAGCAGGAACAAAAGCGCAGCGACCACCACCGAATAACGGAAATAAGCGGGGTCGCTCGCGGCGATGCCCGGGCGGCGGATCGGGGGGATGTGGACCAGGCTGCCGTTGTAGCCCAGGAAGCCATGCCCCCCGTTCGGGAAGTTCGTCGTGTCCAGCACGATCGCGATCGCTCCGGCAAACATCAGCGTGATCAGCGCCAGGTACAGGCCGCGCAGCCGCAGGGCAGGCAGCCCGAGCAGCGTCCCGGCCGCCATCGTGATCAGGCCCGCCTCCAGCAGCACCAGCGGGAACGGCTGCGACGTGGCGAACAAGAGCCTGGCTGCCACCCACGCGCCGATGGCGAGCACCGCGACCTGCCCGAGCGACACCAGGCCAACCCGGCCGACCAGCACCCCGAGCCCGAGCGCGACCATGGCGTACACCGCCACCTGGGTCATCGTGTCGACGTAGTAGAGCGTCATCAGCTGCGGCAGCGCGAGCAGCACGAAGAGGAACAGGGCAGCGATGACGACTGCGCGCGTCACGGTCGGTGTTGCCGGCCTTCCCCGCCGTGGTGAGCGCTGCCGGGTGCTCGCGTCGGCGACCGCGGTGCCAGCCACTAGACTGCCTCGCCCGTTACCACTAGGCCTCCTCGCGGGAGCGCGACACCACGCTGCGCCGGGAGAACGCGAGCAGGGCCACGGCGGCCAGGACGAACGGGGTCATGTCGTTGTAGTTGCCGACCGACGAAATCGGCGTCAGCAGGTTCTGCACCAGGCCGATCACGATCGCCGCCACGAACGTGAAGGCGATCGAGCGCAGCCGGGCGATCAGCGCCGCGGCCAGCGTGTAGATCACCAGGAATGTAAGCGTCGTCGCGTCCAGCGCCACCATGTCGGCGAGCAGGATCCCGGCCACCCCGGCCAGCACACCGCAGCCGAGCCAGGCCGCGGCCTCCACCCGCCGCACCGGCACGCCGAGGGTTGCGGTGATCTCGCGGTCGTTAGCCATCGCCCGCATCGCGGTGCCGAGCTTGGTGTAGCGCAGAAACACCGCCGTCACCACCGCGATCGCAATGCCCAGGCCGAGCCCGATCACCTGCGTCCAGTTCACCTGGACCTGGGCCACGCCGAATCCGCTGTTGTCGGTCGGCAGCGTGATCGCGCGAGACTCCCCGCCGCTGGTCGTCCACAGCAGGTCCATCACCCCGAACAGGACAAGCAGCAGCCCGAGCGTAGCCGCCGCCTTGACCAGCGGATCCCGCTTGGCCAGCAGCGGGCCGAACAGCATCCCGTAGCCGAGCGTCACCAGGGCGCTGAAAACCACGCACACCAGCCACCCGGCCCAGCCGGGAGCGCCAGCGTTGATCAGGGACCACGCGATCAGCGCGCCCATGGCGCCGACCGCGCCGAAGGCCAGGTACACCACCCCGGTGGCCTGGTAGAGAACGACCATCCCGACCCCGGACAGGGCGTACACCCCGCCCAGGGCCAGGCCGCTCACGATGAACGGCTGGAAGTCCGGCCAGCTCGGCACCGGTCAGCCCGCCGCGGCCGCGCTGGTCGCTTCCGCGGTTCGTCCTGGTTCCGCCGGCGGGGTCACTGAACCGTCTTGGCCATGCCCGCGAGCGCGCGGTACTGGGCGATCTGCGGGTCGACCGACGAGATCGCGTTGCATCCCTGGGCCGTCACCATCTTCCCGTTATCCGGCGTGACCGTGTAGTCCTCGTTGTTGGGGATGTGCATCGAGTAACTGCCGTACGACCAGAGCTGGCACAGCATCCCGGTGTTGAAGTTCGTCACCGCCTTGAACGCCGCGTTGACGCTCGCCACCGTGTACGGGCCGGTGATCGTCTCCAGCGCGTGCACCGCGATCTCGGCCTCGGTGAAGCCCATCTGGCTGAAGCTGCCGATGCCGCCGGACACGGCCTTGCCGTACTGCTTCAGGATCGCCTCGTAGAGCTTCATCGTCGGCGTGCTGGTGACGTCCGGCGGGGTCAGCTCGGCGTTCACGAACAGCTTGCTGTTCCACTTCGGGCCCAGCGACTGGGCCAGGAAGTCGGTGTTGCACGG
>Ga0335075_10015378_pt1 | contig 11472 bp, 7 predicted proteins | sample Lox_Sample_24_FD_206723 | JGI IMG/M metagenome (GOLD analysis project Ga0335075, IMG submission 206723) | Soil microbial communities from Loxahatchee National Wildlife Refuge, Florida, United States - Lox_Sample_2.4 | ecosystem: Environmental > Terrestrial > Soil > Wetlands | place: USA: Florida...
GAGGCGCCGGCGCGGGTGGCCGCGATCCTCGGGCCGGAGGCCGCTGCGTCGCTGATCCCCGTCTCGGCCGAGCGCGGGGCGATGCGTCTGACGGGCTTCGCGGCCGGGCCGGCGGTGACGCGCGCGACCTCGGCCGGGCAGTTCATGGTGGTGAACGGGCGGCCGGTTGCGGACCCGGTGCTGAGGACGGGGATCCGCGTCGCCTATCGGCCGGCGATCGCCGAAGGGCGGCATCCGCTCGCGGCACTCTATCTCGCGCTGCCGCCCGAGGAGGTGGACGTCAACGTCCATCCGGCGAAGATCGAGCTGCGCTTCCGCGACCCGGCGGCGGTGCGCGCGCTGGTGATCGGGGCGCTTTCGCGGGCGCTGGGTGGGGGGGCGAGCGTGATGCCGGCGCGGCCGCCCTCGTTGCGATGGGCGCCGCCGCCTCCGCCGCCGGCCGGGGCAGGGTTCGCCGAGCCGTTGTTGGCGCTCGGGGGCCAGCCGGCGGCGCGGGTGGTCGAGGCCGCGGCGCCGGATCCCGCGCATCCGCTGGGGGCGGCCGTCGCACAGGTGTTCGGGACCTATATCGTCGCGGTGACCGGCGAGGACGAGCTGGTGCTGGTCGATCAGCATGCGGCGCATGAGCGGCTGACGCACGAGCGGCTGCGCGAGCAGCATCTCGCGGGGGGCGTGCGCTCCCAGCCGCTATTGCTTCCGGCGGTGGTCGATCTCGCGGAGGCGGATGTCGGGCGGCTGGCGGCGCGGGCCGAGGAGCTGGCTTCGCTCGGGCTCGTGCTCGAGCCGTTCGGCCCGGGCGCGGTGCTGGTGCGCGCGCTGCCGGCGGCCCTCGGGCTCGCCGAGCCGGCGGCGATGATCCGCGACCTCGCCGAGGAATTCGCGGAGACGGGCGAAGGGCTCGCACTCGGGGCGCGGCTCGACGCGGTGCTCGCGCGCATGGCCTGCCACGGCTCGGTGCGGGCCGGGCGGAGCCTCACGCGGGCGGAGATGGACGCGCTGTTGCGGCTGATGGAGGCGACGCCGCGCGCGGCGACGTGCAGCCATGGAAGGCCGACATTCCTCAAGCTCTCGAAAGCGGATCTCGAGCGCTTCTTCGCGCGCCGGTGAGGGGACGATGGCGGAGGGAAAAACGACGGAGAGCGTGATCGAGGCGGATTTCGTGATCGTCGGCGCGGGCTCGGCGGGGGCGGTCGCGGCGGCGCGGCTCTCGGAGGATCCGCGGTGCGAGGTTGCGCTGATCGAGGCGGGCGGGAAGGATCGGAATATCTGGATCCATATCCCGCTCGGCTACGGCAAGACGATCACCGATCCGAGCGTGAACTGGTGCTACGAGACCGAGCCGGACCCCAATCTCGGCGGGCGGCGCGTCTTCTGGCCGCGGGGAAAAGTGCTCGGCGGCTCCTCGAGCATCAACGGGCTGATCTATATCCGTGGCCAGGCCGAGGATTTCGATCACTGGCGCCAGCTCGGCAACGAAGGCTGGTCGTTCGCCGACGTGCTTCCCTACTTCAAGCGCGCCGAGGACCAGGAGCGCGGCGGGGATGCGCTGCACGGCGCAGGCGGGCCGCTCGCCGTCTCGGATCTCAAGGACCACCATCCGATTTGCGAGGCCTTCATAGCAAGCGCGCGCGCGGCGGGAATTGCGCGCAACGACGATTTCAACGGCGCCTCGCAGGAGGGGGTCGGGTACTATCAGCTCACGACGCGGAACGGGCGGCGCTGCTCGACCGCGGTCGGCTATCTCCGCCCGGCGCGGCGGCGGGGCAATTTGCGCGTGATGACGGAGGCGCTCGCGGAGCGGATCCGTTTCGAGGGGGGCCGGGCGATCGGCGTCGAGGTGGCGCGCGGGGGAGAGAGGTTCTTCGTTCGCGCGCGGCGCGAGGTGATATTGAGCGGGGGTGCGATCAATTCCCCGCAGATCCTGATGCTTTCGGGGATCGGTCCGGCGGCGCATCTTGCCGCGCAGGGAATCGAGGTCGTGGCCGATATCCCGGGCGTCGGGCAGAGCCTGCAGGACCATTACCAGTGCCGGATCGTCCATCGCTGTACGCAGCCGATCACCGTCAACGACATCATGCGGAGCACGCCCAAGAAGATCGCGGCGGGGCTTCAGTATCTTTTGTTCCGCCGCGGGCCGCTCACGATCGCGGCCGGCCAGGTCGGGCTCTTCGCGCGCACCCGCGCGGAGCTTGCGACGCCGGACGTGCAGTTCCACTTCATCATCTTCTCCTCCGACCGGCCGGCCGAGGGGCTGCACAAATTCTCCGGATTCTCGACGACGATCTGCCAGCTCCGCCCGGAGAGCCGGGGGCAGATCCTGCTGCGCTCGGCCGATCCGCGCGCGCGGCCGGCGATCCATCCCAACTATCTCGCGACCGAGCGCGACCGAGAGACGCTGCTTGCCGGGATCGCGCTCGGACGGCGGATCGCCGCGGAGCCGGCGATGCGCGCCTTCATCGCCGAGGAGTATCTGCCGGGGGCCAGTGTTGCGCGCGAGGCGGAGGTGCTGGCTTACGCGAAACAATACGGCGGGACGGTTTTCCACCCGACCAGCACCTGCCGGATGGGGCCGGATGCGATGGCGGTGGTGGATGCGACGCTCCGCGTGCGGGGGGTGGGCGAGCTCAGGGTCGCCGACGCGTCGGTGATGCCGAGCCTCGTTTCGGGCAACACCAACGCCGCATCCATCATGATCGGCGAACGGGTCGCGGATTTCGTAAGGGCGGCGTAGCGGCGCGATCGTCAGACGTCGAGGTTGGCGACCTTGAGCGCGTTACCGGTGATGAAGTCGCGGCGGGGCTCGACGACGTCGCCCATCAGGGTCGAGAAGACCTGGGCGGCATCCTCGGCGTCGCCGACCTTGACCTGGAGGAGCGTGCGGACGGCGGGATCGAGCGTCGTCTTCCAGAGCTGATCGGGGTTCATCTCGCCCAAGCCTTTGAAGCGCTGGATGGCGAGGCCCTTGCGGCCCTGGGCGAGGATGCGCTCGAAGGCGCTCGCGGGGCCGGCGACGGTCTCGGCGTTGCCGGCGAGCGTGAGGGTGGCGGGCTCGCCGAACTTCTCGGCGAGCGGTGCGGCGCGCTCGGCGAGCCAGCGCGCCTCGGCGGAGCGGAGTGCTGCCGCATCGAGGGTGTACTGCTCGGTGACGCCGCGGACGGTGCGGCCGATGACGAGGCGGCCTGCTTCGAAGGCTGCGTGCCAGCCGCGCTCGGAGGGTAGGGCGAGCGCGTCGAGGCGCGCGGCGAGGACGGCGGCGGCGGCGACGGCGCGGGCGGGATCGGGCGTCAGCGCGCCGGCGATCGCGGCCTGCTCGAGCACGGAGATGGGCGCCTCGGCGGCGAGGAGGCGGAGACGGAGGGTGGCTTCGCGGAGGAAATTGGCCTCCGCCGTGAGCGCGGGGCCGGCGAGCTCCGGGCTGCCGGCGTACGAGAGGGTCGCCTCGGAGAGCGATTTGACGAGGAGATAGTCCTCGAGCCCGCGCTCGTCCTTGAGGTAGCGCTCCTCCGCGCCGCGCTTGGCGCGGAAGAGGGGCGGCTGGGCGATGAAGAGATGGCCGCGATCGACGAGCTCGGGCATCTGGCGGAAGAAGAAGGTGAGCAGCAGCGTGCGGATGTGCGAACCGTCGACGTCCGCGTCCGTCATGATGACGATGCGGTGGTAGCGGAGCTTGGCGATGTCGAAGCCGCCTTGCTCGGGCTCGCCGTGGCCGATGCCGGTGCCGAGCGCGGTGACGAGCGTGCCGATCTCGGCCGAGCCCAGCATGCGGTCGAAGCGCGCGCGCTCGACATTGAGGATTTTCCCGCGCAACGGCAGGATCGCCTGGTTGCGGCGGGCGCGCGCCTGCTTGGCCGAGCCGCCGGCCGAGTCGCCCTCGACGATGAAGATCTCGCATTCCGCGGGGTCGCGCTCCTGGCAGTCCGCGAGCTTGCCGGGGAGGGTGGAGATGTCGAGCGCGCCCTTGCGGCGAGTGAGCTCGCGGGCCTTGCGCGCGGCCTCGCGAGCGGAGGCGGCGTCCATCACCTTCTGGATGATGGCGCGGGCCTCCTTGGGATGGGTCTCGAACCAGTGCGAGAGCCCGTCGGCGACCGCGGCCTGGACGATCGGCTGGACCTCGGAGCTGACGAGCTTGTCCTTGGTCTGGGAGGAAAATTTCGGATCCGGAACCTTGACCGAGAGGACGGCGGTGAGGCCCTCGCGCATATCCTCGCCGACCAGGGAGAGGCCTTCCTTCTTGCCCATGCTTTCCGCGTAGCGGCTGACGACGCGGGTGAGCGCGCTCCGGAAGCCGGCGAGATGGGTGCCGCCGTCGCGCTGGGGGATGTTGTTGGTGAAGCAGAGCATCATCTCGTGGTAGCTGTCGTTCCACGAGAGCGCCAACTCGACCTTGATACCCTGGTCCTCGGTCGAGACGTAGATCGGGGGCGCGAAGGCCGGGTTCTTGGCGCGGTCGAGCCAGGCCACGAAGGCGACGAGGCCGCCCTCGTAGCAGAAGGCCGCTTCCTGGGCGGGCGCGTGGCGCTCGTCGCGAAGCCTGACGGCGACGCCGGAATTGAGGAAGGCGAGCTCGCGCAGGCGCCGCTCGAGCACGGCGAAATCGAAATCCGTACGGGTGAAGATCACGGGATTCGGCTTGAAGGTGACCTCGGTGCCGGAGGGCTCGTCCGAGGGACCGACGATGGCGAGAGGCGCCTCGGCATCGCCATTGGCGAAGCGGATGCGATGCTCCTTGCCCTCGCGCCAGATGCGCACCTCCATCCATTCGGAGAGCGCGTTGACGACGGCAGCGCCGAGCCCGTGCAGGCCGCCCGAGACCTTGTAGGAATTCTGGTTGAACTTGCCGCCGGCGTGCAGGCGCGTGAGCACCACCTCGGCGGCCGAGATGCCCTCCTCGGCATGGATGTCGGTCGGGATGCCACGGCCGTCGTCGCGGACGGTGAGGCTGCCGTCGCCGTTGAGGGTGACGGTGATGTGGCGGGCGAAGCCGGCCTGGGCCTCGTCGAGCGCATTGTCGATGATCTCGGTGGCCATGTGGTGCAGGCCCGAGCCGTCGTCGGTGTCGCCGATATACATCCCCGGGCGCTTGCGCACGGCATCGAGCCCGCGCAGCACCGAGATCGACGCCGCATCGTAGGCGAGCGGGTCGGGAAGAGAGGGTTCGAGAGGTCTGGCGGCATTTCCGGACATGCCGATGGGATGCTCCTGGGTGGGCGTGCGGGGGGTGAGGGAGTATAGGCCGCGGCGCCATCGCGGCCCAGGGGCCCGGGCACGGAAGTCGCCTATTTTCCGGGGATTCCGGGGCGGATTCGGTCCTAATCGGGCTCCTCGAGGCTGAACTGGTCGGCCTCCTCGTCATAGGAATATAGTTCGCCGTAGCGCCCCCAGGAGATCACCGTGCGCAGCGTGTCGTGGGCGTATTCGGGGGACATGTGGTCCTCGAGCTCGTCGCGGAAGCGCTCGGCCGAGGCACGGTGGTTCCAGCGCTCCTCCAGCACCTGGCGGATGGCGGCGGCAAGCGGCACGTAGGCGCGGAGCGCAGCGGCGAACATCGCCTTGCGGGCGTCGGTCTCCGCGGCGGCGAAGCGGCGGCCGGGCTCGGTGAGGCGGATATCGCCCTCCTCGACCTCGGCGAAGCGCAGGAGGGCGAGCGATTCGCCCAAGGGCAGAAGCTCGTCCGCCTCGAGCTGCAGCGCCGCGGCGAGCGCCGGGAGGTCGGCGCGGCCCTCATAGGGCGGGGCGGCGAGGGTCTCGATCAGGCCGGAGAGGAGGTTGGTGGAGACCGGATGCAGCGCGGTGCCGAAGGCGGGCGCGGGCTGGGCCGCGACGCGCGCCTCGGCGGGGGCGCGGCGCGTCATCAGCGCATAGATATCGTCCACCATCTGGCGGAAGGCCGGATCCAGCCGGTTGCGCGGGTGGGGGAAGGAGACGCGGAGCTCGGTCGCGATCCGGCCCGGATTGGAGGCGAAGACGAGGATGCGGTCGCACATCAGGACCGCCTCCTCGATATTGTGGGTGACCATCAGGATCGATTTGACCGGCAGCCTTTTTTCCGACCAGAGATCGATGAGGTCGGTGCGGAGCGTCTCGGCGGTGAGCACGTCGAGCGCGCTGAAGGGCTCGTCCATGAGCAGGAGGTCGGGGTGCACGACGAGCGCGCGGGCGAGGCCGACGCGCTGGCGCATGCCGCCCGAGAGCTCCTTGGGATAGGCGCTGTCGTAGCCGCCGAGGCCGATGAGGTCGATCGCGGCCTCGGCCCGCTCGTTGCGCTCCGCCGGCGGCAATCCCTGCGCCTCGAGGCCGAGCTCGACATTCTCGCGCACCGTGAGCCACGGGAAGAGGGCGAAGCTCTGGAACACCATGGCGATGCCGTCGGCCGGACCGTGGAGCGCAGCACCTCGCCAGCGCACCTCGCCGGCGGTGGGCGAAAGGAGGCCCGCGACGACGCGGAGCAGCGTCGATTTGCCGGACCCGGAACGGCCGAGGAGGCCCACGATCTCGGCCTCGGCGATGGCGAGATCGACCTTGTCGAGCACGAGCAGCTCGGTCGCGGCGTCCGTGCGGTAGGACTGGCGGCAATTGTGCACCTCGAGCAGGCTGGCGTGGGCGATTGCGGTGTCCATCCGGAGGCCTCCCAGAGCGTGACGACCGAAGGCGGGATCGCCATAGGTCTCGATCACGCGGGAAAACAAAAAGCGAGACGCGGGATAAGCGAGCGCAAGCGAACGCATCCCGCTCTAGCCGAGATTCGCGCGCCGGCGGGCGAAATCATAGAGCGGCCGCCAGAAGAGCCGGTTCACCACGATGACGAAGCCGGACATCACGGCGACGCCGAGGACGATGTGCGCGGTGTTGCCCTCGTTCGTCGCCTCCGCGATATAGGAGCCGAGGCCGCGGGCGACCAGCGTGCGGTTGCCCCAGGTCGCGACCTCCGCGACGATCGTCGTGTTCCAGGCCGCACCGCTCGCGGTGATCGCGCCGGTGACGAAATAGGGCAGGATCCCGGGCAGCATCACGCGCCGCCACCAGAGCAGGCCGCGGAGATGGAGGTTCGCCGCGGCCTCCTTGAGATCGCCGGGGAATGCGGCCGCACCCGCGATGACGTTGAAGAGGATGTACCATTGCGTGCCGATGATCATCAGCGGCTCGAGGCCGATATTTGGATCGATCCCGTAATGAACTATCACGACGACGACGAGCGGGAAGATGAGGTTCGCGGGGAAGGCGGCGAGGAACTGCGCGGCCGGCTGGGAGAGGCGGGCGAGCCGCGGGCGAAGCCCCATCCAGACGCCGATCGGCACCCAGACGAGGGAGGAGACGAAGACGGCGACGAGCACGCGGGCGAGGCTGAAGAGCCCGTCGACCAGGGTTTCTCCGAAGGCGGAGAGGGTGAGGCCGGTCGAGACGAAGACGACGATCCGCCAGAGTGCCACGGCGACGACGAGCGAGACGAAGCCGATCCAGAGCGCATCGCCCGTGCGCGAGGATTTGCGGCGCGGGCGATGGCGCGCGCGGCGCGGCGCGAGGCGGAGCCCGCCTGCGGTGTCGAGCAGGGTGCCGATCACGCGGCTGGCGAGGCGGAGGAGCCGCGTGCGGCGGAGGAGTGCGAGCACCCAGGGCTCGGGCGGCTCGGCGGCGGCCGTCGTCTCGAAGCGGAATTTCGCCGACCAGGCGACCAGCGGACGGAAGAGGATCTGGTCGTAGAGGAGGATGACGACGAGCATCGCGCCGATCGCCCAGCCGATCGCGCCGATGTCCTGCTCGCGGAGTGCGAGGGCGACGAAGGAGCCGATGCCGGGCAGCTCCCAGGTATGGCTGCCGACGGTGATCGCCTCGGAGGCGACGACGAAGAACCAGCTTCCCGACATCGAGAGCATGGTGTTCCAAACGAGGCCCGGCATGGCGAAGGGCACTTCGAGGCGCCAGAAGCGCTGCCAGGCGGAGAGGCGGAAGCTTCGCGCCGCCTCGTCGAGATCGGCCGGAACCGTGGTCAGCGACTGGTAGAAGCTGAAGGTCATGTTCCAGGCCTGGCTCGTGAAGATCGCGAAGATCGCGGCGAGCTCGACGCCGAGCACGCGGCCGGGGAAGAGACCCACGAAGAAGACGACGGTGAAGGAGAGGAAGCCCAGGATCGGGACCGACTGGAGGATGTCGAGCAGCGGGACCAGGACCATCTCGGCGCGCCGGCTCTTCGCCGCGAGCGTGCCGTAGGTGAAGGTGAAGACGATCGAGGCGACGAGGGCCGCGAACATGCGCAGCGTCGTGCGCACCGCGTAGTCGGGCAGGAGCGCGGGATCGAGATGGACGGTGACGGCGCCCGGCGCGGAGAGCGGGGCGAGCGTGCCGCGCACGGCGGGCGCGATCGCCATCAGCGCGCCGAGCACGCAGGCGATGGCGACGAAGTCCCAGCCGTTGGGCAGCCGCCGGCCGGCGGCCAGGGCAGGAAAGGCGCTGCTCGACATGAGGTCTTCCCCTCTCGGGGGCGTTCGGGTGCGTGGGGGGCCAGCGTTGGCGGGCGTTGGCGGGCGTGCGAGGCCGGCTCTAGCCGGTTCCGCGCGCCCTGTCAGCACCCGCGCGCGAGGCCCGGCATGGCATTTCCGTGACCGGAAGGAGATCAGAGCGTGATCGCTGAAGGCGGCTTCGCCGGAAGCGTGAATCACGCGAGAAAACAAAAAGCTAGAGCGGGATGCGTGAGCAAGAGCGAACGCGTCCCGCGCTAGCTCCCGGTGCTGCCGAAGCCGCCTTCGGCGCGGCTCGTGGGCGCGAGTGAGGCGACCTCGTCCCAGGCGATGCGCACCACCGGGGCGAGGACGGCCTGGGCGATGCGCATGCCGCGCGTGAGGGTGAAGGGCGCCTCGCCCGCATTGAGCAGGATGATTTGGATCTCGCCGCGATAATCCTCGTCGATGGTGCCCGGGCTGTTGGGCAGGAGGATGCCGTGGCGGAGCGCGAGGCCGGAGCGTGGGCGGATCTGCAGCTCGAAGCCGGGCGGGAGGGCGACGGCGAGGCCCGTGGGCAGGAGGGCGCGGCCCAAGGGCGCGATGACGAGGGGCGCGGCGATGGCGGCGAGGAGGTCCATCCCGGCCGCGCCCTCGGTCGCGTAGGCGGGAAGCGGCAGATCCGCCCCGTGCGCGAGGCGGAGGACGGAGACGCGGATGGTCATGGTGCGTTAAAGGGGGGGACGAAAAAGGCGGCGATGCGGAGTGCCAGGCGGCGGGCGACTTCGGTTTTGGGCAGGCGCGGCCATTCCTCGACGCCTTCGCCGCTCACCAGGAGCACCTTGTTCTCCTCCCCGCCCATGATTCCCGATTGGGGGGCGACGTCATTGGCGAGGATCCAGTCGCAGCCCTTGGCGCGACGCTTCGCCTCGGCGTTGGCGCGGAGATCGTCGGTCTCGGCGGCGAAGCCGATGACGAGGCGCGGGCGGGCAGGCCCGGGCGCGGCGAGGGTTGCGAGGATGTCGGGATTGGGCGCGAGCGCGAGCGATGGGGGCGCGGCGCCGGGCTGCTTCTTGATCTTGTGGGGAGCCGCGTCCTTGACCCGCCAGTCCGCCACCGCGGCGGCGCAGACCGCGATGTCGGCCGGGAGCGCGGAGCGGCAGGCAGCGAGCATCTCCGCTCCCGTCTCGACATGGCGGACGACGATGCCGGGGGGATCGGGAAGCGCGACCGGGCCGGAGACCAGGGTGACGCGCGTGCCAAGGGCTGCCAGCGCGGCGGCGATCGCGTGGCCCTGGCGGCCGGAGCTGCGGTTGGCGAGGTAGCGGACGGGATCGATCGGCTCGTGCGTGGGCCCGCTGGTGACGAGGGCGTGAAGGCCGGCGAGCGGGCCGGCTTCGAGGAGGGCGCGGATCGTATCGACGATGGCGGGCGGCTCGGCGAGCCGGCCGGGGCCGTACTCGTTGCAGGCCATCGGCCCCTCGTCCGGCCCCACGATCGCGACGCCGCGCGCGCGCAGCGTTGCGATGTTGGCGATCGTTGCTTGATTGAGCCACATGCGCACGTTCATTGCCGGGGCGAGAAGGACGCGCTTGTCGGTGGCGAGGAGAACCGTGGAGGCGAGGTCGTCGGCCAGCCCGGCCGCCATCTTCGCGATGAGATCGGCCGAGGCGGGGGCGACGACGAGAAGATCGGCGGAGCGCGAAAGCTCGATATGGCCCATGCGGCTTTCGGCATCGAGCGAGAAGAGATCGGAAGAGACGGGATTCTCGGTGAGCGCCTGGAGAGAAAGTGCGGAAATAAATTTCTCGCCGGCGCGGGTGATGACGGCGCTGACCGCGGCGCCTTCCGCGCGCAGGAGGCGGACGAGCTCGAGCGCCTTGTACGCAGCGATGCCGCCCGAGACGATGAGCAGGATCTTCTTGCCCGCGAGATCGCTCATCGCTCAGAGCCGCCAGCCGGAATGGATGGCGGCGATGCCGCCGGAAAGACGCTCGATGCGGACACGCGAAAATCCCGCCTCGCCCATCATCTCGGCAAGGGTTTCGGCATCGGGGAAGGTGCGGATGCTTTCGGCGAGATAGCGGTAGCTCGCCGCATCGCCGGCGACGAGGCAGCCGAGCGCGGGAAGGGCTTTGAAGGACCAGGCATCGTAAAGGGGCATGAGGGCGGCGATTTCGAGGCGGGAGAATTCGAGGCAGAAGAATTGCCCGCCTGGCCTCAGGACGCGGCGCGCTTCGGCGAGCACCGCGCTCTTGTCGGTGCAGTTGCGCAGGCCAAAGGCGATGGCGACGCGGTGAAAGAGGCGGTCGGGGAAAGGCAGGCGCTCGGCGTCGGCGACGAGAAGAGAAAGATCGGCGAGCCGGGCGCGCGCCAGCGCCCGGGCGTGCGCGATCGCCAGCATCGCTTGATTGATGTCGGAGAGGACGACCGGCCCGCCATTCGCATCCTGCCAGGCGAAGCTGATATCGCCGGTGCCGCCGGCGAGATCGAGGAGCGTTGCGGCGGGGCGCGGATCGAGGAGGGAAAGGAGCCGGCGCTTCCACAGCCGGTGGATGCCGAGCGACATCAGATCGTTCATCAGGTCGTAGCGCGGAGCGACGCGGGCGAAGACGCCGCGGACCAGCGCGCCCTTGGCGGCGCGCGGGACGGTCCGGTAGCCGAAGTCGGTGGTGGCGGGATTGTCGCTCATGCGGGGCCAGCATAGCCTTGCCGGCGGCCATGCCGGAACTCCCCGAGGTCGAGACGGTGATGCGCGGGCTTGCGGCACGGCTGGCCGGGGGGCGGATCCTGCGCGCGCGGGCGACGCGGGGCGATCTGCGCGCGCCGCTGCCGCGCGGGCTCGCGGCGCGGCTCGGCGGGCGGCGCGTGGAAGGGTTTCGCAGGCGGGGAAAATATATCCTGGTGCGACTCTCGGGCGCGGAGAGCCTGCTTCTCCATCTCGGCATGTCGGGCAGGATCAACCTCACGAGCGGGGACGCTCCGCCCGGGCTTCACGAGCACCTGGTCATCGAGATGGAGGACGGATGCCGGGTCGGCT
>Ga0335075_10015380_pt1 | contig 11472 bp, 9 predicted proteins | sample Lox_Sample_24_FD_206723 | JGI IMG/M metagenome (GOLD analysis project Ga0335075, IMG submission 206723) | Soil microbial communities from Loxahatchee National Wildlife Refuge, Florida, United States - Lox_Sample_2.4 | ecosystem: Environmental > Terrestrial > Soil > Wetlands | place: USA: Florida...
GAGGTCACTGCGGACCGCCACCTCGATCCGGGTCTTGGGCACAAAATCCACCACATATTCAGCGCCGCGGTACAGCTCGGTATGGCCGCGCTGGCGACCGAATCCCTTCACTTCCGTGACAGTCATTCCCGAAACGCCGATGTCCGAGAGTGCGGCGCGCACGTCGTCGAGCTTGAACGGCTTGATGATTGCGGTGACCAGTTTCATGTTGTTGATTCCCCGTCCAGGTACTTGTGGGCCATGTTACGCAGGCTTGAGCATTTTTGCAGTTTTCATGCCATGCGAAAAGCGAAGCTGAAAATGCCGGTATTTCAGGCCCTTCGGTCTGCCGCCACGCCCGCCCACGCACTGTTGCGGAGCGTCGCTGCGCCGGCGCCGCCCCGAGTTGGTGCGCTCCGGGGCGCCCGACCGGATCGTATGAGCGGAAGGGAGCCTGACACGATCCGCGCGTGCCTTGCGCCTTCTCATGCGGGAGATAGAGAACGGCGCGGCGACAGAGGGATCGTGTTGCATCGCGAAGCTCCCGGCGGCGGGACACATGAAAATACGACCGTCATCAGTGGCAAATCAAAAGGTGTACTATCGCGCTGCCGTAGGGAACACCGGGGGGAAGGCATGGCACGTAGCTTGCGGCTGGATCGTCTCATGCGGGCTTCACACGCCCATGTGGAAGCCACGGCACGTGACGACAGCCAGGAAAACCAGATACTGGCGATGCGGCTGATCGAGCATCCGGGCACGTATTCGGACTGGGAGAACCGCCACTCGCAGCTCATGCGGCGGGTCTGCCAGCCCACGCGGCTGCGCGCCCAGGTGGTGCGCATGCGCGAGACCACCCTCGCGTTGATCCACCGGCGCTCGATCTTCGAGTACCTGCGCGACCGCCGGATCACCGGCGCCCGGCGCCACGAGTTCATCTCTCTTTTCTATGGCTCCCGGGACTACGCCAGCTCGGTCGTCACGGAACACGGGCACTACCTGCGCAGCTGGGTCAGTGGCTCCTGCTCGCGGTACATCGGGGCCGAGATCCTGCGCGACCCGGCCTTCGAGGCGCCGCTGGCGGCGTACGAGCAGTGGTACACGGAATATTTCCGGGTGTTCTGCGACCTGCAGCTGGCGCGCACGGAAACCGTGAGCACCGCCTGCGAGAAGGCCCTGCTGCCGTTCCTCAAGGAGCGGGCCATGGTGGCCCGGGAACGACTGCTGCACCTGCGGTAGGACGGCGCGCTACAGGTCCGAGAAGTACTTCTTCAGGTAGGCCTCGAAGGAGATCCGGTCCGCCCCCTCGATCTCGCGCTGCCGGCGCAGCGACTGCTCGGCCGCGGACGACAGCTCCGCCAGGCGCTGCGGGTTGGGCGTGTGCAGGTCCAGGAAATAGGCCTTGTGCAGGCTCGACATGCGCAGCGCCAGCTCGAAGAAGGATTCCCCGGTCGCGGCCAGTTCGGTCAGCAGCCGCGCCGAGGGCGTCAGCCGCACGTCCGCCAGTTTCGCGCTCTGGGCCGCCAGCGCCGTGGCGTAGGGCCGGGCCGGATCGCCCCGGTCGAGCACCTCGCAGATGCCGCCCATCGAGTCCAGCAGTTCGGCGGCCCAGGACTGCAGGGTGACGCTGCGGCCCTCGCGCCACAGGGTCAGGCCCGGCTCCCGGCCGCGCCGCGCCACCGTCACGTGGTTCTGGTCGAGCAGCGCCTGCTCGTCCGCGTCGATCGGCGGGCTGTCCTTGAGCACGCACAGGGCGAGGAAGGCCTCCAGGAAGCGCAGCTTGCTCTGGTTGACGCCCACCGGATCGAAGGCGCTCACGTCCAGCGCCCGCACCTCCACGTACTCCACCCCCGCGCGCAGCAGCGCCCGCGTCGGCCGCTCGCCGGAGGCGGCCACCCGCTTGGGCCGGATGAAGCTGTAGTACTCGTTCTCGATCTGCAGGATGTTGGCGTTGAGCTGGCGGTATTCGCCGTTCACCTTCACGCCCAGGGCCTCGTAGGGCGGATGCGGGGTGCTGATGGCGCGGGTCAGGTCGCGCACGTATTCCTCGAGGCTGTTGACCGAGACCGACAGGCCCGCCTGGTTGCGGTTGCGGTAGCCGATGTCGCTCATGCGCAGCGACGTCCCGTACGGCTCGTAGAGGGTGTCGTGCGCGAGCTGCGGCAGCTCGATGTCGCGCCCGGCCACGAACGAGCGGCTCAGGACCGGCGAGACGCCGAACAGGTACAGCACGATCCAGCCATGCCGGCGGTAGTTGCGCAGCAGGTCGAAGTAGCTGGTGGAAATGAAGGCCTGGCCGCGCTCCCGCGCGCCGCGCAGTTCCTGGTAGGCCTCCCAGAAGCGCATCGGGAAGGAGTAGTTGAAGTGGACTCCGGAGATCGCCTGCATCATGCGCCCGTACCGCAGCCCCAGGCCCCGGCGGTAGATGCTCTTCATCTGCGCGACGTTCGAGCTGCCGTAGTCGGCGATCGGGATGCTGTCGTCGGAGTCGATGATGCCGGGCATGCTGGTCGCCCACAGCAACTCATCGCCCAGGTGGCTGTAGATGAACTGGTGCAGGTCCAGCAGGTACTGCAGCAGCTCCCAGCTGTGCACGAACGGCGGTGTCACCAGCTCGATCAGGACTTCCGAGAAGTCGGTGGTGATGTGCTCGTTGGTCAGCGCCGAGCCGAGCGTCCGCGGATGCGGGCTGTGGGACAGACGGCCATCCGGCAGTACCCGCAGCGACTCCTTCTCCACGCCCTTGCGGCCGCCCTGCAATACCTCGGGCTCCCCGCAGTTGATGAGGGCGGACAGGCGGCGCTCGAACACACGATCAATGCCGGTACGGGTCACAATGGGCTGCCGGGATGGGGGCGATGAGCGCGGCATCTTGCCTGAGGTTTAGTGCCAATCTCAAACCGACGTGGCATTCTTGGCGGTATCAAGGAGATCCCATGCTCGTAGGCTCGCAGGTCCGACGCGTCGCTATCCTCGGCGGGGTCCGCATCCCCTTCGCCCGCGCCTACGGTGCCTATGCCAGCGCCGGCAACCAGGACATGCTCACCGAAACGCTCCGCAACCTCGTCGAGCGCTTCCGGCTCACCGGCGAGCACCTGGGCGATGTGATTGCCGGGGCAGTCATCAAGCACTCGCGGGACTACAACCTGGTGCGCGAAAGCGTGCTGTCCTCGGGGCTGGCCGCCTCGACGCCGGGCCTCGACATCCAGCGCGCCTGCGGCACCAGCCTCGAGGCCGCGATCCTCGTCGGCAACAAGATCGCGCTCGGCCAGATCGATGCCGGCATCGCCGGCGGCGTCGACTCGATCAGCGATCCGCCGATCGTCTATCCGCGCTCCTACCAGCAGCTGCTGTTGCGCAGCTACATGGCCCGCTCGGGCCTGGGCCGCATCAAGCCGTTTTTCGGACTGCGCCCGCGGCACTTCAAGCCGGTGATGCTCGGCGTGGTCGAACCGCGCACCGGGCTGACCATGGGCCAGAGCATGGAGATCACCGCCCAGAAATGGCACATCTCCCGTGAGGCGCAGGACGAGCTGGCCTACGAAAGCCACCGCAACGCCGCGGCCGCCTGGAAGGAAGGCTTCTACGATGAGCTGGTGGTGCCGTTCCGCGGTCTCAAGGCCGACAACAACGTGCGCGCGGACACCAGCCCGGAGAAGCTCGCGAAGCTGCGGCCGGTGTTCGACCTGAAGGGGCCCGGCACCCTCACCGCCGGCAACAGCACCCCGCTGACCGACGGCGCCAGCGCCGTACTGCTGGCCTCCGAGGACTGGGCCCGGCAGCACAACCTGCCGGTGCTGGCCTACCTGTCCTACGGCAAGGTCTGGGCGGTGGATTTTGCCAGCGGCGCCGAGGGATTGCTGATGGCACCCGCGTATGCGGTCGGGGCGATGCTGAAGGATGCCGGCCTGGGCCTCGCGGACTTCGACTACTACGAGCTGCACGAGGCGTTCGCGGCACAGGTCCTGGCGACCCTTGCCGCCTGGGAATCCCCCGAGTTCTGCCGGACCGCCCTGCATCTGCCGCAGCCGCTGGGCAGCATCAACCGGGCCCGCCTGAACGTGAAGGGGGGCAGCGTCGCGCTCGGTCATCCGTTCGCCGCGACCGGCACGCGCATCGTCGCCAGTCTCGCCCGGATCCTGGCGGCCGATCGCGCGGCGAAGCGCGGCCTGGTGTCGGTGTGTACGGCAGGTGGCATGGGCGTCACAGCAATCCTCGAGCGCGCATAATATGATCCGTCACGACAGGTAACGCTCCCGTCACACTGATGGCATCCGAACAAGAACTGCGCCAGAAATATCGTGAGGTGCTCTCGCAGCTGGAGACCCAAGAGGCGCAGTCCGGGCAGCTGGAGAGCGTCCTTCGGCTGCTGATCGGCCGGTTGTGCCTGGCCGGCCGCGGCCGCGATCCGCGCCTCGACGAGGAGCTGCGCAAGATCGGCTCCATGGCGCGGCACCGGCTCGAGATCGCGCAGATCAACGCGGCGCTCGAACCGCTGTCGCGCGCGGTCGCGGGGCTCGACCAGATCGGTTCCACCGATACCGTGAAGACGCTGCGCGGGCCGGAACCGCAACCCGAACCGGGCGCGCCCGATGCCCCCGCCAGCCGTGCCGCACCGGCCGCGGGCGCGATGCCGCTGTCCACCACCCAGAGCCAGCGCGCGCTGCACGCGAGCACCCAGACCCACCTGGCGGTGCCGGCCGCAGCGGCCGTTTCCGCGGCGGCGGGTCCGGAACCCCACATCCATGGCGCGCTGGCGCAGATGCTCGACCGGCTCTCGGCACTGCCGGAGCTGCGCCCGGCGATCGCGGCCCTGCACGACCGCACCTTCGAGGACCTGTCCGCCGAAGAACTCGCCGAGCGGGTGGAGCGGGTCACGAACCTGATCGGCGAGCAGCGCACGTCGCTGCTGCGCGAGAAGGGCGAGATCGAGGACATGCTGCGGCAGATCGACTCGCGCCTGGAGGCGATCTCGGCCTTCTTCGCGTTCGAGGACCAGGACCGCACCGATACCCGCGACAGCAGCAACAAGCTGAACATGCTGGTGATGGGCGAGGTCAACGAGATCTCCACCGACATGACGCAGGCGGTGTCGCTCAGTGAACTGCGCGGCCGCGTCGGCAACCGCCTCGAGGCGATCAACACCCACCTGGTCGATTTCCGCAACCGCGAGGAGGAGCGCCTCAGCGCGCAGGTGGACCGCACCATGAGCCTGCGCAAGCGCGTCGAGGAACTCGAACGCGAGAGCCGCGTCCTGCAGCACAGCCTGCAGGCCGAGCAGCGCGCGGCGATGATCGATGCCCTGACCGGCATAGCCAACCGCGCCGCCTACGATGACCGCATGGCGCACGAGTTCGCGCGCTGGCAGCGCTCCGGCGGCACCATCAGCATCGCCGCCTGGGACGTCGATCACTTCAAGACCATCAACGACGAGTACGGTCACATGGCCGGCGACAAGGTGCTGCGGATCCTCGGCCAGCACATGGCGCGCAGCGTCCGCGGTTCGGACTTCCTGGCGCGCTACGGCGGCGAGGAGTTCGTCATGATCATGGTCGGCGTGGACTCGGAGCAGGCGCTGAAGACCTGCAACCGCATCCGCACGGGCATCCAGGCCATCGCGTTCCACTTCCGCGAAAAACCGGTGACGGTGACCGCCTCCTGCGGCATCACGACCTTCCGCATGGGCGACCTGCCGGAAACGGCCTTCGAGCGGGCCGACGGCGCGCTGTACGAGGCCAAGGACGCCGGCCGCAACCGGTGCGTGGTGCGCTGAGGGGACGGCGGCGGTATCCTTCGGGACTGGCTTCGGAGATACCCCAATGAGCGAATTCACCACTCTCATGGCCCGCGACGGCCACGAGTTCAGCGCCTGGCTGGCAGCGCCCGCGGGCAAGGCGCGCGGCGCCGTGCTCGTGATCCAGGAGATCTTCGGCGTCAACGAGCACATCCGTGCCGTCACCGACAGCTTCGCCGCGGAGGGTTACGTCGCCATCGCGCCCGCGCTGTTCGACCGCATCCGCAAGGGTATCGAGCTCGGCTACAACGCCGACACCATGAAGGAAGGCATGGGCTACGTCATGCAGCTGAAGCCCGAGAAGACCCTGCTCGACCTGGCGGCCAGCATCGCCGTGGTCAAGCACGCCGGACGGGTCGGCGCGGTCGGGTTCTGCTGGGGCGGCAAGATGGCCTACATCGCCGGCTGCGAGCTGCCCATCGCCTGCGGCGTCGCCTACTACGGCGGCGGTATCGCCAAGGAGCTGGGCAAGACCCCGAACTGCCCGATGCTGTACCACTTCGGGGGCAGGGACACCCATATCCCGCAAAGCGACATCGACCAGATCCGCGCCGCCGACACCCGCGGCACGTTCTACATCTATCCGGACGCCGAGCACGGCTTCAACTGCGACATGCGTGGCAGCTACAACGCGCCCGCCGCGCAGCTGGCGCGGCAGCGGACGCTGGCCTTCCTGGCCCGGCACCTGCGCGGGGAAGCCGCCCAGTCCCAGGCCTAGCGCCGCAGGCCCGGCCCTTGCGCTACATCAGCTCCCCGGACTTCAGGCAGACCGCCGAGCGCATCGGCGTGCTGCTGGTCAACACCGGCACGCCCGACAGCCTCGAACTGCGCGACATCCGCGAGTACCTGGCGAAATTCCTGTCCGACCCGCGGGTCATCGAACTGCCGCGCTGGCTGTGGCTGCCGATCCTGCACGGCTACCTGCTGCGCACGCGACCGCGCAGTTCGCAGGCCAAGTACCGCAGAGTGTGGATGGCCGACGGGGCGCCGCTCCTGAGCCTGTCGCGGCAGCTGCGCGCGCAGCTGGCCGGCGCCCTGGCGCAGCGCGCGCTCGCGCCGTTCTCGGTGGAACTGGGCATGCTGTACTCGACCCCGGGGATCGCCGCCGGGCTGCGCAAGCTGCAGCAGGCGGGGGCCCAGCGGGTGCTGGTGCTGCCGCTGTTCCCCCAGTACTGTGGGGCCACCACCGGTGCGGTCTACGACCAGGTCGGCGTCGAACTTCGCCGCTGGCGCTGGCTGCCGGAGCTGCGGTACCTGAGCGACTACCACGACCATCCGGGCTACATCGGCGCACTGCGCGACTCGATCCAGGCCCACTGGCAGCAGCACGGGCGCACGGGTCACCTGCTGATGTCCTTCCATGGCATCCCGGAGGCCTACTTCGACAAGGGCGATCCCTACTTCTTCAAATGCCACCGCACGGCGCGGCTGCTGGCCGATGAGCTGCTGCTGAAGGATGGGGAATGGAGCGTCAGCTTCCAGTCCCGGCTCGGGCCGTCCAAGTGGCTCCAGCCCTATACCTTCGATGAGGTCACGCGCCTGCCGGCGCGCGGCGTGGACGATGTCACGCTGGTGTGCCCGGGCTTCCCCGTGGACTGCCTCGAGACCCTCGAGGAGATCGCCATCGAGAACCGCCAGCGCTTCCTGCAGTCGGGCGGCCGCAAGTTCTCGTACGTGCCGGCGCTCAATGCCAGTGCCGGTCACGTGCAGTTCCTGGCGGAACTGATCTGCCAGCATGCCCAGGGCTGGATCGAGCCCGGCCTGCTCGGCTCCTCCGCGCTGGCGCGCGGCACGCCCGCCTGAGGCGCACCGGGTTCGCGCCTGCGCATGCCGGGAAGATTCCACGAAATCAGCATCGCCACCACCGACATCCGTGCTTCCGTCGAGTTCTACGAAGGCCTCGGGTTCTGGCAGGCCCCGACCGGCGATGCCTGGCCGCATCCCTATGGCGTGATCACCGATGGCCGCCTGGTGCTGGGCCTGCACCAGGCGCCGCAGCTCGCGGCCCTGACGTTCGTGCACCCGGAGCTGGCGCAGCTCGCCGACACCCTGGTCGCGGACGGCGTGGAGCTGGCGCTGCGTCGCACGGACCCGGAGCAGTTCAACCAGCTCGAATTCGTGGATCCCGACGGCCAGAGGGTGCGGGTGGTGGCGGCGCGGACGTTCTCGCCGGCGGATGCCCCCGAGCGCGCCTCGGCCTGCGGCTACTTCGCCCACTACGCCCTGCCGGTGCGCGATCCGGCCGTGACCGCGGCCTTCTGGGAACGCCTCGGGTTCGTCGCCATGCCCGAAACCGCGGACCCGTACCCGCACCAGGACCTCACCAGCGACGGCTTCGACCTCGGCCTGCACTCGCCGCGGCTGCTGCCCGCGCCGGCCCTGGTCTTCTGCGAAGAGGACATGGCGCGGCGGATCGCGGACCTGAAGCAGGCGGGCGTGGTATTCGAGCGCGACCTTCCCCGGGGCCTCGCCGCCGGCGGCCACGCGCTGCTCGCCGCGCCCGAAGGGACGCTGCTGCTGTTGCTGACGGGAACACCCTGAATGTGGCGCGCGCTGCTGTCCGGCCTGCTCGGCGTCGGCGCCGGCATGCTGACGGCCGGACAGGCGCGGGCCGATGAGGGCCTGTGGCCGCTGCAGCTGGTACCCCGGGAGGCGATCCAGCAGCAGTACGGGCTCGACCTCACCCCGCAGTGGCTGACCCGCGTCCGCGAGGCGAGCATCCGGCTCGCCAACTGCAGCGCGACGTTCGTGTCCGCCCAGGGACTGCTGCTGACCAACGAGCACTGCGTGCGCAACTGCCTCGCCGAGCATTCTTCGCGGCACCAGGACCTGATCAGCGAGGGCTTCCTCGCCGGCACGCGCGAGCGCGAGCTGCCCTGCAGTTCGCAGGTGGCCGACGTGCTCGTGGGCACCGAGGATGTGACGGCGGCGATCAGCGCGGCGACGCGCGATCTGGAGGCGCGCGCGGCCAACGCCGAGCGCCGCAGGACGCTCACCCGGCTCGAGCAGGCCTGCGAGCAGCAGTCCCGCGCCGCCGCGCCGGACGCGCCGGTGCGCTGCGAGTCCGTGGCGCTGTACGGCGGCGGACGGTACTACCTGTACCGTTACCGGCGCTACACCGATCTGCGGATGGTGTTCGCGCCGGAGCTCGCCCTCGCGGCCTTCGGCGGGGATCCGGACAATTTCCAGTTCCCGCGGTTCAACCTCGATGTCGCGCTGCTGCGCGCCTACGACCCCCGCGGGGTCCCCGCGCAGACGCCGGCGTTCCTGCCGGTGGACTTCAACGGCGCGCGGGCCGGCGAGCCCGTGGTCGTCGTCGGTAATCCCGGCACGACCTGGCGCGGGGCAACCGTGGCACAGCTGCTGGTGATGCGCGACGTGGAACTGCCCCACGTCATCGCGCGCGATGCGCAGCTTCGTGGCCGGCTCATCGAGTTCGGGCGCAGCCGCGCCACCCGCCAGCGCATCGCGCAGATGCCGCTGATCTCGCTGGAGAACGTGCTGAAACTGCGGCGCGGGGAACTGGATGCGCTCCACGAAACCGAGCAGCTCAACCGCCTCCGGCGCGCCGAGAACGAACTGCGCGCGAAGTTCGAGGCCCAGGCGCGCGCCGGCCGCGAGGCCCCCGATCCTTTCGATCAGATCGCCCGCGCGGCGGACAACAAGCGGCAGCTGTGGCTGCCCTACTCCTATATCGAAGGCGGCGCCGGCTTCGACTCGCTGCTGTTCAGTTATGCGCGGACCCTGGTCCGCGGCACCGAGGAGCGCGCCCGGCCCAACGAGGAGCGGCTGCGCGAATACACCGACGGGGCGCTGCCGCGGGTCGCGCAGACGCTGCGCGCGGATGTGCCGGTATACGCGGACCTCGAGGAACTGACGCTCTCCTTCGCGATCGCCGACATGCGCGAGAACCTGGGCCCCGACTATCCGCTGGTGCGCCGGCTGCTGGCGCGGGACTCCCCCGAGACCCTGAGCGCGCGGCTCATCGGCAACAGCCGTCTGGCGGAGGTGGGCTACCGCATGCAGCTGTGGAATGGGGGCAAGGCCGCCGTGGAAGCCTCGCGGGACCCCATGATCGAGCTGGCGCGCGCCATCGATGCCAGCGCCCGGGCGCTGCGCCGGCGTTACGAGGACGAGGTCGAGGCGCCGGTGCAGCAGGCCACCGAACTGATCGCCCGCCTGCGGTTCGCGCAGTCCGCCACCGCCTACCCGGACGCCAACTTCACGCTGCGCCTGAACGTGGGCCGCGTGCAGGGCTGGCGGGAGAACGAGCAGACCATCGAGCCCTTCACGCAGCTGCGCGGCCTGTACGCGCGCGCCACCGGCTACGAGCCCTTCGCGCTGCCGCCGCGCTGGCTGGCCGCGCGCCAGACCCTGAACCCGGACACGGTGCTGAACGTGAGCACCAACAACGACATCGTCGGCGGCAATTCGGGCAGTCCACTGCTGGATGCCGATGCCCACGTCCTGGGCGTGGTGTTCGACGGCAACATCCACTCCATCGCCGGGGCCTTCTGGTTCAACCCGGCCGACAACCGCGCGGTGGCGGTCGATACGGCCGCGCTGCTGCAGGCGCTGCGGGTGGTGTACGGGGCGCGGTCGCTGCTGGCCGAACTGGGCGCGGCGCCGAACTAGAGGGTGCTCATCATGTGGAAATCATTGCTCGCCGGCCTGCTGCTCGTCTGCATCGTCCCGGCCGCGGGCGCCGATGACGCGCCGGAGGACTATTCGGATCTGGTGGCCCGGGATCCCGCGACCTCCATCCAGCATCTGCATGCCCTGTGCTCGAGCACGGACCAGGGCGACCGGCTTTACTGCCAGGGTTACATCACGGCGATGGTCGAAAGCCTCACTGCGATCGGCAAGGAGCCGCTGACGCGGGACTACGGAATCTGCCCGCCTGGCGCGGTCAGCACGGCGGCGAGCGTACAGGCGTTCAACCACTGGGCGCAGACGCATCCACGGCAGGGAAACCTCGTCCGCTACAGCGGCGTCGCGTGGGCGCTTCAGGAACGGTGGCCCTGCAGTTAGTCACATTCACACCCCGAATTCCGGCATTCGTCGCAATGTCGATGATCCTGCAGCGGAGCCCTCTTAGGATCCAGGTCCGCGGCACCCCAGTGCCGTGACGGCATGCCGGGGAGGCTGCGATGAGAACTAAACTGCCGAATCGCTCCATTGACTCTGTTTCGCGCCGTCGCTTCATGCAGGCGGCCGGGTGGTCACTGGCTGGGGCGCTGTCGCTGCCGAGCAGGGCTGAGGGGCCAGTGTCCAAGGACTGGCAGGGGCTGCGGGCCCGCATCCGAGGCGCGCTGCTGCTGCCGCAGGACACGCAGTATGAGGTCAGCCGGCATGTCTGGAATGCCGCCATCGATAGGCGTCCGGCGGCCATTCTGATCTGTGCGGATGACGGGGATGTCGTGCAGGCGGTGAAGTTCGCGACTGCTCAGGGCATCAAGGCGACCGTGCGGTGTGGCGGGCACAATGTCGCGGGGCGAGCGGTGATGGATGGCGCACTGTTGATCGACCTGTCCCGCATCCGACAGGTCAGGATCGATGGGGGCGCCCGCCGGGCCGAGGTGGGTGGCGGTGCGACCTGGGCGGTTTTCGACTCCGCCGCCAGCAAGTTAGGACTCGCTACCACTGGCGGGATGGTCTCCTCCACCGGGGTCGGCGGCCTCACCCTGGGTGGCGGCATC
>Ga0335075_10015381_pt1 | contig 11472 bp, 12 predicted proteins | sample Lox_Sample_24_FD_206723 | JGI IMG/M metagenome (GOLD analysis project Ga0335075, IMG submission 206723) | Soil microbial communities from Loxahatchee National Wildlife Refuge, Florida, United States - Lox_Sample_2.4 | ecosystem: Environmental > Terrestrial > Soil > Wetlands | place: USA...
CACGGTGGTCTCGCCATTGGACTCGAACGTTTGACTGCCCAGATTCTCGGCCTGTCCAACGTCCGGGAGGCGGTGCTGTATCCCCGGGATCGCTACCATCTGAGTCCATGAGCATGGAGGCCGGCAAGGATCTGATCCGCCGCTGGCTGAAAATGGGTGAAGGCGGCTTTACCGGCGATTTCAGCGAATACTTCACCCAGGACTACCAGGGTCATCTGAGTGGCGAGGCGCCACAGTCGCTCGAGGATCTCATGACATTGGAGCGTGGCTTTGCCGCGGCCTTCTCCAACATCACCTATAACGTCGAGGACCTGCTGGCCGTTGACAGCAAGGTCATACTCAGGGTTCGGACACGTGCGACCCATACGGGCGAATTCCACGGGCTCCAACCTACGCATCGGCAAATCACGCTCACCGGGATCGTGATCTACAGGATCGTCGAGGGTCGGATCGCGGAATCGTGGGGCGAACTGGATCTCATGGGTCTGTTCCGACAGCTCAGGGCCCCGTAGGTCGGCCACATTCCATAACGCCGCCCGTCTCGGGTCGGGGTTGTGTGTCAACCATGGATCAATGTTGGCGTTTGTATCGAGTAACTGAGGCTTGCTTCTCGAGCTCCTCAGCGATCCGGCAAAGCCGGAAGACGCGACACACCCTTTTCTGGAGATCCCTATGAACAAGCCCAGACTCATCTGCACCGCCATCGCCGCAGCGGCATTGATCGGCTCGACCGGTGGCGCCTTCGCACAGAGCGCGCCGAATGTGTCGGACCCAGGCCATCCGCGCATCAACGAAGTCCAGCAGCGCATCGACAACCAGGAAAACCGGGTCGACCGGGGCATTTCGGATGGTCAGATCAATGCCAAGCAGGCCACGCACGACGATGCGAAGATTGCCCGCGAGCAGAACAGCCTCAACAAGGATGAGGCCAAGAACGGCGGCCACATCACCAAGCGTGAGCAGCGCAATCTGAACAGGCGCCTGAACAGGGGCAGCCGACAGATCCATCGCCAGCGCAAGAACGGCTGAGCGCCGCACTCGTCTGGGCTTACGGCCGGTCCGGGCCACCCGGATCGGTCGTAGTGTCGGCAGCGGATGCTTCAGTCTGTGAATACGACCAGCTTGCGATACTTGATCAGCCAGTGACCGTCGCGCTTGACGAGGTGATCTTCCGAGCGCCCGAAGCCACCGGCGATGTAGCGATTCTCCGTTCCCTTGCGCAGCGTCTGCCAGTAGCTCTGGTAGAGGGCTTCCGTCGGACTTGTGAATGCGATCCGCTCGTTGCTGATCACATGGTACAGGTTGCCGGGGGGCTTGCCTGCCGCCCGGTTCCTGGCCTGAAGCTCCTGGAGCGAAGTCACGACTTTGCGGATTTCGTCATGTCCCTTGTGGACGTCGCCGTTGGCGTCGATCACGGCATCTTCCGTGAACACGGAGACGTAGCCCTCGGCATCGAGGGAGTCGACGCTCCAGATGTACTTCTGCATCACTTCGGTGATGGCCGCGCGGTCGGCGAGCTGGCGCAGGTCATCCGGCTCCCGCGCCTGGGCCGAAGCGCAGATCAGCAGTACCAAGAGGGCGGCGACGAGCATTCGCATGATTGATCTCCCCGTTGCGTGTGGTGAACGTATCCGTCGGTGCTAGAGATTCGTCTGCTGAAGTGCTGCAAGGGTCCAGGCGAGGTCCTGGGCCAGGGTGCGTCCGCACCAGACCTCCTCGGGGGCATGTCCGTGACGGAGGGCCAGAAAACCAATCGCGGCGATGGCATTCAGCGCACGCACGCGGCGGCGGTCGATGACGACGCCGGTTGCAGCCTCGTACGTTGCCAGTGCGCCATCCAGCATGGCATCGCGGCCGGGCGGGAACACCATGTAGGCGAAGTCCTGGTGCCGGTCGCCGCAGGCTGCGCCCCCGTAGTCGATGAGTCCCACGACCGGTGGTCTGCGGGATCGACGACCATGTTGTGTAAGCCGACGTCGGCGTGGACCTGGACCTTCCGGGTGGGCCTACGACCCCAGGCACCAGGGTCCGCAGGTCCCATCCGCTTTCATCTTCGTAGAGCACGCGTGGTGCCGGAAATCCGCAGTATCGCTGCAGCAGCCGCAGGACGCGGCGCTCCTTTGCCAGGGAGCGACGGCCTTCCTCATGGGTCGCAAACCAGGCCATGCGGTCGGAAGCGAGCCGCGCGGCGATGCGCCCGGCTCTGGAATGCAGTTCCAGGGAAGACGGATCATGCGCAATACCCGCCCTATCCAGTGCAGCGCTGATTTGTTCCCGTGAAGGTGTCGTCTGCGCCATCCATCCCAATCTATCAGTGAAGCGACAGCGTGTCCCGCCTCCAGATCGCATCCTGGCAGCGGAAGTCACGCAACAGGGCCGGGGAACTGGCCTGCCTGACGGTCACCAGATCCGTGAACCGCAGCTCCTCGAAACTGCGATGCAGGCGGCCGCGGACCTTCACCTCGCGAACGATCAGCAGGTGGTCCGTGGCGGACGCGTAGCCTGCGTACTCGATGTAACCCAGGTCCGGATCGTCGTAGCCGGGCGGAAGCACATCGACCACCCAGGCGCCGCCGCGCTTGTGGAAAATCCACAGTTCGCGCCAGGTCGGCAGCGGTTGCACCGCAAGAACGACGGCCTGGCCCTGCGCAATCGCCTGGGCCGAGGCCATCCAGGGAATCCCATAGGTACAGCGCTGTACGAGGGGCGCCGCGGCGCGCTGCGGGGCCTGCAGGCTGATGCAGGTCTGACCCGGATCGCCCGCCGTCACGGTCAATGCAGGACGGCCAGAGGTGGACGGGGTGGCGGCCGCCCAGCGGCTCGCGCTCACCCGCGCCAGTGCATCGAGATATTCGGCGCGGCCGTCGCTGCCCAGATCGTTTGGCGCCACATCCAGTATTTCGGAGAGAGCACGCTGGCCGGCCATCTGGCTGGACCCCCCGTGACGGGCCTGCTCGAAGGCGAGGGCGGCCCAGACCGCCGCCCGCCGGGCATGCAGGCGGCTGCGCGTCAGCGCGGTCAGGTCGCGGTCCGCGATGCCGTCCAGCACAGCGGCGCGCTGCCGGTCGAGCTCCCCACGCAGCGTGGGGCTCATGGACGGGTCGATGCAGTCGGGCCGGGTAAGGCTCAAGGCGGCGAGCGCGCGTTGCTCGCTGCCGGCACCGGGCATGGTCATCACGCGCTGGAACAGCGCACCGTCATAGCAGACCTGGATGTGGCCGTCGTGCTCGAAGCTGCGCATGCGGATCCCGGATTGGGCGGCGACATCCAGATGCGCGCCGATGTCACCCGTCGCCGTGCCGTTACCCGAGGCACTGTCGGCGAGCCGCTCGGCCATGCGGGCGATGGTCAGGAGCGGCTCGGCCGTCAGTGCCGGCGCCGGGACGGCCTGGATGTAGGCGGCGCCGTAACTGATGCCCAGGGCTTCGGAACCGCGGGTCTCGCCGAGGAACCGCAGCACGGCCAGAAGGTCCGGCGCATCGTGCTCGTTCAGGCTCAGCGGCCGCACGGCATCGTCGCGCAGGTAGCCGCCGCGCTCGCGCCGATAGTTGTAGACCTGCAGGTAGCCGGCCCGCTCGCCGCGGATCTCGAGCACGTCCCCCTGCGACAGGGTCGTAAGTTCGGTCGCGGTCGACTGCGCGCCCGCGCGCAGTGCCGTGTGGTCCTGGACGACGATGGCCAGGGCGGCGGCGATGGCAGGCATCACGGCCGCGTCTCCTGCGGGGTGGTCGACGCGGTCGCGGCCTTCACTGCGCCGGTGAGGGTCTCATCCCCGACGATGCTCGAGCCGATGAAGTGGCCGGCCGCGGGCGTCGGCGCGATGATGACCTGTACTTTGTCCGAAAGCTTGTCGGCGAGGGTCTTCTGGATCAGGAGCGGATAGTGCGTGATCAGCACTCCTTCGCGCTCCATCTGGCCGGCGTTCGCCTTGCCGACCAGATCGAGCCGGTAGGCCTCCGCATCTGCGAGCTTCTGCCGCGAATCCGCCTCGCCCCGGGCTTCGATGCGGCGCGCCTCGGCCGCGCCCTCCGCCGTTCGGATCCGGGCCACCTTTTCGGCCTCCGCCTCCAGCTGCCGCTGCTCGATCTGCTTCTGCTTTAAAGGCAGGATGTGCTTCATGGTCTCTTCCTGCGCCCGTGCCGCAATGACCTGCTCTTGCCCCGCCGCTTCGGCCGCGTACTCCCGCCGCACCTTTTCCGCCTCGGACTCGAGCTGCATCTGTTTGACCGCGGCTTCCTTCAGCTGCAGCGTGTAGCGGATCTTCTCGGTCTCCAGTTCCTGCGCCAGCAGCTTCTCCATGCCTGCGCGATAGTCCGCCGGCAGATCAACCTGGCCCATGCTCGCGTTGCGCAGCTGCAGGCCCATCGCGGCCAGCCGCGGGGCGAGTTCGCGGGTGAGTTCGCCCTGGATTTCGGCGCGCCGCGCCGCAAAGATGTCGCGCACGGTATAGCGCGCGAACAGCGGATAGGCGATTGCCTGCAGGGCGGGACGTACCAGGTCCGCCTCCAGGTCATCGGGAAAATCTTTCGACATCTGGGCAACGCGACGGCGGTCGATGGCCCAGCGCACCGTCAGGTCCACTCCGATCGAGAGGCCTTCGTTCGACTGGAACGGTGCCGGGCCGGTCGCGCTGGCCCCCTCGCCCAGCCGGTACACCTGATCACGAATGGAGTAGCGGCGGACCTGGTGGATGCCCGGCAGCACCAGCACGGTGCCCCCCGTATAGGTGCCTACGGCGCCGTTGAGGGCGTTCGTCCGGACCAGCACTTCGCTGCCGGTCGCGCTCGCGAAGGGCGGATGCCGGTAGGCGGCAAAGGCCACCAGCGCCAGGACGGCGATGAGCGCCAATCGCCAGCGAAAGCGCGCCAGGGCGAGGCCGAGCGCCCGTAGCCCCGCGCCCAGGGCCTGACCCAGATGCCCCAGGGGTTCAACGATGACCCGCCGCAAGACCTCGAGCACCGCATCCACGCGCCTAGACATTGTTGCCACTCCCGCGGTTTGAAGTACCGCGCTTGAGGGGCAGTGTCGCGGGCAGTTGTGGCCGGGCGATGCGGCAATCGTGGCAAGTTGTGGCGCTGTCGGGCCTTACGAGAGGGTGCGTGTGCGTCCGCGCACGGATTCCAGGACGTCCCCGAGGGGCACCGTCTTGCCGGTGGCCCGGATTCTGGCCTTGCCGGTGTTCGGGAAGCAGGCGATGTCATCCGGATGATTGTCGCCGATGGTCATGAATACGCAGTTTTCCCGCGTATGGTTCCGCAGATGGTGTCCGGCCTGCTGGCCTGCCGGAAAACAGCAATAATCCCTTTCTCCCATGACGTAGGTTCTGCTACCGAGAACCAGCGTCGCACTGCCCTTGAGAATGAATACGTGTTCCTCCTCCCGCAGGTGATAGTGGAACCGGTTGGAGGTCTGCCCAGGTTTGAGGATGTCCAGGCCCACGCCGACCTGCGAGCCCCCACCGAAGCGCCCGAGCCGCTTGAATGCCGTTGATCCCGGGAGGCGGTTCCAGGGCACGGCGTCGATGTTGAACGGCTCGAAGAAACCTTCGTCGTTCGTGGTTGTCTGTCGGTGTTTGGCTGATTCGACCGATTTTTTCCCGGGCACGATCCGTACCTCGCAACACATGGCCGCTGGGCGCCAGCCCCTGTAAATTAGCACCCCAGCTGGCAGGGGCGGCGGCCGTCTTTCAAGGGATGACGTGATGCGAGGGTCTTCGAAACTCTGGTGCGCCCTGTTGGCGGTGCCGTTGACATCCGGTGCCTGGGCGGTTGACACCACGGCCGCGGAAGACCTCAGCCGCCTGTCGCTGCAGGAGCTGGCGAACGTGCAGATCACCTCGGTCTCCAAGTCGCCCGAACCGCTGCGGCGCGCGCCGGCGAACGTCTATGTGATAACGCACGATGACATTGTCCGTTCCGGCGCGACCAGCATTGCGGAGGTGCTGCGGCTCGCCCCGAACCTGCAGGTGACGCAGCTCACCGCCAGCAGCTATCAATTCGGCGCGGGCGGTTTCGGCGGACAGCAGCAGGCCCAGAACTTTGCGAACAAGCTGTTGATCCTGGTCGATGGCCGCAGCGTCTACTCTCCGTTGTATTCAGGCGTATATGCCGACACGGTGGACCTGATGCTGGAGGACGTGGACCGCATCGAGGTCATCAGTGGCCCGGGGGGCACGCTCTGGGGCGCGAACGCGATGCAGGGCGTCATCAACATCATCACGCGGGCCAGCTACCTGACCCGCGGGACGCTGGTCAGCGCGGGTGCCGGGAACGAGGAGCAGATCGGCAGCGCGCGCTACGGGGACAAGCTGGGGCAGGATGGCTCGTTCCGCGTCTACGGCATGAGCTTCCATCGCGGCGCCGACGAAACGGCGGATCACTCGAGTGCGCATGACGGCTGGTCCAAGGGCCAGGGCGGATTCCGGGCCGACTGGACGCTGCCTGAGGATGAAATCACGTTCCAGGGCGATGCGTACCGCGGCACGGAGAACCAGCCGGGGACCCTCGATACCACCATCGTGGGCGCCAACCTGCTCACCCGCTGGCGGCATCAATGGGGTCGCGCCGACCTGCAGGTGCAGGCCTACTACGATGATTCCGAGCGCTACGGGCCGGCAGGTGGCGGCGGGTTCCTGCTACGCACCTATGATCTCGAGGTGCAGCAGAACTGGCTGATCGGTTCCCTCCAGCACCTGGTATGGGGCGCCGGCGAACGCCTCAACGACTATGAAATCACCAATGCCCAGTCGCTGCTGTTCGTGCCCGCGAGCCGCAAGCTCACCCTCGGCGACGTGTTTGCGCAGGACACGGTCTCGATCGGCAAGTCGGTGCAGGTAGGACTGGGGTTGAAGTTCGAGGACGATCCGTATTCGGGATGGACCGCGTTGCCCGATCTGCGGGTTTCCTGGGACCTGGGGGCGGCAGGGGTGCTGTGGGCGGCCGCCGCCAAGGGCGTGCGCTCGCCGACGCCCTTCGATGTGGACGTGCAGGAGAAGATCGGTCCCCTCGTCTATCTGACGGGTAACCCCGGTTTCACCGCGGAGCGGGTGAAATCCTACGAACTCGGCTACCGCGTGCAGCCGGCCTCGTTCGTCTCGTTCTCGATCTCGCCGTACTACAACGTCTACGACGATCTGCGCACCATCGAGTTCGGTTCGACCGCCGACCCGCTGCCCCTGCACTGGGGCAACCTGATGAGCGGCGCTACCTACGGGGTGAGCGCCTGGGGAAATATCCAGGTCATGGACTGGTGGCGGTTGTCACCGAGTTTCAGTGTACTGCACAAGAACCTGCGGTTCGATGCCGGGGCCAGCGGCATCCTCGGTCTCGGGCAGGCGGGGGATGATCCGCGGTCGCAGGCCGGGCTGACTTCCTCCATGAACATCAGTCCGAAACTGACCTTCGATGCGTCGCTGCGCTACGTGGGGTCGCTGCCAGACCCGGGCCTGCCGGCCTACACGGAGCTCACGGCGCGCCTCGGTTGGCAGGTGGCGAGGACCCTTGAATTGTCGCTGAGCGGCACCAATCTGCTGCGCGCCTATCACGAAGAGTATCCCGCGCCGGCGGGAGCGGAGATCGGGCGCGGCGTCATGGTCGGGGCCAGGTGGACGCCGCAGTGATGTGTCCAGGCAGGTGCTGACGAACGTGTATCGGCTGTTGCACAAGGCGATCCTCCTCGGAGCACTGTATGCGTGCATCGGCGGCGGCTGGCTGGCCCACTCGGCCGAGCCCGGCGAGGAGGAGGTCGAGGCTGCGTTCCTCTATCGTTTCGCCGGCTACGTGGAATGGCCGGCGGAAGCGCTCTCGGCCCCGCTGTTCACCATCGCGGTCCTCGGGGCCGACGGGGTGGCGCAGGACCTGCAGCAGATGCTGCCCGAGCACCAGCTGAAGAACCATCCGGCGCAGCTGCGCCGCATCCGGCGCATCGAGGACCTGGGGAACGCCCAGATCCTGTTCGTCGGTCCCCAGTACAACGACGAACTGCGGCGCATCATCGCGCAGGTCGCCGACCGGCCGGTCCTGATCGTGACCGCGAGTGATCACGGGCTCGAGGCCGGCAGTTGCGTCAACTTCCTGCTCATCGACCGGCGGCTGCGGTTCGAGGTTTCCACGATCGCTGCCGAGCACGCGGGGCTCAAGATCAGTGCTGAACTGCTGTCCGTGGCGGTTCGCGTTCAGGGCCACGGCACCGGGGTGCCGCTCGCGACGGGAGGTCTGAGATGAGCCTGACTCGGCAACAGGCGCTCCCCGGCGGAATCTCGAGATTGCTGCCGCGGCCGCACTCGGTGCGGGCGAAACTGATCCGCATCGTCCTGTCGACGACGGCGATCGCGCTCATCGTTGCGGCCATCGCCATGCTGACCTACGACCTCACGAATTACCGGCAGTCGGTGGTTTCGGGGCTCGCCGCGGAGGCTGGCATCCTGGCGCTGTCGACCGCGCCGGCGCTGGCCTTCGATGACCTTAACGTCGCCGAGCGCAACCTGACCGCGACCCAGGCGCGCGCGACGATCCGGGTTGCCGCCGTGTACGGACCCGGCGGTAAGCTCTACGCCTTCTACACGCGGCCCGGTGAACGGCCTCCACCGCAGACGCTGCCGGTGTCGCGGACGGGCGCGCGCCTGCAAGGTGACCAGATCGAGTATGTGCAGCCGATCCTGCAAAGTGGCGAACGCCTCGGCAGCGTGTACCTGCGCGCCACCTATGGCTTCATCGGCCGCGTGTGGGCATACCTGGAAATATTCGTGCTGGTGATCCTGCTGGGCATGGCGGTCGCACTGGTCTCATCCACGGCGCTGCAGAAGGTCATCACCGAACCGCTGGATGCGATGGCAAGAGTGGCCCACGAGGTGATCGATCGGCGCGATTATTCGCTGCGCGCCGGGGCATTCGGTCGCGACGAGATCGGGATGGTGGTCGCGGCCTTCAACAATATGCTCGATGAGGTGGAGAACCGGGAAAAGGCGCTGCAGTCGAGCAACTCGGCGCTGAGCGCCGAGATCCGGGTCCGGGAGGCGGCCGAGGCCGCGCTGCGCGAGGCGGACCGACGCAAGGACGAATTCCTCGCTACCCTCGCGCACGAACTGCGCAATCCACTGGCGCCCATACGCCATGCCGTGAAGATTCTCGAGGCGCCCGGTGCGACCGAGCAGCAACGGGACTGGGGGCGCAAGGTCATCTCGCGACAGGTGCAGCATATGGCGCTGCTGCTGGACGATCTGCTGGACGTTTCACGCATCACCCGCGGCCGGCTGGAGTTGCGCAAGGACTACGTGGACCTGCAGTCGCTGATCGCGGCGGCCATAGAGCCGGCGCGGCCGCTGATCGAGGCCAAGCGGCACACCCTGCAGGTCGCATTGCCGGCAGAACCCATCGAGCTGGAAGTGGATCCGCTGCGCATGTCGCAGGCGCTGACCAATCTGCTCACCAACGCCGCCAAGTACACCGATGCCGGTGGCACGATCAGGGTGAGCGCGGCACTGGAAGCCTCCGGTTTGGTGATCCGGGTCGCGGACAACGGCATCGGCTTGAGTGCTGCGGCCATTCCCAACCTCTTCGAGATGTTCTCGCAGGTGGATTCGGCCATCGACCGTGCCGAGGGCGGACTGGGCATTGGGCTGTCGCTGGTGAAGGGACTGCTGGCGTTGCATGGCGGCAGCGTCGAGGCAAGCAGCGCCGGCATCGGCCTGGGGAGCGAATTCGTGATACGGCTGCCGCGCTCCGCGCTCGTCGGCCGGACTGCGACGATGGTGTCCGGAACTCCGGCGCCGCCGCCGTCAGTGGGGCCGCAGGGCAGGATTCTCGTGGTGGACGACAACCGCGATGCCGCCGAGACGCTGGCCCTGGTCCTTAAGATGTCCGGCCATGAACTGCTGTTGGCGCATTCGGGCAGGGAGGCGCTGGAACTGGGTTCGCGCGAACGCCCCGATGTGATCATTCTGGACATCGGTATGCCGGACATGTCCGGATATGAGGTGGCCCGGCGAATTCGGCGCGAGGCTTGGGGTCGCAAGATGTTTCTGCTGGCGATCACCGGCTGGGGACAGGAAGACGACAAGGATGCGGCCCGCGCGGCCGGGTTCGATGGACATCTGACCAAGCCTGTGGATCCGGACGAGGTCGAAACGTTGCTGGCCGGTTTTCTGAAGATGCGACCTGCCTAGAATGGAGGCACCCCCGTGCAGATCTGCGCTCGCGTGAGGAACGCGTGTGCTTCTCATGAAGTCACCGTGGACGCTGATCACAACCCGAAAAGTCTGCAGGTCGCCGAAGTTCACAATACCTTGCGGTCGGGAGTCGAGGTGAAGTTCGAACGCGGGCAGGCAGTTTACGAACCGCGGGGCTGCCCCTCTGCGCACGGCGTCACGGATATGCAGTATCGCCGCGACGCCTGCCCGGCGTTCCGTCCGTCCTACACGGCGCCGTGATTCGGATCACGGCGCCGTCCGTGCAGGATCGAGATAGTTCCGCAGACGCGGTAGCGCAATGGATTGCCGCGCGTGATGAACAAGTCTCGAATCGAATGTCGAAACATCTGCCTCAGGGAAGCCGGTTGCTGCCGGACAAGCTCTTCGCTCCCTTTGAAATAGCGCTCCAGGAATTCCATCTTTCCGGAGGGAATTCAGTCAGCTCGATCCGGGCGCCGTGGTCGGTGTACCTGCAGTTCCTGCGGGCCTTTCCCAACGGCGGCGACCGTCCGTACTACATCGGTACGCCGGTCGAATTCACCAGGACGCAAAGCGCCGTTTCCATCCGCGGCAAGTCGGCGCGTGGTGAAGCGTTTGAGTTTCCGACTCCGCAAGCGCAGCCGCCCACTGTCGGTCACCGCAACGGGTAAATGCCGTGCAGGACCGCGTCGAAGTGGTTCTCGATGGACGCGGTGCACTGGCAGGACAGGGTCCGCAGCTTTGCCTCATCCTTGATGACGAAATAACCGCGGCGCGTTTCCAGCACGTTTTCCTCCCGCAGCCGCCTCACAGTGCGGGCGACGAACGTGCGGCCGACGCCCAGCATTTCCGCAAGCTGCTGCTGGGTCACCAGGAAATCAGATTTGCGAGTCCGCGCCGCCGCGGCGAGCAGCCATTTCGCGGTGCGCTGGGTCACGGTGTGCGAGGCATTGCAGGCCGCGGTCTGGAAAACCTGAGCGAGCAGGCAATCCGAATATCGAGAAAACCAGTGCCGCAGGGTGATCGAGGCCAGTTTCGCCTGTTCGAGCGCCGCGATCTTGATCCTCAGGAATGTGCCGCCGTGCACGACTCGGGCGGTGGCGTAGGAGGGAACCCTGCCATTCGAGACGATGCCGCCGATGGCGCCCTCGCGTCCGATCAGTGCAACCTCGATGGCGCCATTGCCCTCATGGGTGGAGACGCAGAATCCGGCCATCGCGGCGGCGCACGGAAACCAGGTGTCCACCACTTCATGTCCCGATTCCTGCAACAGGGTGCCTGCCTCGAGTTCGACGACCAGCATATGG
>Ga0335075_10015382_pt1 | contig 11472 bp, 13 predicted proteins | sample Lox_Sample_24_FD_206723 | JGI IMG/M metagenome (GOLD analysis project Ga0335075, IMG submission 206723) | Soil microbial communities from Loxahatchee National Wildlife Refuge, Florida, United States - Lox_Sample_2.4 | ecosystem: Environmental > Terrestrial > Soil > Wetlands | place: USA...
TTCCAGGGCGGTCAAACGCCGGATGAAGTAGTCAGAGGAAAGGAAGGATTCAAAAACCTGTACGGTTACCACCAATTCTCCCAGACACTTTTTACTAACGTGGTCTCCTCAAGCTTCGCTCTCGAGATGTCACCCATAAACCTCGATCGTATCCAAGATTGGATCAACCAAGGCCGGATTGACCCATCCAAACCGATCACACTCCGCGAACTTGCCGCCACACGTGCCGTTCACGGCGTCAAAGACGGCATCAAACTCCTCGCCCGCGGAGCCACCGCCCTCACAACACCTATTAACGTCGTCGTGTCCCGCGCGTCACAATCCGCTATCGCGGCCGTTGAAGCACTTGGCGGCACTGTTACTACTCGCTACTATACCAAGTACGCCATCCACCGCATTCGCCAGCGGAAAACAGACCCCTACGTTTCCCTGAAGTGGGACCAAGATGCGATTGGGAAATCTGCGCTCACAGTGGGAATGGGCTCTGATCCGAAAGAACGAGTAAAGGGGATGGGCTTTCAGTACCGCCTTCCAGATCCCACGGGCAGAAAAGACTTGGAATACTACCGAGACCCGAAGAATAGGGGCTATTTGAGTCATACAGTGAAGGAAGGTGAGAGCCCAAGTCTGTATTTCAAGCCGCCGCAACCGGCGCATGAGGTACAGGCGAAGAAGGGGCAGAAGAGAAAGGATCCAGAGAAGCAGGCTGCGACTGAGAATCGGCTGTGGTGATTTGATTCACGAGATATAGCTCCGGGTCGGTGTTTATGGGAGAATGCAGCGGACTGCGTTGCATGGAGGACCCATTTTCACGCTTTCGTACTTACATGGTTGTGGAAGTAGCCGTTACAAACACAGGTGTAGAGTAGAGCACAGCGATGGAAAGCATTACATAGCAGTATGGTCAAAATGTACTCAAAGCGCATCGAGTATGCACCTCCGAAGCACAAGGGCTGCGATCACAATTTTGCTATGTTGTACTGCATACATCTCATCATTTTACCCATGTGTCCAACGCAAAGCGCCCCTTCCAAAGGGGACGCTGAAGTGACAGAATTACCCCGTTTGGCCAGATATGTACATTCTCTCCTTTCTCATTTGGCACGGATCATCATACAAACGCTTAAAAAAAAACTCCCTCATCGCAGCTGGTATGTACCCAGAACGAACGAAAAAGAAAAACTCCAATCCCAATCCTAATCCCATGCGCCGAGCGGTATCATGAACACGAAAAACCGATCACGGCCGAAAATAATAGTAGTAGTGCTGTCGTTTTCGTCCGGATGTCAATTCGCGCCGCCCCGCCGGTGGTGATGTCGAAGGGACTGCCGCCACCGGTTGTGGGTTTGGGAGAGTTCGTGCTACTACTCTTGCTGGAGGTGGTGATTTTGCTAGAAGAGGAGGCGGACATGTTTGTTGGAGTTGATGATGATGATGGGGTAGTCGTTGAGGAAGTCGATCGCGTTGTCGATGTACTTGTCTCGCTCGACCGCTTCTTCGAGGTCGAGGTCGAGGTCGAGGTCGAGGTCGAGGTCGAACTTGACTGTGAAGTGCTCGTGCTAGTGCCAGTACTTGTGCTGCTTGATGTTATGGAGCTTGCGCTCTGTTGGCTGCTGCTGCTGCTCAACGATCCGCTGCCTGTTTGTGCGCTTGCACAGCCGCCACCGCCGCCGTTGGCAGGCGGAGTACAGAGGAATTCGGTCGCTGCGTGTTCGAAGAAGAGCCCGATCAGCGACTCGGGAGATGCGGCTGTGCCTTGGCACGCGTTGATGATCGTTTCTGTTGCCGAATCTAGAGCGCTAGAGCAAGCGGACGAGCAGGAACAGAGAGGCCCATTCTTGAAGTGTGCGTCGTTGCAGGCGTCTATTGGCGTGTTGTAGGCGTCTGAACACTCTTGCGGGAAGTTGACTAGGGCTTGGATGTCGGAGAGTCTGAGGGTGGCGTGGACGAGGGTTGATGTAATGAGGAGAAGGAACGTGGAGGAGACGGTGGTGAACTGCATTATTTCGGAATATTATCGTAAAGATGGTAAAGCAATTGCATACGCCAGCGAATGGTTGTCGGTCTTCAAGATATCCCTCCGTAGCCCGACAAAATCAATAAACAGGTTGAGAGGGCACGGTACTTAGAAGTAGCCCAACTTTCGATGGTATAGCAACAGCTTACCCCCACTCGATGTCGCGCGTGTATACTCTCTCAGCAAAGCACAACAGACAACCCGTCTGGAAGAAAGAACTGGGCCCGGGCCAACAGCGAAGATATAGTGCAGCCGACGCTTTGGATAGCGATTGAAGCGAGCGTACGGCAGTGTCGTGGTAAATGGATAGCCAGCAGACGCCTGTATGAGAAAGCAAAGTCGAGTAAGCGAGTCCAAAGGAAACTTCGAGCCGCGTTTGGAGGCCGAGGCTCGAGTCGTCTTGTGCGCAAACTAGTTGCGAGAGTCAACACCACACAACCCAGGTGTCGTCAGAGTCTCCCTTTACCTCCTCTTTCTCTCCCACCGCATTCATGCAGTTGTATCTTTGATATGATATGCCCGTTAAGTGTAGATGGATGCAATGTCTTTCAAATTTCTTTCTGCTGTGCGATGTGTCTCGATACAGGTGCGCGCTGCCAGGTCGGAACCCGAATTCCCAAAGCCGCGGTCTTCCGCTGTTCTGGTCGGGCTTGGAGGCCAAGGTGAAACCGGACGCCGCACCGCAGGTATGTCGCACCTCGCGCCCCAGGGTCTGCTCTGGTTGTTCTACAACGAATTGCGCGAGAAATCAGGACTCTAGTGCTCTGTGAATTGAATTGCCTAGTCGGATTGCCGATGACCCGGTCTCAGGGTTCTAAGTGAAGGGAGAAAGTGAATCCAGACTCACGAGTGACGTTACAAGGGAGATAGCCGTTTACTTTACGAGCAGGCTCATTATTTCTGAAACACAACGCTCATGTGTGCGTTACGGCCAGCAATTGCCTGTAACAGACAAGGGGGCATGCGGCGCCTGTGACAATTTTCAACCAGTTTGGTACTGTGAGATAATAACGCTCACTATTCGTCGTGTCCACCGCGACCCGCCGGTGAAGTCATAGCGCATTCGCGTAGAAATCTGACGCACGTGTTAGGGGACAGGTTGCCAGGCAAGGTGGTGGTGCGGTGGAGATGTGATACACGGTGAGCGTTTGATGATGCTGGCTAGTTTAGGTGGGGCAGGGAAGTCTATTGGCGGAGCAAGCGTAGCGATCATCAGGGGTAACGGCCCGGGAATGACGGCATCGTTAGATTTACAGTGCACCGGCTTTTGCGGGTAGTATTGGTCATAGTAAGTTACTTGCTTTTGCTTTTTTCCCACAGCGAGAGGCTTCGTTCGGAAGCGCACAATTTACATACAGATTCCAAAATGGCTCTTTTGCCCCCCCTAATTCCGCTACTTACTGGCAACGTCCTAATACATCGTGAGGACCGCCCTGAATCTCACCTTCCCACTTATCATATGCTGCAATGCTTCGTTCGCATCATCTAACTTGAATCTCTCTACCATGCATTTGACACCGTGCGTCATGGCGAAGCTGCAAGAGTATTAGTGCTGGATATTTGAGGGCGAAATGACGTCTAAAGAGAGAGATACGTACTCAAGCGCTTCTTCCGAGTCAAGTGCATGTCCACTGGGCCAAGTAACTATGCTCAATCCTTTCAGAATCATCAGGCCTGGATTAATTTCGACTGGTCCCACCGCAGCAAGAATTAGCAGCTTGCCCAAGGGGGCCAATCCCGAGATCAAGCCCGGTATAAGCTTCGAGTTCGGCGCGGTGAAGATGATGCAAGCCGCACCGCCCATCTTCTGCAAGGCCTGGCCAATGTCCTCCTTCGACCCATCAATGTACTCATGGGCGCCCAGATCTCTTGCGAACTTCTCTTTGTCAGCGCTCGAGGAAATGGCGACGACTTTGTAGCCCATCTTGTTCGCATATTGCAGAGCCAAATGACCGAGACCACCTAGGCCTTGAACTCCAACCACATCACCGGGTATGATGTGCTGATTGCGCAGCGAGTTGAAGACGGTAATACCGGCGCAGAGAATTGGTGCGTACTCGGCTGGGTCAATGTCTTTAGGGACTCGCACCACGGCCTCGGTGCGAAGGGTGACATATTCGCCATAGCCGCCATCGCGAGTGACGCCGTTTATGGCCTCATTCTTGCACATCTGGAACAAACCGCGGTTGCAGGACTTGCAGGTTCCTATAAGGAGTCGTTTATTACCCATTGAAGTGCATGTAGGTCAATGCATCCCCCAACGTGGGACTGGATGCAGTTTTTTTTGGGTGGGTACTCACCATCATGCCCACCGTGCCACGGGCCTCCAACTCGGTCCCCCTCCTTCCACACTTTCTCCGAGTCTGAGACCGCAGCAATAGTTCCGATGATCTCATGACCAGGTATAATTGGGAAGCTGTTGCCGAAAACTCCTTCTTGTACTGCTGCGTCTGAGTGACAGACGCCGACGGCAAGAACTTTAACCAGGACCTGGAGTAGGACATTGCAAACGTGAGCACAGGACTTTGTGGCCCGAGGAAGGCATGGCGGGAAGAGAAAAGAAGCCCCTTATTCCAATTGGATGCATCGTACCTCTCCAGTTTTGGGCAGCTCGAGCTTCACTTGCTTGAAGGTAAGTGGCGCGCCTGCCGATTCAAATACGGCGACTTTGTAGTCTTTGGGCAATTGCGAAGCCATTTCGACCTGATTGAGGATAGTGGCGGTTACTTTCTGAAGATGTCCTAGAAGGGCAGCTTATATATGGCAGAGACAACTTGATTGTGAATCGGCGATGATGTCAGTACGGGCATTGGGCTAGGTGGATTGAACTGTGGTGGAGCTCACTGTACTCCCAGACCCACGTATGTGGGGTCAAACAGGGCAATTGATATTGCTGCTGGCCTCTTCCCAAGGATGCAAGAAATCAAATAGCTATCTGCTTACAAGATACTTGAGATGCCTGGGATCTTATATATTGCTAGAATGGTGCTTTGCAAGACGTAAACGCAAGATACTGGGTGCCCAACCATCCGAAATCCAAGTGCCTTTTCCCCAGCAAAATATCCTGTTGTCGCTAGATACAGCTGCATGTGCAGGGTCTGGGAGCTTGCACTTTGTTAGTCATCCCCTCTCTAACTGGGTAAGAAAGGCTGACTGTGCAGGCCTTGTTAATTTTACTGGATGGCAAAGCTCCTCTTCGGCAACATGGGCTTAGTAATGGGACTAGTTTGGGTTTGAAGCGCCGAGCATTTCTCCACCTATACCAATGAACTATTCCGTGAGAGGACATTCATACAAGATATCAGTATTAACGATCACCCAGCTTGCTGAATTATTGGTTCTCGCACTGTCACGTGGATGCGCAACCAATAAATGTAGTCCATGTTGACGGTGGCGAGGGGCTCCTCGTTCAGCTTTTCTTGTACTCGCCGCCGGCTTTGCAGGCGAATGGGACAAAAAGGTTCAAAGTCGGCGCAGTGCATTGTCTTCAACGCCTCGTATAATCTCATGTCGGGCTTCTGCAGCTGGCGCCTTGCCATCGTTGACTCAGCCCAGTATCCTTCCACTCATCCTATGTCTACCCACTCATTATGAGGTCTGCTTAGTACTAGCACATGCCAGGACCACGAAGGCCGAATTCTGTAGGCAACAAAAGATAACAATCTTGGAAGCTTAATACAGCGGATGAATATATGGCCGTCCAGAACGCTCTCCGAGTGATGGCGCGACCGTACGATCAGGGCTTCGGGCCTGGATTGGGGTCTCGAATCATGCAGAAGAGCTGCCTAAGTCATCAGCAGACAGTCAAGCCACAGACTTTCTAGCCAGGCAGTCGGGCACTCACGTCACACCCTTCTCCTTCAACATCGTCCTCGCACCTCATTTCTCTCACCAATCGAAATCCCATCTTCTCGTAGATTGCAACATTCGGCACCATCCTCGAACTTTCAAGGTAGCACTTCCGGCCCTCTTCATCCGCCCGAGCCATCACAACCTGCATGAGCTGCTTCCCTATTCCCTGTCCCTGATCTCCAGGCAACACAGTCACAATGTTGCAGAAATAGTACCCTTGCTCATCGGTCCAGAGTTCCTTTTGTGCTTCCGCTTGCCGTGCTTTCCAGATCCAGTACCGGTTTACCCGCAATCCGCCACGGCCGAGCCAGCGGATGTTGAGTAGGCCCTGGCGGAACCACAGCGTCCAGGAATCAAGAGTCGAAGACCAGCTCGGCGTGGATGAAGCGGCGATTGGCGGAGACCACATCGCCACGCCAAGTACTTTGTCCGGAGATGGAGATGCTGGGTCTTTGGCGACGTAGAAGAGTGCATTGCGTATGCCCCATTCGCAGCGGAGGGTAAGAGAACCCAGATTGCGTTCATGATTGAACTGGGAAATGTTAGTTCGTTCGATAATGCAGATGCCTGACCTACGAGCCACGCCGATGGTTGCGCTAAGCAAAGGGGGGAACAACCCCTTGTCTACATACCTTGGACTTATCGAAGACCCAATTGTTGTAGGGATCATCAGCGAAGGCTTCCTGGATGCACCTTGCCGCACCGGGAATATCGCCGTAGGTAATTGGCCGGACCTCGATAGGCATACTGTCGACGGAGCTTTTGGACGTTGAGATGCTGTGTTCAGAATGCACATTAACGCGCCTTGCGGGAGCGACCGTCAGGGTAAATGAGACGAATTATGCCTTCCCGGCGGGGGACAACCTAGATCGAGGCTTGTTCAAACTCCTAATTGGGTGTAGTGCTTAGATTTTAACGACCTGGTCTTCGCGGCGTTCCGGGTTGAAACGCACTCGTTTGGCCACGATAAGGTCTCATCCGAAGGTCTCTATTCCTTGGCTTAGGAACACTCTGTGCGGAATCCAATACGAAAGTATTCTCCAAACGATTGGTTGGCCAGCCGAGGCTCAGGACGCAAATGTGATAGTGGAGAAAAAAATGGAACTTCCTCATTCGGTTCGCCTGCAACGGGAAGGGGAGGAAACTTAGCCTCGCTAGCTCGAAATATCAGTCGGAGGGCAGCCAGCCATCAAGTTTCTCTTCTTCCCTTTTGCAAAGGAATCATTGAAATATCGCTGACTTTCATTAACTCTACTTCACTTCCACCCTACGAGCTATTCTTGCAAAATTAAGTTCGAGATGACAACGAACGGTGCTACAGCGGTTCCCGCTCTCCAGCTGCCCATCTTTGATATTTCAGATCCTACTCCGGAAGTAGGTCGATCGATGATTGAGGCAGCGGCGAAGTACGGCTTCTTATACGTAGACACCAAAGGCACAGGGTTTACGGAAGCGATAGTTGATCGACAATTTGAAGTGGTATCTGGTCTTTCGTTGACGACACCTCGAAAACCTGCTAATGACTGTGCTCTAGTCGAAGAAATTCTTCTCCTCTTCGAGGGCTGAAAAGGGCGAATGCGCCATTGGGGATGATGTGAGTTGCCATATCCGTCGATCACAAGTCAGTTCACGCTGAGGTTTCCTGTCTGTCAGAACGTGGGATGGACTGGAATGCACGGAGAGCTGTTGGATCCAGCACATCAAAAAGTGAGTGGGGATTGATTGTCTGGCGAAATTCGATACTGACGCTTGATTTTTTTTTAGCGCGGCGACTGGAAGGAGTAAGTGGTTGCGCATTGGAGACCTTCTTGTCAACAGGATCGTGATTGACGAAAGCAGGGCCTTTAATTTTGGCGAGTTTGTGGATGGCAAACCAAACCAAAAGCTGCCAAAGGCTTTTGCGAGCCATGTCAAGGAATTGGCAGATTTTGAGGAACGTTGCTCGTCTACATGCCACCGGATCTTTCGCCTGCTGGCGATGGGACTCGAGGTACATGCCTTCCTGTCGTTCGATTGTCACCTCTTTCCACGGCAATGATGCCTGACTTTCAGCAGATGTCCGACCTGGATTGGTTTTCATCGCGGCATCGCAAACCCAGCGCCTGTATCTATCGCTTGCTCTACTATCCAGCACTACCGTCGGACATACCTCTTGAAGACGGTGTTGATATCAGGGCCGGAGCACATTCCGATTATGGCTCAATCACTCTCCTTTTTCAGCGGCCTTCACAACCAGGACTTGAGATACTGACACCGGAATCGACATGGGCCCCCGTACCTGTGATTCCCAAAGGCTACACGACCTCCACCACATTGCCGCCTATCTTGGTGAATATTGCGGACCTACTGTCATACTGGACCAATGGATATCTGAAGAGCACCGTGCATAGAGTGATCTTTCCGAAAGACGCTCGCAAAGGTGGAGAAGACAGATACAGCATTGCCTACTTTTGCCACCCATCAGACGATGTGGAGCTTGTGCCCGTACCGAGCAAGATAGTGGAGGAAAGGAGAATGGCAGAGGGTGAGAAGGTCGGATATGGTGGCGGCAGCGAAGGCCAAAAGGCGATGACAGCTAAAGAGCATCTCAACAAGCGGCTTGAGGCGACATACGATTTTAAGATCAAGAAGAAGGTGTAGGTCATGGATGCTACTGCCTGAGTCGCTGCTTCCGTTCGATTTGCGGGGGAGAAAAGAGCGCACCACGGTGTACAATTTGCACATAAACTGTTGAGCTCATCAAACATCATAGCCATTAACTTAAGTACCGTAAGCACAATTCCATTCCAAGTATCAGATCGTGTAATATAATTGTTGAGTATCAAAAGCTTTCCGGACCACTATGGGGCCCCCCCACCCTATGGAGTCAGCCCTGCGAGTGCGGGGCAGAATTACGACCCCCCAACCAGACGCCTAAGTCTGACCAGTAACAACGCATGAGGAGGATCCACAGCCGGGCCCTGAAGATCTTCCTAGCACTGAAGCTTTCTCTAGCAAATTCTCCAACCTCACTCGCAACAAATCCATATGCTAACTTACGCACCTGGACAATTCTCAACTTCTCCGCCACAAGCTAACCAGCTAAGCAGCAGGATAATCTGCACCAGCAGGATCTGCATCGTCTGGCCATAGCATCTGCGAACCAAGGAGCAATTGCTACCCGAGAACGCCCTCCCCCTCCACAATCTAAGATTTTAGTCCAATGAGAACCCACCATACCAAGAAAATATCACTCTGACTTCGGGAAACGGCAGTCTTGCCGAAGAGACCATGCCAGGTGAGACTTCCACCATATAAGAGAGTACTCCTTCTCACAACTAGCCTTCTTCAGTCCAACCATTTGAAGAATGGGCAGCCCCTTCGATTTGCACCTATGACCTTGACGACGCTAGACTCCAAGAAAAACTCAATGATAGCGTCATTGGTGTTGATGCCTCATACTACCTGGACCTTCGACTCAACAAGGCTAGCCACGAGCCACTCTTGCATGCGCTTGGTGGCTTTCCATACAGCTTGAAGAAAATACTGGACGACGACATACAGCTGCTTAAGGCCTTCAAGATTAAGCTTCTGTTTGTGTTCGATGGCTTAGACTTCCGCAACAAGGAACCGCCCAGCTCCAGATCTTCAGCGAACCGCAGAGCACATGAAGACGGATGGAAGCACTATTCAGACGGAGACCCAGATCAAACTTTGGCTGACTTCAGCCGAGCTGGTAAGAATTCAGAACCATCAAGCTCAAACAAGACCTCAGCTGAGAACACAACCTAGCTTTCCCTGTCGAAACGCTCCACAGGTACTTGCAGAAATTGCTGTCCGGTTTCCAGGTTGAATGGATGGTGGCACCTTACAGTGCCGCGGCCCAAGTGTGTCTCCAGTTGCCCTGGAATGCTAAGCTTGCTAACCCACGCCACAGCTATACTATCTCCAAAAGGAACAAAATGCGATATTTCTGGAATACATTATGGGACCACTTGAGTGCTTTCTCTTCGATGTTAACACTGTCCTTGTCGACTTCGATGTGAAAACGAAGAAGTGTCACTGGATCAGCAAGTCCGAGGACTGGGGTTTGAAAAAAAGGCTGGGCAACATTTCGGACGACTTGTTCCGCGACGCTCAGCTGCTTCTCGGTTCGTCCTTCCTTCCCACCTTTCCCATTCTCAACCAAGACAACCCTACCAAGCGCAGCGATATCCGAGAAGCTCTCGCATTACTGAACGGAGCCGGCCAATCCGTTCCCCAGTTGTGCCAACAATATCGCAATGATCCGAACGTTGTGCAACTGCAATACAGCGATCGTTACAAGAAAGCTGTCATGACGATCAGACATCATGTGATATCCAGTGTCGAACAAAAGACTCGACCACTGGACCCCGACCATGCTCCTTCAGACGTTCACGAGTTTGTGGGGCGCCAACTGCCAGATGAGCTATATTTCTACATCCAACAAGGCATAATGGGAACACGGGTGCCAAATTGGCTTACGTCAGATGAAATCGTGCTGACTCGGACACTTACCGAAGGCTCATGCGTGAGCAGCTGAATCCACTGCGGGCCCAATCACTCAGTCTACTTTCAACCGCTCTGCATCGGTATCATCAGCAGAGAATCGTTACGTTGAAGATGTGGTACGATAATGATCCTGCAGACGAGCAGATCATCCTCAGAGACCACCAATCAATCAAGTCCCAGATTTCTGGTTGGAAAATTCATGAAGCCGACTTCCCTACTGCTATTAGCAGCCAGCAGGTTTGTCAATCTCTAAGAAGACACTGCTACCCTCTTACTGACCCCTCCCCTTCTCCACAGAACGAACACTCAATGCTCTCCGCTCTGAAAGCTTTGCAAGATGCCTCATTCGTGCCCAAAACAACCTCCAAACCATCCAATTCCGTTCTGCGTACTGACAACGAGATCACCTATAACGTGCTCTGGCGCTTCCTCCAGCTTCGTGGCTTTGCCAACGAGAAGCACGAGCTCACAAGCTGGGGTGTGGCATTGGAAGCAGCTATTTCATCGCTTGATTCAGCTGATAAGATGGAAGAGTACGTATTTGTAGCTATTGAGATGCTGCGAATGGGTTTGGTGAACGGAAAGGACATGACCAATATTCCAGGAGGCGCTGAACATGGTTCCGGTAAGTAAGACCTTGGCCGCAGGATCTGAGCGTCGACTGACGTGTTTTGAGAAGAACAAGTCAAAACTATGACCAATCTCGTCTCACGAATTGCCTGTTTTGGCAGACTCAAGCACAGAGCCGTTGGATATTCTGGGCCATTGGACCGACAGCTCTTGTCCTACAGCTATATGATCACTGCAGTCCGAAGCTCACTCCGAGATCTGGTCGAAACGATTCTAGTCTCGATGTTCTTGACTCATGACGCTGAGCGAGACCGCAACGATTACCACGAACTCGCAACGAGGTCTGTTTCGCAACAGTCTACCAATGTTATCGAACGCTGACCATGACTAGCCTTCCATTTATCAATGACAATGGCTGCGGACTTGCCATCGCAACACGCACTTACCTAGACGCTATCAACAAAGATGGAGTTCAGCCAACCGACAAACTCAAGGGTCAGATCAAAGCGCAGGAAGACCCC
>Ga0335075_10015383_pt1 | contig 11471 bp, 7 predicted proteins | sample Lox_Sample_24_FD_206723 | JGI IMG/M metagenome (GOLD analysis project Ga0335075, IMG submission 206723) | Soil microbial communities from Loxahatchee National Wildlife Refuge, Florida, United States - Lox_Sample_2.4 | ecosystem: Environmental > Terrestrial > Soil > Wetlands | place: USA: Florida...
GATCACGATGTGCGGCATGGGGGAAGGATTTTCAACTGAGGTAATGGTTTCGCCGATGGTGATGCCGGTGACGCCGGCAACGGCGACGATGTCTCCGAGGTCGGTGGCTTCGATGTCGGTGCGCTTGAGGCCGGCGAAGGTGAAGAGCTTGGTGATGCGAGTCTTTTCAAGGGAGCCGTCGAGCTTGGCGATAGCAACTTCTTCGCCGACGCGCAACGTACCATTGAAGACGCGGGCGATGCCCAGGCGGCCGAGGTAGTCGGAGTAGTCGAGATTGGTGACGAGGATCTGGAGGGGTGCGGCGGGATCGCCTCCGGCAGGAGGGATGGTCTGAATGATCTGCTCGAAGAGCGGCTGGAGGTCAGTGCCTGGCGCGGCGATGTCCAGAGTGGCGGTGCCGAGCTTTCCGTTGGTGTAGAGGACAGGGAACTCGAGCTGCTCCTCGTTGGCGTCGAGGTCGATGAAGAGGTCGTAGACCTCGTTGAGCACTTCCTGAGGGCGCGCGTCGGGGCGGTCGATTTTGTTGATGGTGAGGATGACCGGGAGTCTGGCTTCGAGTGCCTTCGACAGCACGTAGCGCGTCTGGGGCAACGGGCCTTCGGAGGCGTCGACGAGCAGCATGACGCCATCGACCATTTTGAGAGCGCGCTCGACTTCGCCGCCGAAGTCGGCGTGGCCTGGCGTGTCGACGATGTTGATCTTGGTGTCATGGTAGAAGATGGCAGTGTTCTTGGCGAGGATGGTGATGCCGCGCTCGCGCTCGAGCTCGTTGGAGTCCATGACGCGCTCGGCGACGGCCTCATTGGCGCGGAAGGTGCCGGACTGGCGGAGCATAGCGTCGACGAGGGTGGTCTTGCCATGGTCAACGTGGGCGATGATGGCGATGTTGCGGATGAGACTCACAGGGATTTCCTGATCTCTTTCTGCTGGAGCTTCGCGGCGGCGCACATGGCGCTCCGGCCGGCGGATATTACCGCGAGCGGTCTTCGTCGAGGGCTGCGAAAAGCGCAGCCAGATTTAGTCGCAACCCGGATGGTAGCTCGTACGCAGGTACTTGCTGACGGAAATCGGAAGATGGGACGCAGTAGCCATGGTTCGTTGAGTGCGCGCCGGGTGCGCCGGTCTCTTATCTTCAGTTTACCAGCGGAGGCTCAGCTACTCGTACTTGAGCGACTCGACGGGGTCCATCTGCGCGGCGCGGTTGGCGGGGAGGGTTCCGAAGATGATGCCGACGGCGGTCGAAGTAACAAGGGCGATGACGACAGACCAGGGCGAGACAGGAAGATTGTAGGACGTAAAGAAGCGGACGGAGAAAGGAAGTGCGAGGCCAAGGATCGCTCCCACGATGCCGCCGCTGAGCGAAATGAAGACCGCCTCGATGAGAAATTGCAATTTGATTTCACGCGCTGTTGCGCCGAGGGCCTTGCGGATGCCGATTTCGCGGATGCGCGAGCGTACGGTGGCCAACATGATGTTCATGATGCCGACACCGCCGACCGCGAGCGTGACCGCGGAGACGAGCAGGAGGATGACGGTCAGGGCATTAGCGATCTGGGCGGCGGTGGTGAGCAGGGCGGTGAGCGTCGAGGCTTTATAGACCGAGCTGGGGAGATGCCGCGCATGCACGACATTCACAATCTCGTTGGCGGCTTCCTCGACGTCGCTCTGGTCGCGAATGGAGAAGAATATCTGCTTTACGTTGTCCGTGCCGGTAAAATAACGGCCTACGGAATAAGGAATGAGGATAGTCTCATCGGCGATCTCCGACTGCCCGAATGTGTCGACGCTCTCTTTAAACGTGCCGATAATGGTGAAAGGCATGCTGCTGAGCTGGAAAGACTGATTGATGGCTGCGTCGGGACTGCCGAACATTTCACGCGCGAAGGCTTCGGTGACAACTGCGACCTTGGTGTGCGCTGTCTCGTCGGCATCGTCGAAGAATCGACCCGATAGAACAATAAGATTACGCACCTGCCGATACTGCGGACTGACGCCCAGTACCAGGACGTCCTTGGCGACTCCTCCTGGGAAGGTGACGCGATCGTGCATCTCGAGCATGGGGGAGGAAAGGGCAACCGCGGGGACCTGCTCGTCGACCGCGCGCTCGTCGTCCTTAGTTAGGAAGTCACTGCGATTGGCATTGATGGCCCCGGTGCCCCCGCCCTCGTATTCGAGCATCACCATGTTGGTGCCGATGCCCTGGATTTCGTTGAGGATATAGCGTTTGCCAGTCAGGCCGATGGTGACGACAAGAATGAGAGAAGCCGATCCAATGACCATGCCGAGCGCGGTGAGGGCAAAGCGCACCCGGCTGGTGTTGAAACTGTCGATTGCCAGCTTGACGATCTCGCTGAAGAGCATCGTCCGCTTGGCACTGTCGAGGGTGCGCTGGAAGGATCGGCGGCTCCGCGTGCGAAGGGGAGGCGGGGTGGGAGTGACCGGCGGTTGAGTCTGGACGGTAGCCATAGGCCAGCCAGGAGAACGCTACTACCTCTAATGATCCTACTCGCCCGAACAAGGTTCAGAAATAGGGGGCTCAGCGGGTAGCCATATCATAAAATGAATGAGGACGGTTGAACCAATCCGCGGAGGGATGTGTGAGTGGTTGAAACAGGCGGTCTTGAAAACCGCTTTACCCTAACGGGTAACGGGGGTTCGAATCCCTCTCCCTCCGCCATTATCTAGTTCTAAAGCGGAACCAATATAGATATACCCAGGAAAGGGGAAGGCGGGTAGGTTGAGGTCGGCGAGGAAATCCGCGAAAACGATCGATGCCAAAGCCCTGGTCTAACGATCTGCTCTGCCGGATTCTGGATGCGTATAAGGGTAAGGAGGGTTCGCAACGGGAGGTGTGGCTGCGCTTTGGAGTCAGCTTTGAGTATGTGCGCAAGATTCGAAAGCAGTGGCGGCGGGCCAATCACGCTTCGATATGAATCCCTCTCCCGCAATGATGCGGCGTTGGACGCTTTATTCCAGACTCACCATGATTTTTGTGAATTTCGCCGGGCTCTTGCTCCATGCCGTAAGCATCCGCGGTACCTCATGAAGCGAGACGATTGCACCGACCACATCTGACACTGAAACTTTCCGCTTTTCAGCATCCGGATGACGCGCCGAAAGTCGTCAGGGAGTGCGTTGCGTGAGCCGAGGATATCCAGTTCCTTCTGGACAAAGAGTTTCGTCTCGTAAGGTACGGGCTCTTTGGCATAACCGATGTATACCACGCGCCCTGTGAACGCGACTTCTTCGACTGCCGCTTGGAAGGTCTGCGGATTTCCAACCGCCTCGATAACAACGTCAGGTCCGCGGCCGTCTGTCAGCTCGAGAAGGTGGTGATGCAAGGACGACTGTGCGCTGTTAACGGTGTGAACTGCTCCACTCTTCCGGGCAATCTCAAGTTTTTCGTCATCGAGATCGACGGCGATCGTGCAAGCGCCACAAGAGGAAGCGGCGGCGATTGCGCCGAGACCAACGCCGCCGCATCCGAGAACAGCTACGGTGTCCGAGGCCGTTACGCGTCCGCGAGCCACGGCGTGAAAGCCCACTGTCAATGGTTCGACCAGACAGAGTTTCTTAAGCGACAACTCGGCCGGATAAAGGTTCTTCTCCGAAACGTAGATGTATTCGGTCAAAGCTCCATCCCGCTGCACTCCCAGCGTTTCATTAAACTCGCATGCGTTGGGCCGCTGCCTGATGCAGGAAGGGCACTTGCCGCAGTTCGTATAGGGCGACACAGTGACCTGCATACCTTCTGCCAGGTTCCGATCAGCTCCGTTTGATTCGACGATAGTTGCGGCTATCTCGTGCCCCGGGATTCGCGGAAAACTTACCATCGGATTTCTGCCGCGAAATGTATTGAGATCACTGCCGCATAGTCCAACCATCCGAACGCGGAGCAGGACCTTCCCAGGTACGGGCTCTGGTTCCGACACCGACTCGACCCGCGCTTCTCCGGGTTTATGAATGATAAGTGCCTTCATTGAGCACGCCAAGAAAAAGCTTGAGAAAGACGCCCTCGAGGTGCGCTCTCACGATTTTCACTGAGATGGTCATCGCTTCTCAAGGCTTGCCCCAGCCGCCGCCCCCGGGGGTTTCGATATGGAGTGTGTCTCCCTTTGAAAGCCGCAGGCTGGATTTTCCGTGGAGTTCTTCGGTTTCAGCGCTTCGGGCCTTATCCGTGCCGCCAGCCCGGATAAGCCATGCACGTCCAGGCGCGCCGTCCTCTCCGCCCTGCAATCCATAGGGGCGGAACTTTCGGCGATCGGCGAGCAGAGTCACCTGTGCATCCGCCAGCATTTCGATTTCGCGGATCAGACCATCGCCTCCTCGAAATTTTCCCGCGCCACCTGATCCGTTGCGGTATCCATAACACCGCACGCGGAACGGATAGGCGTATTCGAGAGCTTCGATGGGAGTGTTCAGCGAGTTGGTCATGTGGGTTTGCACGCCGGAGATACCATCCAGGCCGGGGCGGGCGCCCATGCCGCCGGCGGTCGTTTCGTAATAGGTGAATGGCTCGCCGGTGCGCGGATTTACTCCTCCGATGGTGAGATTGCTCATCGTGCCTGCGCTCGCGGCGGGTACGCGCTCCGGAACCGCTTTTGCCAGCGCCCGCAAGAGGACGTCGACGATGCGCTGTGAGGTTTCAACGTTGCCACCGGCAACTGCGGCGGGCGGTCGTGCGTCGACGATGCTTCCCTTTGGCGTCTCCAGCGTAAGCGGGCGCAGGATTCCGGCGGTGGCCGGCGCATCCCCGGCGAGCAGGCAACGCAGCACGTAGTAGCAAGCGGAGAGGGTGATTGCCCGGACCGCATTGACGCTGCCGTCGACCTGGGGGGAAGATCCGGAGAAATCTATATGTAACGATGCTGCTTCAGGGTCTAACCGCAGCCGGACGGCGATTTTTCGCGGGGTTTCTGTGATGCCATCGTCGTCGAGCCAGTCCTCCGCGCTGAAATCGCCCGCGGGCATGCGGCGAAGCTCGGCGCGCACCAGCCGCTCGGAATAATCGAGCAGGTCGTCGATCAAGCCCTGCATTTTCGATTCGCCGTACTTCTCCACGAGGCGCAGGACGCACTGCTCGCCGACCCGGCAGGCTCCGATTTGCGAGTCGATGTCACCTTCGCGTTCCTTCGGGGTGCGCACGTTTCGCAGAATCAGGTCGAGGACCTCGCGGTCGGTCTTTCCGCCGCGTACGATCCGTGTGGGCGGAATCCGAATGCCTTCCTGAAAGATCTCGTTCGCGGTTCCCATCGATCCGGCGAACGAGCCGCCAACATCGGCATGATGCGCGCGATTTGAGACATAAAAAGAGGGCTGATTTCGCCCGGCCACAAACACGGGCAATACCATCGTGATGTCCGGGAGGTGGGTTCCTCCAGCGTACGGATCGTTGAGGACGGCTATATCGCCGGGCGCGAATGCGATGGCAGCAACGGCCGCCTGCACGGACATGGGCATGGAGCCGAGGTGCACGGGCATGTGGTCGCCCATAGCAATTACTCTGCCCTGGCGGTCGAAGATCGCGCAGGAGTAATCGCGGCGCTCTTTGATATTGGGGGACAGCGCCGTCCGCCGCAGCGCCGCACCCATTTCCTCGGCAATGGAGTGCACCGCGTGCTGGAATACGGCGAGCTCAACCGGATCGCCTGAAGCAGTAAGCGTCATGCCTCCTCCTCTGAAATATTGATGACGAGATTTCCGTAGCCATCGACCTGGGCGGAGCAGCTAGGCGGCAGTACTGTAGCCGAAGTATATTCCGTGATCATCGCGGGTCCATGGATCGCGGCCCCGGGGGTCAGGTCGGAGCGCAGGTAGAGGCGCGCTGGCAGGAATCCGCCGGCGAAGAATATCTCCCGTTCCGCATAGCAGGCGGCATCGCCGTTTCCGGGTACTGGCTGGCGATATGGAGGCGAATATGGCTCGCCGGCAGCGGACATGCGCAGTCGAAGATTGACGATTTCCACGGGCTTCCGCGTGTCGCAGAAACCGTAGCGCTGCTGATGCAGGTGATGAAAAGCTTCAATGGACTGAAGGGGAACCTGGTGATCGTAGGGAACGCTCAGCTCGTAGCCCTGGCCGCGATATCGAATGTCAACCATGTACTCGGCGACGCCCGTCAGTCCCTCTTTGCTGAACTCCTGAACACCGCGTTGTTCGAGCTCAGCGAAGCTTGCGGCGAGACGTTGGATTGCCGTACCCGGCAGCATCACGGTGCGGGAGTAGTCCCGGACCGCTTCCGCGAGCAATATGCCGACTGCTGAAAGAGCGCCGGGCATGGCGGGAACCATGACTCTGGGAATGCGCAAGGCGCGGGCGAGGGAGCAGGCATGCAATGGTCCTCCACCGCCGAAGGCGACGAGCGTGAACTCGCGCGGATTGTGGCCACGCTCGACCGAAATCACGCGGATTGCCTTCTCCATCTGCGTTTCGACGACACGGAGAATGCCGGCGGCGAAGTCTTCGACTGTGGAAAGCGGCCCCTTCTGCTCACGCATGATTCGTTCGGTACGGGGGCGATCCAGGCGAACTCCGCCGCTGAGGAATGTATCCGGGTCGAGACGCCCGAGCACAAAATTGGCGTCGGTGACGGTGGGCATGGTTCCGCGGCCAAAGCAGATTGGCCCGGGTTCGGCTCCGGCGGAGTCGGGGCCTACGCGCAGCATTCCGCCGGGATCGAAGCGGGCGATCGAGCCGCCGCCGGCTCCGGCGCTGTGGATGTCGAGCATGGGCACGCTGACCGGCACGCCGGCGATCACCGACTCACGGGTGCGCTGCGCTCCGCCCGCCGCCGCGTCGGCGAGGAAGACATCCGTTGAGGTCCCGCCCATATCGAATCCGATGATGCGCTCAAAGCCGGACCACAGCGCCACCCGGCAGGCCCCGATCACTCCGCCTGCCGGTCCTGAGAACACGGTGCGCACCGGCTCCTGTGCGGCAAGGCGCGCGGCGATGATGCCGCCGGAGGACTGCATCACATCCACGTGGCCTCCGCGGTGAGTCGCGGCGACGCGCCCTTCGAGCTGAAGAAGATAATTCTGCATTGCGGGCGCGAGATAGGCGTTGACGACGGTCGTCGATGCGCGCTCATATTCGCGGAACTCCGGCAGAATGCGATGCGAGGCGGAAACGGGTATTCCCAGGCAGCGCAAAGCAGCTTCCACGCGGCGCTCTGTCTGATTATTGGCAAATGAGAAGAGCAGCGATATGGCTACGGCTTCGGCTCCGCTGCCGCGGATCTCGTTCGCCAGCGCCTGCAGCTCTTCGTCGGTGGGAGAGCGGAGGATTTCGCCCTGGGGGGTGACGCGCTCCGGCACGCCGAAGCGCAGTTCGGGCGGGATGAGGCACACCGGCAAAGGAGCAAACCAGTCGTAAAGACTGCCTCGAGCCTGGCGTCCGATGGCGATCGTGTCTTCGAAACCGGTAGTGGTCACAAACGCGACCCGGGCCCCTTTGCGCTCCAGCATTGTGTTGGTTCCCACGGTTGTTCCGTGACGCACGTCGAGCTTTTCGGCGGCGGTCGTGGTGTGAGAGATCCGGCCGAGACCCTGAAGCACGGCAAGGGAGGGATCCGCGGGGGTGGAAAAGATTTTCAGGACGCGGAGCTGCCCGTCCGCCAGGTAGACGCAATCGGTAAAGGTGCCGCCGGTATCAATCGCTACGCGCAAATCGTGTCACACTCTCTTATCGTGGTGTCGCGGGAATTGCGGGAGCACCAGCCGCCACATTCCTGAACTCTAAAGCAAGCGGAGCGGATTTGGACGGGATCTACGGCTGGGTGACTGAGGCTTCGGGCGAACAGAAACGCACCCTGCTGGCGGCTTCACTGGGCTGGATGCTGGACAGCATGGATGTGATGCTGTACGCGCTCGTGCTTGGCGAGGTGCAGAGGGCGATGCACCTCTCACCGGCGATGAGCGGAGCGATGATGTCGGCGACGCTGATTGCGGCAGCGGCCGGCGGCATGGCTTTCGGCTGGTTTACGGATCGCTTCGGGCGGGTTCGCGCGCTTACGGTCAGCGTTCTCGTCTATTCCGTGGCGACGGCGCTTTGCGGACTTACGCAATCGGCTGGGCAATTGACCCTCTGTCGCGTGCTGCTCGGGCTGGGCATGGGCGGGGAGTGGGCTGCAGGCGCGGCGCTGGTCGCGGAGACGTGGCCGGCGCGGCATCGCGGCAAGGCTCTGGCACTGGTGCAGAGCTCCTGGGCGATCGGCTATGGGCTGGGCGCAACAGTGGTTGCGCTGGTGATGCCACGCTTCGGATGGCGTGCCGTCTTCTTTGCCGGGGTTGCTCCGGCGCTGATAACGCTATGGCTGCGGCGGAAAATCCGCGAACCGGAGGCATGGAGCCGGGAACGACGATCGCAACCGGATATACGCAGGCTCTTCCGGGGCGCGTTAGGATTCAACGTTCTTGTGTGCGCCACAATGAACGCGGCCACACTGTTTGCGTGGTGGGGGCTCTTTACCTGGGTTCCGAGGTTTCTTTCGATGCCGGTGGGCGAAGGAGGCCGCGGTCTGAGCATTGTCCAGACCTCCGAATGGACGATCGTGATGCAGACCGGGACGTTCATGGGTTACGTTGTTTTCGGCTATCTGGCGGACCACTTCAGCCGGAAATATACCTATATCGGCTATCTTCTGATCGCAGCGCTGCTTGTACCGGCATTTGCATTTGCTCGCAGTGCCGGAACTCTGCTTCTCATCGGGCCGCTGGTCGGTTTCTTTGGGACGGGCTATTTCAGCGGCTTCAGCGTGATTGCGAGCGAGTTATTTCCTGTTTCGATGCGCGGCTCGGCGATGGGTTTCGTTTACAACGCGGGCCGGGTGCTCAGCGCGGCGGCGCCCTACCTCATCGGTCATGTCTCGGAACGTGCGGGGTTGAGCTATGCGCTGTGCATTACATCCGGCGCTTTCCTGCTGGCGGCTGCCATTGCAACCGCTTTGCGATCGCCTGAGAGCCTGGCCACGGCTTGAATATCCGCAGGTCTTTGCGCTAAGAAGGCCTATCTTTTGGTCAAACACAGCTCCCGATAGTTGCCGGCGAAGAGGGAGCATCATCGGGTTATCTACAATGGTGCCAGGAGTTGCAGTGCGCCTCTTGGCGACCCCGCACCTGTCCGTCCATGGCCTTCTTCAAGGGAGAAAAGCAATCAGCCCTCGTCAAAGCGGGAATCATGATTGCGATAGTCGCGCTTATCGACTGGTGGGTCGTGGGCGAGATTCCTCTCGGATTCCTTTATCTGGTCCCCATGCTCGTTGTGGGAGGATCGCTTGGCCCGTGGGAGATCAGCCTGGTTGCCGCTGTATGCACATTTCTTGCCGAGAAGTTTGACGATTTGCCGTGGAGGCTGCGGACGGGACTGTCGCGGGACGTGCTCTACTTTGCAGCCTTTCTTGGGGCGGGCTTCTTCGTTCGCGAGGTCAACCGCAGCCGCCGGGTGGTGCTGGAGCACCTTCACGAAATCGAACTTCAAAGAGATGCGCGCCGTGAAGCAGAGGAGCAGTTGAGGATCCTGATTGAAAGCAGTCCGGCGGCAATCGTCACAACGGATGCCGATGGCAGAGTGGTGATGGCGAACGAGGCGGCGCACAGGCTGCTGGCGTTGCCGCAGGGAGAATTACCGGGAAAGACGATCCATCGCTATTTGCCTTCTCTGACGAACGTGTCGCGGCGCGAGCCTACTCAGCATTTTCGCAGCGTGATGCAGGCCCGCGGGCAGCGGGATGACGGCGAGACCTTCTTGGCCGACATCTGTTTCTCGACCTATCGTACGAATGCCGGACCGCGCTTAACGGCGATGGTGCTGGACAGTTCCGAGGAATTCAGGACACAGGAAGTGTCGGGGCTTCACCAGCTGCTCGCCGGGTCGCGGATTGCGATCGGCGCGGTCTCCCATGAGATTCGCAATGTATCGAGCGCGATTGCCGCCGTGCATCAGAACCTCGCCCACAACGGAATGCTTGCCGGCAATAAGGATTTTGAAGCGCTGGGTAACCTCGTGGTCGCTCTTGAACGCATCGCCAGCGTCAACCTTCGCCAGTCGAGCGATCTGGCTACGGAAGTGGATCTGGCCGCGCTCCTCGATGAGCTGAAGATCGTGGTAAGTCCGTCACTGCAGGAAGAGAATATCGACGCGCAATGGACCGTCGAGCGCGGCCTGCCGCTGGTATGGGCGGACCGATCGAGTCTCATGCAGGTTTTTCTCAATCTGATCACGAACAGCGTGCGCGCTCTTTCGAAGAACGGCAATCGAATGCTTTCTGTGACGGCGAGGCACAAAGGCAATCAGGTCCTGGTGGAATTTGCCGATAACGGGGGAGGCGTGGCCCATCCAGAGCATCTCTTCCGGCCATTCCAGGCGGGGGCGGCGGCGACCGGCCTGGGACTGTACCTGTCGCGCGCGTTCATGCGCTCCTTCGGTGGAGAGTTACAGTACCTGCCGGTTCCTGACGGCGCCTGCTTTGTTGTTAACCTTGTCGCCACGCCATCGCCGGAGCCGTACTGACTATGTCCGAAATTCGCATATTGATGGTGGACGACCACGGGCTCTTCCGGGAGAGTTTGAGCAGGCTTCTTGAAGCCGATCCCAGCTTCCGGGTGGTGGGCCAGTGCGGAACCGCGAGCGAGGCCATTGCCAAGTATTCCGAGACGGAAGTCGATGTCGTTCTGCTTGATTACGATCTCGGCGAGGAACAGGGGTCTCATCTGCTTCCGGAGCTGAAGAGCCGTCTTGGAGCAGCAAAAGTGCTTATGGTGACGGCGGGCATGTCAGACGCTATCACCCTGCAAGCGATGGAGGCAGGCGCCTCGGGAGTCTTCCTGAAGCACAGCAGTCTCGACCAGCTGGTCAATGCCATCCAGAGGGTGGTAAAGGGCGAGATCTGGTTGGATACGACAGCGGCACAATCTCTTTTCGGCGGCAAGAGCACATGGAGGGATCGATTTGAACGGGCCCGGCCTCTTACCTCACGTCAGAGCGAGGTGTTGCGGGGAATCCTCGACGGACTTACGAACAAGGAGATTGCGTGGAACCTCAAGGTCTCCGAGAGCTCGATCAAGGCCGTGATCCAGGAGCTATTTCACAAAGCCGGAGTGAGGACGCGCAGTCAACTCGTGAGAATTGCTATTGAGCAGCATTCGTACGACTGGCTGAGATCAGGAACAAACGATTGACACTCACAAGTCCGCGAGGCCGGCTCTGCGGGCGTGCGCAGCGATTGCGGCGTTAATATCGAGCGCGAGCGACAGAGCGGCAAGCCCCTCTTTCGCGGAAACGCGTGGAGCTTCGCGCGTACGGACACATTCAAGGAACGACTCGATCTCGAGCAGCAGCGGTTCGTCTGGCTGGACCGGCGGCTTGCGCAAGCCAAGTCCCGGGGGCAGGCCTGGCATTGCGGCGACCGGCGCGGCATGGGGGTCGACATCGATGACGAGCAGGTCCTGCCGGGCGTAGTCGATGGAAATGTA
>Ga0335075_10015384_pt1 | contig 11469 bp, 10 predicted proteins | sample Lox_Sample_24_FD_206723 | JGI IMG/M metagenome (GOLD analysis project Ga0335075, IMG submission 206723) | Soil microbial communities from Loxahatchee National Wildlife Refuge, Florida, United States - Lox_Sample_2.4 | ecosystem: Environmental > Terrestrial > Soil > Wetlands | place: USA...
GCGTCCCGGATGGCGTGGGTGGTGGTATCGGTCAGGTCGATCATCATGTGCTCTCCTACTGGGCTGGCAGCTAAACCCGTGGCCCGCCAGCGACCGCTGACTAGAGCCGACGCCAGGTCCGGCCGTCGCGGGCGATCAGCGCATCCGCGCTGGCCGGGCCCGCCGTGCCGGCCGGATACTGCTCGGGTTTGGCCTGCCCGGCCCAGAATGCCTCGATCGGGTCCAGGATCCGCCATGACAGTTCGACTTCCCGCTGGCGGGGGAACAGCGGCGGGTCGCCGATCAGCACGTCCAGGATCAGCCGCTCGTATGCCTCCGGGCTCGACTCGGTGAACGACTCGCCATATGCGAAGTCCATGTTCACGTCGCGCACCTCCATGGCCGAGCCTGGCACCTTGGAGCCGAACCTGAGCGTGATGCCCTCATCCGGCTGCACCCGGATCACCAGGGCGTTCTGTCCGAGTTCCTCGGTATCGGTCCGGGCGAACGGCAGGTGCGGGGCACGCTGGAACATCAGCGCGATCTCCGTCATCCGGCTCGGCAGCCGCTTGCCGGTCCGCAGGTAGAACGGCACCCCGGCCCACCGCCTGGTGTCGACCTCCAGGCGCACCGCCGCGTAGGTTTCGGTGGTCGAGTCCGGTGGGATGCCATCCTCCTCGAGGTACCCGGGCACCTCGATCCCGCCCTGCCAGCCGGTGGCGTACTGGCCGCGGGCGGTGCCGACCGCAAGGTCCTCGGGGATCTTGACCGCGGAGAGCGTCTTCTCCTTCTCGGCCCGCAGCGCGTCGGCCGAGAAGGACACCGGCTCCTCCATGGCGGTGAGCGCCATCAGCTGCAGCAGGTGGTTCTGGATCACGTCGCGGGCCGCGCCGATCCCGTCGTAGTACCCGGCCCGACCCCCGATGCCGATGTCCTCGGCCATCGTGATCTGGACATGATCCACGTAGCCGCGATTCCAGACCGGCTCGAACAGGGTGTTGGCGAACCGCAGCGCCAGGATGTTCTGGACCGTCTCCTTGCCCAGGTAGTGGTCGATGCGGAAGACCGAGTCGGCCGGGAACACCGCCTCCAGCATCGCGTTCAGCTCGCGCGCGGTAGCCAGGTCGTGGCCGAACGGCTTCTCGATCACCACCCGGCGCCAGGGCCGGTGGCCGCCGACCTGCTCAGGCGGCGTGGACAGCCCGGACCGCTTCAGCTGCCCGACCACCTCAGGGAAGGCCTTAGGCGGGATAGACAGGTAGAACGCGTAGTTCCCACCGGTTCCGCGCTCCGCATCGAGCTGCGCGACGGTCTCGGCGAGGCGGTCGAACGCCTCGTCGTCGGAGAACTCGCCAGGCACGAACCGTACGCCCTCGGAGACCTGCTGCCAGACCGTGTCCCGGAACGGCGTGCGGGCATGCTCCTTGACCGCGTCGTGGGTCAGCTTCGCGAAGTCCCTGTCTTCCCAGTCCCGCCGGGCAAAGCCGACGAGCGAGAAGCCCGGCGGCAGCAGGCCGCGGTTGGCCAGGTCGTAGATGGCCGGAAGCAGCTTCTTACTGGCCAGGTCGCCGGTGACCCCGAACAGCACGAGCACGCATGGCCCGGCGACTATCGGGATCCTGCGGTCGCGGGGGTCACGCAGGGGATTAGATGTCATGCGGTTCCTCCGCCGCCTGGCCTGATCAGCTCTTCGCCGCCGCGGCGGCCATCTGGGTCTTGATCGTGTCGAGCAGCTCGTTCCACGATGCCTCGAACTTCTGCACGCCCTGCTCTTCCAGGACCGCGGTCACGTCGTCGTAGCCGATGCCCAGGCTCTCGAGCTGCTGGAACACCTGCCGGGATTGGTCGTACGTGCCGTGGATCGTGTCGCCCTGGATTTTGCCGTGGGCCTTGGTCGCGTGCAGCGTCGCCTCCGGCATGGTGTTCACGGTGTTCGGTGCGACCAAGTCCACCACGTACATGGTGTCGGCGAACGACGGGTCCTTGACGCTGGTCGAGGCCCAGAGCGGGCGCTGGATGCGGGCTCCCTTCGCGTGCAGCGCGGCCCAGCGGGAATTGCTCTCGTCGAACTTCTGCTCGTAGAGCTCGTAGGCGAGCCTGGCGTTGGCCAGGGCCGCCTTGCCCCGCAGCGCCGCGGCCTCGGGCGTGCCGATCTTGTCTAGCCGCTCGTCGACCTCGGTGTCCACCCGGCTGACGAAGAAAGACGCCACCGAGGCGATCTTTGACAGGTCGTGCCCGGCCGCCGCCGCGCCCTCCAGGCCGGCCATGAACGCGTCGATGACCTGGCCGTACCGCTGCAGCGAGAAGATGAGGGTCACGTTGACGCTGATGCCAGCGGCCAGGCTCTGGGTGATGGCCGGGAGCCCGGCCTCGGTCGCCGGGATCTTGATGAACAGGTTGGGCCGGTCGACCATCCACCACAGCGTCTTCGCCTCGGCGAAGGTCTTGCCCGTCGTGTCGGTGGCGATACGCGGGTCGACCTCGAGGGAGACCCGGCCGTCGAGCCCGTTCGTCTCGTCGTACACCGGGCGCAGCACGTCGCAGGCCCACCGGATGTCATAGGTGGTGATCGCCCGCGAGGCTTCCTCGACGGAGACGCCGCGCAGCGCCAGGTCCGCTACCTGGTCGTCGTAGGCGGAGCCGCTGGACAGCGCTTTTGCGAAGATCGTCGGATTGGACGTCACGCCGCGCACGTGCAGGTCCCGCATGAGCATCTCCAGGTTGCCCGTTGCCAGGCGTTCCCGGCTGATGTCGTCGAGCCAAATCGCGACGCCGGCCGCGGTTAGCTGGGCCAGTGCGTCATCAGGCTGGGGATTCATGGCTTCCACTCCTCGTCCTTACTCTTGCTGCGTACTCGCATGGCACTCGCTGCGGTGGCTAGCCCGGCGAGACGCCTCCGATGGCCAGGACGCGATGAGGTCGGCGGCCCTGGACGGGGGACACGGCATAAGATCGACCCTATCCGCATCGCGGCCAACCTAACCCGGCGCGTCCGTTAACCGGGAGTGAAGTCCTGCTCGGCCACCCTGCGGACGATGCCGCCGATCACGTCACCCGGAGACCTTCGTGAAATACCACTCCTCCGGGTTGATGAACCCGTAGGCGTTCGGCGCGAACCCGCGCAGGTTCGACTGGACCGTGATCAGTGTGCCGGGGCTCGGCTGCCAGAAGTCGGGGAGCTGCAGCCTGACCTGGTCAGCGTAGGCGTTGAGCGCCGCCTGGGCGCCGCTCGCCGATGTCGTGGTCGTGGCCGTGATGAGTTTGTCGATGGCCGGATCCGAGTAGTTGTTCACGTTGCCGAGCGCGCCGGTCTGGAAAATCTCGTCGCCGGTCGGGTAGTGGTCCGGCTCGAACAGCCACGCGGTGCCGTACTGGCCGATCTCCCAGCTGCACGCGGGCGTCGATGACGAGCACGGCTCGATGGTCGCGGCGATCGTGGCCTGGGTCACCTGGTCCAGCGTGATCCCGATGCCTACCTGCCCGGCGACCGACTGCAAGTCGGCCATTGAGTCGTCGGTGTAGGGCAGGCCGCTCGGGTACATGAGCGTGAACTGGAGCGCCTGGCCGGCCCTGACGCCCGCGCCGCACTCGTCCGCGGCGCGGCCCGGCCTGGCGCAGGTGGTGACCCCGCCCGGGACGACCTTCCAGCCGTGCGCCGCCAGCAGGAGTTTCGCGGCCGGGACGCTGAACGGGTAGGGGTTCACCAACGCCTTGGCGTCCGAGTAGGGGTTGGCCGGGCTGGCCGGCACCGGGCTATAGGTGGGCACCCCGAGGCCCTCGTAGTAGGCGCGGATCCATCCGGTCTGGTCGACCAGGTGCTGGAACGCCTGGCGGAAGTACAGCTGCCGCAGGATCGGCCCGACCTTCGGGTTGTTGAAGTTGGGCTCGAAGTAGTCAAAGCCGAACGGGTAGTCCGCCAGCAGCCGGTAGCCCTGGGCCTTAAGGGACGGCTGCTGCGGCAGGTCGTTATCGGGCACGTACCCGACCGAGATCTGCTGGCCGGAGCTGCCCGGCCCGCCGCTCGACGACCCGGCCGCCAGGACCGAGAACTCGGCGTCAGCCGAGGTGAACGGCAGCTCCACGAACTTCGCCAGATGCGGCTCGTCCGGGCCGGAGTAGCGGCGGTTGGGCACGAACGTGGCCATGCCGTCGCCGGTCAAGCTGGCCAGCTTCCACGGGCCGTCCACCACCGACCAGAGCGGGCTGGACGCGTAGCCCGCCGTCTTCGTCGCCTGGCCGTTCAGGAAGGTGTATACAGCCCGCGCGCCGGCGGTGGTGGTGTCGGGCAGGTGCGCCGCGCCCGCCGACGGGGCGGGTGTGGCCAGAGAGGTCCGGTCCCACGCGATCGGCAGCGGGGTGATCTGCGACAGCTCGTTATAGGTGAACCAGGACGGGTTGTACCTCGCGTTGAGGCGCAGCCGGATGGTGGCCGGGCCGGGGGCGGTCCAGGACACCACGTTGTCGGGGAACTCGCCGGGCACGTAGTTCGCCCAGTCCGTCTTGTTGGCCTTGAGCATGTTGATCCAGAACCCGACGTCGCGGGCACTGACGGTCTCGCCGTCGGACCAGACGTAGTGCTTGAGCGTGATGCTGACCACCCGGTCGCCGTCGCTGTAGACCGGCGGGTTGGCGATCGACAGCGGGTAGTCGATCGAGGCCTTGCCCTTGTCCCCGTACCAGTAGAGCGGCAGGTAGAGCAGGGTCTGCAGGTCGCTGGTGTTCGCGGTGGTGAAGTACTCGCCCGACACCAGCGGGAAGATATAGGTCGGCGGCGCGAGCGGCTGCTCGGCGAAGTACGCGGTGCCTCCGCTGACCGGCGTGCCGCCCGCGGCGGCTGGTGCGCTGCCGGAGCTGCACGCCGCCAGGCCAAGGGCGCTCACAGCGAGCGCGAGCACTCCGAGTGTCATACGGTGCTGGTGCCTGGCGCCGGTCATGGCAGCCTCCCTACGCCGGCATTACCCGGTCAGGTTCAAACGGTCGGTGGCGCAGGCCCTTCGGCCAGCCACCCTCTCAGCCCGGTTAGCCCGAGCTCCCGTGCAATTCGCGCCTACTTTACCGCCGCGTCAACTCTGGCGGCACGTCGGCGCCGGAGACTATGAGATCGAACGAGGATGGCGGGCGGATCACGCCGAAATAGGCCCGCTCCGCGAGCAGCCATTGGTCGTCCCATTCCTCAGGCTTCACCCGGCCGCGCAGCCGTCGCAGCCGCTCCTGCTCGGGGGTATCGACGAACACCGACCGGTCGACCAGGTCGCCCAGCTCCGGGGACGCCGAGTAGACGCCCTCGACCAGGATCAGGTCGCTCGGCTCCACCGTGACGGTGCCGTCGAGCCCGCTGCCCCGTTCCCAGTCGAACCGGCGGAACGCCGCGCCGAGCCGCGCGCGCAGCGGCTCGAGCGCCTGGGTCCGGAGCCGGCGCCAGTCGTAGTAGTCGGCCAGGGCCGGCCGGGCGGGCGGCGGAAGGCCGGGCGTGGCGAGCAGGGCGGGCGGAACTTGAAAGAAATCGTCGGTATGGACGAGCGCGGCCCCGGTCGCTGTGGCAACGGCCTCCGCGATCGTGGACTTGCCCGCGGCGCCGTGCCCGTCGATGGCGAGGATGAATACTGCGGGACCCGAGGCACCTGCGGCCCGCCATCGGGCGGCCGCATCGAGCACCCGGTTCACCGCTCCGAGCGTCTGGTCCGTGGCCGCCCCGGGCCCGCGGTCGCTACCGCCGCGAGACATCCGGGGACAGCGCCCCGGCGGGCCGCGCGCCCGCCTCCGCGACGCCCGCGGGGTCCCCGGTCCCCGCCTCGGCGGTCGCGGCCTGGTCGCCTTCCGTGGCCGTGCCCCGGTCGCGGAGGGCGAACAGCAGCAGGATGGCGACAACCCAGATCAGCACCGCGTTGGCCACGTGCACCCAGACCAGGCCGGCGGGCAGCCCGCTGAAGTACTGCGCGTAGCCCATCGCACCCTGCACCCCGATCAGCACGAGCACGGCCCAGCCGAGCCGGACGGCCCGCCGCGGGGCCTTGGTCAGCCTGAGGCCGAGAACCATCGCGATCACCAGGCCGCCCAGCAGCCAGCCGATGTCGGCGTGAAACTGGGTGACGCCGCCGAGCGGCAGGTGGAACCGGGGAACCGGCCGGCCGTCGGGAAGCCTGCCCCCCGCGAGCGGCCCGGTGCCGGTCACGACCGTGCCAGCCGCGATCATGAGGCCGAGCACCCCCACGGCGCCGAAAGCTCCCAGCCGCACCTCGCGCGGGACCAGCGGCCGGGCCGGGCCCCGGCCCTCGGCGGACCGCACATACAGCGCCACGGCGGCGAACACAAGAGCCATGGAGCACAGGAAGTGGATCGACACCCAGACCGGATCGAGGTCGGTCAGCACGACGATCCCGCCGAGGACCGCCTGGGCCATTATTCCCGCTGGCTGCGCCGTGGCCAGCCAGAACAGGTCGCGGCGGCGGCGGCCGTCCGGCCGGTAGCGCCAGGCGGCGACCCACACCACGATGGCGATCACGAAGATCGCGACGGTTACCAGGCGGTTCCCGAACTCCACCCAGCGGTGGATGAGCGGGTCACCGGTCGTTCCGCTGGCGATCACGCTGGTCGCCGTGCACCTCGGCCAGTCCGGGCAGCCGAGGCCGGACTGGCTCAGCCGCACCCCGGCGCCGGTCATGATGATCCCGGCCGTCGCGACGACGCCCGCCAGCGCGATCCGCCGCATCGAGGCCGGGGACGGCGCGAGCACCGTGTCCGCCAGCTGCCGGGCCAGGCCGCGGCCGCCGGGCCGCGGCGCCGTCGCGGCATCACCGGAGGCGCCAGGGGCAGCGTCCGGGGCACCAGGGGCACCGCCCGAGGCGCCAGGGGTACCGTCCCGGGCGGCGAGGTAGCCAGGCACGAGTCTCATCGTAAGAGTTTCGCGCACGTGCTTGCAGCCGGGCTAGCCGGGACTGGGCGGGACCGGCCCGGGCGGCTCGGGGCCGCCCGCGGATGGCCCGGCTCCCACAGCCGCGCCCGCGCAGGCCACGATCACGCAGGCGATCGCCGCCCACTGCCGCGGCGCGAGCGCCTCGTCGAGCAAAACGAGGCCGACGACCGCGGCGACCGCGGGCTCCAGGCTCATCCAGATGCCGAAGATCCGCGCCGGAATGCGGCGCAGCGCCTCCATCTCGAGCCGGTACGGGATGACCGACGACAGCAGCCCGACCGCGACCCCGGTGCCGAGCACGCTGAGCCGCAGCGGGGAGCCGTGCCCGGCGGATCCGGTCACGGCCGCGGCCGGCGTCACCACCAGGGCGGCGACCACCATGGCGATGGCCAGCCCGGACGATCCAGGAAAGCGCCGCCCGGTCGACGCGCTGAGCAGGATGTAGGCGGCCCAGCCGGCCGCGGACAGCAGGGCGAAGGCCACGCCGGTCACCGCCAGGCCGGCGGCCGGCCGGCCGCTGTGCGCCGCGCCCTGGGCCAGGCTGGACCAGCCGTCACTGAGCAGCGCCACCCCGGCTCCGGCCAGGGCAACCCAGGCCAGGTCGACCAGCCGCCGGGATGACGCCACGGCGACCGCCAGCGGCCCGAGGAACTCGATGGTCACCGCGATGCCCAGCGGTATCCGCGCGAACGACTGGTAGATCGCGAAGTTCATGATCCCGAGCGTCACGCCGAACGCCAGCACGACCGCCGAGTCCCGCCAGGCCCGCTCCCGAACCAGATCGCTGACCGACCGGACCAGCCCCCGGCCGCCGAACGCCCCCATCAGCACCGCGGCCGTCCACAGCCGCAGCTCGGTCATCGTGGCCGGCGTGACCTGGCTGAACATCCGGCCGGCCAGGCCCGCGCCGACCTGGACCGAGACGATGCTGGTTAGCACGAGCGTCGTCGGCGGGACCGCGCTCATTGCCCCGGCGGGACGCCTGAGCAGCCGGGATATGGTGACGGTGACCGCGGCCTCCCAGCTACTCCCAGCGGAAGGTACGCGCGGTCACGGCGATCGCGGCCACCGCCCAGACGGCCAGGACCAGCAGGTCACGCCCGGGCACGCCGTCGCCGGCCTGCGCCACCGACCGGAGCCCGTCCGACAGCGCCCCGGCCGGCAGCAGCAGCAGCACGTGCCGTGCCCCGGCCGGGAACTTGGTCAGCGGGAACACCACGCCGCCGATCCCGAGCATCACCAGGTACAGCAGGTTCGCCCCGGCCAGGGTGGCCTCGGCCCGCAGCGTTCCGGCCAGCAGCAGGGCCAGCCCGCTGAACGCCGCGGTCCCCACCACCATCAGCAGCACGGACCACACCACCGCGCCGATGCCGCCGTGCGGGTTCCAGCCGAGCGCCAGCGCCACCACCACGATCAGGACGGACTGCAGCACCTCGACGGCCAGCACAGTGAGCGTCTTGGCGGCGATCAGCCCGCGGCGTGACAGCGGCGTCGCGCCGAGCCGCTTGAGCACCCCGTACCTGCGCTCGAACCCGGTGGCGATCGCCTGGCTGGTGAACGCGGTGGACATCACGGCCAGCGCCAGGATGCCCGGGGCGAGGAAGTCGATCCTGCTCACCCCGCGGCCGTAGCTGACCAGGTTCTCCTGGCTGAACGCGGCGATCAGCAGCACCGGGATGATCAGGATCAGCACCAGCTGCTCGCCGTTGCGCAGCAGCGTCCGCAGCTCAAGCCCGGCCTGGGCGCCGACCATCAGTGGCAGCGGCGCGGCACCGGGTGCGGGAGGAGGCCATGCCTCAGCGGTCTCGGTCATGAACGGAGCTCCCGCCCGGTCAGCTCGAGGAAGACATCCTCCAGCGTCCGGCTCTCGATCCGCAGGCTCTGCGCCAGCACGCCGCGTTCGGCGCACCAGGCCGTGACCGCCGCGAGCAGCTGCGGATCGACCCGGTCGTGCACCTCGACCACGTAATAGCCGGCCGGGGACTCCTTAGCCGCGCTGCCCGCCGGCAGCGCGGCCAGCAGGCTGTCGGTGTCCAGGCCAGGCTCGGCACGGAACCTCAGCTGGCCCGCGGTGCCGGTCAGCTCGGCCGGGGTTCCCGTGGCGACCAGGCTCCCGTGGTCAACCACGGCGACCTGGTCGGCGAGGCGTTCCGCCTCCTCCATGTAGTGGGTGGTCAGGATGACCCCCGCCCCCGCGTCGCGCAGCCCGCCGATCAGGTCCCAGGTGGCGTGCCTGGCCTGGGGATCGAGCCCGGCCGTTGGCTCGTCGAGGAACACCAGCTCGGGGCGGCCGATCACGGCGGCGGCGAGCGACAGCCGCTGCTGCTGTCCGCCGGACAGCCGCCGGAACGGGGTGCGGGCGCAGCCCCCCAGGCCCAGCCGGTCAATCAGCAGCGCGGGGTCGACCGGGTGGGCGTGGAACCTGGCCATCACGCGCAGGTACTCCGCGGCCCGGGCCGAGGTCGGGATGCCGCCGGACTGCAGCATCACGCCGACTTTCGGCCGCAGCTGCTTGGCGTCCTTGACCGGGTCCAGGCCCAGCACACGCACGGTGCCCTCGTCCGCCCGCCGGTAACCCTCGCAGATTTCGATCGTGGTCGTCTTCCCGGCGCCGTTCGGGCCCAGGATCGCGGTGACCTGCGCACGCTCGGTCCGCAGCGACAGGCCAGCTACCGCGGCGGTGCGACCGTAGTGCTTGACCAGGCCGCTGATCTCGACGGCCGGAGCGGATGACACGCACGCGAGTCTACGGGTATCGGCTGGGCCGGGCATTCGGCCCGGCCCAGCCTGGCCGGTAGCATGCCGCCGTGGCTGGTCCTGACCTCGTTCCCCGGCGGTCCGGCCGGGTGCTGCCGGTCGACTTCGGCGGCCGGGTATTGCTGCTGCGCGGCTTCGACCCCGCCGACCCGGCCCACCCGTTCTGGTTCACCATCGGTGGCGGGATCGATCCGGGCGAGAGCGTGGCCGAGGCCGCCGCGCGCGAACTGCGGGAGGAAGCGGGCATCGTCGCTGACGCCGCGTCGCTGGGCGACCCGGTGTGGCACCGTGCCACCGAGTTCAGCTTCGACGGGACGCGCTTCCGGCAGGAAGAGGAGTACTTCCTGCTCCGCGTCGGCTCGGACGAGGTGTCGTTCGACGGCATGGACGAGGCCGAGACACAGACCGTGCTCGGCTACCGCTGGCTGGACCCGGCCGAGCTCGAGTCGCTGGACGAGCCCTTCTTCCCTCCCGAGCTGCCCCGCCTGCTCCGCGAGCTGACCGCGCGCCGACCCTGATCGGTGGCCTCAGGCCGCCAGCGTCTGGCCGCCAGGGCCGTTCGATCGAGCCCACTGTCCTCGGGCATACCGGCAGAGTGCCATCCGCCGCCGACATAACGGCCGCCCCGGGCATGATCTTGGCCGCGTCGATGGACAGAAAAGGTCAGGCGGGGCGCGGGCCGGGGTCGGGCGGGGCGCGGGCCGGGTCGGGCGGGACGCGGCGCGGGCGTCAGGCGGGGGCGGGGGCGGGGGTGCGGTCTCGCGCGGCGGCGATGAGGGCGCGGAACAGGCTCGGGTCGTCGCCCGCCTCGGGGTGCCACTGCACGGCCACCATGAACCAGCCGTCCCCGGCGCCCTCGAGCTCGAAAGCCTCGATGATGCCGTCCTGCGCCCAGGCGGTGGGGATGAGCCCGCGGCCGAGCTGGTCAACGGCCTGATGATGGTGGGTCGGCGTGCCGGCTTCATCGCGGCCGAGGATCTGGCTGAGCCTGCTGCCTGGCGCGACCCGCACCGCGTGATCCGCGAAGCCGCCTGGTACCGGGGCATGGCCGTCGTGGCCGACCACGTCGGGCAGGTGCTGGTGCAGGGTGCCGCCCAGCGCCACGTTGATGACCTGCAGGCCGCGGCAGATGCCGAGGACCGGCAGGCGCCGCGACCTGGCCGCGGCGAACAGCGCCAGCTCGGCCACGTCGCGCTCCTCGCGCACGCTTGAGGTCTCCGGCGCTGGCTCGGCGTGATAGCGGGCCGGATCGATGTCCCCGCCGCCCGCCAGGATCAGCCCGTCCAGCCGCCCGAGCGCGTCCTCGATACCCGGCAACGGCGGCAGCAGCACCGGGATCCCGCCCGCCGCGGCGACGCTGTCGGCGTAGCGGCGGGGCAGCACCACGGCTGGCCTCTCCCAGGCGCCCCACTTGGCCAGCTCACAGTAGGAGCTGATCCCGATCAGCGGTCCGCCCGTGCCGTCAGCCATGGATGAACTCCCTCCCCGCTCGGGCCGGCCAGCTTACGCGGGTGTCACATAAGCGCCGGAGATCCCGCCGTCGACCAGGAACTGCGACGCCGTGATGAACGACGAGTCGTCGCTGGCCAGAAATGCTACCGCGGCCGCGATCTCCTCGGGTTCGGCGAACCGGCCGACCGGGATGTGCACCAGCCGCCGGGCTGCTCGCTCGGGGTCCTTGGCGAAGAGCTCCCGCAGCAGCGGCGTGTTGACCGGCCCCGGGCACAGCGCGTTGAACCTGATGCCCTCCCGGGCGAACTGCACCCCGAGCTCGCGGGTCATCGCCAGCACCCCGCCCTTGGACGCGGTGTAGGAGATCT
>Ga0335075_10015385_pt1 | contig 11469 bp, 9 predicted proteins | sample Lox_Sample_24_FD_206723 | JGI IMG/M metagenome (GOLD analysis project Ga0335075, IMG submission 206723) | Soil microbial communities from Loxahatchee National Wildlife Refuge, Florida, United States - Lox_Sample_2.4 | ecosystem: Environmental > Terrestrial > Soil > Wetlands | place: USA: Florida...
TGGGACGTAATCGGGATGTTCGTGGTAGGCTTTGCGGATGATACGCGTGTGGCCGTGCGAGCTGCCGCGATCGTGGCCGAGAGCAAATTGCTCCAGGGCGAGGACGCGGCGGCCGCGACGGGCCAGCTCGCAGGCCGCCGCCGAACCCATGCCGCCGACGCCAATCACGATCACATCGAAGGTATGTTGCGTCATTGATGGTCCCACCCGATCGTTTAGCCGCGACGCGCGTTTACGTTTCGCGCGAAACGATAAACGTCGCGGCTAACCCAAAACTCACAACAAAGTTAAATAGCGTTCCACTTCCCACACCGTTACCTGGCGATGATACTCGTCCCATTCGCCGCGCTTCAAGCGCAGAAACTCCGCCGCGATTGGACCCAGCGCCGCCTGGATCACGTCGTCGCGCTCCAGCTCGCCCAGCGCTTGGGCCAAACTCTGCGGCAGTAAATGCACATCGCGCCGTGCCATTTCCTCCAGGCCGAGAGCGTAGGCGTTCTCGCGGTTCGGCTCACCGGGATCGAGGCCGCGACGGATGCCGTCCAGACCGGCACCCAGATAGGCGGCCAAGGCCAGATAGGGATTGAAGGCCGACGATACCGTGCGGTCCTCGACGTGGCCCGGTCCCGGCGTGCGGATCATCTGCGTGCGGTTGTTGTCGCCGTAAGTGATGAACGCCGGAGTCCAGGTGAAGCCGGAGCGCGTGCCCGTCAAACCCGAGCCGATCTGCAAGCGCTTGTAACAGTTCACGGTCGGCGACGTGACGGCGCACAGGGCACGCGCATGCGCCAGGACGCCGCCCAGAAAATGATAGGCCAGCTCGCTCAGGCCCAGACCGCGCGCGTCGAGGTCGGAGTCGAACAGGTTTCGGCCGGTTTCGGCGTCGGCCAGGTGATAGTGCAGGTGCGCGCCGCTGCCGGTGCGGTCCGCGAACGGCTTGGCCATGAACGTAACCACGGCCCCATACTTCCGGGCCGTCTCGTGGGCCAGCATTTTGAAAAAGAAAAAGCGATCGGCCGTCGTTAGCGCATCGGCGTAGTGGAAATTGATCTCATACTGGCCGTTGGCGTCCTCATGGTCCGCCTGGTACACGCCCCAGCCGAGCTTGCGCAGCGCCTCGTTCATGTCGCGCAGATAATCGTAGGCGGCGGTGAGTCCCTTGAAATCATAGCACGGCTTCGCCAGGGTATCGACCTGCGCGGGATCCCAGGGAACGATGCGACCCTCGGCGGTGCGCGTGACCAGGAAATGCTCCGGCTCGACGCCGACGTTGAAGACATACCCGGCGCTGCGCAGCTCGCCGAGAACGCGCTTCAAATTGACACGCGGACAGTAAGCGAAGGGCCGATCATCGACATACAGGTCGGCAGCGAAGCGTGCCAGTCCAGGCGTCCAGGGAGCCGGCGTGTAGGTTGCGAGATCGATGCGCGCCATCATGTCGTGGGAGGCGGCGTTTTGTCCCATGCCCCAGACGGCGCCGCCGGCGAAGCCCGCGCCGCTGTCGGCGACCGCGTCGAGCATGTCGCGCGGCACCATTTTCACCTTCGCGGAGCCGTGAAGATCCACGAATTGAACGAGCAGATACTCCACGCCCTCTTTCTGAAGCTGCATCTTCAACGCGGCACGGTCCACGATTGTTCTCCTTCGGCGAGCGGGGTCGCTGCGAAGTCGGCAATAAGCAGTAGGCAGAAGAAACTGCTTGTTTACCGCCTACTGCCTACTGCCTACTGCTTATTGCCGACTTCGCAGCGACCCCGCTCGCCGGGATTACCTGGTTGGGGGAGAGGTATCGATTTTGTATAATCGCTGCAAGCTCGAAACTCAAGTAGGAAACCCCATGTGCGGCATCGTCGGCTATCTGGATAAGCGTGAACAACCGGACTTCCCCCTCGGTCGGACCCTCCTGGGCATGCTCCAGGCGTTGTCCTGCCGCGGCCCCGACTCGGCCGGCGTGGCCCTGTTCGGCTCACACGGCGAGATGCGTCTGCGAATCAGCCCGCCCCCGGACACGGAGCGGGAGGCGCTCAGCGACGCCCTCCAACAGGAGGAGCTGTCGATTCTGCGCTCCTATCGCACCGGCATTGTTGATGTCCGCGTCGCGGCCGACGTGGATTTGTCGAAGCTGGAAGAGCACCTCCGTCGCCGGCTGCCCGGCAGCGAGATCCTCTGCCTCGGTGAACATCTGACTCTGTTCAAACAGGTCGGCTCGCCGGACGAGCTGGAAGCCTCGTACCTCATCAGTGCCCTGCGCGGCACGCACGGCATCAGCCACACGCGCATGTCCACCGAGAGCCGGGTCGATCTCAGTCATTCGCAGCCGTTCTGGGCGCACGGCGTTCCCGACCTGGCGACGGTGCATAACGGCCACATCACGAATTATCACAAGCTGCGTCGCCGTTACGAGCAAGATGGTTATCGCTTCTACACGGATAACGATTCCGAGGTCATCGGCGTTTACCTGCGCGACCGCATGGCGGCGGGACGATCGCTGGAAGGCGCGATGCGTTCGTCGCTGGAAGATTTCGACGGCTCGTTTTGCTACCTGGCGGCGACGAAGGACCAGCTCGGCTTTGTCAAGGACCGCTACGGTTTTAAACCGCTGATGCTGGCGGAGACGGAAGACTTCGTGGCCCTGGCCACCGAGGAGATCGCTCTCCGCCGCGCTCTGGGACACGATTTCCCGACTTACGAGCCGGCGCCCGGCACGCTGCGGCTGTGGTCGATCAATCCCGAAATCGCTTCCCTCGCCGCCGGCTGAAGCGACCTGGAGACTGCATCCATGGCTTTTTCCATCGACTGCCGCAACCGAACCTCGCGCGAAATCAATCGTCTTCTGCGCGAGGCGATCGCGGAAGGACATGAGCATATCGACATTCTCGAACCGGATGCCCGGCACAATCTCGGCGTCGCTTTGCTGCGTCCGGTGCGTGTGGTGTTCGCCGGCAGCGTCGGCTATTACTGCGGCGGCATGATGGACGGCGCTCATATCGAGGTGCGCGGCAGCGCCGGCTGGGGCGCCGCGGAGTCGATGCTGGGTGGCACAATGATTATCGACGGCAATGCCGGCAGCGGCGTGGCCGCGTCGATTCGCGGCGGCACCGTGGTCGTTCGCGGCAACGCCGCCGCGCGCGCCGGCGTGTCCATGAAGGGCGGCACACTCCTTATCGGCGGCAGCTGCGGCTACATGGCGGGGTTCATGATGCAGAAGGGCCGCATCATCATCTGCGGCGACGCCGGCGACGCCCTGGCCGATTCCATGTACGAGGGCGTGCTTTTCGTCGGCGGCCAAATCGCCAGCCTCGGCAATGACGCCGTTGTCGAGGAGCCGACCGCCGAGGAGCGCAGCTGGGTCCACGAGATGCTGGTGAAGTATCGTGTGCCGGGACCGACAGCGTTTCGGAAGGTCGTCTCGGGGCGCAAGCTGTGGACTTTTGATCGACGGGAGCTGGAAGTGTGGAAGGCAGCACTTTGAAGAGAGGAGATATTCATGGAGATTTCAACGATGGGAAAAGTGCTGGTGCCGGCGAAAATCGAGAACCTGAACGATTTGTATGAAGTCAGCGTTGGTACACGGAAACCGGAGAAGGTTCGCCGGATCGAGGTGACAGATGCCCTGGTTGACACGGGCGCGATGCATTTGATGTTGCCGCGCCGCTTCGTGGAGCAGCTCGGCTTAGAGCGTTATCGAACGCGGCGGGCAAAAACGACCGGAGGAGTGACCGATATCCCTATGTGCGGTATGGTTCTGTTGACGGTACAAGGACGCGATTGTCGCCTGGAGATCGGAGAAATCCCCGATGACTGTCCGGTCTTGATCGGTCAGATACCTTTGGAGTCACTCGATTTCGTGGTCGATCCCGTCCATCAACAACTGATCGGCAATCCAGAGCACGGCGGCGAACATATGATCGAATGGTATTGAGAACAAAGTGAGGGCGACGTTGTGACTGGCAGTACACCTGGCTCCCCGTCCGCGAAAAATCCGTCTCCTCCTCTCCCCGAGGCGCAACCCAGCGGCACTTACACACCGGGCATCATCGAGGACATCCAGGCCAAGGCCGAGCTGGGACGCTATCGCATCCGCGGCTTCGGCACGCTGCGGCCGCGCACCTGGGCCACCTTCGACGATCTGACCTTCATCCCCGCCGGATTGACGCGCATTCCGTTGGAGGGCTACCGCGAGCAGTGCTCGACGCGCACCGTCCTCGGCGCTCGAAATGCCGCCAAGCCCATTGAGCTGGACATGCCGGTCATGATTACCGGCATGAGCTTCGGGGCTTTGTCGTACAACGCCAAGGTGGCGCTGGCGCGCGGGGCGAAGATGGCCGGCAGCTCGACGACCACCGGCGACGGCGGCATGCTGCCGGCCGAACGCGAGAACGCCAGCATTCTCATCTATGAAGTGCTGCCCAGCCGCTACGGCATCAACATCCACCATCTGCGCCAGGCCGACGCCGTCGAGCTGACCATCGGGCAAGGGGCCAAGCCGGGGACCGGCGGCCTGCTGCTCGGCTCCAAGGTGTCGGAAGAGATCGCGAAGATGCGCGACCTGCCCCCCGGCGTCGATCAGCGCAGTCCCTGCCGCCATCCGGATTTCCTCGGACCGGATGACATGATAATTAAGATCGAGGAGCTTCGCGAAGCGACGGAGTGGCAGGTGCCGATCTTCGTCAAGATGGGCGCCAGCCGTGTTTATGACGACGTGAAGCTGGCGGCCAAGTGCGGAGCGGATGTCATCGTCATCGACGGCATGGAGGGCGGCACCGGCGCTTCGCCAGACTTGCTTCAAGAGCACACCGGTATTCCGACGCTGGCCGCCGTCTGCGAGGCTCGCGCCGCGCTCGAGGAGATGCGGCTTTACGGCGAGGTCAACCTCATTATCGCCGGCGGCATTCGCCATGGCAGCGACGCCGCCAAGGCGCTCGCCCTCGGTGCCGATGCCGTCTACGTCGGCACTGCCGCGCTGATCGCCCTCAACTGCAACAAGCCGCTGTACGTCGAGGATTATCACGCCCTGGGGGCCGCACCCTACAGTTGCCATCATTGCCATACCGGACGCTGTCCCGTCGGCATTACCACGCAGGATCCGGAGCTGATGAAGCGCCTGGAGATCGACGCGGCCGCCGAGCGTGTGGCCAACTGGCTGCACGCCACGGCGTCGGAGATTCAGATTCTGGCGCGGGCGTGCGGCAAGCGCGACGTGCATGACCTGGAGCCGGAAGATATGCGGGCCCTGACGCTCGAAGCATCTCTCATCACGGGATTGCCGCTTGCCGGAACCAATACCGTTTTTGGCGGCGGTCCCGGATGGAAACACCGAACATCCGTTTAGCCGCGACGCGCAGCGGAGCGCGGGATAACTCCCGCGCTCCGCTGCGCGTCGCGGCTAAACGAAGACCTCATTCACTGCGTTTGCAATTGCGGGACTTCGTCGCGGAGATGCAACAGTCGTTTGCAAGACGCGCAAGGTATGGCCTCGCTGGGCAAACAGGCCGTCTCGGCTGTTTGGCCGCAAGCCGGGCAGATGTACTGATACGCGCGTACGACTTTCTGCTTGCCGAGAAAGCGGGTGATGACGCCATTGTTGGGTTTGAAGAGCAGCGTCGGCCTCACCACCAACGCTGTATCCACCTTGCCCTCAACGGTAACGAAATGCAAGTTTCCTTTCTCGCTGCCCAGAACGACCTCGTTGCCGCACGGCGACAGAGCGCCGCATATCGCCCGGATGGTGCTGGCCAGCTCCGCTTGCACCTCGAAATCGGGCAGCGACCACAAGACCATCCAACCGTCGGCGTTGACGGTCAACAGCGAGGTGCCGTCCGCCAAACACCAGCAGCCGCGAACCTCCTGCTTCATCTGTACCGAGCGCGTCTCGGCTCGGCGCCGCAGGTCCCACAGCTTGAGCAATCCATCACGGCTTCCGGAGATGGCCCACGCTCCGTCCCGAGACAGGCAAGCGGCGGTGACGCGGTCGGAGTGGCTGTCGAAGCGAGCGGCCTCGCGGGCGCTGTCGGCGTCCCACAGACGCAGCGTGCCGTCGTGCGACCAGGAGAGGAGCTGCTTGCTGTCAAGCGACCAGCGACAGCCGGCCACAATGTCCGTATGGCCGGCAAGCACCCGGCCCTCGCGCTCGTCGCCGACGCGGCGCAGCAACAGCTTGCGATCCCACGCCGCGGTGGCCATGAAGCGGCCGTCCGGCGAGATCTGGATGGCGGAAATGGGGCGAATGTGGGCAATGAAGCTTTGCTTCATATGATGCGTGACAGCATCCCACCAGCTTAGCGTGCCGTCCATCGATGCCGATACCCAGCCCGTACCGTCCCGCGAAAAGGCGCAACAGGACAACGGCTTGGACGACACCTGGAGAGAGGACACCTGCTGCCCATTGGCCGACAGCCACAGACGCAGGAAGCCGTCCCATCCCGCCGAAAGCACGAAAGCCCCGTCGGCGCTGTAAACGCATGAATAAACTTCGACGCCCTGCCCGCCCTCGGTCCCGCCGTCTCGCACGTGCAATGTCTGCATGGTCGTCCTCCTCCCTTTCCTCGTTCCCAGGCGGAGAGCTTGGGAACGAGAATTGCCCGCTGTTCCAAACATAGCTCGTCTTTTCTCGCCGCGCCGTTCGGAAATTGTTCAAGTTCCTCGGTGGGAAAACCGCCTTGACAGGCATTCCCCATTTGACTATCGCTCCGACCTCTCGTGCGCGAGTACGAACCTGACGCCAAAGGCTCAACCATGCAAGTGATGGAACGCTTCCTTCTACCCGCGGCTCGCTGTGCCAGCGTGCTCCTCGGCCTCTTGCTGGGCAGCCTGGCCGTCCTTGCGCAGAAGCCCGCGGTGTCTGGGAAGATCGTCATCAGCGACGTGATTATCACGGGCAATCGACGCATGAGTACCGAGCAAATCAAGGCCCATCTGCGCACGCAGCCCGGCCAAGATTACGACCCCGGCGCGGTGGCGGAAGATGTCCGCCAGCTGTACAACCTCAACCAGTTCAGCGCCATCGAAACGCGGCCTGTGGGCGACGGTGACGGCAAAGTCAAGATCTACTTTTCGCTGCGAGAATTGCCCAATAAGGTGCAGAAAGTCACTTTTCTAGGCGCCAAGCACATCAAGGAAGCGGATCTACGCAACACCACCGGCGTTCGGCAGGGCATGACGCTTCAGCCCAATCTCAATCAACAGGGCTGCCAGAGGATTCTGGACAAATATATGGAAATGGGCCGGACGCTCTCGGACTGCCGCTTGATCAAGGGCGGCGACGCGGCGGATACCGAAGTCGTTTACCAGATCACCGAAGGACCGAAGATCAAGGTGCGCGGCATCCAGTTTGTCGGCAACACCTTCGTCAGCGGCCAGCGATTGGCAACGCAGATCAAATCATCGCACGAGTGGTTTGGTGTTATCGGCGGCACGTATAACAAGCAGATGGCCGAGGCCGACAAAGAGGAGCTGGTGAAGTATTACCGCCATTTCGGCTTTCAGGACGTGCAAGTGTCCCTGGAGACACGGCGTTCGGCGGACGGCGGCTCGGTGACACTCATCTTCCACATCCGCGAAGGTGTGCGCTATCGCATCCAGGACGCGCCCGAGGTCACCGGCACACATCGTGTGCCGCGCGAGCAGTTAGAGGCGCTTTCCTCCATCAAGCCCGGCGATTATCTCGACGAGGACAAGATCAAGACCGACACCAAGATCATTCAGGCCAGCGAGGGGTTCCAGGGCGTTGATGCTCGGGTGGAAGCCCGCCCGGTATGGATTCAGGATGCGCCCGGCGTGTGCAACGTTCGTTACGAGGTCGTCGAGCGTCCGCCGGCACGCGTCGGCCAGATTTTCATCATGGGCAACACGCGCACCAAAGACAATGTTATTCTCCGTCAAGTACCGTTGTTTCCCGGCCAAATCCTCACCTACCCCGATCTGGACATCGCACGAGCCAACCTGACGCGTTTGAACATTTTCACCAGCGGGCAAGATGGTCCGGCCCCCGAAATCAAGGTCATTGATCGCGAGGGTGACAGCGAGTTCAAGGACGTCCAAATCGAAGTGAACGAGGCCAATACCGGCAGCTTGATCTTCGGCGTCGGCGTCAACTCCAACAGCGGCTTGACCGGCAGCATCGTGCTCAACGAGCGCAACTTCGACATTTTCAATCCGCCGAACAGCCTGCAAGACTTCCTCAACGGCACAGCCTGGCGCGGCGCCGGTCAGAACTTGCGCATCATGGCCATGCCCGGCACGGTCATGCAGCAGTACATGGCCACCTTTACCGAGCCGTACCTGTTTGACACGCCCAATACCATGACCGACAGTCTCTATTACTTTCAACGTTATTACAATGAATATTTCGAGCAACGCGAGGGCTTCCGCCCCACCATCGGACGCCATCTGAATCGCTTTTGGAGCGTGTCGCTTGGCACGCGCATTGAAAATGTGTCGGTCGGCGATCTGCCCTCCGGCGTTCCCGTCGATTACACGTCAGTGCAAGGAAACAATTTCCAGGTCGGCTTCCCTCTCACTGTCACGCGCGACACCCGCGATTCCCTCCTTCGTCCGACGACTGGCAGCCAGATCATGGCGTCTTACGAGCAATTGACCGGCGAATTCAACTTCGGCGTGTTCAATATGCTGTACAATCAGTTCTTTACGACCTATAAACGTCCCGACGGCAGCGGCCGGCACGTGATCGTCTATCGTGGGCAGTTTGGCGTGTCCAGCTCGGAGACGCCGGTTTACGAGCGCTTCTTTGCCGGCGGCTTCACGACCATTCGCGGCTTTCAGTTCCGCGGCGTCGGCCCCAATGAGAACGGCTACTTCGTCGGCGGTGATTTCATGCTGCTCAACAGCCTTGAATATCAAATCCCTGTCACCGCCAAGGACAATATTTTCGTGGTTGGTTTCGTGGACAGCGGCACGGTGTCACCGCGGATCACCGATTTCGACAATTATGCCGTATCGGTGGGCTTCGGCATTCGCTTCACGGTCCCCATGCTTGGCCCCGTGCCGATCGCGCTCGACTTCGGCTTCCCGGTGGTCAAGCCGGCGGGCGACATCACGCAGGTCTTCAACTTCTGGATGGGCATGTCGCGCTAACAGTTGTCAGTTGTCAGTGACTGACTGACAACTGACAACTGACAACTGACAACTACGGAGAGGGAGCACCGGCGGGGGCCATCGTCGAGGAGTAATGGCGTCCCGGCATGGTGAAGACATAGGGAAAGGGCGCGCCGTTGTAATACCAATAGCCCATGCCGCCGACTTGCATGACGCGCGGACGGATCCAGCCGTTGTAGGTCCAGCCATAGTTTTGCCAGACCTGATAGGCGCTGGGCTGATAACCGGGGGGCGGATAGGGCAAGGAGGCGAGAGGCAGGCTCGGCAAGGGTTTGCCGGCCGGCGGCATGACCGCCATGTTTGTGGGCGGCGGCACAAGGATTTGCCTCGGCGGACCAACGGGAGGCGGTACCCGCGGCGTACGCGGCCCCCCTGGCGGAATCACGCGCGGCGGAGGCAATACCTGAGCATGAGCGGCGCCGCCGCTTAACAGCAGCACGACGAGCAGAGCGAATGGGACCGGCCGAATACGCATGCGGAACCCTCCCCAGATGATGATGTTATCGATGAGGAGCTGGGACCTCTCAAGATCGTCCCATTGTCGCATAGGAATTCGATTTTGCCACTCGATCGCGCCGCGAAAGGCAAAGAAATAGGCTCAGCCGCGCAGCGTAATCGACAAATCTATCAGGACAGAAATAAAAACCCCCTGGCACAGCCAGGGGGAGGGAGATGATCGCGCGAAGGCCATGCCTCTCAGCGAGAATCGGTTTTCGACGTGCCGCGAGTCAGATAGATGCGTTCGGAGGCGGGGGCGATGCGGCGGGCAGTCTCGCCGTAAGCGGGATAGCTCCATTTCGGCGCCGTTTTCGGCAGCGAGACAGAACGGCCCTCAAGCGGGACAGAGCGCGGCGCCGGGGTCGAGGAGGGGGGCGTCTCCTTCAGGCTCGGCACCGGGTTGCTCGGCCCGCCGTCGTAAGGGAAGGTGCCGTCGCTGGGCGGCTGCTCGCTGGGACGCGGCTGCGCGAGAGTCGGCAGCGGCGTGCCGAGCGTGGCCGCCGGCATGCTCAGGGTGTATACCCCTGCCGTGCTTCCCGCACAGGGAAAGAAGCCGCCATAGCCGATGCCCAGCCCCGGATAAAAGCCGCCATAGCCCAGACCATAACCACCATAGCCCAGACCACCCAATCCATAGCCCAGACCGCCCCATCCCAGACCGTAACCGAGGCCGCGATAGCCCAGGCCAAAGCCATAATAGGGACGATAGAAACCGCCATAGCCCAATCCGTAGCCCAGACCGCCATAGCCCAGACCATAACCACCCCAACCCAGGCCGCGATAGCCTAAGCCGCCCCAACCAAAACCACGATAGCCGCCCCAACCAAAACCACGATAACCCCAGCCGCCGTAACCGAAGCCGTGATGCCAGACGCGGACCGTGTCGGCGCCCTGGCCGTCATCGACCAGGCGCTGCGTCGGCGCGCTCGCCGTCCTGTTGAGACGGATCGTATCGCCGCCGCGCGACGGTCCCGACCAGGCGAGGACGCCCGCAGCCGCCAGCAACGCGGCGATGAACCATTTTCCCCTCATGGTCATGCCCTCCTTTGAAAAGAGAATTGTCCGTCCGCTGCCCTGTCTTTCACCGCTGTGCGTTTGCGGACGCATCAGCCTTTATTTATTCTAAGCCGGTCTACCGTAAAGGGGAAGGGTTTGGCGAGCTGTCGGCCATGTCTCAAGCGATCAGCTCAGGTACGCGCTCAAGAGATAGCGCGCGATCGAGAAATAGATGATGATGCCGGTGACATCGACGAAGGTGGCCACGAAGGGGCTGGAAGCATAACCGGGATCGATGCCGATGCGATCGAAGAACAACGGCAGCATCGATCCAACCAGCGTCCCCCAGAGACAAATCGACGCCACGGCCAGGGCGACAACCAACGATAAGCGGAAGGAATCGACCGGCGGATGAACGACCTTACAATTGGGCGGTAAACGAACAAGCTTGAAATTGGGATTATTGGGGTCTGGCTCGGAGGTCGGAACCTCGTTATCCGGTAACGCGACAGTGGTCTCATGGCTCTCCTTCATGCTCTGATCCACATTCGCGGGGATGTGGACAATGCGGACCTTTTTTTTCCACAGCCAGAAGCCTTCCTCGCTCTCCTCGATCTGAAGAGGTTTCTCCGCGGGCACCCGGACCCCAAACGGTTCGGCACGTGTCTGGGCGCTACTGCGAACACTGGCGGGGGTGATCCAGGCACGGCCAAAACCGATCACTCCCAAAGTGATGCCAAGGATCAGGCCCATGATAATCTCATGACGGAGAACGCGCCGCCAGTCTTTGCCTTTCACCTGTCCCAGGGCCAGCGCGCGGGTAATCAGCGTGGCCGCCTGCGAGCCGGAGTTGCCGCCCGT
>Ga0335075_10015386_pt1 | contig 11469 bp, 8 predicted proteins | sample Lox_Sample_24_FD_206723 | JGI IMG/M metagenome (GOLD analysis project Ga0335075, IMG submission 206723) | Soil microbial communities from Loxahatchee National Wildlife Refuge, Florida, United States - Lox_Sample_2.4 | ecosystem: Environmental > Terrestrial > Soil > Wetlands | place: USA: Florida...
AGGCATTGCAGTAGGAGCATAGAATTTAGTTAGTTTCCGCTTTAAAGAGACCTGTGCTAAGTAGCTAAAAAGGCTACTCTAAAGATCTGCCCGAAAATCCTTATGCTGCATATAGTCCTTGCCGTAGAGTTGTCGTCCTATTAAATAGGCGTTAAGAATTGCTGTATTAAGTACCCAAAAAAAAAGAGGATACTAAGATTGGAGGGCAATTCGCTGTGTTGAATAGTATGCACGAAGTTGATTAGCAATATCAACGCCTCCTATAAAGTGGTTATAATCGTCAATAAATATAGGAATTGCAAGATCTTTCTGTGTCTTATTGCTAAAGACCTTCTGTACTAGAAATCTATTTGTAGACGTAATTTGAGGTCGTCGTCTTAATCGAGTAATTGTATGTTCTTCACTAGCCTTATGAACTGTAGAGTATGCAATTACAGTGTTATTATCTTGCTAAGCAAAGCAAATAACATTAGGGTCTAAAGGATCTAACTCCCACTCAATCTCTCCATCTTCTTTCTGAATCTGAATCTGCTTTCGTACAACAATTGTAGCAGTCGTATTCCACTTTAAACTCTTAGAACAAAGGTCTTTAAGTTCAAGAAGGAATAGAGGAAACTTAGGATGTTGTCGAGTTGTCCTACAAGCGCTAATGTTTAAGGTTCTTAGCTTTTGAAGGAGAGGAACTCTTGTAAAAAGATTATCTATATAAATAACATGTGGTACACCTTCTAGAAGGCTTTGAGCAAGTTGGAACACTATGGATTTAGTAGGTGAGAGATTAGGCAACTTTACAAGTTCACTATAACTGTCCGTCTTAGAGGACCACATAAAGTGGTAAGTATAACCAGCCTTATAGAGTGCAAAGATTTTATATCCTTCTTTAATAGGTTTATTAGGCGCCTTGAATGTGTGTTTGCTCCGTCTAAAGAACTGTATCATTATCTTATTAATAGAGACATTTATACTAGGTATCTAGTATTGCGAGCATAGACCTTTAAACTCCGAAGCAATTGGCTTAAGCTTATACTACCACCTTATGCTTTTCTTAGGTGTCTCGTCTTCTGAATCATTGTTTTGAGTGTTATTTAAGCTCGTTTTCGATGTAGGATTAGAGATGTGCATATATCTCTTAAGATCTTTAAAGCGATTGAGGGTTATATGTTGAGCACAAATGAATTCCCTATATCTTAAGCTCTAATAGTCTTTATATGCAGGTAGACGAACTACACCCATATAGACAAATGTTCTAATAAAGACCTTAATTTCTGCTGCATTTGTGGGCCACCAAGCACGCTTCCTATTGCTGCCAGCCTTCTTAACTTCTACATATCGATTTGTATGTGCTGCAATCGTCTCAAAATGAGCCTCTGTAAGGAACAATGTAAATAGACTATATGGGTCCTTATTTGCATGTGGTGGTAGCTGAATTGAAGGTGCACGATTGGTCTGGCGATGTGGAAGGGGTACGTAGTCTGGAGGGGGTGGTATTGCATCTATAAGCTCTGTAGGTGTACGCTTTAGTAGGACAACTTGTAGAGGTTGGGAATCCAACACCTTCGCCCGTTTACTTGGTCTGCTGCTTGGATTGCTCATTGCAATTGATCATGACATTGCAATTGATTATGATGATAGTATTCGGACGCGCCGCGACGCGATGCAATACAAATCCAGCCAATCAGGTATGTGGCATGGGGACCCCTGCTTAGTGCAGCATGTCTCAGCGGCGGAAGGGATAACCTTTCGTGTAAATTTACAAGTGCACAAAAATGAGAAGCCGTAGATTGTAACACGTGATTTCTATGCAGATTAAGATCCGACCTGTGTCAAGCAGCTTCCTTTCGGATTGACGATCGCAGCGTGTTGCAAACATGACTCATGGCAACTTGGACCTCGCGGCTCAATTGCCACAGGCTTCGTCGGTCATTAGCGGAGAAGACGAACTCGAGCGCAATCAGCCAGCGAAACCCTTCGTACACGCTCCTACAGCTGTCCGAGCACCTGCAGAAGCTCACCCTCTCGCACCACCATCGCAACATCCTACCGAGCCATGTATCTCGGAATCAGGCGCGCTACCGCTCACCCAGAATGCTACGCCACAGGCAGAGCAGTCCCATGTTGACGTGCCGCTGGCCGAGTCAATGTCGGCCGCGCAGCTGGTCTACAACAATCTTGTAGCACTGGACGGCATCTCTGGCATGGAGGTGGATTCTCAGGCGAGCGACAGTGACTCTACGCTCGGGGACTCGATCTCCGGGTAGACACTCATTCTCACATTTCGCTGACTCGACCTAACTAAGGCTGTTTAGAAGCTCCACAACATCTTTACGAGCAAGCGTTTACGAATTCATCCAAGAGAACGGCCGGACATATCATTCATACAATTCAGGCAGTATGTTTACAGGCCCAAGGATCGCGTTGTGCTGAGTCGAACAGAATATCTACTTCCTAATGATGAAGCGGAGCAGGATCGATTAGGTATGCCAGCCTCTCAAGAAACCATACATTCGCTGAACCGAGGCAGACCTCCAACATCAGCTTTCCTACTATCCCTCGGTGACTTACATCTTGCGCCAATCTCGGAGACGCCTCATAATGTTCTAGACATCGGAACAGGCACAGGCATCTGGGCTATCGATTTTGGTATGCCAGTTATTCAATCTTCAGGTGCCATACTTACCCTTACAGCTGAAAAATATCCCAGTGCCAACGTTGTTGGTACAGATTTAAGTCCCATTCAACCTGAATAGTAAGTCTTACTCGCAATAGTCACCCATTCTAACATCATACAATGTCCCCCCAAATTGCCAATTCGAAGTTAGCGATTTCGAAGATGAGTGGCTGTATTCGCAGAAGTTTGACTACATCCACGGGCGCGCTCTTACCGCGACTATGAGAGATCCGGTAACCATTCTGACCAGCGCATTCAATGCTCTCCAACATGGTGGATGGCTCGAGTTACAAGATCCTACAATGCCCTTACTCTGTATAGATGATACAATGGAAAATACAGCACTCCAAGAATGTATGAGACTCATTTGAATAGCTGGAGAGAAACTCCGGAGATCTTGGTTAAATTCCAGGAACTATAAAAGGTGGATGGAAGATATTGGGTTCATAAATATCAAGGAAGAGCACTTCCCATGGCCTGTGAGCCCGTGGCCGAAGGGAAAGAAACAGAAATTAGTAGCTCTGTGGATACAACAAGATTTTCTAGATGGGCTACAGGGATTCAGTCTCGCATTGCTAACCAAAGCCTTTGGATAGACCTCGGAGCAAATCGAACTACTTCTGGTGGATGTTCGAAAAGACATGAAGAATCGTAATATTCATGCTTATCTTGATATGTAAGTCATTATCGGATGTAACTACTAATCATGAGTACAGCCTAGTAGTTTATGGTCAGAAACCTGTATGAGAGGCTTCTCTACGGGCATTTGATACTAAACTGCATGACAATTCTCTATGAAGATCAACAGCTCTCTGGCTATTTACTGCTAGAAATTATAAATGTTTAAGACGATAATTCCCAGCGAAGTGCCGAAACGTAGGATCCCAGGGCTGTTGATGCACCTCCATGCCCCGTTTGTGTTCCCGGTTGCGGAGTGCCGGCATACCAAATCAGTACGACTTTATGTGAGCATCTTTCGAATTTGTGCCGTCCATACAGTGCTTGTCCATGAAAAAGAAGACAGCATCCGATACGCCGGGGCAGCGAAAGTTGCTTTTCAGATTATCTATTGTCACAGAGAGGCAGAGCGGATCAATTACCGTCTATTAGAGAAGACAGCTAAACTACACAAAGAAGAGAAGTGTGCCACAGAGTGGAAATGCAATAAATACAGTGTGCGCTGAGCAGTTTAGGTTGTGAGGCACCTTGGGGCAAGGTTTGGCTTGGTGCGTTCACTACAGTAAACTGTAAGCAAGGGCTATCTGCAGGGTAAAAGAGCAAATAAATCCGCCGGATTCAGCGGGGAGGTGATCCTGAAACTTACATCTAGATAAGTATGACTAGCTATTTATACAAAGCAACCTTATATAGGATGGGGTTTTCTTCTTCTTATTAACTAGTTTGTAACTAACTGGTACTGAACTAGTTTTCAAACTTATATCTAGGTTCCAATGAATCCAGAGCCGGTATAGCAACCAAGTTTGACGCCGGTTTGCTATATAAACTGGTTCTTCATCGGATTCTTCTTTGACTACCTTTATATATATATTTAGCTTTATTATGAATAGTTTTATATCAGTATTCAATCAGACGGCTAGTCTGCATCTGGAAACTTAGTGTTACTAGATCGCGAAATTGGATGCTTGATCAGACCGCAGGTCATGTATAAATCCATCACTGTTTTCCCTTGACTCCCACCTTCTCCATCACCACCAGCTCCCACTCTGCTCGCCATTCTTGGCGTTGCCTCAATCTGCATCCACAACGCCGCTCTTGGTCATCCTAGTCGCAATTTCCCGCTCGTGTTTAGTGATGGCTTTCTGTGCTTCGGCCGGCTCAACATCTCCACTTGGCGAACTGGAGGTGATCCGCGACCGCATCTACGGGAATGCTAGCACTACACCGTTATCTATAACCTATATATCTTACAGATCGGGGCTAAATGCTATACAGGAGGTTCCACCTACATTTGCGATGCGAAGCCCTTGTGCAAAACTTCAGGTAAATCTGCTTAATCTCCCTGAACGGTCACCCACTCTGTTAGCCTCCTGGCCCATCTGTTTGTTCTTATAGGTTACTAGTAATTAATTCGTTTGTCCGTGAGGTGTTATTGACGGCCTGCTTCGCCTGTACAGCTGAGAACTATATGCCAAGATGTTGCTTCTCCAGCCTCGCACCTCACTGAGCAGACAGTATTCTATGCACTTTGTGGTCATAGAGAAACTTTACAATCCCGATGCAGCCTTTACTACTAGTTCGGTTCTTTCTTGGTCCCTATCCCATCTTGTTGTCCAGTCCTCAAATGCTTCCCTTTTTACTCGCTCGTCCCACTGTTCTACTAGTTACCTAATCTACTCCCCTAACTACTACTTCTGGACTAATTCTGGGGTTTATAGTTGTTATAGGCTTTTTCATTGACGTAAGAGCAAACTTAATATATGAAGCTAGCTAAAAACCCAATAAACTCATCTTAGAGTGAGGTACAACAGCGCCGTGCAAACTGTAGCTGTATTATCAGCATTCTTTAGGATATATTAAATACCCTCTTAGAAACTACTTTCGCAATTACATATGGATTCAAAATAAAAGTGTTACTAGCTTATGTCATTCTCCCAGCTGTCATGTGCCTGAATTTTGCGATATCTAAATTTGCGATTGCTAATTTCTGTATTCTCTAATTCCGCTTTAGAAGGCGCAACGGAAGTAAGGCCGCATTCCAGGACACACCCACAGAAATTAAACTGGCGATATAGAATTCATCTCCGGGTGTGTAGGCATTTCATCCGAATCACACTAGTCACTTATGGTTACCACACCCTCTAATCGCTGCCCAATGGCTTTCTGCCCAACAGCCCCGTTTGCGAAACAAAACAAACTTCATCGCTTAGAAACGGCGGCACATAAACCCTGTCCCTCCAATCAACCTTGCTAGTTTTGTATGGGACATCTCCGAAGGGAATGTCCATGCCTCAATACCGCAGCTATTCATGGGTAGTGATAAAGAGTGTAGACCTGAGAGGGATATCGTGCAGGAATGTTTCCGGAGCCTGTCTAGGCTTTCACATGCGCGAACTGTTCTCTAATGAAACCACCAAGGCATCTGAATTCCTATGACGATATAGCTTTGAAGGACTTTCAGAACAGCCTTTGCATCAGGTTGTAGCACCGCTGCTCTCCGTACCGTTTACAAAATCAGACGCGAAAAGACTGGCCTAGGCCCTATTCTACCATTATTCACAAGCTCAATTTATGTCTTAGCATATCTATTTACCGATAGAAATGGGAATAAAAATTTTTTTCAATGCTTTTATTATTTTGCTGAGTTTGTGGCACAATAGAATTTAATAATGCTATGTGCCGGGATAGATCGATACGGCAAAGCCACGCGAGGTCCCACATGAAGGGCGGTCGCAAAGGAGGCCGTTCCTGGCATAAACGATAGGCAATAAATCGTGCCACCGTCCGCCTTGCAGAATGGCTATACCATGCCAGCCCATGACAATGCCCAAAAATATAGCTTCATGCCTAACAATGCAAGGCTACAGCGCCGCGCAATTGGTCCCAAGATGTCGGGACGATTTAAATCACATTACCTTTCGTGCTCTTTCCTTATTGGCCTCACTTGTGTGGCTTCGAAACTGTGCCCTTGCACCCTCTAAAGGACTCCGTTTAACTGAACCTCCCATTCTCTTCTATCTTCAGACTGGATACAACGTGGGGTGGTGATTCAACATAGATAAAAATATAGCAAAGCATATGCCGCCTTTCTTATAAAAAGAGTCACGAACTGGCTCTAATATCCAATTATCAGAAAGTCAAGCTATTCAAATTAGATATACATGCAAATCAGGCGTGATGAAAAGTATTATATACTGCGATTGCGTACCTTACTAATGGTTATACTCATTATAGAAGCTTTAGGTCACTGCGGTTGGCATACGCGGCATATTAGTCTCGCCTTTGTTAGGCATCATTGGACTAGGGATGTCGTGGCTGGCGTTCACTGACATCGAGTATCTCCACCCCACCAAAAAGCTCTCATGGGGTCAGGAAGGCGATAGTAATCAAAGCGCTAAGTGTTAATGGTTCGCACGCTGTATCGAAATTGGGTAGCCCTCACAGGGCCTTCGATTGTGAGTGAGGCGGTAAGGCAACTCGATGGAATGGATGGCTTTGGCTGGGGGTCGACCCGTCCTACGGAAACGTAAACCTAGAAAGACTAATGCTCGCAGGACTAAACGAGATGGGCGAACATGATGCTAAAACTTAACCAAAATCGGAAAATTTACAGTATTAAATCATGCTTTCTGTAAATACTTTCTAAACTCATCAGGTTGAATGGAAACTGTCGATAAGCGAGGCGAGAAGGTCATGTAGAGAATAAGATGTGTGGTGATAACGTAAGACGCCACGATACGGTGCGATGCGGTTAATGGTGGGAAGCTTCACACGATCAATCGTCAGGCGTCATACAATGATGTTTACTGGGATGCCACCTCTCGCACAATGGTGCCTGGTGGGTTTGTGGCTTAGTGCTTTCCATAGCGAAATGCCTAACGTGTTGTTTCTATACCTTGGCGACCACACCATCTGTCTGCCCAAGAAAAAACTAGCAGCGTGAATTTGGGGCATGAAGAGTCTTTGAGAGAGTGAGAGAAGTAGAGTAAGGAGGGGGGGGGAGGGGAAGAATATCATAGGCTAGCTGAATGAGAGTCTTTAAGTACAATACCACTCTCAGACTCCTGCTTTCAATCTCTCCTTTCAGAAAAGATAACCTTCACGTTCTCCAACCTTCAACGTACAATCGTTGGATCTTAACAATGGCAAAGACTGAAGACTCCACTAGAGCCGTTACAGGTTCCATGCAAAAGTAAGTTTAACACATCTCATTTTTCTTGTACATTTCAGGTGCATAACTGACGCTATAACAACAGCTCTCAACCTGCTCCGATCTCAACGTCCTCCGCCGCCCATGATTCTACTTTGGCAGAGTATCGACTAGAGCGATTCATATCCGATAATACACCTACCACCCCACCCTTTCACTCAACGACCTCCGAAGGAGAAATCATTCATATTGCGAAAGAGCGGGCTGCGGAAAAAGTGCTTGCTATAGATCAGGTTCTTGGCGGATCTACTGAAACCCCTCTCAAAAAGACATGATGAGAGGCAAACATTACGTTGTCAACGACAAGATAGTGCAGGGTAAGTCGAAGCCTTATGCCTTCGCGACAAAGTGCTGATGAATCAATTAAACAGTAGGAAAACTTATACGTGGAACTACTATGACACCCTTATTCGACTCCAAGCATGTGTGACAGTATATGCAAGACTTAAGAGGTTTGCTGGCGAGAAAATGGAATGACGAGAAACCATATAAGTCGGTTGATGTGCTATCATCGACTGGATTTTATTTTATTTTCTCTTATATCTCTTTAATGAGGAAAGCTCTTATAGCGAAGCGCTAAAGGTAGCCTCGCACAGTTTTCAATATAATTGGAGCTTTGTTAAATCTAATCCTGCTATTGCTATAGCCCTCGTTTTGTAGATGTGGTCCGCGTGTGCCGGTATTCGGGTTCCATATTTAGTTATCTCCTATAGTTATGCATAAGTCACGGCGTTCACTCGCAGGGAAAATCAGTATTTAAGTTATGCACACCGTAAATCCGCATGTCTAATCGATTCCAGCATGGCCAGAGAGCAGCTCGCCCCTGCTGAGCCGAGCTGGGTCAATTGATCCTTGTGAACGTGGAGCATAGGATGTCTATGCAGCGGATGCAGCCGCGCCGTAAGGTTAGCTACATTTCTAAGGCACACCCACGACTAGAGCCACCTCACTACTAAGGAGAGCGCAAGCAGATCCAGGCGTACGTTGCAGCATTCTCCTACGACCACAAACATTCGGCAGTCCCATTGCTCACCCCCGCAGCCCGTTACCCCTAACAGTAGGCTCCCGGTATTAGGCGTCCATAAGCCTAAGCGTAGTCGAACTAAACTGTGCTGTCAAGGTTATTAAGAAACGTGGCTAGGAACGGATCACTCGTACTCTTCGTGATCTTGCTAAAGGTTAGCCACCTAGATTTGGATCAAAAGAAGATATACTAAATGTTGAGTTCTCAACAAAGTCTTGGCGGTTCTTAGGAACAAACTCATCAATTAGAATATATTGAATTGCATGTAGAGATCAATCTATCTATCCCAACGAAAATATGAGTTTAAGGAGTTGTCTCTGAAACAGTTTATATAAGAGAGGCTAATGAGTGTTCGCCTTAAGTGTGAGGCATTTACAACATATGAGAACGCAAACGAGAGAAAGGGAGCGTAATATCCAACACTAAAGCTCCTAGGTGACGAACTCATAATAGACTATAGGGTGAGGCCCGAAAGAAGGTAAAATCGTATTCGTTGCAAATGTCCAAATAAGTATTGCCGAAGGTTCCTCAGCCGATCATTTGGGTTGCGTCAACGACTTATTCACATACATCCTCGTACTGAAAGAAGAGATGCCCTTTGCACTACATTTAGGTTTCTCCTCTCTGGTCGGCCTAGGAAGGACGATGGCAATAAAGAAAAAGGCCCGCCGCTCTCACGAGCTACGATAGTCAGTCCATACAACGACGTTCTTTGCGAGAGCACGCATCAAGCTTCTAACAGAGTTGCTCAATACGTTAATGCGCCGTCAAGAGAAATTGGAGTCAGAGTTAGCAAGGAGGACAATCATGAAGGAGCAGTCTAGTGGAGGAATAGGTTGATTTATGATGCTTACGGCGTAGTGCCACTTACTATATTCCATATGCTAAGAAAATTCGATCTAACCGCGAAGGTCTTGTCAAGCCACTATTGGCATAGTTATGATCTTTGCTTAAATTTAGAGGACATTTCTAAATTATAGGGCTTTATCACTAAAATTCTAGCATCCCCCTGCTAGCGCAGTTCTATTACTTTTGACATAGACCTTCGTACTTTTTCCAAAGCTTTATGCTAGTCACTTGCCACTCGTGTTCTGCTTGATTGTAGCCATGATACCAAAAGCCGTGGCTGAGCAGCTTGCGCAAAATTCATATAGCTCTTAGCGAATCTGTCGTCGTAGAGTGATCCAATAGTGCTGATGTCCAAAATGCTAGTTGAGACATGTGGGGTGGGCTAGTTGTTATGGAGCTTTTCGCGATGCAAGTCTAAGATTTACTAGCGATAAAAATGGGGTCGATCTCAAGCCTCTTCTTACTGTATCACATCACATTAATATTAATTGATCTTAACGTTTCGGGGTAGAATATCTTTGAAATAATGTGTTTAGAGAGTGAAAGAAGGTATTGTAATATTTATCGTTGGCATCTATGGATGGATCGACATGCTTGGAGGGGACTTTGATGAGGTTGATTTTGAGTTTCAGCATCGTGGATGAATTGATCCTATATGGATAACTTTTGTGGGAACACTGTGAGATTTGAAGCAAAAGATATTGAATATATTCTTACTTCGTTAGCCTCTTTTTGGTCATAGAGGCTTACTAGGTTTATTGTGGAATATATGGTATGCTTTTGGGAAGAGCCATTCGCTTCGCATTTCCATCTTAACTGTAGGCTAAGATTGGCTCCTGCGTCCCAAAACGGCAATGCACCGTCAAACAAATGACTAATCACGTGCTAAGTAGCTTTGAGATGTCATCTACTTGAATCAGAATATGATCAATCGCATATTTATTTTTGTCTTCCCCTTGTATTGTAAACGAAACCAAAAAGCCGCTGATAACCACTAATCTACCAAAGACAAAAGCGCATCTGAGACGATCCCGGCCTATGATCCGAACTAAAGCTGGCAGTTTCTAGAAGAATTCTTCTGATAGTAAAGAACTTCCTCTATACACTTTCCAGGTGGATTGATTACCATCATTCATCCCTCGACGCACCTGCTGGTATCACATTGACGGCACAACTACTTCATACTAGCCTTTGAGGGGTAAAACTCGGCATGCACAATATCAAACTCAGCAGTGTGACTCATATCCTGAAAATAGATCTTGTTAGACGTTAGTCTCCTTAACTGAGACTTGTCTGGTTTCCTGTCATAATTTACCGTTGAATGGAGGCAGGATTGGCAGCGAAGTCATGTGATTGACCAACTTTTTGTATTATATCTTATATTGGAAGAATCAACTCAAGAAGAAAGTTTAAATATTACATTGTAGGGCTACAGGTGAGTAGGCTCGAGATCTACGTATACCTGCATCCGTGTCTCCGAAAGAGAAGGTAATGAAGTGAATAGAGGAAAACCATATAATCTTCAACATCCACTGAAAATCCATACCGTGATTTTTACCACTTTATCCAAGCTGTGGCTGGAAGCCTTCAGTACTGCGGCTGCATTCTTGCACATCTGACGCGTCTTGTCCGCGAGTGAGCCTTCAGTTAAGTCTCCTGTCTTATCAGCGGGAATCTGCCCTGAGAAGCCAGACTAGATGTCAGACTTCAATAGATCAAAGAGAATATTCAGGGAGATCCAGCTCTTGAGATTGATCTGATCTGTCTATCCTAATGGAATTCTAGTGCGCTATATATCCATAGTAGTGTCTAGTTCAGACAGTACTGGACACCGGAGCTGCTAGTATCCGAGGATGGTGACACTGTCGATCATACATCCATCCATGTCTTGATGCGAGGGTAGTAGGCTGACATCATTGTCACGTGCTCAGTTCGACACTAGCCATTTGACAGAATTTAACGCGATTAGGTAAGTCACGTACATATAATATTAGCAGCGGATGGCTTGTCTTCAGGCGGTTATGCCTGACACTCGATTGA
>Ga0335075_10015387_pt1 | contig 11468 bp, 12 predicted proteins | sample Lox_Sample_24_FD_206723 | JGI IMG/M metagenome (GOLD analysis project Ga0335075, IMG submission 206723) | Soil microbial communities from Loxahatchee National Wildlife Refuge, Florida, United States - Lox_Sample_2.4 | ecosystem: Environmental > Terrestrial > Soil > Wetlands | place: USA...
TACTCGACATAGCGCGGTTTTAAGATCCAAGGAATCAGTGTGCTTTGGTCAAGTATCGATCTCAAGGACCCGCGACTCAGGTTACCGGCAACGAGCTGTCAAAATTTTCATTGAGCGAAAGCCTCAGATTGGTCATGACGCGGTTGAGCAAATGGGAACAACTCAGCAGCCCGTGATTCATCCTCCTTAACGATTTCAACCCGTCATTCTGGTACGACATCAGCCTGCAACGTTCGAAATTGTGCACTTGTGCACACCCGAATGGCCGCACACGGGTGGGAAAGTGATATCGGTATATTCCGATTGCGCGTGGCTTTTCAATGGTGTACCGACGACGACCTCACCGCTGGGTCTCCCACCAAGCGTTCCGACCGTCCAGCTCTGGACGGGTCGTGCGCAACGGTGTAAGACAGCGCGCGGGACCTCCGCCGTGACGGCTATACCCCCTGTGATCAGCGGGCTATGGGCTGATTGTCATCTGGGCTTTATTGCTCCCTGAGGGAATCACATCACAGATCTCGAGCGCATGATTGATTCCGTACGTATCTTGCCTCGTATTTGCCGAGGATCAATTTCCACGCGTAGCGCGTCGACGCAACTGTGGCTTTCCGGCAAAAGTGCTTGCAGCGTGGCCATCACGTCGAGTCTATGCTCTCTGGGGAATAAGTCTGGAAACGGCGGCCAGCCACTCAGGCGGCTCAACGGCGAACACCTGTCGCTTGCGCATCCTGGCTACCAGAATCTTGCCTTATTCGGAGATGTACTCCGATTTGGGTTATCGTCCGACGCTGAAAGTATCCGTTCCCCAGCCTTTGCTCCCTAATGCAGTTCCTGGGAACCCTGTCCACAAGGAATACCAGCCTTCTTCATCCTCATCGGACGGGTTAGCCCTGTCTACGTTGCCTCGAGCCTGTATCAGCGGATCTTTGTCGATTGAAATAGAGCCACGGCGAAATGATTCCGGCGTGCTCGGAAAGGTAGACCATTCGGGGGTGAATACCAGGATCGCGCACCCGAGTTCCGACCTCCACGACCACCGCGCAAAGGAAGCCGGAAAATTTGTCTTGTTTGCGGAATTTCCCATTGGCCCTTGGGTGGGTTTTACTAGACTATTCGAAAGAAACAATGATGGGAATCCCGTTCTGTGACAGGGGTGCAGGGATGTCTCTCACTTCGACATTGGTTGGACGTCGACGTTTCGCACCACCGTTCCAAGGTATTTTGGTCTCTTCAGCGGACAATAACGGAAACAAACGGCGAAGGGACATGCGACCAAATTATCTTTCCAATCGGCGCCATTCTGACTGCCTGGTGGTTGGGAGCTGAGACCCGACTCAGCTCCAAAGAGCTCATTTTGCTCAAATTTAGATGCCTTATTAATCACGAAGCTTTTTTGGAACTTTGGTTTACGCTGCTTCGACCCACGTCGCTCCCTACAGCTGCAGTCACTCACGAATCACCCGAGAATGGAGTTTCCCGGCCTCCTTTTGGCAGGATTGCAGGACCTGATTCAAGCTACGAATCCTTCACGCAGCAGCGCAACTGTTTGAAATTGATTGATGCCTCGCGCTCGCTTCTTCAACGCCGGGCGCATCGAATGATTACGGATCGCAGCTGAAACTCAGCTGCGGGAGTACGCCAGACCATCTAGTCTCGTTACAGACCGCTTTCGCATTCGCATCAGAAATTTAACTTCGTGTTCAAGCTTCCTTGTGTCATATCCACATTCTCCCAGAAACTATCAGCCATTCAAAACGTACTCTTGCCTCTCTTGGAATTCGTTGAGAGGCCTAAGACCGACTTTACGGAATGCACTCAATGTCGATTTGAACCATCCTGAAATACGAACGTCGCAGGTTCTTGTCCGATTTGGAAGCCCGCCGAGATCAAATTCCGTTGGTAGTGAACATGGCCAGCGGTATTATCCGGGACTTAAGGGGCTGCTTCCAAATCTATATTTCTGGGCCAACTCATTCAAGCACACCGTCCAATCGATCGTCCAAACCCTTCGTTTCTAGTCGTGACATGGTGTCGCCACCTGCATGTTCACATTCTCCTTTTCACCGCAGTCGTTCCATAGTCATCGTCTCTATTTCCAGCCGTTTTCGGTCCAGAATCCAGACTCCGCTCCATACAATCGTTGACCGCGACTTCAAGAGGGCGGAGTCGGATGAGAGTGCCGAGACAATGTGGAGTGTCAATTGCCCGTTGCGCCTTTTTCTCATCATTTCGCAAGATCCGAGTGTGCCGCAAGCCAGCTCAACATCTTCAATATTTGATCGCCCGTCCAATGCCATTCAGTCTCCCTACACCAGAAGCTGTCCGGTCTCGGGCGCACAATTCTGAGATGTAACATTGTATCTCGCCATCTCCCGCAGCATTAGTCCTTCAATCAACGTTCGTACTGCGAAGTTGCTCGTTCTGTGCTCATATAAGTCACTATGTTCTCCTCAAAGCTTGCAAGAGTCTGTACGATTTGCTCTTCAGTATCGTTTGATCTGTGTGACGCAATTTCCGAGCCATTATCATTGTGTTGACATGTCTCTGTATTCATTCGCATTCCTAAATATGTGTACTCCGTGGGCCGTGGGTTAGGGTATACTTTGGAGTCGGGCGGCGTCGCTGTTGTTCAGCTAGCATCGCGTTTGGCCCCATTTGTGACCAACGCCGTGTCTGATTCCTCTATCAAGCTAATTTTGATGGCAAACATGTTGCCGAGTTTACAACGGTACCCTGAACCTTCGGTCAGGGTTAGAATTCGGGGCCGTCTTTTGATCCTCACGGAACCCTCCATACACGACGCAAACGTGTACGACTCAGTTTTCACCGAGACCTACCGCACAATGACACGTTCAACCCCGTCCGAGCTACGGAGTAATTAGCAGGGCAGTTTACTGAGCCTCTAGCAACTCCACTTTAGCCAGATGGTTAGCTGTTTGTACGGAGTACTCGGCGCCAATTCGATCGTCCGCGCTGTGCTATCGTATGATATGCCCTATACAAGGCATATAATCGGGGGCCGGAGGGCCCGACGGTGACAAGGGCGCAGCAATAGTTGCACTCCAGATTGGACCTTAGGCCCCACACAGACAGGCAACAAAGAAGCCTTTACCGCAATGTCACCTTGAACATTCGGTGCATCACGCTGCATGGCGTTGTACTACCCTGGACGCCGTATAAGGGCACATGCTGCCCCAGACATGCACGACCGCCTCACTGGTGACGTACACGTCGGTATTTTGGGTTTAATTTGCAAAAGTTGCGAACCGACATCAATGGGTATAGGCTACACAATATCGCTGGGCACATCCCGGATGGGGGCGGAGATTAGCGTTCAGATAGTAATTGTAAAGGCCTTTCCGTCCGGGCTTTAGGGAGCGCAATATCCTTTTCGTCCGTGGATGCCTTGAGAAATTTGCCCTTCACGAACAGCATGCTCCATAGAGTAGTGATTCCCTGAAGATCCGATACGTGAACACTCCCTGCAAGCGGAAGCCAAAGCCATAACCTTCTCGTATTCTGACGTAGCTTATTTTGCATAGTGCAGCTCTTCGTGTTTTCTCGATCTCGTAATGCAACTTTATTGTATCAAGATCGTTAACTAGATATGGCAAATGCTAGGGAGAGGTAGGGGAGATGGAATTTCCGTTGGTGATGCGGCTGCTAGCGGCATTGTGGATTTCAAAACGCCATATCAAATCGCTAGACGTCCTTAGGCGCCGGGTGCGGCATCCGTCTAAATTGGCACACGAATGGGACATTCCACTGAAAGGGAGCTTGAGGTCAGTCTTGTCCTTATCGTGATCCTCTATAACCCGTATTTTCCATCTGTGCTCCAATGTCGAGGCTGCAGCATGTCGTCTCCAGCGTCATCCTCAGCTTCACTATATTCTCAACTTGCATAGACCCAAGTTCCTTGCTGGACTGCTAGGATGTTCCTGTGGTTGCACAGGATAACTGCTTCCTCTGCCTCGATTCTAGAATTTGAGATAGAGTATTCGAAGAAAGAAAATCATTCTACGCAGGGTTGATTGGCGGAGAACCACCTCGTATAGTGACCATCACTCATCGGCGCTTGCAGCGACTATACTCTAATCCGCCTTACAAGGCAAGGCATCTCCCCGCAATCAACAAATCTCACTCCGTCGTATTTTTCTTTAAAATAAAGTCTCTACAATTAGGAAGAATCGATCTTAGAAATCATCATACGACAAGCTCCAGGGATGGCCGACATGTCTGGGTACAATAAGTCCGGCCAAGCCTCGCACGGCCTAGCTACAAATGAGCTTCACCGATGCCATCGCATTTTCAAGATCGGAGCGGTACCGAAAACCGTAGTCCGACATGAGACGGAAGCGCCGCCTCGGGAGCTGACCCGAGGTGTCCAATACGACTTGATTAGTATTGCATCGTGGCTCACCAAATCTGGCAACATCCAACGACAGTCGTGGCATCTTGCTTCGATGGGCGTCTTGGACAAGACGCCAGTCAATGGAGCTGCGTGTCCAATGCAGGCATGTTTTCCAACCGAGGCCGATCATCTCTGTGTAGTCTTGGAGCTAAAATCGAAGTCTCGGCATCACCAAAAATATTATGGGCATGCTGAGCTATGCGTCCTCATGAGTCGAGGGTGCCGTGAATGCCGGGATCAGAAACCGATTCTATTTCCTTGCGATTCAAGTCTAGGGTATCTACAACTGACTGTAAGATTGCATTCTGCGCGTTGGAATGCGCAAGAAACTCAGAGAATGGAAGGCTTTCCTCTTCCCTCGAGGCTGTGACCTCAAACGTTCTTCTTCTTCTTCTGCGCTCTCATGCTCGGCAGTGTCCCATCCTTCCCAGGTCGCCTTCCTATCTCCGTGCATACCATCCGCACAAAGTCTCTGCTGAGCCAGTAGCTGCTGTGAGCGCTCAGCATCGTAAGATATTGAATTTCCAATCCTCCGCCGTATTTCAGTAGCCAGTCGATCTGTCCATTGTCGTTCAGCAAGTACATTCTCTTCTCAGCAATCTCCTCGCGCGTGAAGTCATGTGTTTCCATTTCGACGGTGGAAGGTAGTCGCGGCATAGTAGGCTTGACCAAGCTCGCCGTGGCGGCGGCTGCCTTTGATGAGCGGAATGGATTGGCGAACCATGTTGACGAGCTGCTGGGAACGTAGGCGGGTTTGAGAGATTCGGCGTATGCGGCGTCGACGCAGGCATTCAGATGATAGGCTATCGGATCATACGGATTGATCACATTGTAGATATTGTCGAGCGCAACGCATCCAAACGTGCCACGCTCGCCTGCAACGCCCGGAGAATTGTTACTGTCTGCATCAGGTTTATTTCGATCGTACCTAGGCAGTAGTGGTGAATTCTTGAGTAGTAAGAAGAACCCAGTTATGCTGCCGATGCAAAACAATGACGTGGTATCAAATATAAAGTGATCTAAAGGCAACTCCTCGTTGGATGTTGCCGCACTGGAGATGTAAGGTGGCACATGTGTAGGCTGGTTACTCAAGACGTCGACTGCCATTACACTGCCGAGAGAGTGTGCAAGCAGATGAACACGGCCGTACTCAGCGAATCCTGGGTTGTTGGCACACCAAAGTCGATAAATACGGTTAGCTTCTTTGACGATGGCCGCCGTCATTTTTGCACTATGCTCTTGCGAGAGGTAGTAAGGAATATCGAAGAGCACATCGCCGAACACGCTTCGTACGTATGGTATGCCATCCGGAGTGATATCTTCTAGCGAGAACTTGTTTGTAGCAGGATCGTCTGCTTCTTCTTGATAGCCTCCATCTCGAAAGGAGAGCGTCAGCCGCCAATTAACCTGCAGCAGATGAATGACGGTATCCTTCGTGGGCTTTGAGTTACTTACCGGGAGAACCATGATCCCGCCCATATCAGGGCGAAAGCTTGCTTTGACCTCAGGTATACCAAGCTCAACATTGATCTCTCGTCTGAAGGCATTGATTGCGTACGTAAAGTGGTAGCTCTCTACTCGTTGTGATAACTTTTGCCCGATGCCATGTATCACTAATACTAAGTCTGTCACGCGAGGCCTTTCAGAGGCGGCGATGGTAGCATCTACCTGTTGTCGGTAGCTCAATGAAGCTCCTCCTTGCGATGTAGAGACTCCTTCATAGGCTCTCGTGGCGACTTCTCCTCTTTTGGAAGGATGTAATTTATCCCAGGCTTCCTGATCGAAACCCCGCACGACGCGAAGGCCAATACTTCGCCCTTGGCGAATGTAACTCGCGATAGGTCGGCGGCCATAATAGGCCGACGGCTGAAGCGATGGTCGAAGAAGGTATGCTTCTCGTTCGTTGGCATATATCACACCTGCTTGCAGGTAGCGCCGAGCTGTTCCGTCACGGCCGTACGAGGCTGCACCGGCCGCTTTATTGTCCGGTCCATCAGGGCCTGTCGCAACATCAATCAAATCTCCGGCCGTAGCTGCAATTTCACTACGCTCCTTCTCAGGATCGTCAGTTGCAATCTCGGAGGAACTGCAAACGATCAGCTTGGTGTCGAACATGTGGTTTGAGGAGGGAGCCTGGTCTCTTTCTGGCTTTAGATATTGAGAACACTTACCTGCGAATCGTAGCAATATCTTGACTTCTAGCTGTTCCAGGGCGACTGGCCTGCTTCTTTGGCTTATCCGGCCATAGCTTGAAAAGCACCTTCTCCTCGCCGAGAGCGCCAACTTCTACAGCACTGTCAAGTTCATCCTTCCACGTTTCCGTCCATGGCTGCATTTGGATATAGCCCGACTCGAGAAGGTTCGCGATTTCTGGCTCCACAGGCAACATATTCTCCGCATAGAACCAGGTACCTCGAATGACTGATGCAATGTCATTGACAGGGAGCCAGTATATTGGTTCCATCCTATAATATATTAGCTTCGAAAGCAGCAACATAAATCTTATAACGCACTGCAGGTCGGGTATAATGACGCTGTGTAGCCTTGATACTCCAACTGGCACCTTTACGTGGTGAGGGGAAGGCGTCGAAGTATTCGGAGTTTTCTGTTTTGACGCATTCCTCTCTGTATTTGCTACTGGGACCAAATTATCATCTCCCCAGTTGTAGCTATCATTTGCTCGAGGGTGCGGTCTACCAGATGTACTACGAGGCCTTGAACCTTCGGCAGATCGCGTGTCCGTCCTGGACGGTAATCTGGTGAACGGCCTTCCTGAAGTCGCGGGCTCATCGACGGGAAAAGAGAACTCGGTGGGATCAAGTGCAGGCAAAGATGTAGATAGCACATCCTCGCCGCCAGAAAGCTCCACACTTCTTCTTTTACCGTTCTTGAGCTCCTCGTTTATCATCAAAGCTTTCCGAGGGGACTCCGACACGATTTCTCCATCTTGTCCAACCACGGAGCGCCTTTTGCTGTCTGGGTCATATATATTGCGCCTGGCAGTTCCAGTCGGCCGTAGACGAGGTGTCCCTGGGTTGCTGCCAGTGGTTATTGTAGAAGCTCTTGTCCTTGTTTTTTCTCCGCGGCCTTGCTCTCCAAGTTTGAGGAGTTTCTTTCGAACGTCCAGCCATGTTTTGTCCAGCTCCCTGTTGTCAAAGATAGAGAATGGCTGCGGTGGCCTCTTTGGCGCAGATGGGCCACTTGCTAGAGACGGGGGTAACGGCGAGAGCGGGTCGTCTATGGCGAAGGGCGAGGTGTAGAAGTATCGCACGGCAATCGGCGGCGGACGTTCTTGGGCATGAAGTACATCGCGAACATATCTGCTTGGTATCGAGTCGCCGTTGCGACTCATGTCTATGGCCTGATGCTCGATTTATCGCAAACTACCTGCGGAGATATCGTTAGCAACAGCTGCAGGAGAGCTTCGATTGTGCATCCAGCACACCTCAAATATGATGTGAGGAGTTCCATCTTGACGATTTCCAGGAACCCGACGTGCTAAAAGCTAATGTCGTTGGGTTCCACGTCACAAGAGCGATTAAATGTGGTGCCTGGATCCAGGTGACAATGGCGGCTGGCTACCGTACAATAGCTTAGGTGACGAAGTGACGTCGCCTTCGACTTCACCAAAACGTATAGCTCGTCAACGCCACGGATTCCATATGATTGATGTGAATGGACTCCACCTTAGTTAGTTAGTTTCTAACTGGCTAATTATTATTAATATTAACTAGGCTGCAACTTCAACGGCTGCCGCAGCCCCACAACATTCAAACTTCACTATCTCTCCGCATCGCGTTGTTTCTTGTACCTGAGCACGGGAACCACTGCGGCCCCATCGGTCTTCCAAAACTCATAATAAAACACAATGCCGTCTCTCATCCAGTCTGCACTCATCCTCGAAGCTGTCGCCAATATTGGCTCGGCCGCAGCATCCATCCTTGCGCCCAAATGGAGCATTGCCGGCCTGCTCGCACCGGATGCGGCGGCTAACCCATCTCCCAGTACATTGACTCTGGTTCAAGTCTTTGGAGGCTTCATGGTCGCTCTCACCGTCCCGCTGGTCATGGCAATACCGGACGGCCCATATGCCATCGTCGTGAGGAAAGTCACTTACTACACGCTTGGCGTCGCCGAACTGGCACTCATTCCTCTTCTGCTGGCGAAGTCGAGACAAGGCGTTTCGAGCGGATTTGCGCCTGAGAAGCTTACCATGTCAGCGAGCGTTCTGGTGCCGTTCCTCTTGTTCAGAGGATATGCTCTGTTCGCCAATCCAAAGGTGATGCAGTCTGAGAGCGAGGGTAAGGCAAAGGAAAAGTAAAAGGCACTGGTGATTTTGATTGAATGCAATTGTGATTCCTTCACTTTTGCTAAAAGTATCTCCACTCACTCACTGTCTCTATCGAATATGGCCGACCTGGCATATGCTCAGAAGGTCTCCAACGTACGCCGAGTATCTTAAAGGTTCTCCTTTCACTTTTACTCTTCACCAATTGTCTTTTGTGATCTTTCTCTCCCCTTGCCTCTCACCACGTCTCGATGTAGACTTCTCTGGTTTAAATACATGCCATTCTAGCTCACAAGAAGTCGGATTGACCTAATGAAGATGTAGTTGCCCGTGGAGTAGATTCACGCGGCACCAGATTCTTGCCGCAGCGCAAGCGGAAAGTCGATTCGGCGTCGCAAGCTTGATACAAGAAGCGCACAGGCTCCATGCCATTTCATACCGGTGTCCTTGTTTGTTCTTCTCCAAGCTGCTTTCAGAAACTCTTTGGCAAACAGTGCTGGTATTTGCTGAGTCGAGCATCACCGTGGGAATGGACTTGAGATTTGCGACAGGCTTCGTGATTATGCGGTCGATGTCGCCAGAATCCTTAGCACTGCGCCGATAGGATGTTCCTACAGTGACTTGGAATGTGGTATCCATCTCTTTCAACGTTTGAACGACAATGTTTTCAAGTTGTTGCGCTTCCTCTCGAGGCATCCGCGTCCGAAAATCATCGAATTGGGCAAGAGTTAGCTCCGTATAGTTGCTTAGGTGGTCGAGAGTCTTAAAGCCTACGCCTAGCCAACAAAATGCTTGCGAAAGGCCAATGTTGTATACCTGCATCAATAATTGCAGGACTTTATCTATTCGGTCGAAGAGAGCATTACCTAGGCGGCGGAGCTCGTTCATCCACACCATTCCCCGAGTTGTCTCTGCGAACTGACCATTAATGAGTGGTAAACTCAATGCTTGCTCTTCGGCCGTGAACTCTCTGATCTGCTGGCTCAGAGCAGAAGCCGCTCTTTGGTAACCCACTGACCTGATTGACCTCCAATGATCGTCGATGCGATCATAGTAGTCGCATGTTAGCTCTGTTCTTCCGATTGTTCGTGCCTTTGGATCGGCCTCTGCATTTGATCCGTCGTGTTTCTCCATGCTTTGAAAATTCTCAACCCAATTCCTTCGGGATGGCCTGGGACTCACTTGCGGCTCTTTTCCTAAGTTCTCTCCATCGGATTGGCTGTCATCAAGTCGTCGTTCATCATCGAACTCCTCATCTTCAAGAGCAAGAGGCTGAAGTCGGTTAGTAATGTTCACAACATCATTCAGAATTACTCACATTGGATTTATGTCCTTGCACTTCGGAAATTGCAACCCTCAGGTAGTTATCGTACACTTCATAGCCGTCAGGGTCGACTTCTGCGTGACTGTCACGATGGCGTTGTGGGCATGCTTTACCCGCGTATTCGTTAATGCGTCCGCTGGCCCATGAAACCAATTGTCCGCTAAATGCTTCAAATCCTCGAACATCTGCTTGCCCCCATCGGCCATCCACGCCACCGATAGGCCAATAAGGCCGGCCAGGAGTATTAGGAATAAGAGTAGATATACCTTCCTCTTTTCCAGCCTCAGCCATAGCATGCCCTTCATTGCAAGAAGCCTGAATGTAAATAGTTTGAATCGTATGGAGAAACTCTCTTGTATCAATGGTAAGTGAATTTGACTGCATTAAGTTCTCTGAATCCGCACAACTACTAGACGGTGTTGCAAGTCTTGACGTCGGAAGGAGCATACCCTTCTCCCGGCAACTGCGCCATACTTTTCGAAACTGCTTTTGCCAATGGAAGGTTCATGCGTCTTCTGGTTCGGATTGAGTAGGAGACGATACGAGATACAATCAAAAAACGCACGTCTCGTTTGCGATCACGACTTTTCCTTGGACTCTTCAGAACGCCATTATCAGACAATTGTGTATTATTTGAAAGACATACTGGCACGCTGATATCAATAAAATCGATCAGCTCCCTGTATTGAATTCGTTTGTTAACAATAATATGTATTATTGGGTGGACTTTGGCTTGGTGCTGCTGGTACGAGACCGCTGTAGTTATAGAACGGTACCATGAAATCCGATCTCAAGTCGTCTTCCTTCCTAGGATATTGCACCATCTCTCAAAAGTAATCTTCGAAATCACGATCCTACTATCTTCCCGCCGTTCAGTGGGCAAACTGGCTTGTCCAGCTTCTTCACTGGTATGAATACTATGTACCGCCCCTCCATTTGTAGAGCTCTCTCTGCTTTTATCATTGGATGCATTCGGTGCACCAAGATCTTTGCCTTCCGTCTTCGACTGCGGCCTGTTGAGGCTATAATCCTCGATCTTGTTCCTTTCCACAGTAGGCGACGAACATACGCCCGACATTTGGCATTGACCTACACTTTCTAAGCCTTTGGTAAATGTAGAGTTTGAAGAGAGGATATTATCATCGAGGCTCGTGCACGCCTTTTCCCACTCTTCGTGTGTCTGAAGAGCTGCGCTTGCAATCGCGAATCTCTGAGCCAAGAAGAAGCAGCGACGCCCGCTGTTAATGGACTCATCGTGCGTGTCTTGGGCCCATTTTTGAACTTCTCGCTCATACTTCAACGATGTGTGGGGGGCGAGAGAGACAATTAGGCGACTGGTGGCCATAAGCACTGCATAACAGCCACCTATAACTTCGGCCGATTGGCTTTCCCATACTCGTCCTGGTGGTAGAGTCGCGAGGGAAGCTTGCGCTTGGTGGAGCCTG
>Ga0335075_10015388_pt1 | contig 11467 bp, 8 predicted proteins | sample Lox_Sample_24_FD_206723 | JGI IMG/M metagenome (GOLD analysis project Ga0335075, IMG submission 206723) | Soil microbial communities from Loxahatchee National Wildlife Refuge, Florida, United States - Lox_Sample_2.4 | ecosystem: Environmental > Terrestrial > Soil > Wetlands | place: USA: Florida...
GCCTGCCGGGTAACCCACTCCCCCGCCGGGTGGGCGGTGATCCCGGCCAGGTGCACGCGCCGGGTCCCGTGCTCGATGAAGAACAGCACATACACACGGCGCAGGAACACCGTATCGACGTGGAAGAAATCCACCGCGAGGATCGTCTTGGCCTGGGCATGCAAGAACACCCGCCAGGCCTGCCCGGGCCGGCGGGGTGCGGGATCAATGCCCGCATCCTGGAGGATCTGCCACACCGTCGACGGCGCGAGCCGATATCCCAGGCCGGCGAGTTCCCCGTGGATGCGCCGGTACCCCCAGCCCGGGTTGTCCCGTGCCATCTCAAGGACCAGTGCCCGTATCGTCAGGGCGGTCCGGGGCCGTCCCGGACCGCGGCGCGGATACGCCCAGCGCCGCCGGACCAGATCAGCGTGCCAGCGCAGCAGAGTCCGCGGCGAGATGATCAAGCGGAGCTGACGGAGCCGACTGCCGGGCAGCAGCCGGGCCAGCGCGGCCAGGACCGCGCGGTCAGCCCATGACAGGCGCGGCGTCTTGACCTGGCGCTGGAGGACGGCGACCTGGTGCCGCAGGATCAGGATCCCGGCGTCCTTTGCGCGGTCGGATCGGGCGAGCAGGGCAAGCCAGCCGAACACGCGGAGCACCGCCAGATAAGTAAGACGTAGTGACACGAGTACTCACAGTGCCTGACAACCGGGCTCTCCCGCAGCCAGATGCCGAACTTCTTGCCACCCTGGCCTAGCAGGAGAACAGCAGGTCAACGGCCATGACAGCATTATCGGCACCCACAGGTCGTCATCCAGTGCTCAGCTTGCGCGCGCGCACCGGCTACCAGCGCGTCTACGTCTTGTTCGTCGAGGTCGTGCACCAGCTCTGCAAGGAGGGCGAACTGAGCGTAGCCTTCTTCGAGCTCACCGAACTCGCTGCGCATCGGCCTACCGCGCAACGCGCCGAGCAGCATCTGCTCAGCCACACCCGCATGCACTTCGGCTTGCTCGGCCTCATGATGTGCGCGGAGCGCTCCCACGAATGTGATTACATCCCCGATTGACCAGCCAGCGGCGAAGCGGCGCCTGGCAGCAATAATGAACGCGCTGGCCATGAGCACTCCGAATTCCTCTTCGGATGTTGCCGCGAACTGGGCTGCAAGGCACTCGAACGTTTGGCCATCACCTGCCAGCGCAGCCCGAAGAGCCGCTGCCTGAGCGCCGCTGATCGTCATCGGCGAGATTGACGCTCGAAAAACGAACGGGCTTGCCTAGCTGCTGTTGCCAGCAGCGCGTCGATGTCCTCGCCTGAGAAGCCGTCCTCGTGTACCAGGGCAATCAGCATGGCGATCTGAGCAGCACCGAATGTGGATGCATCCATGGAATCGATGAGGTCATCCTCGCCGAGCGCTGCTCTGATCACACGCTCAGCAGCTTCGGCGCTGATGGCCTCGGGACCGACATGCCTTGCTCGCGCATCAGCCACGAACTCGATGACATCCGATGCTGAGGCCTGCGTACCGAACTTGTCGGTCGCCGCCTCGTTGAAGGCCGCCGTGAGAACCGCCGCAAATGCGCGCCGCTCATCCATGTTCTGTTGTCCGTGCAGACGGCGAAAAGTATCCATATCGTCGATCAGCAACGCCCGTAGCGCCGAAATTGAGCTGTCGATAGCGGGAGTCATCTGCCAGCTTCCTTACGTCGATTCCAGATCCAATGGCGGGCCGCAGTCACCATGGCCACTGCTGTGAGGGCAGCACCACCGATCATGTCATTCACCCCTTGTGCGTCCAGAGGCACTGGATGGTCCAGGCTGCCATGACCTTCGTAAGCGTGCGCCGCGCCGCTAGGGGACAAGCGAAAATCGTGAACGGCTTCGGCAGCGTTGCCGACCCCATCGTGGAGGTCATCGGCTTCCTCCGTTGCCTTCCTGAGGAACCTATCCAGCCGACTCTCGGTTGGATCGTCAGTCTCCATGCCAAGCAGTTGGTCGCCGGTTGGCTTGAGACCGATTCCTGTTGGTGTTGTATCTCCGACAGTACGGTCCTCATGCTGGGTACGCACGACCTCGACATGCTGATCCCGATCAGCATGATCGGACCGTCCCTGATCCGGTGTGGCGTAATCGGCTGCCTCCTGGTCGACTGCTGGACTGGCCACTGCGGAAGCGTCATTGCTGCCGCTGGATGTTAAAGGATCGGATCCGGGTGACGGTCCCTGGTCGCCAGTGGCTGTGGCTGTGGCTGTGTTGTTCCGGTTCGCGGGATTGGTCTCGGCTGCAGCGTCGCGTGAGGCCTGCTGCCGGGTCCGGGGATCAGGGAGATTGTCGTTCTCGTGCAGGATCGCCTCGATGCCCGGGTCCCGTCCGCCGACCGACACCTCGTGCGACACGTTAGCGGTGGTATCGGCGGGGTGGCTGTCAGCGGCAGCATCGCGTGCGGCCTGCTGCCGGGTCCGGGGATCGGGAAGGTCGTCGTTCTCGTGCAGGATCGCTTCAATGTCGGGATCTCGTGCGCTGGCTGGTGGATCGCGCGGCGCGTCCGCGGCGTTGTCACTGGCCTGATGATCCTGGGCGGCTGCGTCGCGAGCGGCTTGCTGCCGAGTGGGGGTGGTGTCGGCCGCAAGGGCCGTCTGGACGTCGCCGTCGTAGTAGCCGGGATCCATATCGGCGGCACCTAGGGCGCTCGGGTACCGGGCCTGGGTGTCGTGGCTGCCAGGCCGCTGGTCGCCCGTTGCCGGCCGGTCGGCGGTCTCGATGACAGTAGTGGCGGGGGCGTGGTTTAGTTCAGTCATGGCCGCCGCCCTGCCCCGGCCTGGCAATGAGCAGGTTGGGGATCCAGTCGATCTGAGTGAAGGCGTCCAAGGCATCGGTGAGTTGGTCCGACCAGGTCTCGTCGGTGATGCGTCCGGCGACGGCCTGCTCGATCGCCGTGTGCGGGCGGGTGCCCCAGATGATCGTGGTGATCGCGCTGGTATTCCGCTGGGCTCTGGCGTGCCAGCGGTGCACGGCGCGGAGCTGGTCCTCGCAGGTGCGGCCGGGGATCTGCCGGCCGTACTGCTGTTCCCAGTGGCTGGTGGACGGGTGCGGCCCGGTAGTGACGGTGGCCTTGCACGTTTCCCTGAGCGCGTCCTCGATCAGGGCCCACTGGTAGACCGGGGCAAGGTACTGGGGCTCCTCTGTCTCGCAGACCGGGGTGCCGTCTGCCAGTTCCCGGATCACGGTGGTGATGTGGCTGGCCAGGGTGTCCGGGCTGATCCGGGTGCTGATGGCCGGGATGCGCGCCGCGACAGCGGCACCGGCCGCGTGCGACAGCGCGCAGTCCAGCCGACGGCCATCGATGGCTTGCAGGTCCGCGGAGAACGAAGGGACGGGCCGCGGGACGGGCCAGCCGGTCAGGTGCGCGATGACGGCCAGTTCGGCCCACAGCGTGATGCGCGGGTCGGTGATCGTGGCGCGCTGGGCGGCGCGCATCTCGCCCAGCGTGCACGCCTGCTGCTGGCACATGCTCCCGCAGGCGGGACTGCGGCGGGTGATGACCGGTTCGGCGGACGCGGCAACTGCGCCATGAGCGGTCTCGCGGCGGGTGCCGTCCGGAACGCGCACCAGCAGCGGGTAGTCCATCCCGTCCGCGTGCACCGCCGCTTCGCCGGGCGGGAGGGTGACCAGGTACTGGGACTGGGCGCTGGTCAGGTTCATGGTCGCGCCGACCGCGCCGCGGTCGTCGGCGGCGGGGAGCCGGTGGACGATCTTGACGGCGGTGTTCTTGATCACGTCGGGAATCAGCTTGGACGGGATCTGCTCGGCGATGATCAGGCCTTCGCCATAGGCGCGGATCTCGGCGAGCAGGTCGGCGAACATCTCGACCGCGTGCGCGGCCGCGCCGGTGACGGCGCCGGGCGGGGGCTGCCTGAGTAGCCGGTGTGCTTCCTCGATCACGGTCAGGTGCCGTAGCCGCGGCTCACCCGGTGCCTCGTGGCGGGCGCGCAGGCGCAGGTGCTCGATCAGCCGGATCAGGACCGCACCCATCAGGAACGCCTTGTCGTGGTCGTCGCCGGCGTCCTCGATCTCCAGCACCACGTTGCGGTCCAGCAGCGCCGCGAAGTCGATGGGGTGGCCGCCGTCGAGGAACCGTCCGGTGGTGCCCAGTCGCAGGCTGCCGATCCGGACCTGGACGAACCCGCGGACGTTGTCGCGGACCTCCCGCCCGTATCCGATCTCGTCGACCACGGTCATCGCGGCCGACTGGAGGTCTTCCAGGCCCAGATATGACGGCCGGACGCCGGGGACGGCGGCTTGCCCAGTGACCAGGTCCCACCCGGCCTGCTCATAGCAGCGGGTGAGCGCGGCGGCCAGGACTTGCGGGAACGGCTCGTCGGCTTGGAACGCAGCCAGGAACAGGGCGCGGAGCAGGTCGGCGTGGGTCTGCAGCGGGAACCGTGCACCGTCGGGGCCGGGTTCGGGTTCGAGCGGGTTGAGGCCGGCCGGGGGCAGGTCCAGGTCGCCGGGCCGGATCACGATGACCTCGCTGCCGGGGAGCCGGGCGGCCATCAGTCGGTACTCGGCCTTGGCTGGCTCGACGACCAGCCACGGGATGGCCGCGTGGGCGGCCTGTTCGAGAAGGTTGCGGACGGTCTGGGATTTGCCGGCGCCGGTCGCGCCGGTCACGAACACGTGCCGGTTCAGCGACGAGAACGGCAGCGTGAGCGGCTCGGCCGGTATCCGGTTCCAGTCCAGCACCGTCCCCGCCTCGATCGACCCGCCACCGTCCGCGCCGGTGGTCTCGGGGGTGAGGTCGAACTGCGGGCGGAGCGTGAACCGCAGCCCGGGCAGTTCCCGCGCCGGCACCCTGGCCAGCGCGGCGACCAGGCGGGTGGAGGCGGTGAACGGCGCAGCCGGGACCGGGGTATCGCGTTCGTCGTCAGCCTTGCGGGCCGCTTCAGCCGGTCCGGCTGACACGGTTTGGGCCTGCTGGGCCTGCAGGTACATCGGGGTGTCCCACCCCGACCGGTCAGCGGGCTGGGAGGCTGCGGGTTGCTCGTAGGGGCGTACCCTGGCGGGCTGGTGCCCGTTGCCGGAGACGGCCAGCATCTCCTGCAGCGGCCCAGTGCCGCCCCGGGCGGTCAGGCCATACGGCAGGCAGCGGAGGTCCGCTGACGCGCACACCATCCGCGCGACCCGCTCAGCGTCCTCCGGGGTAGCCGCGCCGGCGAGCAAGTGCACCCGCCACATCCCGGCGGTGATGCCCTCGCGGAGTTCCTCGTGCCAGGCACCGGCCCGGCGGGCGGCCAGCTTGGCGCGCGGGCTTCGGTAATTCTCGGCCGCCAGTTGCTGGTGCGCCGCGTCAGCGGCCAGGTCGTTGATCTCGGTCTCGCCGACGGGCTCGGCCAGCAGCAGCCACCCGAACGCGTCCAGCCACACCGACAGCAGCCCGTCTTCCAGCGACGGCTCGGCATCCCTGCCGCCGGAGAGAGGCTGGCTGCGTTCGGCGCGCAGCACGTCGGTGAAGCCGCTGATCCGCGTCCAGCACGGCAGCGCGGTAAGCATCTGGATGGTCTGGCCGGGTTGCAGCGGTGCGGCACGGGCGCCGGCCGGGAACGTCAGCACCGTCTGCCCGCCGTCGTGGCCGCCAGCCAACGCCGATCCGGCGGCCAGCACCCGCACCGGCCCACCCTGCCGGTCACGAACCCAGGCGATCGCGACCGGGTCCGCGCTGCCGGATGCCGAAACGAGCGCCTGGACCCGCTGTGCGATCCCGGTATCCCGCACGACGCCATCACCGGCTAGATCGCGGGGCATCTCAGTGATCCGCCACGCGGACAGTGTGGCAAGTACCTGCCACGGCCTGGGACCGCGCATACCGGCCCCAGCTAGCTGTGCATGCGTGCGGTTGACCGTGCTCACCCTTATACCTACGGCTCCGCAACGGAAACGGTTCAAGCCGTGACAGAACGACTTCGCAAGTGGCATCATCGGTACCGGAGGCGGACCAGGACAGGGAGGAACGGACACGGCGAAGGGGATCACGCCAGCATGTACCAGCAGCCTCCCGCCGCTCAAAGGGGCAGGGCGGCACGGGACCGTCTCCTGTTCACTCCGCCCGCGCGACTCGGCTGGACCTTCCGCAGCCGCCGCGCCCTGATCACCCCCTACACTGAGCCACCGCCGGACCCGGAGATAATCCGGCAGCAGGCGGCCGCCCGTCTCAACGCCACGCAGATGTCGTGGCAGCGAGCAAAGAAGTGGGGCATCCGGCCGTCACTGATCATCCTGGTCGCCCTGGTCGCGCTGGCCGGGTGCGCGCACGCGATCAACCCGGCTTCGTCGTCCGGCATCACCATCGTCACCGCGTTCATCCTGGCCGCACCGGGACTAGGCTGGGCCGGATTGCGGTACGCGCAGCTCAGCAACGCTCGGACATTCGATCCCCGGCACCTATACCAGGCGGAGCACGGGCAGTGGGAGGGGCGGGTCGCCGAGCATGAGCGGGCGGAGCTGGACCGGGTCGCCGACGTCCCCGAATGGGGCAGCGCCGACCTGATCTCCCCACGCACCGACGTGTACGGAGGCACGCTTGCCGGGTGGCGGTCCCTGCTGACCGTGCACGGCGCATCGATCCTGGCCCGGCAGCCGCTGCTGGTCGCCGATCTCTCCGGCCAGTACGCCCTCGCCGGACTGGCTGCACTGGCCCGGGACGCCCGGGTGCCGTCAGCGGAGTATGTGCTGCCCCGCGACCTGAACCGGTCCGGGCTGCTCACCCGCCTGTCCGGGCACCACCTGGCCGACGCGCTGGCCGAGGCGATCCACGCCGGACCGCCTGGCACCGCCCGCACCGACCGGGCCGTTGATGTCCGGGTGCTGGAGCAGTTGTGCACTGCCCTGGCGGGCACGGGCGTGACCCCAGCCCGGCTGGCCGCCGCGGTCCAGGTCGCGCTCGGCCGCGAGGCAGAACCTGGCTTGCTCACCGATGAGGAGGAGCACCTGATCGGCGGGAAACTGTTCGGCGACAGCTACCAGTCCCAGATCGGCACCAACCTGGTCCGCCTCGACGCATTCCTGGCCGACCTAGCCCGCCACGCCGGCACCACCCCGCCCGGCGCACCGCCGCCGCCCGCGTACTGCACCTTGTTCGCAGTCGAACCCGGCGCGCGCAGCGCCCGCGCCGAGCTACTCGCGGCGCTCGTCATTCAGTGGCTGACTGTCGAGGTCACCGCCACCACCGCCACCGATCCCGCCGTGATCATCGCGGGCGCAGACGAGATCACCCGCCAGCATCTGGAACGTCTCGCCGACGCCTGCGACCGCCGCCAGGTGCCACTGACCCTGCTGTTCCGGCACCTGCGCGGTGAGGCCACCGCGATGATAGGTGGCGGCGCCACCGCGTTCATGCGGCTAGGGAACCATCACGAGGCCGAGCAGGCCGCCTCGTTCATCGGCCGGCACCACAAGTTCGTGCTGTCCGGCTTCACCGCAACCATGGGCAGCAGCCACACCACGACCAGCGGCGAGGAACACGGGCACGGCACCACCCAGTCCCGCGGCTATTCCACGACGCGCGGCTGGTCCGAAGGCGACCACCTCGGCGAAGGCACCTGGTCCGACAGCGGAACCCGCAGCCGCGAATCCGGCCGGTCGGAGAACTGGTCCACCTCGGCCTCGCAATCGGACGGCACCGAATGGAGCGACGCGACCTCCTGGCAACGGGTGTACCCGTTGACTGAACATCCGGAAGAGTTTCTGCAGGTCAGTGGACACTTTTCATAATCTCGGCTACGGTGCGTGATCATGGGGAACGGGGAAGAGTTCAGGGATCTCGCACAGCTGGTGGTACCGCTGGTGGGTGCGCTGGAGGAGACGGGCGACCGGTGGCTGCCGTTCCGGCTGACTGACCCGGCCGGGGCACCGGTGGTGCCGGTATCGGCGTTCTTCGCCGATCTGCTGGCGGCGGGCCGGTCGGAGGCGACGCTGCGGTCTTACGGGATGGATCTGCTGCGGTGGTTCCGGTTCACCTGGGCGGCCGGTGTGCCGTGGAACATGGCGACCCGGGCGGAGGCCCGGGATTTCAGCCGCTGGATGCAGGTGGCAGGCAAGCCGGCGCGGCCGCACTGGCGGTCGCAGGGTCCGGCCCCGCAGCCCGCCGCCGGGGCGGCGTATGCGCCGTCGGTCCGGGCGCACAGCGAGACCGTGCTTCGCTGCTTTTACGATTTCCACCTGGAGGCGGGGACCGGGCCGATCGTGAACCCGTTCCCGCTGGACCGCTCGCGTCGCGGCGGGCGGGCGCACGCGCACCACAACCCGATGGAGCCGTTCCGCGACGAACGCACCGGGCTCTACCGCCCGGTCGTGCCGGCCAGGGCGCCGCGCAGCGTCCCGGATGAGGAGTTCAACGAGATCTTCGCCCGGCTTCCCTCGCATCGCGACCGTGCGCTGGTCGCGTTCTACGTCTCGACCGGGGCACGAGCCTCGGAACTGCTGTCAGCAACCCGGGGCGGCACGGACCCGGGGCGGCAGGTGATCGCGGTGACGCGCAAGGGAACCCGGGCGGTGCAGGAACTTCCGGCCTCGACCGACGCGTTCGTGTGGCTGCGGCTGTATCAGGCGGAGATGGACGGGCTGATCCCGAAGGGCCGGCGGCAGCCGCTGTGGTGGACGTCGAGGCGCCCGGTCCGGCCGCTGACCTACCACGCGGCGCACCGCATGTTCGAGCGGGCCGGCGAGGCGGCAGGCAGCGCCGCGACTTTGCACGCGCTGAGGCATACCGCGGCCTACCGGATGGCCGAGGATCCGGACTTGCCGCTGACCGATGTCCAGTACGTCCTTGGTCATGCGCAGCTGACCACGACGCAGATTTACACGACGCCGCGGCAGGAAGACGTGATCCGCCGGGTGCTGGCTCACCACGGCGAGCAGAACCGGCAGGCCGCCGCGCGGGCGGCGGCCCCGCCGGCGCCCGGCTACCGGCCCGAGACCCTTGCTGTCTTGTTCGGAGGACGGCCGTGACCGTGCTCGCCGGCCAGGTCCCGGCAGCACCGTCGACACCAGCCCCGGGAACCGGGCGTCCGCCGGCCAGGCCCGTGCAGTCATGCTGGCCCGCGACCATGCAGGACCGGGCATCGGTCTGGGCGCAGCTGAGCGCCGCACCGTTCCACGCCGAGGGCCCCGCTGTCCGGCAGCAGCACATGACAGGCCTGACGATGCTGCTGGACTGGCTGGAAGAACAGCCCGGCGCCAGCTGGCAGGACCGGTGGGTGGCCAGCGGTGCCGACGCCGGGAACGGCGCGTGGCGGGAGGCGCCGCTGGCCTGGCTGCACGAGCACGGGCATCACGAGATGTGGCGCCACTGGGCGGTCCTGCGGACGCTGGTAATCGCGGTCAGTGCCGACCTGATCAGGCCGTCGCTCGCGGGGATGATCACCACGAGGTTCCGGCACGACACCCTCGCGGATGCCATGGCGCGGCACCGCGACCCTGAGGGGTTCGCCCGGATGGCATCCCTGTGCTCAGCCGATCCGGATACCCGTCCGTCGGCGGCTGCCAGGACCAAGCGCCGCAGCGCGCTGATCCTCGCCGCCAAGGGCGGGACACTTGCCGGCATCACCACCGGAGATGTCCTGGAACTGCTGGAACTCGAGGCCGCTGCGATCGGCACATCGGTCGGCGCGACGCACCTGTTCTACCGGGTCCTGCACACGATGGGCATCTTCGGCGGCCAGGCCCCGCAGACCCTGCGTGAACTGCGCACCGCCGGGCAGCGGACCCCTGCCGAGCTGATCGGCCGGTACGGCATCACCTGCCAGCCGGTCCGGGACCTGCTGATCGACTACCTGAAGGAACGGCAGCCCGCCCTGGATTACGACAGCCTGGACGGCCTGGCCTATCACCTCGGCGGCCTGTTCTGGGCCGATATCGAACGTCACCATCCCGGCATCGGCAGCCTCCGCCTGCCCCCCGAGGTCGCCAGCGCGTGGAAACAGCGGCTGCGCACCGTCAGCAGGACAACCCGCGGCCTTAACGGCCGCCCGGCAGAGACGACCGTCCCGCGGGCCGCCTACCGCGAGTGCCTCACCCCGGTCCGCGCGTTCTACCTCGACCTGGCCTGCTGGGCAGTCGAGGACCCGGCCCGCTGGGGACCGTGGGTCGTGCCTTGCCCGGTCGGCAGCGAGGAAACCGTCCGGAGCAAGGACAAGCGGCTGGTCAAGGCCCGGATGGATGCCCGCACTCGCGAACGGCTCCCCGTGCTGCCCGTCCTGGCCGCCAGCGTCGACCAGCGGCGCAAGGACACAGCCGCCCTGCTGGAAGCAGCCCGCCAGGCACGTCACGGCGAGGAATTCACCGCCGCCGGGCAGACCCTGATCCGCGTCATCACCCCGGGCTCGGCCGCCGCTAAGACCTGGGCCGCCGATCCCGCCACTGGCAAGCGCCGCGACCTCGGCAAGGAAGAAGAACACGCGTTCTGGGCGTTCGCCGCCGTCGAGATCCTGCGCTCCACCGGCATCCGCGTCGAAGAACTGACCGAGCTGTCACACCACAGCCTCGTCCAGTACCGGCTGCCAGGAACCGGGGAACTCGTGCCGCTGCTGCAGATCGCTCCGTCCAAGACCGACACCGAACGGCTCCTGGTCATCAGCCCCGAACTGGCCGAGGTACTCAGCACCATCATCTGCCGGGTCCGCGCCGCGGACGGCGCGATCCCGCTCATCCGCGCCTACGACGATGCCGAGCGCATCTGGTTGCCGCCGTCACCGCTGCTGCTGCAGCGCCGGGTCGGTTTCGAGACCCGGTCCATCGGCCCCCAGGCGGTCCGCACGATGCTCACCGCAGCGCTCGCGCACACCGGGCTGACCGACCCGGCCGACGGCGAGCCGCTGCACTTCACCCCCCACGATTTCCGCAGGCTCTTCATCACCGACGCGATCCTCAGCGGCCTGCCGCCGCACATCGCCCAGGTCATCGCCGGGCACCGCGACATCAACATCACCCTCGGCTACAAGGCCATCTATCCCGAGGAAGCAATCCAGTCGCACCTGGCCTTCCTCGCCCGCCGCCGGGCACTGCGGCCCAGCGAGGAATACCGCGTCCCCACCGACGAGGAATGGGCCGAGTTCCTCGGCCACTTCGAACGGCGCAAAGTCGCCACCGGCACCTGCGGCCGGGCCTTCGGAACCCCCTGCACCCACGAGCACAGCTGCCTCCGGTGCAGCATGCACTGGCCAGACCCGGCGCAGGCACCCCGCATCACCGAGATCCGCGACAGCCTGATCGCCCGCATCGCCGAAGCCGAACGCGAAGGATGGCTCGGCGAGGCCGAAGGCCTGAAGATCAGCCTTGCCGGCGCCGAAGACAAACTCGCCCAGATCAACCGCCGCTCCCGCTCCGGCCCCGTCGATCTCGGCCTCCCCACACTCACAACTGTCCCGGAGGCAACCTGAAATCGGCACGCACAAACAGGACAACAGAGAACGAATAGTAAGTTCAGAGAATACGA
>Ga0335075_10015389_pt1 | contig 11466 bp, 9 predicted proteins | sample Lox_Sample_24_FD_206723 | JGI IMG/M metagenome (GOLD analysis project Ga0335075, IMG submission 206723) | Soil microbial communities from Loxahatchee National Wildlife Refuge, Florida, United States - Lox_Sample_2.4 | ecosystem: Environmental > Terrestrial > Soil > Wetlands | place: USA: Florida...
AAGTGGGTCCATGATGCTTAGACTTTTGTATTTTATTGCTGCACAATCAGCAGGAATCAACGGGGTCATGCTTACCAGAGAGGAGAGACTCTTGCGGCAGTAACGCTGATGGCAGACAATTCGTTGAGAGGATGGTGTACGAGTGAATGGGGCGGAGCGGGCTGATAATTGATTATTGCTCCAAGGAGGACGGGGGAGTGTCCCGCTCTTCCTCGCAGAATTCCGCCCCATGACCGAAAGATTATTTTGAGGAATTGGGAATCGGGATTGCACCTCCACGAAAATTCTCACTGCCATCGCGCAGCTGTGGAAAAAGAAGGTTGAATCCTGAAAACCTCAGCCCCCGCTTATATAAGTCGGCCTATCAGATGGCGGTTCAGAACATCCACCATCTCACGAAACAGGCGTCTATGTATTTCGCTTCGAATGATGGCACTGAAGAAAGGAAATACAATTCGTTGAGTGATGCGGAACTCTAAACATTCCACTACGGCATTACATAGCTTATGAAGACAGAATAAGATATTTAGATAAAAGCTCGTCGTTGATATTACACAGTTTCGGTCATGCGACCCTTTTTCGGCCGATCTGAAAGCCTCGCAATTCGGATGTAATTGAAATGCGAAATATCGGACCCTGCTTCGCTTAACTCCAGTCTGAAAATTATAAAATGCTGCCAGTGCCGCTGCCCGGATCTTTGGAAACTTCGCACACGTTTGATCCAATCTGCCGGGGTTTAATCACACAAACAGGCGATAATATTTCATACCTTTACGTCCTTGTGTTAAAACGTCATAACTCCAACCCCCTCGTTGAGTCCAACAGTTATATTTACCCCATAAATATATACGGAACATATTTCGAGCGATGACTTCCGAAACCCTTTTTCTTCTGCTTGGTTTATTTGCCCTTGCAGCGTGTGTACCGCAGAATTATCGAAAGCAAGAGCGCAACTCCGACTTCATCCCCTTCGTCGACTTTATGAACCAAGTGGGAGATGCCAAGTGGGAAGACTACAGTGGTGACGGTACCAATGTAGCCAGCGAGCCGGATTTCCAAGACATGAAAGCGCACATACTTGACATGTATTCCGGTGTCACTAACCCCGTAACCTCGTTCCTCCTGAATGGCCAATATGGAGATTGTATCCCCATCCTGGAGCAGCCTTCCGCAAGTGCATTTGGTATCACGGAACTCGCAAAACCCCCCACCAGCTTCACTCTACCTAAGACGAACAAACGGCAGTCTCCGTCAAACTCTTCCGAGTCAGTTGCAACGTCACCCTTGGCACTCGGCTTGAAAGATGCATTTGGCAATGACATCTCATGTCCCGAAAACACAGTGCCCATCGCGCGAATAACCCTCGAAAAGATGACCAGTTTCCCTACACTACGCGAGTTCTTTGCTAGGGCTCCCCAAAAGCAGGGTTCCTCACAACAAAAACGTCAACTTATGGCGAGGGCGGGCCATTTGCATGCCATCGGATACCAAGAGAAAGATAATTACGGGGGAAGTTCCTTTCTCAATGTTTGGGACCCTGTCGGACCTTTCTCGATCTCGCAACAATGGTATCTCGCATTCACTGAAACTAATGTCCAAACTGTTGAAACTGGTTGGCAAGTAGCGCCTACGACGTGGGGTACAACAGATCCGGTTCTGTTCATCTATTGGACTGCAGATAACTACACGCACACAGGTTGTTACAATACCGCGTGTCCAGGTTTCGTCCAGACAAACTCTCAGTATATGTTTGCTGAAGTTTTGCAACCCGGCACAGCGACTAACACAAACACTGGTCGCACCTTGGGCTATAGCACAGCCAGCAACCCAGACATCGGTATCACCTTAGAATGGCAATTATACTCTGGGGCTTGGTGGTTCTTCATAAATGGCCATAGCATCGGTTATTACCCGACAGAGATTTACAAGGGAGGACAACTCTCACAGTACGCAACACAGATCCAGTACGGCGGAGAGGTTGATACCTCGCCTGGGGGTTTGTGGCCACCGATGGGTAGTGGGGCATTTGCCCAAGCCGGGTATGGACAGGCTGCATATCAGAACAACATTTTCTATTTCGACCTCGATTCATCACCTGTCTGGGCTAATCTCCAAACTTTGGACCAGGCGTCGACATCATGTTACACGATCGAGGCAGGTGGGCAACCCAATGATGGGGTGTGGACTTCCTATATTTTCTTCGGCGGACCCGGAGGACCGGTGTGTTAGTATGTTGGAATGATTACTGAATTTGGAATGTCGTCAAGACGGGGTGGATTGGCTTGCAGGGAAGGAAATTGGCGAGGTTGGCTGGTATGTTGGCTTCTTAATGGATCTTGTCTCGTATGTAGCTTAATAAATCAAATCATGTTCATACGTCCCAGAGCCAGCCGGGTTCACAACTCCTCCAAAAAAGTATTTCTGGATCGGATAAAATGCTCTTGAAACGTAGATCCCTCAAAGCCTTCAACCTGCTCAACAGGATATTCTGATGTCCAAATGAAAGTCTGGAAAAAGGCTCTTCGCGGATTACGGTTTTTAAATTGATCTTGCGTTCATCTGACTCTCTTCTCTCCAACTCAAAAGAGGTTCACCGAGGAAAGCTGTCCGGAGGGTTCAAAGAGAGAAAAGCTCCCGTACTCTGAAAGGGGAGTCACATTCGTCAGCACCTGTCGACTGTCCTGTCGCTTATTCGAAAATCGAGGAGATTTTGAAGGCAGTGGTCTTGTTTGCTGTTTGTTTGGGCGATTTCTTCGGCTTTTTGATCCAGTGCAAAAAGGAGCCACGGCTCTTCCCTCATTGTTCGTCGGTTGGGGGGATCCATTGTTCAGAAGGCGTGAGAATGTGCCTCAAGACCGGAAAATCTAAGCGTGCGACACATAATTACCGGCCCGGTTGACCAGCAAACCTTATTTTAATTTTGTGCTGGCACCGCACTCTCAGCTCGCCTCAACTGTTCTCAAACTTAGAAATCTGAGAAATGTTATGGACGAGAATGCAGTAATGGTGCAAGGCAAAAGCCGCCGTGGTTATCCAGGAGACGATTTGGCTCAAAAGTTGAGGACGAATGTTCGTGCAGCGGTGAAACGAAGCCAGCCAAAGATTACAGCAGTTGGACGGGGGGTTGTCCTGCGGCTCTGTTTAAGCCCCTTTTTCCCAACATCTGCAAGCCTCCTCCCCAAAACGCAATCGTTTCCCACACCTCCCCAAGTCTTTCGATCCCTCTCTGAGCAATTGACAGTGTCGCAACACAAGATGTCTACAACGTCCGAAGCAATTGATTACAGTGACGAAGAATACTCATCCGATTACTCCGGCAGTGATTCGGACGATTCTGTCGACGGCCCACATCCCTTCGGCAACAACACCCAAAGAACAATTCAAAACGGAAAACCGAAAGAACGGATACGACGAACTGGAAAGGTACCTCTTAATTTGACCCGCAATTATGGTTTGAAAAGTGGATGGGGAATGAGCCAAGGCTTCCGGGAACTTATTCAAAATTTGTACAAACACTCTTTTCGATTCTGTTGTTAGAGGGCTAATTGCAATAGCGCAGATAACGTTCGTGAGAATCCCGACGGATCGCCAAGAGAAGTCGAATGGATCCATGAAACTGGTCCCCAAGCAAACCCGATCTACTATATCGCCTATGCAAAAGGACAAGTCCCGAGACTGAATCGACAAACGGGTCTGCATAATCTCGCAAAATCATTGGGATATATTATCCTTCGGAGAGATAAACGCAGAGTAATTCTTGTCAATCACGATACCCGACTTTCTCGCAGTATTTGGTCTATGGGAGAATCCTCAAAAGGCTCAAAACCGCATCAAATTGGCGGTCACGGTATTTCCCCACCCAACTTCAATTCCTGATATTGTAGGTGAGGGAATGAAGGTCGGCATTCTCGCACTCTTGCGCCAAGGCTGCACAGTCAATTATTACACAAACAAGGAAATCTGGGAATGGTGTTTTTGCGACTTTTATGATCCCGACGATAACATCTCCAATCAGTTGACAATTCAACTTCAGCCTTGCCGACCTCGAAAAGCCATACATGACACCACTATCTCCGACGACGTCAGAGAAGCTCGAAGGTCAGCTGTCAAACATACTACTGTGATCGTTGAAAATGTGCGATATGGCCTTGACATCAATTTCGAAGACTACTTATTCCTTGTGCAGCCTCCTCAAGACACTCTCCTCGCATCAGAGTACGGCACCATTTTGACGAGCATGGAGCATAGAGAGAAGATGTTTGTAAAAGGGATATTTGTTGAACGGAGAGGTGCAGGACATCGACCTCCGTTATCTTATGGAGTGGACTTTAGTCAAGCTTCTTTGGATCGAGATAGGAGAAGTTTGATGACTGGAAATCAGATTGCTGAAACATTGGGGAATATCTGGGATGATTTGATTTCGAGAGACCATCCGGGCGCATTGGACATGTATTTGCAATTGTTGCAGGTCAATGATGCCAATGGGGTTTTGGAGACACAGTACGCCAAGGAAACCCTCGAACCAAGCAGTGTGGAGAAACTCTTTCGGCGATTGACAGAGTCGGCTCCAGAAGATCACTTTTTCTACAATGTAGAAGATAATAACGTTCATGAGGTACAGCCATTTGAGGAAATTACTGATATAGACTATTCGGATTATCAAAGATTGTCTTGGTAAAGTGCCACAATATCTCCCGAGCAAGTTGTACGAGATTCTCCTCGAGCACAAGCACGTCGTACCTGCCGAAAAAGCTCGATTCGACTTATTTTTCAATGCCCCTCAAGCAACTCCCAATATTACCGACCCATGGATAAACCACACATTGCATGTTCTCAAATCCTCCATCTTAATACACCCGCTATTAGAACGATGTACGTACGAATTCCGGGAAGCTCCAACGAATGTCTCAATAGACATCATGCCAGGCGAAACAAAATTTCATTATCACATTCACTCTCGATGGCTCAGCTTCGATTTCGTCCATGAAGAACGTCCATCTTGTCCCCTTGCACAAACTCTAAAGGGAGATCGTGGACAAGGAATTGAGGCTGTGTGCGACTGTGCGGTCGAAGATATCATCGGATTACTCTTGGACGAGCTTCAAGGAGAGTTGACAGTGGGGAAGAGGAAAGCATTGATGAAACTTCATAAGGATTTGTTGAACGTCATGCCAAGAGATGTTAAAATGGATTATTCAAAGGAGATTGGGCCTGGAAAGATTCAAACCCAATTCAGCTGGGAGATTTGTACTTCGATCCGGTATGGAACAAGTTTCCAGGTCATCGTTATGCCAGGCGACTATGGCGATGTTCTTAAACCTGAACATCGCTTTTTTCCACCCAAGACTCCAGATCCTACCGAATCTTCAAAATCTGGACCGTGTTTCCTCTCAGTAATCGAGAAGGCGTCTGCCCCCGCCAGTCAGGAGAATGAAGCCGCCACAGAGCAGCCTCCCTCGCAACAGCAACCTCTTGAATCGGAACAGGACACTGCCGGTGACCATGGCATCGTGTTCCAAGATACAGCAGCTCGGTCCTGCAGCTATCTTCTGGAAGGTCCGCATCCTTCGCTCGAGCCTGGAAGCCGATACGTCGCTCTTATTCGACCTTCAAGCGAGTATGGTGGATTCTACAGTTTGCCACTACCATTCCACATTCCCTATTTGACACCTCGAAATATTATCGCAAAAAGAGTGGAGAACAGAATAGAAGTCTCATGGGATTCCCTTCCTGTCCATAAAGCGAAATTTCGAATCATCTGTGAGTCTCTATATGATGTCCATCACACTTCGGAACTTGTCGATGGGAATGAATACTCATTTGATGTTGTTGATGGTTTGCCAGAACTCCAAATCAGAATGCGAGCTGAAAACGGGGATGGGATTTCAAGCAAGTTCGCCACCACCAATGTGGAAGTGGAAGTCGTTCCCATACCGGAGGACCCCAAGACGAGTGCGATTTCAGTTGAAGATGACGATGACTGTATCGTGGTGACTCCTTTGAGAAGAACCCAACCCGAGAGACAGGCTTCTGCTCGCCGGACCCGTTCCAGTTCTCGACCTATCATCATCTCAGATGACGAAGCAGATGTCGTCGATTCGATTTACGATGATTTGGCGTTTTACGAGCCTCGGCCTCAGAGAGAACTCACCCCTTCGACACCGGTACTTGCTCCTGCCGGCATTGCTCCCGAAGCTGAAGATGTCGAAACGCGGTCCAGCGCTCACAGTTTCCAGTCCACCCAACTCGAATCTATTTTTCTGGCTACGCATTTAGTCACTCCACGCCGATCATATCGTGTTAGAGGGCGTTTTAGGGAGATTGGCATTTCCGCTGAGGATGTGATAATTCATATCCACAGTATTCAGACTGGAGAAAGAGGCGCTGTTCTACTGGTGACTCCTTACATCCGAGCACCCCAATGGCTGGCGGACGATTGTCAAAATGGCGAGTTTGTATGCTATTACCGCGATTGGCTCCATGTCGGTGAAAAGCAGGACGCAGTGACTCTCTCTGCTAGAAGCGTTACTCAGGTACTGGGAGAATGTCAAATTCGATCGCTACTCCCTGAAGAAGACGACAGTCACGATGCTGAACAATCAACAACATTCACTTCAAATTCTGACATCTACACGGCAAAATGGGCTCTATACGGCGGTTCTGATTATTTCGAATTTCGAATGTTGCGAAACAGGGCTGGACATATTGAAATTCGTGATGGGCAAACGCTGACGTCTTTACGGACTCCCCTTAGAGTTCACAATTACAATGCTGGAATAGGTGGATTCGCACTTGGTTTCAAGGAAGCTGGATTTAACCTTGCTGCAGGAGTGGAGGCAGATCGGGATGCTGCAACTTCATTTAAGGTCAATTTGATATCCTTCATATTGCTAATATTCAGAAAAATCTTCCTAATCTGGATCGGGTCTTCCCGGAGACACTACGAGAGTTTTTAGATCGGTTTGAAAATCGAGTTGAGAATCATTCTCTTACTGTGCCTTCTGTTGTGGTTATCTCTCCACCTCTGGGTAAATCCTCTTGTGGGGATAACTACTGAATTCAATAGACAAAGAATTATCCGATGATTGGATTCAAGATGTTGTTCAAGTGGCCAAAGTTGTCACTCCGCTGATTATTGTGTCCGACTTCAGTGGATTGACTGCGGAAGAATCTACACCTGACGAAAGACTGTTAGGAGACTTGGTCAAGATGGGATACGAAGTTCGGCGTTCATCATTCAACCTTTCCGACTTTGGCTTAGTTCAAGTTCGAGAAGGGGAGACGATCTCGTTATTAGCGTCGAAGGTCGGCCTGCCTAGCCTGGTACAACCCAAGCCCCAAAAGGAGCGAGACATTGCCAAAAAACTGCTCGAAGTAGGTTATTTTCCTGATTACATTGTGGCTGGGGAGCACAAGAAACAAATTCAACTCATTGATAAGACGATAGCATTCCCCATTGGAAAAGCAATTGCCCATTCGATTAAGGAACATCTTGATGAGGTTTCTGAAGGCGTGAATTGTGTTTGTGAGGAGGTTCTCAGCGAGGAGCGGAAAAGGAACGGTGATGGCGAGGACTCAAGAACTTCAAAGAAAGCAAGGCGAGAGTGATCGCACTGTGAGAGACCCCGGAAGTATGAATGCAAATGAAGATATGGAGGAACTGTCGTAGTCATTAACAAGTCTTTTCGAATGTGGCCTGGCGCTGGCGCTTCTATAATTAGTTGTGTAGGATCATGCCAATATAAGTGTACATTGCATCCTAAACTGATAGGACCCACGATCTGACGACCTAATACATAAGTATTTTAACCATCTGAGGATCATTAACAACATCATCCTCCGATCGGACCACGTCCAGATGGCAGCCAAGTTTGGACCGAGCTTCAATGAAAATACACTTGCGTTGAATTAAGGAATTTTCTATCTAATTTGCTATGAATGAAACTCGAAAGATAATTAAAAGCCTGCTACATCAGATGGACCGATAACTAATTTCTCCGTGTGAAAATCCAGTTTCACCTTCGCCCACATGTTGAAAGGATTAACCATGACCTCGGAGATGCGGGGTTTGAGGGAATCGCCATCCACAAAGATGAGCATGAACAAATCACCAGAGCGATGAGATTGTTGCATCTTTTCATTAGACACGAGTAACGATGAAAATACTTGATCAAACTGTTTGCCATTAAGTTGACAACATTGACTACCTTTTCCAAATTGCATCACGTAAATATATGCATTTTTTCCTTCATAAGTTTCGCCGTTGCTGTCACATTTGAACAACCCAAAGAGGGCACCGATATCTCCATTGTAACTGAAGGTGGACGGACCATCTTCACATGGTGAGAATACATATTCTCTCATGGCACTGGTCCAATTCATTTCAGTGAACTCCGTGAGATGCGTTTCCAAATACTTGAAAACCTGTGAATCAGAAACAGATATCAGATCGTGTTTACGAAATATTCTCTTGCGAAGATGGTTTCTAACGCGGTGGTAAACTTGGGTCGGGATCTGAGGCGGCGTACGACGTCCACAACGCCAAATCCACCAGCCGCTGGTGAAGGGGTAGCAGTGCTTTTGCCGACTTGACTCTTTGCTCTAGGACGCAGCGACATAGAGTGACGCATCTCGCGTTCTACAGAGGGTCCATCCTGATTTGCTGAAGCAGTAACACGATTTGCTGATGGCGTTGGCCTTGAGACGGGTGTACTATGGCGATTGGGGATAATTGGAATAGGACTGATGGACAAATCACGGGTTACGGAAGAAGACCGAGGCGTCAGATCCACTGCGCTTTGAGCAAATGACCCCAAATCACTTTCAGGAGTAGATCTTCGAGAGGACATGGGCGAATGACTGAAATGCTCGTCTGAATCATCTAAGATATCGTAGAAATTAGGCTGATGGTATGCAGAAGTACCAGCGGGAATTTCTCGTTTGAAATGTGTCGGGGAGTTGAGACGAGGTCTTTTGGGCGAGACTCCATGATGGGGAGCGTCGTCATCATCAGATATCTCTATGATCTCTCGCTTCAAGTTGGGAAGAGGCATGGTATCGATCCTATGCTTGATTTCTTGTACTTTTCCTGCTGATAGTCCGGATTGAACTGGTTTGGGTGTTTGACGAATATCTGTTGTCAACCTCTCATTTTCTGCTGTCCTCGTTTGGAGCCATTCGAGTTGGGGTAAATCAGGAAGCTTGAAGATATCCTTGAACAGTGCGTCTAGTGCTTGAACGGGTTGCATGAGTAGGGAGTGAATCTGGCTCATGAGATCGGAAACATCAAGATACTCCGAGAGATGCTGACTCAACTGACAATTCAATGTCGCCGGAAGATTATTACGAATGATATGTATCGTAGCTGACTGTGAATCATGGACGATATGCGACTCTCGTAGCTGTATTTTGTAGATACCATGTCGGGGAACAGATATAACTTGTTCAAGACTGTGGCATCGAACCACTTTAATATTTTTGAGCTTTTCATGAATCTTCTCGAGTTCCTCCACCTCGGTTTTGCTTTTTCCCAAGAGTAACCTCCCGATTAGTAGAGTAACGAAAATACAGAGGCAAGAATTTGTACCTTAACAGAGCTAGGCGTCTGGCTCCAATAAGTTTCGTGGTCGCGATATCATCTCTGGTGGGACCTCCAACCTTTACACTTGTTAAGGTAGGATCATCGTATGTCGAGATGAAGCCTAGGCCAGGTCTCACTGACTTGAAGAGAGGGAGAATGTCCCATAGATTCTTCTGTCCAAAATCCAACAACTTGACTTTCCCTTTAAAGTGTTCGTTCAGGGTAACCGAGTCGGGTACAAGAGTATCATCCCCCAATTGTCCAGGCCGGGTAATTCCATTAGGGCTCGTGATTGGGAAGATAGGCAAAGTGAAAATTTTGGAGACCCATTCGGGAGGAACTTTGCAATCGGCTGGCAACGCACTCTGGATGCTTTTCAAAGCTCGAAAGATGTAATCTTGAATCACGTCCATCTTAACGCCTGCTTCCATGAGCGATGGAACGCCGAATTCTAATTCTTTATAGAGATGCTTCGCCGTCTCCCATTTCGGCAGATCGAGAAATCCTGAGAGTGTAGTGAAGATCCCTGATTCCGAAGACATCGCACGAACGGTATATTTGACAAACATCGGACAGTGGGCATATATTTGGTCTCGTTTAGCCCAGATCTTTTCCTTGTCATGCGTTACAAAAAGGAGAGCTTCCTTATCAAAAATATCTTTCAAAGATCTGATGTCAGGAGAAGAAGAATAGAGGTCAAACGCGACAACAGATGCTCTCTGAGACTCAGGCGTGGCAAGGATGTGACTAACCAGCCCAGTGTACAATTTATCAAGTAAACCTTTGAAATCTTGGACCTCCTCTCGGGATGTACCGCTTTTGTAGTATTGCAATTGTTTGACGAACAGCGACAGTTTAGGCTGGACTGTGACTCCCATGTCAGCCAGAAAATTCCAGGCGTGTGGGTCCTGAGCGCCGCCAAGGTCTAAAACATCCATGTTCGGCGTCAACAAACTCACCATTGTCGATGTCCGTAGATACGTTGACGACAGTTCAACGTACTTTCTATTTTCACATAAAAACGTCTGGCTTCGAAGGGTGAGGCATAGAGCACTTTCTGCTTTGGTAGGGCGATATGGACTGAGAGTATCGCGAAGATAATGAAGGAGGATATTGTTCTTTTGATTTTTCGCCGACAAGGTCTGCAAATAGATACTGTAGCCAGATTGACGGATTGGAATACGAGATTGGACTTGCGTGAAATTCCGGAGAAATTTGATATCGTCTTGGTCGTATCGATTGTTTAAAAAAGAAACACCAGCTGAGCCACAAGCTTTCGAGAGTGTAGTTCCATTCGGAAGGCCTTCCGCAGTACTACTCCAGTCGAGCACGACTGCGTTCGATGAGCAAACTACGTTTCTCTGGTCCACAAGACGGAGACTGAACTTCATACGTTGCTTTTGTTGTGGAGAAATCGAAGATTCGCGCGACCTGAGATACTTGGCATGTGAAATAAATACAGAGCCTGCATGCTTTGAGGGAAGATAGCATTCGTGAAAGCGAATAATTTCTTCGATGACGTCATGCGAGTCGAGAGGCGTAAGTCCCAAGGTATCGGTGATGAATAACCGGGCGCATAGATCTTTGGACATGACTTTGTAAAACTCGTCATCGAGGAGCTTATATGTCATTCCCTCAAGCTGTTCGTTCGCCGATGTGTTGGAGCCCAAATAGATTTGGCTTCTTTGACTTCTTGCGGAGTGTACTGAGATCCATTTTCCATCTGAGACGAGCAAGACCTTTGCCGATGTGGCAAGGGTTCGAGCTTCTGGTTGTGCATTTGTGGCAGTCTGAAGGTAGTGAAAAAGGTTCTGAATGAATTGAAAGCCTCCAAGGTCCGCAGGGGAACGACGTGCAAATACTTTGTAGATCCAGTCGACCTTAAG
>Ga0335075_10015390_pt1 | contig 11466 bp, 8 predicted proteins | sample Lox_Sample_24_FD_206723 | JGI IMG/M metagenome (GOLD analysis project Ga0335075, IMG submission 206723) | Soil microbial communities from Loxahatchee National Wildlife Refuge, Florida, United States - Lox_Sample_2.4 | ecosystem: Environmental > Terrestrial > Soil > Wetlands | place: USA: Florida...
CAGTGAGAGGGCGGGGGAGTGCTAGGCGGGCCACGAGCCAATGCCGTCGGTTGACCCCGGTATCACGAAGTCCTGGCGGGTCGGGAGGTCGCGGCTGAGCGTGACCTGGTTCGCGACCGGCATCCGGCCGGCCGGGGCCGCCAGCACGGTCAGCAGTCCCTCGGGGAGGCTGTCGGCCGCGTAGCGCCCGTGCCGCTCGGTGCTCGTGCGCAGCACCTGGCGGCCGTCTTGCCCGATGATGGTGACGCTGGCGCCCGCGATCGGCCCGCCGGCGGCGTCGGTGACCCGGCCGAAGAGCATCGGCGGACGGGAGCCAATGCCGTCGGCACCGTTCGCGGCGGGCACGGGCGCGACGGCAGGCGCCTCCACGAAGGTGGGCTCTACTGGCGCGTGCGCTGCTCCAGGGAGCCCGCTGGCGTCGGCGGCAGCCGGGCCGGACCCCTCGACGGAGCTGGCATCCGCTCGTCCGCGCGCCGCTCCCGGCAGCGCGCTGGCGGCCGGGTCGGCGACCCGGCCATTCCCGATCGCGGACACGGCCCGGCCGGCGTCCGCGCCGAGCACGCCGGCGTCGCCCGCGCGCGTGCCGGTCACAGCGCCCGCCCCCGGGGCACCAGGCCCGTCGGGTGCCCGCCGGTGACCACGTTCCACCCGAGCGGACGCCACGACCAGGGCGGCGCCGGCCACGATCCAGGCGCACAACACCAGGCTCGGCCGGGTCATGTTGGTGCCGTTGAAGTAGAAGATGCTGCGCAGGGCGTCGATCAGGTTGCCCAGCGGCAGCACCGGGTGCAGCCAGTCGAAGAAGGTCGGCACCATCTGGTAGGGGACCGGCCCGCCGCTGGACGGGATGCTCAGGAACAGGAACAGGATCACCGCCAGCCCGATCGCGTACCGCCCCGCGACGCGGGCGAGCCCGTAGGTGACCAGCGCCACCGCCTCGAAGTTGAGGAACGCGAACAGGATCGCCAGCGACTGCCCGGGCACCACCCCGAGCCCGTAGCCGATGAGGAAGCCCACGATGCTGGCGAACGCCCCCGCCCCCACGATGACGCCGAGAGCGCCGGCCCGGCTGAGCCTGCGGGGCCGCCGCTGCCCCCGCGCGAGCGCCATCGCCAGCGCGACCGGGACCGCGTTCCACGCGTAGGACAGCCAGAACGCGCCGGTCGCGGTCGGGTCCCCCGGAGCCGCGGGCGCCAGGTCGATGACGCTCTGGTCCAGGTTCTGCTGCTGCGAGATGCCGCTGAACGCCCTGATCACCGCCAACTGCGTCAGCGGGCCGTCGGCGCCGGCGGTGTACAGGGTGGCCTTCCCCCCGGTGACGACGTAGGCCGCCTGGGCCGCCTGGTCGGTCACCTCCTGCTCGGCCTGCGACTGGTCCTGGACCGGGATGACGTCGAAGCCGCCGTTGGCGACTGGGGGCGGCCCGGTCGAGGACGGGGTGATGTAGGCGCCGGCGCTGGTCGGGTAGTTGCAGAACCAGGTGGAGCACCCGGTGCTGCTGATCTGGGTGTAGGCGCTGTTGACGGGGCCGGTGAACGTGATCAGGTCGCCGCCGCCAACGCCCTGGCCCGGTGTCACCGACGCGATCGTGAGGCTCTGGGACTGGCCCTGCTCGGAGCTGCCGGGCGCCCCGTACAGGCCGACCTGCTCGCCCGGCCGGTAGGAGGTGCCCTCGCCGGCCGGCACGGTCACCGACGACGTCCCGGCCGATATCCCGGACGACAGCGGGGTGAACGGGGCCGCCGCCTCCTGTTGGAGCCCGGCGCTGATCTCGGAGGCGTTGACCGGTCCGGCCACCGCGACCTTGAGGTCGTGCGGGGCCGGGGCGTGGAACGGCAGCGCGTAGCACAGGCAGAACCCGAACAACAGGATCAGCGGGAACCACGTGATGTCCCAGAGCGTGCCCGCCATTACCCGCGACGAAGAACCGCGGGAAGCCGGGGGACCGGTCGGCGTCTGAGCGCTTGGGTTAGCCATGGGCGAACTCTCCTTCGTCCCTGACCAGAGGGAATTACGTCCAGGTTTGCTCGCGCGGGCGCCCGCAGGCATCCCTGGGATCAACCATCTCTGGCCGTGGCCGCCCCCTCAACGGACCTGCAGGTCAGCCCGTCCGCAGAATCCGGCGAACCGCCTCCCCCGACAGCTGCGTGCGGCGCAGGAACTCCCCGATTGGAACGCGATGCGGACCGCGAACGGGTCCTGGCGGCAGTAGCGGAAGCCGGCCACCAGCCGCACCTTCGTCTCGTCGGAAGTAACGAGTACTACCGCCAGCTCGGCGCGTACGGTGTTTCCGCTCATGATCATTCCAATCGTTTGTCGGGCGAGATCCGACGTTCAGGGCACGACCGTGACCGGCCATCGGCCCGCCTTCACCAGCCGCACCGCCAGCGAGCCGAGCAGCCGGTGCAGGGCGCGGGCGGACGCCCCGACGACGACTGCGTCCGCCCGGACCTCTTCGGCGACCCGGCACACCTCGGTGAACGGGTCGCCGAAGGCGGCCACGAACGCGGTCGGCACTCCCAGCTCGCGCACGAGTTCCTCGGTCTCGCGGCCGATCTCATCGGCCAGCTCGGCCTTTGCCTGCGGGGAGAGGGCGACCGCGGTCGGACTGCCGGCCCCAAGGCCGACCGCCGGCCGGACGACGTAGACGGCGGTCAGCGTGGCCCGCTGCCGGCGGGCGAGGCCGGCCGCGTACCAGACCGCCCGCTCGGAGGTAGTCGAGCCGTCCACGCCGACCAGGATCGAGGGCGGGCCGTCGGGCGCTAGGTCCGGCGGCCACATGGCTGTTCCAGTCGCATGCCGACAGTCCTACGCGACGACCAGATGACCGCTCATCCCGGCGATCGACCATTTTCGTCCGCGCCGGGCGGACGGGGCTGACCGTGCATGACTCCCAGCCGCAGCGGCTAGCCCCGGTGGTCGTCGCCGTCCGCTTGGCTGGCGGCGACCCAGGCCGCTAGCTGGGCGCGGGAGGTGAACCCGAGCTTGGCCAGAATCCGCTGCACGTGCCCCTCGGCGGTGCGCTGGGAGATCACCAGCTCGGCCGCGATCTGCTTGTTGCTGGTGCCGTCGCCGATCAGCCGCGCGACCTCCAGCTCGCGGGGCGTCAGCGGCCCGGTCGCGGGCACGGTCGAGACCGGAGGCTCCGGCGACTCGCTGGGCCGCTGGGCGTAGGCGATGGCGTCCTCGGCGGGCAGGTTCACCCCGCGGTCGTAGGCGGTCGCGAAGCCCTGCTCCCCGAGCGCCTGACGGGCCCGCTGCTCGCAGTCCCGCTGGCAGGCCGCCAGCGATGCAAAGCCATCAACGGTCCCGCCAGTTGGCCGCCGCAGGCCGGCGGCGGCGCCGAGCAGCGCCGCCGAGCGCTCATGCTGTCCTCCCGACCCGGCGATCCAGGCCAGCGCCTCGACGCTCATCGCGGTGCCCATCGGGTCATAGCCGAGGTCTCGGAACCGTAGGCTCTCCCGCTCGAGGGAGGCGGCCCGGTCCAGATCGCCGCGGCGCCAGACCGCCAGTCCCAGCGCCCACAGCGAGTACGCGGACGTCCAGCGACGGGTGTACTCGCCGCCGGCCTCGGCCAGCCCGACGATCTGCTGATGGCAGGCGGCGGCGCGCTCCTCGTCGCCGGCCAGGCCAGCACAGAATGCCAGGTTAAGCAACAGGTACACGCGCCGTCCGGCATGGCCGTCCGGCGGCAGCGCCGCCAGCCCGTCCTCGGCATGGGCGATCGCCTGCGCCAGATCGCCTGCGAACATGCAGCCTCCGCTCGCGATCCAGGCGGCGAACGCGTGGATGACCGGGTCATCGAGCCGCCGGGCGAGGCCGGCGCCCTCCTCAAGCAGGGTCTGCGCGCTGGTGCGGTCGCCGCTGATGGCAGCCAGGAAGCTCCCGGCCAGCAATCCGTGCGCTCTCAACCAGGCGGGCTCGGACACCTGGGCCAGCGCCCGGCCGAGCCGGTACCGGCCTTCGCTGATGAATCCCGCGCTCCAGTAGTAGTAGAGCCAGATATGCACCGCGATGCGCAGCCCGGCCTCGGCCTCGCCCGCCTCAGCCTGGCAGAAGTCCTGGGCCGCCCCCACGTTGGCGTGCTCGCGGAGCAGCCGCTCCGCGCCTTCCATCATCTGCGGGCTAAGCCAGTCGCTGTCGGCCTCGGCCGCCAGCTGCTGATACCAGTCGCGATGCCGCCGCCGGAGAGCCGCGAGGTCGCCGGACTCTTGCAGCCGCTCCTGCCCGAACTCGCGGAGGATCTCCGGCAGCCGGTACCAGGTCACGCCGTGGAGGTGCTCGGCGACCACGATCGATTTGTCGGCCAGCCGCGTAAGCAGTCTCAGCACTTCACCGGCGCCCACCGCGTCGTCGGCGCAGATTCCCTCGGCCGCGTCGAGCTCGAACCCGCCGGCGAAGACCGACAGCCGCGCCCACAGCAGTCGCTCCGCCTCCGTGCAGAGCTCGTAGCTCCACTCGATCGAGGTGCGCAGCGTCTGCAACCGGGCCGGGCGGGTGCGGCCGCCTAGGGCCGGCAGCGTGAGCCTCCGCGCCAGCCGCTCGTCGATCTGCTGCGGTGACAGCACCCGGGTCTGGGCGGCGGCCAGCTCGAGTGCCAGCGGCAGCCCTTCCAACCGGTGGCAGATGGCGGCCACCGCCACCCGGTTTCCCTCGGTCACCGCGAACTCCGACCGCACCCGCCCGGCCCGGTCAGCGAACAAGGTGACCGCCGGGAACAGGCCAAACTCGGCCGGGCTGAGCTGCTGGGCTGGCTCCGGCGCCGCCAGCGGTCCGACCGGTAGCACCGCCTCCCCGTTGACGTCGAGCGTCTCCCGGCTGGTGGCCAGTACCCGCAGCTCCGAGGCAGCGGCTAGCAGTTCCTCGGCCAGCTTGGCGACCGCGTCGATCAGGTGCTCGCAGTTGTCGAGGACGAGCAGCAGCCGCCGCCCGGCCAGGTACTCCGCCAGCGATGCAGCCGTCGAATACCCCGCTCGGTCCTGGAGCCCTAGTGTCCGCCCCACCGCCTGCGCGACCAGGACCTGGTCGCGGAGCTGGTCAAGCCGGACTAGCCACGCCCCGTCGGGGAACGCGCGGGTCAGCCCGGCCGCAGCTCGCAGCGCCAGCCGGGTCTTGCCGACCCCGCCGACCCCGGTCAGCGTGACCAGGTGGGAGTCGCTCAGCAGCCGCCGGATCTCGGCCAGCTCTTCGCGGCGGCCGACGAAGCTGGTCAGCTCGGCCGGCAGGTTCCCCGTGACGTGCGCCCCCGCAGCCATAATCACCCAACGTTACCTTATGGTCACCGATAGCCCAGCGGCGGCTGGTGCCGACAGCCTGGCCAGCGAAGATGGTCGATTTCAAGGATGAGCGCGACCGGGCCGGCCCGCGACGCTGAGACCAGCCGTCCCGTCTCGCCATCTCAGGAGGTGCCGACCATGATCGAGGCCAGCGCGCTGCTTTCTGCTCGGGCCGAAATGGCGTTCACCCTCGGCTTCCACATCATCCTGGCCTGCCTGGGGATCGGGCTGCCGTCGGTCGTGCTGCTGGCCGAGCTGATCGGGCTGCGCGGCGACGACACCGCCCTGCGGCTGGCCCGCCGCTGGTCGCAGGCGATGGGGGTGCTGGTCGCGGTGGGAGCGGTGACCGGCACGGTGCTTTCGTTCGAGCTCGGCCTGCTGTGGCCGGGCCTGATGCGGCGCTACGGTGCGGTGCTGGGGCTGCCGTTCGCGCTCGAGGGCATCTTCTTCTTCCTCGAGGCGATCTTCACCGGGATCTACCTGTGGGGCTGGGGCCGACTGCCGCGGTGGGCGCACTGGTGGTCGGGGGTTCCGATCGCGGTCAGCGGGCTGTTCGGCGCGATCTCGGTGGTCGCCGTCAACGCGTGGATGAATCAGCCCGGCGGGTTCACCGAGCGCGGGGGCCAGATCACCTCGATCGACCCCTGGCGGGTGGTCTTCAACCACGCGGCCGGGTACGAGATGCCGCACATGGTGCTGGCCGCCTACCTAGTGGCCGGGTTCACGGTGGCCGGGGTGTACGCGGCCGGCATCCTGCGCGGCCGCCGTGACCGTTACCACTACGCCGGGTTCGCGATCGGCTTCGTGCCCGCTGCGGTCCTGACCCCGCTGCAGATCCTGGTCGGCGACACCGCTGCCCGCGCGGTCGCGCACGACCAGCCGGTCAAGTTCGCGGCGATGGAGTACGTGCCGCGGACCGCACGGCACGTCCCCGAGTGGCTCGGCGGCATCTACGTCAACGGGCGCGTCTACGCCGGGCTGAAGATCCCGGACATGGACTCGCTGCTGGTTGGCTTCGGGCCCGGCACCCGGGTCACCGGCTGGGATAGCGTGCCCGCGGCCGCCCGTCCGCCCGCCGTCTGGCTCATCCACCTGTGCTTCGACCTCATGATCGGGCTCGGCTTCCTGCTCCTGGCGGCCGCCGGGTGGGCGCTGTACGCCTGGTGGCGCCGCCGCCGGCTGCCTCGGCAGCGGCTGTTCTGGCTGCTGGGAGCGGTCAGCGGGATCGCCGCGATCGTGGCCATGGAGGCCGGCTGGGTGGTCACAGAAGAGGGCAGGCAGCCCTGGGTGGTGTACCGGCTGCAGACGACCGCGGCCGCCGCCACCACCAACGGCGGCGTGACCACCAGCCTGAGCCTGGTCATCGGGGTGTACCTGGTGCTCGGCATCGCCACGATCGCGGTCCTGCGGGCGCTGTCGCGGCGCTGGCGGCTGCGTGACACCGCCCCGGGCGCCGCGTCCGGCCCGCCCGTAACGCCGCCGCGGGCCGGGAACGAGGCCGCCCGATGACCGCCGCCGACGCGCTCGGCGCGATCCTGCTGACCGGGATCACCCTCTACGCGGTGCTGGCCGGGGCCGACTTCGGCGGCGGCCTATGGGACCTGCTGGCCGGCGGCACCAGCCGCGGCCTGGCGCCGCGCGCGCTGATCGACCAGTCGCTCACCCCGGTGTGGGAGGCCAACCACGTGTGGCTCATCTTCGACCTGGTCATCTTCTGGACCGCCTTCCCGCACGCGTTCGCCGCGGTCATGACCACCTGCGCGCTGCCGCTGTGGCTGGCGGCGGCCGGAATCGCGGCCCGCGGGGCCGGGTTCGCGTTTCGCAAGGAGCTCACCCGGCTGCCCTGGCAGCGCGTGACCGGCGCCGTGTTCGCGCTGTCGTCGCTGCTGACCCCGTTCTTCATGGGTACCGTGGTCGGCGCGGTCGCCACCGGGGCGGTGCCCGCGAACGCCGACCGGGCCCGCCTGGCCGCCTGGACCAGCCCGACCGCGCTGCTGGCGGGGCTGCTGTTCGTCGCCGCCTGTGGCTACCTGGCCGCCGTCTACCTCACCGATGGGGCCGGGAGCCGCAACGACCTGCGCCTGCAGGCTTACTTCAGCCGTCGCGGGCAGGCGGCGACGGTCATCGCCGGGGTGCTGTCGCTGGCCGGGCTGGCGGCCCTGCACGGATCCAACCCGGCCGCCTACGCCCGCCTGACCGGCCGGGCGCTGCCGCTGGTGCTGCTGGCGGGGATCTGCGGCCTGACCGTCCTCGCCCAGCTAACCGCCGGCCGGACTAAGCACGTGCGCGTCGTCGCCGCCCTCGGCGTGGCCGCGGTCATCGGCGGCTGGGGCATCGCCGACTACCCGGTGCTGCTGCCAGGCACCGCCGTCACCTTGAGCGACGCCGGCGCACCGCCGACCACGCTGACCGCGCTGGTGGTCGTGTTCATCGCCGCGGTGGCGCTGATCGTTGCGCCCTACCTGCTGCTGCTGCGCCTGCAGACCCGCAACGTCCTCGGCACCAGCCGAGACGACCAAGAGATAACCAACACCGAAGGAGCACACGATGACCAACGTGGCTGACGCAACCTGGACCATGCTCGCCGACGCCGGCGTCAAGCGGTGCTACGGCATCATCGGCGACGCCCTCAACCCGATGATCGACGCCCTTCACCGCAACGGCAGGATCGAGTTCATCCACGTCAGGAACGAGTGGGCTGGCGCCCTGGCCGCCGTCGGCGAGTCGATGGCGCACGGCGAGCCGGTCGTGGTCTGCGGCACCGCCGGCCCGGGCGCCACCAACCTGCTCAACGGGCTCCTCGACGCCTCCAGGGAGCGCGTGCCGGTGATCGCGGTGTGCGGGGACACGGTCTCCTACGCACTCGACACCGGCGTCCCCGAGGAGATCAATCCCTACGATTTGTTCCAGACCGCGTCCCTCTACACCGGGCGGGTTATCAACCCCGACCAGACCCGAATGGTCGTGCAGACCGCGATCCGCACCGCCCTGGTCGAGTCGGGGCCGACCGTGCTCGCCATTCCCGGCGACGTCGCCGCCCAGCCCTATCACGGAGCGCTGCAGCAGGTCAGCTACCGCCGGCCGGTGTTCCGTCCGATCGACGCCGACATCAGCGAGCTTGCCGAGCTGATCAACGGGGCCAAGAACGTCACCATCTTCGGCGGTGACGGCTGCCGGTTCGCGCACGACGAGGTGGTCGCGCTGGCGACCAAGATCGGGGCGCCGGTCGGCTGGGCCTATCGCGGCAAGCAGTGGCTCGAATGGGATAATCCGAACGCCGTCGGCCAGACCGGCCTGCTCGGCTGGGGCGGCTGCTACGAGGCGATGCAGCGCTGCGACCTGCTGCTACTGCTCGGAACCAGCTTCCCGTTCATCGAGTTCTACCCGACCGGGCCGACGACGGTGCAGGTCGACTCGCGGGGCACGATGATCGGCCGCCGCACCCACGTCGACCTCGGGCTGGTCGGCGACATCGGCGAGACTGTAGCGGCGCTGCTCCCACTGGTCGAGGCGAAGCAGTCCGGTCACCACCTCACCCGCGCGCTGAAGGTGACCAGCGAATGGCGCGAGCGAATGGGGCACTATGTCACCCGCGGCCCCAAGCTCAACCGGATCCGCCCCGAGTACCTCACCGCCACCCTGAACGAACTGGCGGCCGATGACGCCGTGTTCACCGTCGACACCGGCACCCCGGTCATCTGGGCCGCCCGGTACGTGCAGGCGACGCGGAACCGCAACATCCTCGCCTCGCTCAACTGGGCGTCGATGGCCAACGCGATGCCGTACGCAATGGGCGCCGCCCTCGCGTTCCCCGATCGCCAGACGATCGCGCTGTGCGGCGACGGCGGGCTCTCGATGCTGATGGGCGACCTGCTCACGATCGCTGAACGGGAGCTCCCGGTAAAGCTGGTGGTGTTCGACAACTCGCATCTGGAGTTCGTGCACATCGAGATGATGGAGGCCGGAATCGCGCCGTTCGGCACCGACTTCAAGAACCCGAACTTCGCCGAAATGGCCGAGACGATAGGGATCGCCGGCTTCCGGCTCGAGCAGGCGGCCGAGGTCCGCTCGACCGTCGAGCAGTTCCTCGCCGCCCCCGGCCCGGCGCTGCTCGATGCCGTGGTCGACCCGCACGCGCTCAGCCTGCCCCCGCACGCCACCTTCGGCCAGGCCGAGAACTTCTCGCTCAGCCTGGCGAAGCAGGTCATCCAGGGCAGCCTCGACGACGTCATCGCCACTGCCAAGAACAACGCGCTGCTGATGTGACCGGCGGTAGATCCGGGGCCGGTTCGGTCACTTCATGACGGTGAAGCCGGCGTCGACAGGAGGGTGACGCCCGATACGCCGTGCTGGACGCGTTGACCGCTCCCTGTTCCGCGGCACGCTCGTCACCGACAGCGAGGGCGCCGTCCCCGTGGTCAGGGAGACGCGTTCCTGAACGGTAAGGCCAGGGACCGTTCGATAGGACGAATTTGATCTTCTGCCTGGCGGCGAGGCCGGCGTCGGCTGGCCGCGCGGCGCCGGCATAGGGTCGGATTGCAACCGTGAGGAGGCGCATCGTGACTCTCAGTTCGACCCAGACCATCCGGCCGCAGGTCCGCACCATCGACGGGCTCTCGATCCGCTACGCCGAGAGCGCGGCCGCGGCCGACGACGCGCTGCTGCTCGGCCCCTGGCCGGAGAGCCTGTACTGCTACGCGCCGACGTGGTCGCGGCTGGCCGGGCGGGCGCACCTGGTGGCGATCGACCTGCCCGGATTCGGGCACTCCGAGCGCCGCGACGCGCTGATGTCACCGCGGGAGATGGGCCGGTTCCTGATCCGGGTGGCGGACGAGTTCGGGCTGGAGAACCCGCACGTGGTCGCGCCCGACGTCGGCACCAACGCGTCGCTGTTCGCGGCCGCCGACCACCCCGGGCGGCTGCGCAGCCTGGTTGTCGGCAGCGGCGGGGCGGCGGTACCGATCCTGCTCGGCGGCGCGCTCAAGGACTGGGTCGAGGACCCCGACTTCGAACGCTATCGGTCGGCCGACCCGAGGAAGATCGTCGCGGCGGCGCTGTCGACGATCGAGCGGTACCAGATCCCGGCCGACCTCTACGAGGACTATTTGTCGTCCTATGACGGCGACCGGTTCTTCGAGTCGATGCGATACGTCCGCGCCTACCCGGCCCAGCTCCCGGTCCTGGCCGGCCTGCTGCCCGGCATCCAGACCCCGGTGCAGAACATCGCCGGCGATCACGACCGGGCGGTGCCGCCCGCCAACTCCGAGTTCCTGCACAAGCGGCTGCCGCACAGCAAGCTCGACATCATCGACTCGGGCCACTTCACCTGGGAAGACAGCGCTGACGAGTACGCCTCGCTTGTCACCGCCTGGTGGGACGGCGGCTACCGGGAGGTCTGACCGTCGGCCGGGGCCGCGATGCCGTGATTTCCTTGGACGAGAGCGATCGATAAAGAGCACGCCGTGGCCCGTCTGGCCCAGACCGCAGGACTGACCGAAACCCAGGCCGAGATCCTCGCCATCCGACTGGCCCTGCGGTTGCGGCGGACCGCCTGCCGACACCGAGTTTGAGCGATCCTCTGAAGAACGAGCGCGGATGTTCGCCGCGCAGAGTCTTTCCCTCGCAGTTCATAAGGGTCCAACTGGCCAAGCCGAAAATATTCAATCGGGCAACGACGAGGTGTCGTGTCGTCGGCTGGGAACTGACAGCCAGCCAGCTGGCTAACTGACCGGCTTTACGGCTAGCCGTCAGCCCAGCTGCCCCCGGGCGCCGTCGATGACTCATCCGGCAGCCCAGCGGGTCGGGGGGACGGGATATCAATGGGGCGCTCTCGGCCCTGGGCACCCGCCCTAGTGCTGACCCCGGCGGCCTCGCGAAGTTCCACTTCAGACATCCCCTTCCTGTCGGCCAGTCGGCCTCCTCGGAATCACGAACGTCAGCGCGGCCACGCCGAGCAGCAGGACGGCCAACTCGGCCACGCTCCACCGGTACGCCACGGCATAGCCGTGCCGCAGCAGGCCATAGAAGGTCACCCCGGTCACGGCCACCCCGATCGAGTTCCCGATCTGCTGCGCGGTGGATAGCGCGCCGGAGACAGAGCCGGCCCGGCTCCCGTCGGCGTGCGCGAGGACGGTGGTGGTCAGTGGCGTGATGCACAGCCCCTGGCCCGCGCCGTGCAGCAGCAGTCCGG
>Ga0335075_10015391_pt1 | contig 11466 bp, 11 predicted proteins | sample Lox_Sample_24_FD_206723 | JGI IMG/M metagenome (GOLD analysis project Ga0335075, IMG submission 206723) | Soil microbial communities from Loxahatchee National Wildlife Refuge, Florida, United States - Lox_Sample_2.4 | ecosystem: Environmental > Terrestrial > Soil > Wetlands | place: USA...
CATCAATTTCGCGCGTGCGAACTGCCTACGAAAAGCACTACACTGGTGAACCTTTCGTACATGTTCTGCCAAAAGGTCGACTACCGCACACCAACGCCGTGATCGGCAGCAACACCGCCCAGATAGCGGTCGCCGTCGACGAGGACGCCGAAACCCTGGTGGTTGTCTGCGCGATCGACAACCTGGTCAAGGGCACCGGCGGCGCCGCCGTGCAATCGATGAACCTGGCGCTGGGCTGGCCGGAGACAGCGGGTCTCTCGGTGGTGGGGTTGACGCCATGACTAACTCCGGAGTCGCCGAGCAGGCGACTCCCCTATTTTCTGCTGACGGCCAGGCGCACACGATCAGCCGTGAGACCAGGGCGCACGTACTGGCTGAGGCGCTGCCATGGCTCAAGCACCTGCACCACAAGACCATCGTCATCAAGTACGGCGGCCATGCGATGGCCGACGAGACGCTACGGCGCGCATTCGCCGCCGACATGGTGTTCCTGCGCAACTGCGGCATTCAGCCGGTCGTCGTCCATGGCGGCGGACCGCAGATCAGTGCAATGCTCCAACGACTCGGCATCACAAGCGAATTCAAGGGCGGATTTCGGGTCACCACGCCTGAAGTGCTCGACGTCGCGCGGATGGTGCTGTTCGGCCACGTCGGCCGCGAGCTGGTGAATCTGATCAACACGCACGGACCGTACGCGGTCGGGATCACCGGTGAGGATGCGCAGCTGTTTACCGCGGCCCGACGCAGCGTCATGGTCGATGGGGTACCCACCGACATCGGTCTGGTCGGCGATGTTCAAAGCGTCAACACCGGGGCGATCACGGATCTTATGGCGGCAGGTCGCATTCCGGTGGTGTCATCCATTGCCCCGGATGCTGCCGGCGTGGTGTACGACATCAACGCCGACAGCGCCGCCGCTGCCCTGGCCGAGGCGCTGCGCGCCGAAAAGCTGCTCATGTTGACCGACGTCGAAGGAATCTACACGCGGTGGCCCGATCCGCACTCGTTCGTCAGCGAGATAGATACCGTGAGGCTAGGCGAGTTACTGCCGTCGCTGCATTCCGGAATGGTGCCCAAAGTCGAGGCCTGCCTGCGCGCGGTGCAGGGCGGGGTACCGGGGGCGCACGTCATCGACGGGCGAGTCGCGCACTGCGTTCTGGTCGAGCTGCTCAGCAACGCGGGCGCGGGAACGACGGTGGTCCGCGCCTAATGAGCACAGATACGCTGCTGAAGCGATGGGACGCGGTGATGATGCACAACTACGCCACCCCGCCCCTGGCACTCACTTCGGGTGCCGGCGCTCTGGTCATCGATGCCGACGGCAACACCTACATCGACCTGCTCGGCGGCATCGCGGTGAATATTTTGGGCCACTGCCATCCCGCGGTGGTTGAAGCGGCGATCGGCCAGCTGAAAACGTTGGGCCACACATCCAACCTCTACGCCCACGAGCCCGGCATCGCACTGGCCGAAGCTCTCGTGGATCAGTGGGGAGTTGCCGGTGCGCGGGTGTTCTTCTGCAATTCGGGTGCCGAAGCCAACGAATGCGCGTTCAAGCTTTCCCGGCTCACCGGCCGAACGAAACTGGTTGCGGCCCAGAAAGGTTTTCACGGCCGCACGATGGGATCGCTGGCACTGACCGGCCACCCCGAGTTCTCCAGACCGTTCGCTCCGCTGCCCGGCGAGCTCACCCATGTGCCGTATGGGGACGTCGACGCACTGGCAGCTGCGGTGACCGACGAAACCGCGGCGGTGTTTCTCGAACCGATCATGGGCGAGGCCGGGGTCATCGTCCCACCGCCTGGCTACCTGGTCGCCGCTCGGGACATCACCGCTGAGCATGGCGCGTTGCTAGTGATCGATGAGGTGCAGACCGGGATGGGCCGCACCGGAGCATTTTTCGCCCACCAGCACGACGGGATCATCCCGGATGTCGTAACGATGGCCAAAGGCCTCGGTGGCGGACTGCCGATTGGGGCGTGCCTGGCGGTCGGGCCCGTCGCTGCATTGCTGACACCCGGCTTGCACGGCAGCACGTTCGGCGGCAATCCGGTGTGCGCGGCCGCGGCGCTGACGGTCTTGCGCGTCCTGTCGGAAGAAGGCTTGATCGGACGCGCTGACGAGCTTGGCGCGTCGCTCAGTGATGGTGTGCAGTCACTCAATCATCCTCTGGTGGACCATGTTCAGGGTCGGGGCCTGCTGCGTGGGATCGTGCTGACGAAGCCGGTTGCCAAGGCGGTGGAGTCCGCGGCCCGCGACGCCGGCTTCCTTGTCAACGCGGCTGCTGCGGATGTGATTCGGCTTGCGCCGCCGCTGGTGATCACCAAGTCTCAGCTCAACCAGTTCGTCGCAGGTCTTCCAGATGTGCTGGACACCGCGCTGATTCAGCGCCCAGCAGAGAGACAGAGGAAGTAGGACCTCTCACCAGTAGACGTTGGACCCTACGAACAGGTCTTCCGAGTTGCGACGCTGGATTCAACGTTGCGATAGCCGAGTGAGGTTGCCATGCAAAGTTTCGTGATCCGGCCGATGACATGGCCGGTCCTTCGGGTTTTCAGCCGCAATCCGCTGATCCGTGCCAGCGACCGCGTAGAGGCAGCAGTCGGCACGCTTGCCGTGGTACTGGTGGTGATCGCCACCGCCTGTGCGGGAGTGCTTGGCACAATAATTCACGACAACCGAGCCCAGAAATACCTTCAACAGGCGCAGACTCGGCACGCCGTTGTGGCCATGGCTGTCACCGATGGCGAACCAGCGGTGTCACCTGAAACGACGGCCTTTACAGTGCCCGCCCAGTGGCGGTTCAACGGCATTGATCACCGCGACCTGCTCGGCTGGACTGATCCCGTCAAAGTCGCCGAACCGCTCCATATTTGGGTTGACGATCTTGGCAACAGAGTAGAAAAACCGAGCGCTGTCGAGCGCGCTGCCGTTGACGCCCTATCCGCCGCGGTCGTCGGATGGCTGATCGTGATCGCGGCCACCGCACAAATCGTAGTCGTCGTGCGTGCCCATGCCAGCCGTATGCGGGACGCTCAATGGGAGCGAGAAATCCGCCTCCTCGTCGAGGAGGACGTCGATGAAGACGACGGACATACCAACCGTTCACAATGATCAGCTGGCGATTCTAAAGGGAGATGCAAATGACCGCTCCGACAAACCATTCAGGTGTCCTGGTCGGCGTTGACGGATCGCCCGCCGCCAAGTACGCCGTCGACTGGGCCGCGCGTGACGCCGTGATGCGCAACGTCCCGCTCACCGTCGTGCATACTGTCCGCCCCATCGGCCCGACCCTACCGCCATTGCCGGCGCCGCCGGCCTTTGCGCGCTGGCAAGTCGAGCAGGCGCAAACGATCCTTGACGATGCGGTCGAGATCGCGCGCAGGAGCACCCCGGATGGTGGACCGGCAAACATCGAGAGCGAACTGCTGTTCTCGCCCGTCGTTCCTTCCCTGGTCGACCTGTCCAAGGAGGCCCAGCTGGTCGTCGTCGGTTCTCGAGGTCGCGGACCGTTGATGCGCAGCTTGTTAGGATCGGTGAGCTCCAGTCTGATCCGCCACGCGCACTGCCCGGTTGCGGTGATTCATGACGAGGACCCGCTGATGCCGCATCCCGCGGAGGCGCCAGTACTAGTCGGCATCGACGGCTCCTCGGTATCCGAGCTGGCGACGGCGATCGCTTTCCAGGAGGCGTCGTGGCGAGGGGTCGAGCTTGTTGCGTTGCACGTGTGGAGCGATGTCGAGGTGAATGACTTCCCTGCCATCGATTGGCCGGCAATGAAACCGGCCGCGGAGCGGCTACTCGCCGAGCGCCTGGCCGGCTGGCAGCAGCGGTATCCCGACGTGCCGGTGCGGCGGATTGTCGAATGTGACCACCCGACCTACCACCTCGTCAAGCAGTCGGAATTGGCGCAACTAGTTGTCGTCGGCAGCCATGGCCGAGGCGGCTTCGCCGGCATGTTGCTCGGATCGGTCAGCACCGCAGTGGCTCATTCGGCCCGCATGCCGGTGATCGTCGCGCGTCAATCCTAGACGCACAGACGGATTCGGTCCCTATCGCTACTCCGGCAAAGGTACTGACCACCGCAGTGTCACCTCGCCGTCAGAGCCGGCGTCGATCGTAAGGCCGGCCCCGATCTCTTCGGCGACGCGACGCATTTCGGCGAAGTTGTTGGCGCTCGCTGCGTCGGGCGCGCCTTGACCATCGGCGGCAACGTTGATGTCTAACTCGTCGCCGACCTCGACGACCACGCTGAGCCTGCTGACGTTGGCGTGGCGCGTCGCATCGCTGACGGCCGCGCGGACGAACGCTTCCGCATGATCCGCCAAGGTCGCGTCGACCACGGACACCGGGCCGACAAACTGCACCATCGTCCGCAAACCGGCACCTGAGTGCTCACCGATCGCCTCTTCCAACCGTTGTCGCAGCCGGACTGGACCCGAAGGGGTGTGCAGCCCGAAAATTGCGGTGCGGATGTCCTGGATGATGTCTTGCAAATCGTCGACTTGCTCCGACAGGCGTCGTTGTACCTCAGTCGATTTCGCCAAGGGCACGGTCGCCTGCATCGCGAGCCCGACGGCGAAAAGGCGTTGGATCACGTGGTCGTGCAATTCGCGGGCAATCCGGTCACGGTCGGTCAATACGTCCAGCTCCCGCATCCGCCGCTCCGAGGTGGCAAGCTGCCAAGCCAGGGCGGCCTGGCCAGCGAAGGCGGCCAGCATGTCGAGCTGTTCATCATTGAAAGGAGGCAAGCCCGCCCGGCGAAGCACAATTAGTACGCCGGCGGCAGTGTCGGCCACACGTAGTGGCAGCAGCAACGCAGGGCCCGGGTCAGTGAAGCCACCGATCACGAGGTCAAGGTTGTCCACCCGTCGCGGTATGCGGTCGAGGAAGACCTCGGCAATGGATGTTCCGGTCACCGTCGTTGCGCCAACCTCTGAAGTAGACAGTGCCCCAGAGGTTTCCGCTATCACCAACTCGGAAATGCCGGAGGGCGATGGGTCGGTCTCGACGGGAATCGCGACCATGGTGGCGGTCGCATCAGCGAGCTTCAACGCTTTGTCCGCCATCAGGGCAAAAACCGTCGACGGGTCGGCGCCAGACAGCATTTCGGTTGCGATATCGCGTGCTGCTTCGATCCACGCCTGACGAGCCCGGGACTGTGCGTATAGCCGCGCGTTGGCGATCGCGATCCCGGCCGCTGCGGCGAGCGCCTGGACCAAGACCTCGTCGTCCTCGCTGAACTCTTGCCCGTCGGCTTTTTCAGTCAGATAGAGGTTGCCGAAGACCTCATCGCGAATCTTTACCGGCACACCCAAGAACGTCCGCATCGGCGGGTGATTCGGCGGAAATCCGACCGACGCCGGGTGCTGCTGGATGTTGTCCAGCCGGATCGGCTGAGGATCATCGATCAGGACCCCGAGGACCCCGCGGCCCTGCGGAAGATCTCCGATCAGCGCGCGGGCGTCGTCGTCAATTCCTTGGTAGACAAATTCGACCAAGTCATGGCCGTGCCCGCGCACCCCGAGCGCGCCATACCGAGCATCGACCAGCTGAATCGCACTGTCGACGATGCTGCGCAAAGTCGCATCCAAGTCGAGGCCCGCGGTGACGACCAGCATCGCCTCGACCAGGCCATCAAGCCGGTCGCGGCCCGCGACGATCTTCTCGATCCGATCCTGGACCTCGGCGAGCAATTCGCGCAGCCGCAACTGCGACAGGGTCTCGCGAACCGGAGCCGGTTTCTGCTCAAGATTCGGCCGCTTGTTGACCGACACACCTTCATCGTCGCATCCGCAAAGCCGAGCTGTACACATTTGCCCGCTTATCGCGGCGTCGGCGCCCGCCGCGAGCTGGTCATTTGGCACCGCGCAGAAGGGCCAGAATGCCCTAGGCGCCTGTGCGGCAACCGATCACCATATGAACAGGAGGTGACAAGCAATGGCCAAGCACTGGCTTTTGATGGATGCACCCGGTGACGATGGCGGCCAGTTTCGGACCCGCCTGGCCGGAGTTGGACGCCACCTGCCGGCCACCCACCTGACAACCGACGAGTTGATGTCGACCACCGCTCATCGCACGCGTATCGACCTCGAGCGGTTGACCGGTATCCATGAGCGCCGAATCTCGGTTGGTGAGGAGGATTCACTCAGCCTTGCCACCTCGGCCGCCCTGGATTGCCTCGACAAAGCGCAATGCGATCCCAGCTCGCTCGACGTCGTGATCAATTGCAGCATAACCAAGCTCCGCGGCGGTCTTAGCCAATGGCTAGAACCGTCAATGGGCAGCGCCGTCGCACATGCTCTCGGGGCTGAGCATGCTATGACATTCGACCTCTCCAACGCCTGCGCCGGAATGTTGAGCGGTGTCACCGTTCTGAACAACTGGATTCGACAGGGCAGCGTCAAGCGGGGGTTGGTGGTCAGCGGCGAATACATCTCGCAGTTGGGATGGAATGCGGCCCGGCATGTACGCAGCATCATCAGTAAGGAGCTCGCCTCACTGACGCTGGGCGACGCGGGCGCAGCGCTCCTGCTCGAACGCGCCACCGGCGATTCCGGAGCGATCAGCCTTGCTGGATTCACCACGATTGCCGGCTATAGCCGACTCTGCCTCGCCTATCCCAAAGGTCGCGACCCAGGCGCGCGGATGTTCACCGACTCCCGGGGGATTCAAAGGGCGGCGATCTTGGACACGCCGCTGTTGCTCCGAGAAGTCATGGAGACGGTGGGTATTTCGATGCACGACATCGACCACGTCATCACTCATCAGACCTCAGCGCGCGCGATACGCAAAGGCATGGCAGCGGTGCGCACTACTTTCGGTGAGGGTCCGCGCCATCCGGCGGTCATTACTGTCGATCGGTACGGCAATACCGCGTCGACTACCCACACCGTTGCCCTGGTGGAAGAACTGGAGGCCGGCCATATTCGGCCGGGCGAGACGATCGCCTTGGTCGCGCTGGCATCCGGCTTGGAAATCGGGGTGGTTTTGCTGACAGTCGACGAAGATTTGGTGAAGCGGTATGGGCACGATAATTGACGGGCTTCAGGTCACTCGCGGGAACTGGCTCAGCCGTCGCAGCGCACTACAGCTGGCGGTTACGGCGGCGAAAAGCTGCCTGGCGCACGCCGACACCGCGCCCGCGGACCTAGATCTGCTGATCAATGCCGGCATCTATCGCGACCGCAATCTCGGTGAGCCGGCGCTTGCGGCAATCATCCAAGAGGACATCGGCGCCAATCCGGAAGACCCGCATTCCGATGCGCACGGCACCTTCTCTTTCGACATCGCCAACGGCGCCTGTGGCGTTCTGACCGCATTGCAGATCACCGATGGGTTCCTGCGGTCCCGGACGATCTCGCGAGCGCTGGTCGTGGCGAGCGACGCCGATCCGGGGAGAGGTGCCAGCGAGCGATTCCCATTCGCGCCGGCAGGCGCAGCCTTATTGTGCAAATGGTCCGACCAGGATGACGGACTCGGCCCGGTTCACTGGGCAAACCATCCCGACGACGGTGACAATTTCCGGGCTGCGATAGATTTCGATATGTCCCGTAATGTCCTGCGTTTCCATCAGTCCGCCGCAATGCCCACCGAGCTGGCCGTCGCAGCTGCAGAAGCGGTACGAGGTTGCTGCGATGACACGGGGCTCAACCTATCCGACATTCCGATCATCATCGCCGCTCCCCCAGGTCGCCACTATCGCATCGAACTCGCTGCAAAGCTGGGCTTCCCGGTGGAACGCATTGTCGTGGCTGCCGACGAACGGATGCACACGGCTTCCCTTGTGGCAGCACTGAAACGTGAAATTGAAGCCATCCCACCAGGCGCCCCGATAATGCTGGTCGCCGCAGGCGCGGGAATCGTGGCTGGCGCCGCGGTATATCGCGTGCCAACCAGCTAACGGGAGCCTGCTAGCCGGCGGCCCATTCCTTGGCACGCTCCAGCTCGTCGAGGCGGAATAGGGCGAGCTCGCCGGGAACCATCCACGCCAACGCGTGCAGCGTATGCGCGACCCAGTCCTTATCGGTCACCACCGCGATCCGCTTGAAGGCCGAATGATGGTGAAATAGCGCGCCGAAGCCTACCCTGAGGTCCTCGACCAATCCGCCCGACCCGAAGCCCTCGTAATCGGACGCGATGACCTCCACGATCCGGATCTCGCCGTTGTTCGCCAGTTTTTCCATGGCCGGCTTGAACTCGCGCAGGTCGTCACCACGCAGCCGTCCGGAGACCTGGATGCCGGTCACTCCCGCCGGCATGTCCGGAAGCATTTCGATCATCAACGTTGTCCTTCCTCAGTCAACTGCTCATTGCGCCGAGATCCGCCGGCTCGGCGACGAGTTCGAAGAGGCGCTCAACGTCGCTACGACTGCATACTGCAGTGCCCGGTGTCATCAACATCGCGGCTCCAGCCGCAACGCCGAAGCGTACCGACTTCGACAGCGGCCACCCTCGGCTCAGGCCGACGGTGATTGCCGCGACCATCGCGTCGCCGGCACCCACACCACTTCCCGAGCGCATCCTGATCGCCGAAACACGTTGAGCGGCAGCAGACGTGACCAGCAGCGCTCCACGGTCACCGAGTGAAACCACGACAACCTCTGCCTTTGCACACTCGATTAGCCCCTGTGCTGCAGCGACTTGATCGGCGTCGGTGGCCAGTTCACGCCCGACGCATTCGCGTAGCTCTCGCACGCTCGATTTGAGAAGGAATACCCCGGAGGTTATGTGTTGCAGACCAGTACCCGACGTGTCCAAGATTAGCCGCGTCCCGATATCACTACACATGTTGGCTATCTGTTGATAGAAGTCATCGGGCATACCCGGCGGTAGACTGCCGCTCGCCACGACGAATTGGGCTGGGCCGGCCGCCGCACGAAGTTCGTCCACACATTGTGCCCGTTCGCCGAATGTCAACCGCGGTCCCGGCAGCACAAACCGATACTGTTGCCCAGTACTCTCCTCGTTGACAGTGAAGCTTTCTCGGGTGCTACCCGTAATTTTGACCCGGTGAAACGTAACTCCCTGTTCCACAAGCAAATCCGCGACCACGTCCCCAGTCGGCCCGCCAGCGGGAAACACCGCGGAGGCCGCAGCACCGAGCACAGTTGCAATACGTGCGACGTTGATGCCACCACCGCCCGGATCGTGTCGGGCTCCCTGACAGCGCAACTTGTCGGTGGGGCGCACTCGGTCAACGCTGGTCGTGATGTCGAGCGCCGGGTTCATCGTCAATGTCACAATCGTGGCCCGCTGTCCGTTGAGCGATGCGGATTGGCTCATCGTGTTGCCCTCCTCTGACCCGGCCCTAGAGGCCCGTCGGGAACGTTTCGGGCGTCTCGCCCGCAATCCATTCGCTGGTCACTTCGAGCGGCTCGAGCGCCTGCGTGTTCTCGATGTGAATCATCGCGTCGAACTGATCCGCCGGGCGGACATGGTAGTAGTGGCTTTGTCTTTCCGTCGCCGGCAAGTAGATGACGCCGATCGCACGGCCCAATCTGACCACATCGAGCACGGCGGCGGCGGCGCTGTTGGACGCGACGGCGAACGCCGGGTTGCCGGTCTCGTGGAACAGCTCTTCCACGCTTCCCGGTAGCGCCGGCCGAACCACCTTGCGTTCGGCCACGCCCCCCCACTCGCTGGCAGCAGTAACCGTGCCGGTGTAGGTGCTGAACCCGATCAGACGGCAGTCATCGCGATAGCGTTCGCGGGCAAGTTGACCCAAAGTCAATTGGCCATCCGCGCCGACCTCGGTCGCCCGGGCGTCGCCGACATGGGAATTGTGCGCCCACACCACGATTCGTGCCGGCGTGCTCTCGTCGTGGCGGTCAAGGTGGTCCAGCAGTGCCTGCAACGTCTGGGCCATGTGCTCGTCCCGCAGGTTCCACGACGTGACGCGCCCGCCGAACATCGCACGGTAGTAGCGCTCGGCGTCGCGCACCACTTGTGCGTTCTGTTCCGCGTAGAACAGCTCGTCTTCGGCGAGCAGCCCGTCGCGGCGCGCGTAGCGCAGCGCGTTGCGCTGGATGTCGACGAGCTGATCAATCGCCTCCCTTTCACACGACAGGCCTGCGCCGAATGCCGCCCGAAATCCATAAGCCTGGCCGTCATCGGCAGATGCGTGGTCAAAGCAGGCGTAGCGGTCCCGCGCGCGGGCCGCGGCTATCGGGTCAATTTTTTCCAAATAGCTGACCACCTCTTCCATCGACCGATGCAGACTGTAGAGATCAAGCCCGTAGAAACCGACCTGGCGGCGATGCTGCGAACGTGAGCGCCGATTCTCGGCCCGCAGCCACTCGACGAAGTCGCGGACCGCGGTGTTGCGCCACATCCACGACGGGAAACGCTGGAATCCGCGTAAGGCGTCAACGGCGGTGACGTCGCTGCCCTGCCAGCGCACGTACCGGTTCACCCGGTAGGCGTCCGGCCAGTCCGCCTCCGCGGCCACCGCGCAGAATCCCTTCTCCTCGATCAGCCATTTGGTGATCTCGCCACGGGCCCGGTAGAACTCCTGGGTCCCATGCGAACTTTCGCCGATGAGCACAATGCGTGCGTCACCGATCAACTCCGACAACATTTCTCGCGGAGGAACACCCGCTGGGGCATCGACGGCAACGCGCCGCAGGACGTCGGCCGGTGTTTCCGCAACAGGAGCCAGCGTGGGCCCGGTCGTCGGAGTGGCAAGCAGGGTACAGACCTCTTCATCGCTGACCTGGCTGAAGTCCCAGAACGACGCACCGACCGCCAAGAACGGGGTGGGCATCGATGCGCAGACCATGTCGTCGACCAAGCCGGCGAACTCACGGCACGTGGACTCCGGTGCTGCCGGCACCGCAATGACGATCTGCGCCGGTTCGGCCTCGCGCAGGGCTTGCACGGCGGCGAACATGCTGGCGCCGGTGGCCAGCCCGTCGTCAACCAGGATGACAGTTTTTCCGGTCACATCGGCAGGCGGGCGGCCGTCGCGGTAGGCCGCTTCGCGTCGGATTAGTTCGCGGCCTTCGCGTTCGGCGATATCCCGCAACTGCTGTGGGCTGATGCCCAGCCCTCTCACCACATCGTCGTTCAGCACGACGCGGCCACCACTGGCGAGGGCGCCCGCCGCAAATTCTTCATGGCCCGGGACGCCAAGCTTACGCACGACAAATGCATCAAGCGGAGCGCGCAGTGCGGCCGCGACCTCCCACGCGACCGGAACACCGCCCCTGGCCAGGCCCAAGACCACAACGTCGGATCGGTTACGGTAGGCCCGCAGTAGCCCGGCCAGCACTTGACCGGCCTCACGGCGATTGCGAAACAACCGGTCTGGCGTGTCCTTACCGAGGATAACCGCTCTACTCATTTGACAAGTCCTCACTACATTCGCGGGTGACGCCGCGGTCCAGACGATGGGTAGGGGTTAGGCGGGCCCGCAGCCAATGGAGAGTGCTGCTGCGGGCCCGCCTCGCAATCGGGTCAGTTGGC
>Ga0335075_10015392_pt1 | contig 11465 bp, 8 predicted proteins | sample Lox_Sample_24_FD_206723 | JGI IMG/M metagenome (GOLD analysis project Ga0335075, IMG submission 206723) | Soil microbial communities from Loxahatchee National Wildlife Refuge, Florida, United States - Lox_Sample_2.4 | ecosystem: Environmental > Terrestrial > Soil > Wetlands | place: USA: Florida...
CGCGCCGCCCCCCGCCTCCGCGCCGGCGTTGGTCGATCGGCCTCGGTACGCGTTCATACCGTTCGGCGGCGGTCGCCGGGCGTGCGTCGGCCAGTCGTTCGCCGAACTTGAGGCCGTCCTCGTGCTCGCCTCGATAGCCCAGCGCTACCGGCTGGAACTGACCGCACGCGGCATGCCCCGGCCGATCGCCAACGTAACGCTGCGCCCCGGCCAAGGCCTCCCCATGCGCCTCATCCGCCGTGGCTAACGCGACCGCCGCCCTTGACCGCCCCCTCCGCGTCTGGACGCGGGCATGGCTCGTGTGACGGAAGCGTCGGACGGGGACGCGAGCCCATCTCCAGCCCGGTGAGCGGCCAGAACGGGACATAATGCCCGCACGGTCAGCGATTCCAGTTATCGTGTGCAGTTGTACCCCCTATTGGGGGTATAACTGCACACGCTAATTCGATTAACTGCTTCAGGCAGTGAGATGACGAAATGCATCCTCCGGGCGACCAGGGTAAGCGACCGCTCTCCCTGTAAAGTGGGCCAGGACCATCTAGCGTGCGGAATTGCCCTCGTGAGACGGGTGCGGCCTGTGCTGACCTGGGTGGCGCCGCGGGAAATAGAGATAACGTGGAAGTCTGCCGCTTCGTGGAAGTCTGGCATACGTATACGACGGGTAGACTTCCACGATGCGGTAAAACTCCACGTTAAATCGGGGACCAGAGCCGTTATTCGAGGGAGCGCGGGGCCAGGAGGCCGCGCTATGGCGACAGGTGCCGCTTATGTCAGATTCCGGCGCGGCGAGCGGAGAGACCGCGGCGAGCGGACGACGCGGCAGCGAGCAGGGGAGGCGGGGCGAGCAGAAGGCGGGGGCGCCGCGGTCAGCGGATCTTGCGGTAGCGGGTCATGGGGCCGAGCAGGCCGGGGACTTCGTCGAATGGGGTCAGGCCGATCCGCTTGATGACCGCGGCCGACGCGGTGTTGCCGTTGTCGACCTCGGCGAGCACTTGAGGCAAGCCGAGCGTGCGGAGCGCGTAGTCGACCACCGCGCCCGCCGCCTCCGTCGCGTAGCCCTTGCCCCACATGCCTGGCGCCAGACTGTAGACGATCTCCGGTCCCAGGTCGTCTAGCAGCCGCAGCCCGATCGTCCCAGCCAGCACGCCGCCGCCGTCGGGCAGCGTGCCGCCAGCCAGCGCGCCGCCGCCGCCGTCGGGCAGCGCACCGCGGGGCAGCGCACCGCCGCCGTCGGGCAGCGTGCCGCCAGCCAGCGCGCCGCCGCCGCCGCGGGGCAGCGCACCGCGGGGCAGCGCACCGCCGCCGTCGGGCAGCGTGCCGCAGCCGCCGCCGCGGGCGAGCGTCTGGATCACCCAGAACCCGTACCCGGCGGACGCGAAGTCGCGGTTGCTTTCCGCGATCACGGCGCTGACCTCGTCGGTTGACATGACCGCATCGTCGAACAGGAACCGGCGCACGTCCGGCTGGGTCCAGTGAACCACGAGCGCGGTAAGGTCTAGCGCCGTGACGGGGCGCAGCATAAGGCGTTCCGTCCGCAGCACGTGGTCCATGATCAGCTAGGCTAGGCGACGCCAATGACCGGCAGCATCCGGATTTCATCTCCGAACGCGACGTTCCAGCAGTGGCAGGCGCTGCTCGGCAACCGGCACAAGCGGCAGCGGGCGGGCGAGTTCCTGGTCCAAGGCGTCCGGCCGATCACGCTCGCCGTACGGCATGGCTGGCCGCTCCGCGCGCTGGTCTATGACGCCGGCCGGCCGCTCTCGCGCTGGGCGCGAGACACCCTGGACCAGACCCGCGCCCAGCATGTGGCCATGACCACGGAGCTGATCGCCGAGCTGGGCGACAAGCCAGGCGATCCGCCGGAACTGGTGGCCGTCGCGGAGATACCGCCCGACGACTTCGGGCGAATCCAAAAGAGCGGCACATTCCTCGGTCTGGCCTTCGATCGCCCGAACAGTCCGGGCAACATCGGCACGCTGATCCGGTCGGCGGACGCGTTCGGCGCCGGGTGCCTCATAGTCACCGGGCACAGCGCCGATCCCTACGACCCGAAGTCCGTCCGGGCCAGCACCGGCTCCCTCTTCGCCCTCCCCGTGATCCGCGCGGAAGCCGCGCGCACTGTCCTGGCCTGGGCTGAAGACACGGTGAGCATCGTCGGCACCGACGAGGACGGCACCGCGGACATCGCGGGTCATGACCTCACCCGGCCCACCCTGCTCGTCGTCGGCAACGAGACGACCGGCCTGAGCGCCGCCTGGCGGGAGAGCTGCGACGCGCTGCTGAGAATCCCCATCACGGGCACGGCCAGTTCACTCAACGCGGCGAGCGCGGGAACGATAGCTCTCTACGAGGCCGCCCGTCAGCGCGGGGCCGTCGGCCAGCGCGGGGCCGTCGGCCAGCGCGGGGCCGCCGGCCAGCGCGGGCACGGGTCGGCCCCGTTCACGTTAGTTTCCAGCAACCTTCCCCAAAACCGGCGGGGCGGGTGTTTATGCTGTTCGTTGCTGTTTTAGCGCGGTGCTCCGAGGGGACCCAGCAGACATGGCCGTGATCCGCACTTTTCCCACCGGGGAGACACTGCGCAGGTTCCGGTTCCGGCCAGTCGACGTCATTGTCGGCGCCGGGGTCTTCCTGCTCATTTACGCTGTCGTCCGGGTCGGGGCCAGTGCCCGCGTGCCGATCCCGCCGAGCCAGGCCGCGTTCGACACCTCGCCGTCGGAGCTGCCGTACTACGCCGCCCGCAGCCTCCTGCGCATGTTCATCGCGCTGTTCTTCTCGTATGCGTTCAGCCTCGGCTACGCGTACCTGGCCGCGCGGAGCAGGCGGGCGCGGCTGATCATGATCCCGGCTCTGGACATCTTGCAGTCCGTGCCCGTGCTGGGTTTCCTGTCGATCACCGTCACGTTCTTCCTTGCCCTGTTCCCCGGGTCCGAGCTCGGCCTGGAGGCGGCGTCGATCTTCGCTGTCTTCACGTCGCAGGCCTGGAACATCACGTTTTCCTTCTATCACTCGCTGGTCAGCCAGTCCCACGACCTGGACGAGGCCAGCCGGCTGATGGGGCTGTCCCGGTGGAAGCGGTTCTGGACGATCGACGTGCCGGGCGGCGCGATCGGGCTGGTGTGGAACGGCATGATGAGCTTCGGCGGCAGCTGGTTCTTCCTTACCGCATCCGAGCTGATCACCGTCAACGGGACGAACCACACCCTGCCCGGCGTGGGCTCCTACGTGGGCGTGGCCGAACAGCAGGGCAACCTGGAACACGTCGTGCTCGGCATCATCACAATGATCATCATGATCCTGGCGGTGAACTTCGTGTTCTGGCGCCCGCTGGTGGCGTACGCGGAGCGGTTCCGGCAGGAGCTGACCGAGAGCGACCTGAAGCCGCGCTCGATGTTCCTGGACCTGCTGCGCAGGACCAGCTGGCCGGCCATAGCCGGACGCGGACGGCATGCGCTGGCCGTGCCGGTGAACCGGGTGATGGGCGCGGTGACCGGCACCGACGACAAGAGCCTGGTCAGGCACCCGACCCGGCGCCGCGCCGGGGACGCCGTGTTCGGCGTCGTCGTGGTCGCCGCCATCGGGTACGGCATCTACGACATGCTCGCCTACATCGCGGCCGGCCAGGGCGGCCTGGGGGTCATCGTCACCGCGCTCGGCGACGGCGGGCTGACGCTGATCAGGGTCGCCGTGGTGGTGGCGGTCTCGTCGGTGATCTGGGTGCCGGTCGGCGTGTGGATCGGGTTCAACCCGAAGGTCGCCCAGTACATGCAGCCGGTGGTGCAGGTGCTGGCGAGCTTCCCCGCGAACTTCATCTTCCCGTTCGCCATCGTCTTCTTCCTGGACACCGGGATCAGCCTGAACTACGGGAGCGTCTTGCTGATGATGCTCGGCACCCAGTGGTACGTGCTGTTCAACGTGATCGCAGGAGCCAGCGCTGTTCCTTCTGACCTGCGGGAAGCCATGGATAACCTGGGCGTGCACGGCTGGAAACGGTGGCAGCGGATGATCATCCCGGCCATCTTTCCCGCCTATGTCACAGGGGCGATCACGGCCGCGGGAGGCGCGTGGAACGCCACCATCGTGGCCGAGATCATCACCTACCACGGGCACACCTATGTGGCCAAGGGCCTGGGCAGCTTCATCGCCCAGGCATCGAGCGCCAGTCCCACGGATATGCACGAGGTCATCGCGGGCATCCTGGTCATGGCGATATACGTCACCGGCTTGAACGCGCTGCTGTGGCGGCGCATGTACAACATCGCCGAGCGGAAGTTCGCACTCTCATGACCGAGGCACTGATCAGCGTCAAGGATGTCAGCAAGTCCTTTTCCGGGCCGGACGGCAAGCCTGTCCCAGTGCTGGACGGCATCTCGCTGGACGTCGAGGAAGGCGAGTTCGTCGCCCTGCTCGGCCGCAGCGGCTCAGGGAAGTCCACGCTGCTGCGCTGCATCGCCGGCCTGATCCCCCCGACCGACGGCGAGGTGCTGTTCCGCGGCAAACAGCTGACCGGCACCAACCACGAGACCACGATGGTGTTCCAGACGTTCGCGCTGCTGCCGTGGCTCACCGTCCAGGAGAACGTCGAGCTGGGCCTGGAGGCACGCGGAGTCGAGCCCGCCCAGCGGGCCGAACGCGCGGTCCGCGCGATCGACCTGGTCGGCTTGGACGGCTACGAGTCCGCGTACCCCAAGGAGCTGTCCGGCGGCATGCGGCAGCGGGTCGGCTTCGCCCGCGCCCTGGTCGTGGAGCCCGCGGCGTTGCTGATGGACGAGCCGTTCAGCGCACTGGACGTGCTCACATCCGAGAACCTGCGCGGCGAGCTGCTGGAGATCTGGGAGGGGCAGCGCTTTCCGACCAAGACGATGGTGATGGTCACGCATAACATCGAGGAGGCGGTGCTGCTCGCCGACCGCATCCTCATCCTCGGCACGAACCCCGGCCGGATCAGGTACGACATGCCTAACCCGCTGGCCAGGCCCAGGCAGCGGCGCACCCCGGACTTCGACGCGCTGGTCGACGAGATCTACCGGATGATGACCCACCGGGAGGCCCAGGCGGCCACGCCGTCTCCTGTTGAGCATCGCGGCCCTGGCTCGCTGAGCAAGTCCCCGCTGCCGCAGGCCACCGTGGACGGGCTGTCCGGCCTGGCCGAGATCCTGCTCGGCCGTCACGACGGCGCCGCCGACCTGGCCGACCTGGCCGATGGACTCGGCCTGTCGGTGGACGACCTGCTGCCGTTGGTCGACGCGCTGGTCATGCTCGGCTTTGCCGATGTGAGCGGCGACCGGCTCGAGCTGTCCAGCGCCGGGCGGGTGTTCGCGGGTGCGAGCATCCAGAACAGCAAGGAGATCTTCGCGCGGGCCGCGCTCGAGCACGCGCCCCTGGTCCGTAGCATCTTCCGGGCGCTGCGCGACAGCCTGGACGGGACCTTGCCCGTCGGTTTCTTCACCGACATCCTGCGCGCCAGCATGGGCGAAGAGGAAGCCGGCCGCCAGCTCGGCCTGGCAGTGAACTGGGGACGGTACGCGGAGCTCTACGCCTACGACGCCGACACCGAGCAGATCACCCGCGAGGAAAACGGCATCGGCGCCACGATCAGCGACGTGACCGATCCGGTCAAGCACGGCGCGCTGCACCTGTACCTGGGTGCCGCGCCCGGATCCGGCAAGACGTTCACGATGCTGCGCGAGGGCCGGGCCCGCAGGGAACGCGGTGAGGACGTCGTGGTCGGGTTCGTGCGGGCACACGGCCGGCCGCGCACCGAGGAGGCAATAGGCGGCCTTGAGGTGATTCCCTCCACGGATGACGACGCGATGGACACGGAAGCCGTGCTCAAGCGGCACCCCGCCGTAGCGCTCGTCGACGACTTCCGCCGCAACGCCGCCGATATCTCCAGGCTGCGCGGCGCCGGCATCGACGTTATCAGCACGGTAGACGTCACCGACCTGGACCGGGCCGCCGGCATCGTCGCGGCGGCGACCGGCGGCCAGCTCACGAACGGCGTGTCCGACGCGGAACTCGCCGAGGCCGACGACATCAGGTTCGTCGACAATTCCCCCGAGGCCCTGCGCAAGCGCATGGGGCACGGCAACATCTACCCGGCGGACCAGGCGGCAGCCGCGCTCACCGGCCTGTTCAGCGTGGACACCCTGGCCAGGCTGCGCGAGGTTGGCCTGCAGGTAGTGACCGAGACCATCACCGGCCCCGACACGGCCGCCATCCGCGAGCCGCCCGGGGTGCTGGTGGCCGTGCTTGCCGGGGACCAAGCCACCCAGCTGGTAAGGCGCGGCGTCCGGCTGGCCAGGCCGAGCGGCGCGACATGCACGGTGCTCGTCTCGGCAGAGGATGCCGCCGAGGTCAAGGCCATGGCCCGGGAGGCCGGCGCGGAGGTGATCGTGCGGTCCGGCTCGGACTCCGCGGCCACGATCGTGCAGACCGCCCACGAGACCGGAGCCAGGCATCTGGTGCTGGCCGGGACGTCGGCGCGGCTGCTCAACCGGTGGCGGCCCTGCCTGGAAGAGCGGCTGGCCGACCGGCTTCCCGACGTGCACCTGCATATCGTGGGAAGCGGCCCTGCCGACGGTCAGCCGACCGAGGAACCGTCGCCCAAGGCGCCACCGCACTCACGCGCGAGCGTGCGCATATACCTCGACTACGCTCCCGGCTGCGGCAGCACCACCGCGATGCTCGAAGAGGCGGGGCGCCGCCGGTCGCGTGGAGCGGACGTGGTCGTCGCCGCGGTGGACACCCGTGGCAGGGAAGCGGTGAACGCCGCCCTGGAGGGACTGGAGCTAATCGGCGACGGGACCGTGCTCGACATCGAGGCGGTGCTGCGTCGCCATCCAGAGGTCGTCTGCGTCGATGACCTGGCCGGCGCCAGCACCGACGGGCGGAACCGGATCACCGGGGCGCGACGGCTCGCCGAGGCGGGCATCAGCGTGATCGCGACCGCCACCATCGGCGGTACGGACTCCGAGGCCGTCCTCGCGCTGGCCGACGAACTGGAACTGGTCGACGTGCCGCCGTCCGCGCTCGCCGACCGGGCACAGCGCGGCGAGATCGCCTCGTCCGGGCTGTCGCTGGAAGAGCTGACCGCTCAGCGCGAGCAGGCGTTCGCGATCGTGGCCGAGCACGCCGACCGGCAGCTCGCCGCCTACAGGCAACGAGGCGGGTCCGGTTCGGACGCGTACCTGCCGGACGCCGATGCCCGGCCGGTGATCTTGACCTGCGCGATACCCCTGGCCGACCGTGAGCCGCTCATCCGCCGTGCTTCCGCGCTGGCCGCGAAGGTGGCGGGCGATTTCCTGGTGGTGGTCGTGACCGCGGAGCCGTCAGCCGATGCGCGGGTGGACGCCTACCGGGCGCTCACCGCGCAGCTGGGCGGCGAGTTCACGGTCCTGCACGGAGCCCCGGCCGACGCGCTCGCCGGGTTCGCGCGTCAGCGCGGCGTGACCGAGATGCTGCTCGCCCGCGACGTAGACGGGGACTCGCACCGCTTCCCGTTGCTGCGCGAACTTGTGCACACCATTGCCGGGACCGAGATCCACCTGCTCCCTGCCCGCTGGTCGCGCTGAAATCCAGGCCGGGGCGCCGCAAACCCCGGGGGTGCCGCAAACCCGGGGCGCCGCAAATCCCGCTCAGCGCAGGCCGGCGGCGGCCAGCACGAGCGGCGCGATATCGCGCTGGCTGGTAACGGGCTTGCCGGCGGCACCGTCCACTGCGGCCCAGGCGGTGAGCACCTCGGGCTCGCGGCCACCGTGCCCGCCCCCGTCCACGTGCCCGTGGTCGGTCACCACCACGATCGTCCACGCCTCAGCAGCGGGTCGGGACCGCACCGCCGCGACCAGCCGTCCGACCCTCTCGTCGGCCGCGCGCACCGCCGCGTGGTAAGCCGCGTCCACGCCGCCCACGTGCCCGTAGATGTCAACGGCGCCCAGGTAAACGAAGGACACCCGCGGCCCGTCAGCGGCGATAACCGCGCAGGCCAGCGCGGTGATCGCCTCGTCGGCCGCGTCCCAGGACGAAATATCCGAGTCGTCGGCACGGACGAACTCCCGCCGCGTCACCTCCGCGAACAGCGGCCCGCCGTGCTCGGCGAGAGCCAGCGGCGGCCACCCGCTGACCGCGAGCAGCGTGGACAGCCCGCCCCGCGTCGCCACCGTGAGGAAGTCCGGATACTCAGCGAGCCGGTGGCCGGTCAAGTCATTGGCCACAACATTGTGCAACGCCATCGGCACCCCGGTGGCGATCGTCGCCCAGCAGGGCCCGGACCAGCTGTGCGTCCCCTCGTCGATCATGACCGCGGTGAGCACGCCCAGGGAACGGACCGCGGCAGCGGCGCCGAGGGCGTCATACCGGGTGCCGTCCACCCCCACGACAAGCACATGACCGGTCACACGTCACCCCGTTTAGTTATGAGAAACAGCCGTTGCTTCGCCGTCCGCCGAGCTCAGCGCACCGTTCACCCACGACGCCGCGTCCGACAGCAGCCATCCGATCACGGGCGCCACCCCACCGGCAAGAGCCGCACGCCTGGCGGCGCCGACGCGGTCACCTCCGAAGGCAGTAACCGGATGATCGCGTGTATTCTTACCCCCTCCCAGGGGTGTAAGCACACGCGCTGACCGGGATCTACCGCCGGGCGCCGTCATAGGCACTCCGCGAGCCCACATGTTCTATCGAGGCAGCACTGGAGGTAAACGTGCGGGTCGTCGTTATCCGTCATCACGACGTGGATTCGGCCGGCTTCATCGGCCAGGCCTTCGAGGCGCGCGGCGCGTCGCTGAGCACGCACCTGTTTCCCGGTGAGGGTGATCTGCCGATGCTCGACGGCGTTGATCACGTGATCGTGCTGGGTTCGATCTCCTCGGTCAACGATTCGCATCCGTGGATCGCCGTGGAGTTGGACTGGCTCCGCGAGGCGGATCGGCGCGGCGTGCCGATCCTCGGCATCTGCTTCGGGGCACAGGCGCTCTGCCTGGCCACCGGCGGTCAGGTAGAGCAGGCTCCGCACAAAGAGATCGGCTGGACGACAGTCCCGCTCGTTGACCCGGCATGGGAGGAGCTTGTCCCGGCCGGGCCATGGCTGGAGTTCCACAATGACCTCTGCCTGCCCTCGGCGGCGACCACGGTGCTGGCGCGCAACGAGGTGTGTGTCCAGGCGTTCAGCGTAGGCAGGCACCTCGGCGTGCAGTTCCACCCCGAGGTGGACGGTGCCCAGCTCAAGCAGTGGCTGGATAACGGCAGCGGCGCCGATGCGATCGCGCGCGGGATAGATCCCGGCGAACTGGTGGCCGAGACGGTCAGGGAGGAACCGGCCGCCCGCGCCCGCGCTGATCAACTAGTCGCGTCCGCCCTCATCATCGCCAGGGCGGCAAGCTGAACCACCCGGCCCGCGTCCACTGAATTGCCGACAAGATTTTTTGTCTTGACATCTGATGTTGTCGGTGCGACGGTTGTCACATGCTGGACGTGGCAGTGATCGACGACCCGGCGGCAGCCGAAGTATGCATGGACCCGATGCGGGCCAGGTTGCTTGCCGAGCTGGCCGAGCCCGGCTCAGCCACGATGCTGGCCGGGCGGGTCGGACTCGCTCGGCAGAAGGTCAACTATCACCTACGGGAACTGGAACGGCACGGCCTGATCGAGCTGGTCGAGGAGCGGAAGAAGGGCAACGTCACCGAGCGCGTGCTGCGCGCGACCGCGCTCTCTTACGTGATCTCGCCGGCCGTGCTGGCCGCCGTCCAGCCCGACCCGGCCCGCTCACCGGACCGGTTGTCCGCCCGCTGGCTGCTCGCACTAGGCGCGAAGCTTGTGCGGGACGTCGGCACGCTGATCGGCGGCGCTGCTAAGGCCGGCCAGCCACTGGCGACCTTCGGCCTGGACGCGCAGGTGCGGTTCGCCAGCGCGGCCGACCGCGCCGCCTTCGCAGAGGAACTCACCAGCACGATTGCGGCGCTGGTCGGCCGCTACCACGACGAGCACGCGCCCGGCGGTCGCGACCACCGGGTCGTTCTGGCCATTCACCCGAGCCTCAAGACCGACGACCCCAGACCCGAAGGAAAAACCTGACATGACGACGCACGAGTTCGAGATCCGCGACGAGATCGCCCTGGCCGCCACCCCCGAGCAGGTGTGGGACGCCATCGCCACCGGTCCCGGACTCGACTCCTGGTTCATGGGGCACAGCACGATCGAACCAAGGGAGGGCGGCACGAACCGGCTGGAGATGCCCGGCTATGTCCAGGAGTCGATGATCACCGCGTGGGAGCCGGGCCGGCACCTGGCGTTCCGTGGTGACAGCCCGGACGGCACGTTCATGGCCTTCGAGTTCCTGATCGAGGGGCGCGACGGCGGCAGCTCTGTGCTGCGCGCCGTGCACAACGGCTTGCTCTGCGACGACTGGGAGGCGCAGTACGACGGGCTCAAGGTGGGCGACCCGATGCATCTGCGCAAGCTGGCCACCTACCTGGCGCACTTCCCCGGCCGCACGTCGGCGTTCAATCTGTTCCTGGTCGGCCCGGCCGTCGCGGATGACGCCAAGGTCTGGTCGACGTTCGCCGGCGCTCTGTCCGTCGGTGAAATCACCGAGGGCGCGCGTGTGCGGCTCGACCTGCCCGGACTTCCCGAGAAGGCAGGAATCATCGACTTCCTGAGCGCACCGCATGTCGTCGGCGTGCACACGCCGGACGGCATCCTGATGCTGATCAAGGGCTACATGCACTTGCTCGTCGTGGAGTACCACAGCTTTTCCGACGATGAGGACGAGAAGGAGATCGAGACCGCGTACCAGTCGTGGCTGAGCACCGCCTTCGTGTGACGCACGTTTTGAGTGGCCATCGCCGGACGCGCGCGTTCCGCGGAAACGTCCGGGCAATTGCGCGGACGTTCCAGCGGGAACGTCTGGCGCAATTGCGATGGTCCCCGCGGCGCCCATGGGTCCGGCCCACTTCGCTTCGCCGATCGCGAGCAGGGTGCGCTGACCTGCAAGCGTCGTTACCGGATACGCAGCGCCGTTACCGGATACGCAGCGCCGTTACCGGATACGCAGCGCCGTTACCGGATACGCAGCGCCGTTACCGGATACGCAGCGCCGTTACCGGATGCCACGACATCGATCTGGTGGGCGGGCAGCAGCGCACGAAGGGCAGATCCTCACGTAGTAAACGACTCTGATGCACTTTATATGGACGGTTTGCGTTCGGTGGCTGCCACCCGGTGTGAGGTGGGTGCGGCTCGTGCTGTCCCAGGTGGCGCGGCGTGAAAATAACGTGGAGGATTACCGCTTCGTGCCCGTCTGTCATACGTATACGACGGTTAAACTTCCACGTTGCGGCAGAACTCCACGTTAAATGGCTCTGATGCACTTCATGGGACGGTTTGCGTTCGGCGGCGGCGCGACCCGGTGCGGCTCGTGCTGGCCCAGGGTGGCGCAGCGTGAAAACAACGTGGAACTTTACCGCTTCGTG
>Ga0335075_10015393_pt1 | contig 11465 bp, 11 predicted proteins | sample Lox_Sample_24_FD_206723 | JGI IMG/M metagenome (GOLD analysis project Ga0335075, IMG submission 206723) | Soil microbial communities from Loxahatchee National Wildlife Refuge, Florida, United States - Lox_Sample_2.4 | ecosystem: Environmental > Terrestrial > Soil > Wetlands | place: USA...
GGTCGACACGGAACATCGTGGCAACCTCAGCTGGTGTCAACAGTGGCTCGGCCTCTGGTGTGCGTGCGGACATTTGCGTGTTCTCCTCCTGGACCAGTGTTGCGATCCTGCCTTGTGTTTGCCTGGTGCTCCGTGGGGAGCGAGTCGGGGATGTCCCATATGGTCGACAGAGACCATATTGCCATCACCAGCCGTGACACGTCGACCACCAGGCGCAAAGTTCTTGTACCGGGATGCCCGGTTGTTCTGCCGAACACTGTCACGCACCGTGAGTCTAGCGATACTTATAGTCGCATCGCGCCGGTTTCGGAAATAGTGCCCGGGAAGTATCCGCCGGGCCTGCCGGGTACTCAGCTCGCACCCTCCAGGTCCGCCAGCGAGTACGTTGCGTAAGTAGTCACTCTCGTATCGTGACATACGCGTGTCCGGCAAAGGCGATTGGGGTGGCAACAAGATCATTTCTACTCTGAGTTACCGATCAGTACGGAAGCATCCGGCCGTCGACCGAAGCCTCCGGCCCGCGCACGCAATACGCTTGTTCTGAGCCCGGTTCAACGAGGACCGGGCGGGATGAGGAGAGTCACCACCGTGACCAACGTGTTCGCGACGTCTCGCAGGGACAACGGTTCCGCCGGTGAAGCGGACCACGAGCAGGTCGTCTTCTGCCAGGACACCTCGACTGGCCTGAGGGCGATCATCGGCATCTACTCCACCGCGCTCGGCCCGGGCCTGGGCGGGACCCGGTTCTACCCTTATGCCGGGGAAGACGAGGCCCTCGCCGACGTGCTGAGGCTGTCCAAGGCCATGGCCTACAAGAACGCGCTGGCGGGCCTGGATCACGGCGGCGGGAAGGCGGTCATAATCGGCGATCCCGCCCAGATGAAGACCGAGACCCTGCTGCGCGCCTATGGCCGGTTCGTCGCCTCCCTCGGCGGGCGTTACATCACCGCGTGCGACGTGGGCACCCGCAGCGAGGACATGGACATCATCGCCAGGGAATGTCGCTACGTGACGGGCCGCACGACCGCCCAGGGCGGGGCCGGGGACTCGTCCGTACTGACCGCGCTCGGCGTCGTGCAAGGGATGCGGGCGGCAGCCGAGCACGTCTGGGGAAGCGCCAGCCTCCGCGGGCGGACCGTGGGCGTGGAAGGTGTGGGAAAGGTCGGTCACCGGCTGGTCGACCACCTCATCGAGGCCGAGGCCAACGTGGTCGTCTGCGACGTCAACGCCGCGGCCACACAGGCGGTCCTAGCCCGCCACCCGGAAGTCCGCGCCGCCGACGACATCGGCGCGCTGCTAGGCGAGGACCTGGACATCCTGGCCCCGTGCGCGCTGGGCGGCACCTTGACCGAGCAGGTCGCCAGCACGCTGACCGCGCGCATCGTCTGCGGCGGGGCGAACAATCAACTCGCCCACCATGGCGTGGAAAAGCTGCTCGCCGACCGGGGCGTCGTCTATGCGCCCGACTATGTGGTCAACGCGGGCGGCGTCATCCAGGTAGCCGACGAACTGGCCGGATTCAACTTCGAGCGGGCCCGGGCCGCAACCGAGCAGATCTTCGCGACCACGGCGAAGGTCCTGTCGATCGCGGACGCCGACGGGGTTCCCCCTTCGGTCGCCGCGGACCGCATGGCCGAGCGCAGGATGTGCGATGTCGGGCGGCTCCGCGGAATCTGGGTCGGCACCCCGTCATCTACGTAGGCATCAGGGGCTCAAAGCAGGTACGGTTGTACCTGTACGGATGCTGGTGAACGTCGTGCTCCTCGCAGCGGGGTGGCGGCGGCGTCGTATGACGCATAAATGCCAGCGAGGCGGAGATCATTGGGGCCTGACTGGCTCCGGACGTTCGAGGGGGTCGAGCCAATGGGGCGCGGCCGAGCCAAGGCCAAGCAGGTTAAGGTCGCCCGTCAGCTCAAGTACAAGAGCGACGATACGGACCTCGACCGGCTGCGTGCGGAGTTCGGCGTCGGTACCGACTCCGGCAACGGTAAGTACGATTCCCCCGCCGGGGACTACGACGGCGAAGACGACGACGAGGACCCGGGCTACGCGGAAGATGCCGCCAGGTAAGAAAGCCCGGACGACCGGACGCGGTAAGGGCGGCTAAGAACCGACCCCCAGGCCTTCGAGTGCGTGCTTGCTGCGGTCGTCCCCGCCGACCGGGATCGGGTACTCCCCGGTGAAGCAGGCGCGGCACAGCCGGCCAGCCGGCAGCGTCGTCGCCTCGATCAGTCCTTCCAGCGACACATAGCCGAGGGAGTCGGCTCCGATCGACGCGCAGATCTCCTCGGTGGGCAGGTGTCCCGCGATCAGTTCGGCGCGAGTGGCGAAGTCGATGCCGTAAAAACACGGCCAGGTCACCGGCGGTGCCGCGACCCGCACGTGCACTTCGGCGGCGCCGGCCTCGCGGAGCATCGCCACCAAGGCGCGCTGGGTGGTACCGCGGACGATCGTGTCGTCGACCACCACGAGCCGGCGGCCGCCGATCACGTCCCGGAGCGGGTTCAGCTTCAGCTTGATGCCCCGTTCCCTGATGGTCTGGCTGGGCTGGATGAACGTCCTGCCCACGTAGGAATTCTTCACCAGCCCCTGGCCGAACGAGATGCCGCTGGCCTCGGCGAAGCCGATCGCGGCCGGCGTCCCCGATTCAGGGACCGGGATAACCAGGTCGGCATCCGCCGGATGCTCGGCCGCGAGCCGGCGTCCCACCGCGACCCGGGTGGCGTACACCCCGCGGCCGGAGATCGTGGTGTCGGGACGGGCCAGGTAGACGTATTCGAACAGGCAGCCGTGCGGCTGCGGCGCCGCGAACGTCCTCGACCTGACCCCGCGCCCGTTGATGCAGACCAGTTCGCCCGGCGCGATCTCGCGCACGAACGCGGCACCCACGATGTCGAGCGCGGCGGTCTCGCTGGCCACCACCCAGCCGCCGTTCAGCCGGCCGAGGACCAGCGGCCGGAAGCCGTGCGGATCGCGCGCCGCGTAGAGCGTCTGCTCGTCCATGAAGACCAGCGAATACGCGCCCTTGGCCAGCGGCAGGACGGCCGCGGCGGCGGCCTCCACCCCGCCTTCGGCCGAGCGCGACGGGTGCGGCGCCCCGGACTCACCGGGCCCGGCGGCCTGCGCCTGGTCGCTGACGAACAGCGCGGTGAGCACGTCGGTGTCGGACGTCGCGGCGATCCCGCCGCGACCGAGGCCGGCGTCGCCGAGCAGCGCGGCCAGTTCGCGGGTGTTGATCAGGTTCCCGTTGTGCCCAAGCGCCAGGCTGGTGGTGGGCGTGGAGCGGAACGTCGGCTGCGCGTTGGCCCACACCGAGGCGCCGCTGGTCGAGTAACGGCAGTGCCCGACCGCGATGTGACCGCGCAGCGCGGTCAGGGCGGGCTCGTCGAAGGCCTGGGCGACCAGCCCCATCTCTTTGTGCACCATGATGCGGCTGCCGTCGCTGACGGCGATGCCCGCCGACTCCTGCCCTCGGTGCTGCAGTGCGTACAGGCCGTAGTAGGCGAGCTTGGCGACATCCTCGCCCGGGGCCCAGACGCCGAAGACGCCGCAGGCCTCTCGCGGCGGCGGATCCTCGGTTACCGGCACATCGACCAGACCGCCATCGGGGCATATCACCAGCTCAGTTTAGTCAGACTACGGGCAGGTAAGGGCCCAGGTCGGCGCGCGGGCCGCTGGCCCGGACGGCGCCGGAGCCGGTGGCGTCGGCCCAGCCGGTCCGGCCGGCGGCCAGCAGGACCCAGGTGACCGGATCGGTCTCCACCACGTTCGGCGGCGTGCCGCGGGTATGCGCTGGCCCGGGCAGGCACTGCACGGCCGCCACCGGCGGTATCCGCACCTCAAGGGCGCGGCCGGGATACCGGGCGGCGAGCAGCTGCAGCAGGTACCTGACCGCGACCCGCAGCTCATCGGGCTCCGGGGCAGACCCGCCGTCGAGCGCCCGCAGCACCGAGGCCACGCTGTCCGGCCCGCGCGGGTCCGGGCGCCGGGAGGCAGGCACCGGCGGTCAGCCGAACAGCGCGGGCAGGGCCGCGGTGTGCGCGGCGGCGAGCTCGGCCAGCGGGATCGTGAAGCAGTCCTCGACAACCAGGTCGCCGCCGCCGACGCTGCCGATGGTCTGCCCGGGCACGCCGTGCGCGGCCAGCAGCGAGGCGAACGCGGCCTCGGCGCCCGGCCGCACCGCGACGACGGCACGCGCCGCCGACTCGCTGAACAGCCAGGTGAACGGGTCCCCGGGCAGCCATACCCGGCAGCCGGCCCGGCCGCGCAGGCAGGACTCCGCTAGCGCCACGGCCAGCCCGCCGTCGGACAGGTCGTGCGCGGCCGACAGCAGCCGGTCCGCGGCCGCCGCGGCGAGCAGGCCTGCCAGCCGCCGCTCGGCGGTCAGGTCAGGGGCCGGCGGACGGCCGCCCAGGTGGCCGTGCCGCACGTGCGCCCAGGCCGAGCCGCCGAACTCGGGCCCGGTCCGGCCAAGCAACACGATGTCGGCCCCGTCGGCGCCGAATCCGATGCCGAGCCGTCGACGCACGTCGTCATGGACGCCGAGCACCCCGATGACCGGAGTGGGATGGATAGCGGACGTCCCGGTCTGGTTATAGAAGCTGACGTTCCCGCCGGTAACCGGCACGCCCAGGGCGGCGCAGCCGTCAGCCAGGCCGCGCACCGCCTCGGCGAACTGCCACATCACCGCCGGGTCCTCCGGCGAGCCGAAGTTGAGGCAGTTGGTCACGGCGAGCGGGCGCGCGCCGGTCATCGCCACGTTCCGGTACGCCTCGGACAGCACAAGCTGGGTGCCCAGGTAGGGGTCCAGGCGGCAGTAGCGGCCATTGCCGTCCGTGGCCAGCGCGATGCCGAGGCCGGCCGCCTCGTCCACCCGGACCAGGCCGCCGTCCTCCGGCATGGCCAGCACGGTGTCGCCGCGAACGTACCTGTCGTACTGATCGGTCACCCAGCCCTTGTCCGCCAGGCCCGGGGATCCGACCAGGGCCAGCAGGTCCGCCCGCAGGCTTGCGCCGTCCGCCCGCAGGCTTGCGCCGTCCGCCCGCAGGCTTGCGCCGTCCGCCCGCAGGCTTGCGCCGTCCGCCCGCAGGCTTGCGCCGTCCGCTGCGCGGGGCACCGGCGGTTCATCCAAGCCCAGCGCGTCCTGGCTCGCGGGCCGCGAAACCGGCCGCTGGTAGACGGGGCCATCGGCCGCCGAGCCCGGCGGGATGTCCACCACCACCTCGCCGCGCCAGGTCATGACCAGCCGACCGGTATCGGTCACCTCGCCGATGACGGCGGCACGGACATCCCACCGAGCGCAGACGGCCAGGAAGTCATCCACCCGGCCCGGCTCGACGACCGCCATCATGCGCTCCTGCGACTCGCTCATCAAGATCTCCGGCGGTCCCAGCGAGGCGTCGCGCAGCGGCACGGCGTCCAGTTCGACCCGCATGCCGCCGGTGCCGGCCGCCGCGAGTTCGGTGGTCGCGCAGGCCACCCCGGCCGCACCGAGATCCTGGATGCCGACGACCAGGCCGCGAGCGAAAAGCTCGAGGCAGCACTCGACCAGCAGTTTCTCCAGGAACGGATCGCCCACCTGCACGCTAGGCCGCTTGGCCGCCTCCCCGCCAGAGCCCCCGCCAGAGCCCCCGCCGGAGCCCCCGCCGGAGCCCCCGCCGGAGCCGAGGCCACCCGCGGTACCGCCGAACACCGCGCTGGCCAGCACCGAGGCCCCGCCGACGCCGTCCGGACCGGTCGCCGACCCGAACAAGATCACCTTGTTCCCCGGCCCGGTGGCCGCGGCGACCTGCAGATCACCGTGCCGCATCACCCCGACGCACAGCGCGTTGACCAGCGGGTTCCCGGCGTAGCAGGCATCGAAGTCCAGCTCGCCGCCGATGTTGGGCAGGCCGAGGCAGTTGCCGTAGAAGGAGATGCCGCCGACCACGCCGGGCAGCACCCGCCCGGTGTCCGGCGCCGCGGCGGGCCCGAACCGCAGCGCGTCCATCACCGCCACCGGGCGGGCCCCCATGGCCAGGATGTCGCGGACGATGCCGCCGACGCCGGTGGCCGCTCCCTGGTGTGGCTCCACGTAGGACGGATGGTTGTGTGACTCGATCTTGAACGTGACCGCGTAGCCCTGCCCGATGTCGACCACCCCGGCGTTGTGGCCGATGCCGGCCAGCAGCGCGGCGGACGCCGGCGCCCGGGCCGCCAGCTGCCTCAGGTACACCTTGGATGACTTGTACGAGCAGTGCTCGCTCCACATGACCGAGTACAGCGCCAGCTCCGCGCTCGTCGGCCGCCGCCCCAGCGTGCCCACGATCCGCTCGTACTCGGCCGCGGTCAGCCCGAGCGACTCGTACGGCTGGGCCAGGCCGGCCGTGGCGGCCGCGTGCGCCACGGTGTCCGCGGTCATGCGGGCACCCCCGCCACGACGGAACTGAACAGCCGCAAGCCGTCGGCCGACGGGCCGGTGAGCGGGTCGACCGCGTGCTCGGGATGCGGCATCAAACCGACCACGTTGCCCTCGGCGTTGCACACGCCCGCAATATCGGCGACCGAGCCGTTCGGGTTACCGCCGGCGTACCGCACTACGACCTGGCCCGAGGCCTCGAGTCCGGCCAGCGTGCCTGGATCCGCGACGAACGCGCCCTCGCCGCTCTTCAGCGGCACCACGACCTGCTCGCGGTCACGGTAGTCCCGCGTCCACGCCGTCCGCGTGTTCTCCACCCGCAGCCGCAGGTCGCGGGTGACGAAGCGGAGATCCCGGTTGCGGGTCAGCGCCCCAGGCAGCAGGTGCGCCTCGCACAGGATCTGGAATCCGTTGCAGATACCGAGGACCGGCAGGCCCGACCTGGCCGCCGGGACCAGCTCGCCCATCACCGGGGCGAACCGGGCGATCGCGCCGCAGCGCAGGTAGTCGCCGTAGGAGAACCCGCCGGGCAGGATCACCGCGTCGACGCCGCGCAGGTCACGGTCGGCGTGCCAGAGCGACACCGGCTCGGCCCCGGCGAGCCGGACCGCCCGCGCGGCGTCACGGTCATCGAGCGACCCGGGGAAGGTGATGACCCCAATCCGCAAAGTGTTGTCCTCGCCAGGGGGGAAGCCCGCAGGGGGGAGAAGGATACTCAGCTGGCCGCCCGCAGCTGGCGTAGCGGGGCGTCCCTGGACCAGCTTACCTGCTTGTGCAGCGTCACCACCGTGCCCCGCCCCGGGCTGCTGTCCAGCGTGACCTTGTCCACGAAGGCCCGCATGACGGCCAGGCCCCGGCCCGACTCAGGCAGTTGGGCGATCGCGGTCTCGCCCGGCTCGCCCCGGCCCGGCTCACGCGGCGCGGTGCCGACTCCCTCGTCGGCCACCTGCACCTGGCAGCCGACGGGACCGACGCTGGTCACCACGGCGTACCCGCGGACCTCCCGGCCGCCGTTCTGGAGGCCGCTGTGCTGGACCACGTTGGTGCAGGCCTCGGTGGCCGCGAGCAGGATGTCGTACACGGATTCCTCGTCCACTCCCAGCCCGCGCAGCGTGTCGCCGAGCACCCGCCTCATGACCGGGACGCTCAGCGCCTCGCACCTGAACATGAGGCAGAACTTCACATCGGGAACGGTTTTGACGCGCATCTACCAGCCTGTACCGACAGCCATCGTGCAACTTCCATCCACACTGGATGTGATTCCCCGTTGACGTGGCTAAAACCAGGTAACAGGCCAAGACTTAATGCACGTGCAGATGAAATTTCCCTTAACCGGGTTGGAAGACAGGCAGGTCCCGCGATCGCCTTTACCATCGCAACGGCGGCGGCGTCGGTGCGGGCGGCGGCGTCGGTGTGGTCGGGATCGATATCACCAGGAATTTGGTCTGCTCGTTCGGCCGGTTCAGCGGCAAGTACGTATAGCCGGTCGTGACCGTGGTGACCGTGATAACACCCGTCGATGACGTGGAAACCCCCACTACCGGGACGTCGGAAAAGTAGCCAGGCGTGTCCGGACGCAGGAGCTCACCGACCACGACGACGTAACCCGGGTCCAAGGTAAACGTGTGCAAGCCGGTGATGACGCCGTACACGGCTCCAGTCGTGGGTGGCGGCGCGGGCGATGCGGAGGCCGCAGCCGCAGTGGCGAACGGAATACCCAACGATGCGATCATTACACCTGCAGCAATGGCAAGACGTCTGCGGACGCCCATGATCCCCTCCTAGTTGTGTTGGTTGACTGCTGGGCCGACAGCAACCCGGCCCCGAGCGGCAGTCCAATCATTCACCATGGAGGGGGCAAAAAACCAGATGTTAGCTGGGCTTTCCGGGCACATCGTGGCCAAGGTGACCAAAGTGGGCCAAGAGGGCCCGGCTCAGCCCTGGTGGAGCGTGAACTCCTCGATGACCGGGTTGGACAGCAGGTCCCTGGCCAGCTGCGTGACTGCCGTCACGGCAGCCTCGTCGGCGGGGCCGTCGAGTTCCAGCTCGAACCGTTTCCCCTGCCTGACTCCCAGCACCTGCCCGAACCCAAGGCGGCGGCACGCGCCGGCGATGGCCTCGCCCTGCGGATCATGTATCTCCGGCTTGAGCATTACTTCGACGATCATCCGCGCCACGTATCCTCCTGGGCAATCAGGGCATATATCGTTCGCTGAGAAGCGTGTTTGCTGGACCGCGGACGGCTGCGCCCTACCGGGCACGCAGCGTACGCGACAGCTCCGTGACAGATGTGTCCGGGGACCCTAGCTCATCTGGCCGGCGCTGGTGACCCCAGCCCCGGCGCGGACAGCGGAAAGGAGTGGCACGTGACCGTCGAACCCGGCGGTGCGATCCAAGCCGCACTCAACCAGCCCGCGGGCGACCTGCGCGAGCAGCCCGCAGGACTTATTCAGTTGCTCACCCCAGAAGGAGAGCGGGTCGACCATCCCGACTACCCGCTCGACCTGTCCTCGGCCGACATCCGGGGCATGTACCGGGATCTGGTGCTCGTCCGCCGGATCGACACCGAGGCGATCTCCCTGCAGCGCCAGGGCGAGCTCGGCATCTGGGCCTCGCTGCTCGGGCAGGAGGCGGCGCAGATCGGCTCTGGCCGCGCGCTCGGCCCCGATGACATGGCGTTCCCCACCTACCGGGAGCACGGCGTGGCCTGGTGCCGCGGGATCGACCCGGTCAAGCTGCTCGAGCTGTACCGCGGCGTCAGCCACGGCGGCTGGGACCCGGCCGAGCGCAAGTTCCACCTGTACACGATCGTCATCGGCGCCCAGACCCTGCACGCCACCGGCTACGCGATGGGCATCCAGCGCGACGGCGCGGTCGGCAACGGCGGCGACGGCAAGGACAGCGGGGAAGCAGTGATCGTGTACTTCGGCGACGGCGCCACCAGCCAGGGCGACGTCAACGAGGCGTTCGTCTGGGCCTCGGTGTTCAACGCGCCGATCGTGTTCTTCTGCCAGAACAACCAGTGGGCGATCTCCGAGCCGCTGGAGAAGCAGACCCGCATCCCGCTGTACCAGCGGGCCCGCGGCTTCGGCTTCCCCGGGTTTCGGGTCGACGGCAACGACGTGCTGGCCTGCTACGCGGTGACGCAGAAGGCCCTGCAGGCGGCGCGGGAAGGCCAGGGCCCCACGCTCATCGAGGCCTTCACCTACCGGATGGGCGCGCACACCACCACCGACGATCCGACCAGGTACCGGCTGGCCAGCGAGCTTGAACTGTGGAAGCTGAAGGACCCGATCGAGCGGGTCCGTGCCTACCTGGTCCGCACCGGCCAGGCCGAGCCCGAGTTCTTCGCCGAGGTGGACGCCGAGGCCAAGCAGATCGGCGCCCGGGTCCGCGAGGCGTGCCGGACGATGCCCGACCCGCCGCCGCTTGACATCTTCGACCACGTGTACGCCGGGCCGCAGGCGATCCTGCAGGCCGAGCGCGAACAGTACGCCGCGTACCTTGACTCCTTCGAGGAGGCCCGATGACAACCCTCACCCTGTCCAGGGCCCTCAACGCGGGACTGCGCAAGGCCATGGAGAACGACCCCAAGGTGCTCATCATGGGCGAGGACGTCGGCAAGCTCGGCGGCGTCTTCCGGGTCACCGACGGGCTGCAGAAGGACTTCGGCGAGGACCGGGTGATCGACACGCCGCTGGCCGAGTCCGGCATCGTCGGCACCGCGATCGGCCTGGCGCTGCGCGGTTACCGGCCGGTCTGCGAGATCCAGTTCGACGGTTTCGTCTTCCCTGCGGCCGACCAGATCGTCAGCCAGCTGGCCAAGATGCGGTACCGGTCGCGCGGTAGCGTCAGCCTGCCGGTGGTGATCCGGATCCCGTGCGGCGGCGGCATCGGCGCGGTCGAGCACCACAGCGAATCCCCCGAGGTGCTGTTCGCGCACACCGGCGGCCTGCGCGTGGTGGCCTGCGCGGACGCCGCGGACGCGTTCGCCATGATCCAGCAGTCGATCTCCTGCGACGACCCGGTGATCTTCTTCGAGCCGAAGCGGCGCTACTGGGACAAGGGCGAGGTCGACCAGGCTTCGGGGCTGGCCAGCGCGCTGCCGCTGGACCGGGCGAAGACCGTGCTCGAGGGCAGCGACGTGACCCTGCTCTGCTATGGGCCGCTGGTGCGGACCTGCCTGGAATCCGCGCTCGCCGCCCGCCAGGACGGCCCCAACCAAGGCGGGCGCAGCATCGAGGTCATCGACCTGCGCTCGCTGTCGCCGCTTGACATGGACGCGATCGGCGCCTCGGTGCGCCGCACCGGCCGGTGCGTGGTGGCGCACGAGGCGCCGGTGTACGCCGGCCTCGGCGCCGAGGTCGCCGCCCGCGTGACCGAGCAGTGCTTCTACCACCTGGAGGCCCCCGTGCTGCGGGTCGGCGGCTTCGCCACCCCCTACCCTCCGTCCCGGCTCGAGGAGCATTACCTGCCCGACCTGGACCGGATCCTGGACGCCGTGGACCGCACGCTGGAGTACTGATGACCGAGCTCAGGGAGTTCAGGCTGCCCGACGTGGGCGAGGGCCTGACCGAGGCCGACATCGTCGCCTGGCATGTCAAGCCGGGCGACCAGGTCGAAGACGGCCAGATCATCGTGGAGATCGAGACGGCCAAGGCGGTGGTCGAGCTGCCCTCGCCGTGGGACGGGACCGTCGCCCGCCTGCTGGCCTCCGAAGGCCAGACGGTCGACGTGGGTACCCCGATCATCTCCGTCGACGTCTCCGGCAAAACCAAAAATGATACGGAACGGCCCGTGGTTCACGCCCCCGCCGCCACCGGCCAGCCCACCGCCGACGACGCCGGCCAGCCGGAACAGCACTCGGTGCTGGTCGGCTACGGCGTCAAGGCCTCCTCGACCACGCGCCGCCCGCGCAAGGCCCAGTCCACGGCGGAAAACGCGGCTGCGCCGCCAGAATCAGTGACGGCCGAACCAGTGGCGCAGCAGCCAGCACCCGCGGCGCGGGTGCTGGCCAAGCCTCCGGTGCGCAGGCTGGCCAAGGACCTGGGCATCAGCCTGGCCGGCC
>Ga0335075_10015394_pt1 | contig 11464 bp, 10 predicted proteins | sample Lox_Sample_24_FD_206723 | JGI IMG/M metagenome (GOLD analysis project Ga0335075, IMG submission 206723) | Soil microbial communities from Loxahatchee National Wildlife Refuge, Florida, United States - Lox_Sample_2.4 | ecosystem: Environmental > Terrestrial > Soil > Wetlands | place: USA...
GCATCCTCATACCCGGCCGCATCGCCGACCAGCAACACCCGCCCGGCGACGCGGCGGGACACCACTTGTCGCATGGGTCCGCAGCCTCGTGCCCGCCCGCGGCCGGCGCCGTGCAGATGGTGTGCCAGCCGCGGGAACCAGGCAAGGTCGGGACGGTGACGAGACAGGATCGCCACGCCGACCAGGTCCGGCTCGACCGGCGTCACGTACGCCTCGCCCCAGCGCGACCAGTGCACCTCGACGAACTCCGACCACGCCGGCACCCGGTAATGCCAGCGCACCCCGTACCGTCGGGGCGTTCCGGGCACGGCGTCGATGCCGACGGCGCGGCGGACCGCCGAATGCAGTCCGTCCGCCGCGATCAGCCATTTCGCGCGGACACCGGCGGCCGTCACCCCATGGGGGTCTTGGTCGACGGTGGTAATGCGCGCCGGGATCCATTGAGTGTCTTGTTCTTTGGCCCGCGACGCCAGCGCGGCATGCAGCGTGGTACGTCGCACACCCCGTCCGGGACCGCCGGGGAAAAGCGCTTCGGCGCGGCGTCGCTCACTTAGATAGGCGATACCGCGAAAGGGCATGCCGGCCGGGTCCACGCCCAGCGATGCCAGTTCAGCCAGGCCGCGGGGCATCAGGCCCTCGCCGCAGGCCTTGTCGATGGGGTGCTCGCGGGGCTCCGCGACGATCACTGAAAGTCCTTGTCGGCGAGCGTGTAACGCCGCGGCAAGACCGCCGGGACCGCCGCCGGCGACCAACAGGTCGGCGTCATACCCGGCGCTTACCAACTGAGCAGCACGAGTTCGGAGGAGAAGCCCGGCCCCATGGCAATCATCAGCCCGACGGAGCCCGGCGGTGGTGGGTCGGCCATGGCGCGGTGCAGGATGTCCAGCACCGACACCGACGACAGGTTTCCGTTGTTCCGCAATGAATTTCGAGTGGATTTAAGAGCATCCTCGGGTAGGTCGAGTGCGTTTTGGACCGCATCGATCACCTTCGGACCGGCGGCATGCACGATCCATGTGGATATGTCATCGGTGGTCAGTCCCTGGTCGGCGAGGAACGCGCGCACGTCTTCACCCAGGTATTTCTCAACGACGGTTGCGATTTCGACGGACAAGACGATCCGGAACCCGTCGCTGCCGATATCCCAGCCCAGTACATCCTCGGTGTCCGGGTAGGTCCGGCTACGGGTGGCCATGAGCTTCGGTCCGGCCGGTGCCCGGCCGACCCCGGTCGCGATGACTGCGGCGGCGCCGTCACCGAACAGGCTTGAGGCAACGAGATTGGCCAGCGAAATGTCTTCTCGCTGAACGGTCAGCGAGCACAATTCGATCGCCAGCAGCGCGGCCACCTGATCGGGGAAGGCGCGCAGGTAATCGTGCACACGAGCCATGCCAGCGGCACCGGCCACACAGCCCAGGCCGAACAGCGGGACACGTTTGACATCCGGTCGAAGACCCATCCGCGTGACCAGTCGCCCCTCCAGCGATGGGACGGTAAGCCCGGTTACCGTCGTCGAAAATACGACGTCGATCTCGGACGGCTTCATCCCGGCTGTCGCCAACGCAGACGACAATGCCCGTTCGCCCAGTTCGAGCGCGATGTCGAGGTACGCGTCGTTTGCCTCGGTGAAGCCGCTGAGCTGGCGATACTGCGACAAGGGCAGCGCAAGCTGGCGAGTGGCAACCCCGCTGGTGGCGGCGAACCGCCGAAATTCCGGACCGGCGAAATCGGCCAGGGCCGATATGACCTCATCTTGGCTGTGCCGGTGCGGCGGGAATTCGACCGCCACAGCGGCAACGGACGGCGTTGCGATGTCAGGCATCACCGAGTTCGCGCTGAGCGCTGAGATGTCCACAAATAAAGCACGTTTCGCTCAGCCGGTCGGTTCAACGCCGTTGCAAACCAGGCTAATTCAACATCAGTGCAACTGGGCATAGGTCGGTGTGCTGCCGGCCGCTGATCGGCTCGCGGGGCAGCAACCGAATTGACTGCCCGCATGCACCATTCTCGGTAGGTTGGCAGGTGTGCGGATTCTGGTGACTGGCGCGACCGGCTACGTCGGATCACGGCTGGTCACCCGCCTCGTTGCGGACGGCCATAAGGTGCTCACCGCCACCCGCGACCCCGGACGGCTCGAGCGGCTGGGCTGGTTCGAGGACGTCACCCCGGTCACTCTGGACGCTTCCGACGCCGAGTCGGTTCGCGCGGCGTTCGCCGCTGCGGGTCACGTCGACGTCGTCTACTACCTGGTCCATGCGATCGGTCAACCCGGCTTCCGCGATGCCGACCGGGCCGCGGCCGGCAACGTCGCCGCGGCGGCCAAGGACGCGAATGTGCGTCGCATCGTGTACCTAGGCGGTTTCGTCCCGGACGATCCCGGCGACGGGGCGCTGTCCGAGCACCTCACCAGCCGCGCGGAGGTAGCCCAGGCGCTGACGCTCGACGGCGGCCCGGAGCTGGTCTGGCTTGGCGCCGCGTTGATTTTCGGCGCCGGGTCGACGTCGTTCGAGATGTTGCGCTATGTGGGCGACCGGTTCCCGGTCATCCCCGTTCCAGCGTGGATGGACAACCCGATCGACCCGATCTCCATCCGTGACGTGCTGCATTATCTGGTTGCGGCCGCCGATGGCGAACAAGTACCGGCGGGCTCTTACGACATCGCCGGCCCGGACCGGACGTCATACCATGCGCTGCTGAAGACCTATGCGCGGATATCCGGCAAGTGGCACACCAGCCTGCCCGCGCCCGGTCTGGACACCACGGTGGCGTCATGGGTCACTGCGCTGGCGCTGCCGGTGCCCGACGGGTTGGCGGCCGATCTGGTGGAGTCGCTGGATCACCCGATGCAGGCCGCCGGTTCCGGCCTGCGTGGTCTGGTTGCAGACCCACCCGGTGGGCTGATGCATGTCGAGGAGGCGATCACCCGGGCCTTATTGAGCCGCTCGCCGCTTCCGGTCAATGCGCTGGCCGACCCGCACCACCTCGCCGACAGCGATCCGGCATGGGCCGGGGGCGATGCACTGCGGCTGCGACGGCTCGCCGGAAAGGTGACGCCGTCGATCGCGCGGCCCGGTCTCGCGTTGGTGGATGCCGTCCCGGGGCCCATCGCCGGTGCGTTGCGGACCGGCCTCGACTTGCTGATCACCCTGACACCGAAGGTGCGTTTCGCATGACTGACGCCCCGTCGACGATAGACAGAGCACTGCGATCGGAAAAAGGCAGGAGGAGCGGCGCATGACTGACCTGACTAGCCCACCCAAGACCAGCGCCCTGGCCGAGATCCGCGCCGGAATTGTCAATGTCGCTGCCCCACACAACGAACCGCCGGCCGTGAAGCGGCGTCGGCGGATCGTCGTCGTGGTTGTGCTGTTGCTCGGTGCGGCGGTGCTGGGTTTGGCGTTGCGACGGCATCCCGGCGAAGCGAGCTTCTACTGGCTGTCGCTGGCGTTGGCTGCGGTGTGGGCGCTCGGGGCGTTCGGTTCCGGACCGTTGCATCTCGGCGGTGCCCGCTGGCGTGGCCGCAACCAGCGTCCGGTGGTCAGCGGCACGGTGATCGGTCTGTTGCTCGGCGGTGTGTTCGTGCTCGGCGGGTTGATCGCCAGAGAGATTCCCGCCGTCGCCGAACTGATCACCCGCGTGCTGCACTACACCGACCAGGGATCGTGGCGGGCGACCATGGCCGTCGCGCTGATCGGCGGCATCGCCGAGGAGCTGTTCTACCGCGGGGCGCTCTACACCGCGCTGGGCCGCTACCACCCGGCGCTCGTCTCGACGATCATCTACGTGGCCGCCACGTTGGCCAGTGGCAACCCGATGCTCGCGTTCGCCGCGATCATCCTTGGGACGGTGTGTGCGTTGGAACGCCGCGCCACCGGAGGGGTGCTGGCGCCGATCCTGACGCACTTCGTCTGGACCCTGGTCGTGCTGCTGGCGTTGCCCCCGCTGTTCGGACTGTGAACGGCGCAGTCAGCTGTCGGTGAAGTCGGCTGTCCTACGCTCTTGGAAAGCCCTTGCGCCCTCACGGAAGTCGTGTGATTTCAGCAGGACCGACTGGCCCTCGAGCTCACGTTGCAGGGTGGGCTCCAGCTCGGTGAGCGTGGCCGCGTTGATGGCGTGCTTGGTCTTGGCGAACGCCACGGCGGGGCCGTGCAGCAACCCGGACACCACCTTGTCCACCTGCGCCTCGAAGTCATCGGCCGGATAGACCGCGCTGATCAGGCCGCACGCCAGTGCGTCGGCGGCGGGCAGCCGCTCGGCCAGCAACGCCATCCGCATTGCGCCGATCCGGCCGATCGCGGCCGCGATCAGCGCCGACGCGCCGCCGTCGGGCATCAGGCCGATCTTGGTGAAAGCGAGCATGAAAAACGCTGTGTCCGAAGCCAATACCAGGTCGCACGCCAACGCGATCGAGACGCCGACGCCGGCCGCCGGACCCTGAACGACCGCGACGACCGGGCGTGGCAGCGCAGTGATCGCCCGGACCACGCGGTTGGCCGCCAAAATCAGCTCGTCGCCGGGGCCTGCGCCCGCCACGTCGTCGGCGCTCATCCCCGCGCCGGAGCAAAAGCCGCGGCCCGCGCCGCCCAACCGCACCACTTTCACCCGTGGATCGTGGGCCGCCTGCTCGATCGCATCGGCGAGTCCAACGAAGACCGGCAGCGTCAATGAATTCAGGCTGTCCGGACGATCGATGGTCACCGACAGCACACCGTCGGCAAGCGAGACGGCGAGGCCCTCGACGGGTGCCAGGGTGTCGATTCCGGAATCGATGGCGGTCATGGGATCGACTGTAAGCCACCGGGGTGCAGCCTCGTAGAGGCCGACTGTCAAGATGCTTGGAACTGGGTTCAATGGTGGCGACCCGCTACGCCCGGCTACGCCGCGCTTGCGATCGCCACGAATGTCGACAGGGAGGTCGGTTGAGATGGCGGGTCCGCTAACTGGTTTGCGGGTGATCGAGCTGGCCGGGATCGGGCCGGGGCCGCACGCCGCGATGATCCTCGGCGACCTCGGCGCCGACGTGGTGCGGGTCGACCGCCCCGGAGCCACCGGTACCGACCCTATGTTACGCAACCGGCGGTTCGTCATCGCCGACCTCAAATCCGACGAGGGCCGCGAGCTCATCCTCAAGCTGGTCGCAAGGGCCGACGTGCTGATCGAGGGCTACCGGCCCGGCGTCACCGAGCGCCTCGGGCTGGGCCCGGAAGATTGCGCCAAGGTCAACGACCGGCTGATTTACGGCCGGATGACTGGTTGGGGGCAAACCGGTCCACGTAGTCAGCAAGCCGGTCACGACATCAACTACATCTCGCTCAACGGCGTGCTGCACGCGATCGGCCGAGCGGGCGAGCGGCCGGTGCCGCCGCTGAACCTGGTCGGCGACTTCGGTGGCGGGTCGATGTTCTTGCTGCTCGGCATTCTGTCTGCGTTGTGGGAGCGGCAGACGTCCGGCAAGGGCCAGGTGGTCGACGCCGCAATGATCGACGGGTCCTCGGTGCTGGTGCAGATGATGTGGGGGATGCGCGCCATGGGGATGTGGACCGACGAGCGCGGCACCAACATGCTCGACACCGGAGCGCCCTACTACGACACCTACGAATGCGCGGACGGCCGCTACGTCTCGGTGGGTGCCATCGAGTCTCAGTTCTACGCGGCGATGCTGGCCGGGCTGGGGCTGGATGCCGCGGACTTGCCGGAGCAGAACGACCGCAGCCGCTGGCCCGAACTGCGGGCCAAATTCACTGAGGTCTTCGCCGGCCGCGACCGGGACCACTGGGCGAAGGTGTTCGCTGATTCGGATGCCTGCGTGACACCGGTGCTCGCGTTCGGCGAGGTGGAGACCGAGCCGCATGTCACCGAGCGCAATACCTTCTACCAGACCGGCGGCGGTTTGCAGCCGCTGCCGGCGCCCCGGTTCTCGCGGACGGTTCCGGATCAGCCGCGTCCGCCAGGGCAGCCCGGAGCCGACACCGAGGCCATCCTCAACGACTGGGTATAGTCCCGACCAACCAGTAGGTCGGCCCCGTGGGGGGCGGCCAGACCGACCGAAAGGAATATTTGCGTGGAGATCAAGGACGCCGTAGCACTCGTCACCGGTGGGGCGTCAGGCCTGGGCCTGGCCACCACCAAGCGCCTGCTGGACGCCGGCGCCCAGGTGGTGGTTCTCGACCTCAAAGGCGAGGATGTCGTCCGCGAACTCGGCGAGCGTGCGCGCTTTGCACCCGCCGACGTCACCGACGAGAAAGCGGTCACCTCGGCGCTGGATATCGCCGAATCGCTTGGCCCGCTGCGCATCGTGGTCAACTGCGCCGGCACCGGCAACGCCATCCGCGTGCTGGGCAAAGACGGCGTCTTCCCGCTGGATCTGTTCCGCATCGTCGTGGAGATCAACCTGATCGGGACCTTCAACGTGCTGCGGCTGGGCGCCGAACGGATCGCTAAAAATGACCTGATCGGCGAAGAGCGCGGCGTCATCATCAACACCGCTTCGGTCGCCGCCTTCGACGGTCAGATCGGTCAGGCCGCCTACTCGGCGTCCAAGGGCGGAGTGGTCGGCATGACGTTGCCGATCGCACGCGACCTGGCCAGCAAGGGCATCCGGGTGATGACGATCGCCCCGGGGCTGTTCGACACCCCGTTGCTGGCGGGCCTGCCCGAGCCGGCCCGGCAGTCGCTCGGCCAGCAGGTGCCACACCCCAGCCGGCTCGGCAATCCCGACGAGTACGGGGCGCTGGCGGCGCACATCGTCGAGAACCCGATGCTCAACGGTGAGGTCATCCGGCTGGACGGCGCGATCCGGATGGCACCGCGCTAGGACACCGGTAAAGGGCGCAAAAAAAGTCCCCGCGATTGCGGGGACTGGAGCAATAGGGCAACGGCAAACGTGTCATTGAGGCTAAACGCTTACCTCGTCGCCCGCGCGCCCCGATCAATGAGCGCGCTGCGCGCGGATCAGCTCGCAGTAGGCAGCGGGTGCCAGTCGTCGAGTTGCTCCGAGGTCTCGCCCTCCACCAGCACGTCGCCGTGGTAGAGAGCCTCGAAATCAGCTTTGATCACGTCGGCACTCGACTCATCGATCCACATGTAGAAGATCGTATGAGCGACCTTTAAGGAATCTTTGAGTCACGATTCGGAAAACGTTGGCAATATTACCGTCGGGTAGGGTGACGCTCACCCGGACGTCGTGTCCGGCATCCTGGATGTTCATCGCGTATCCAATTAGCAGCCGATAGGCTCCGGAAAATGTCCTGGTTAATCCGCGTTTGGTTGAACCATCACGGAGCCCGGGTACGTATCTGTCGGTAGGGCGTCGGAGGGATGCTCTCGACGTTGCGTGGCTAAGTTATCGCTGATAAGTTAGCGCAAGTAGCAACGACGGAGGGAAGGATACGCATGCTGCAGCGAATCGCGCTCATTGCCATCGCCGCGCCGCGCCGAATTCTCGCGGTCGCAGCGCTGGTGATGGTGGCCGCCGCAATCTTCGGGCTACCCGTCGCCAAGAGCCTCTCCGCAGGAGGCTTTCAAGACCCGGGGTCGGAGTCCGCACGGGCCATCCACCAGCTGACTGACAAGTTCGGCCAGAGCGATCAGCAGCTGGTGCTGCTGGTGACAGCGCCGGGCGGCGCGCAAAGCGCCCAGGCCCGCCAGGTCGCGACGGACATCGTCGACCAGCTGAAACGGTCGGCGGGGGTGTACAACGTGTCCTCGGCGTGGACCGGACCCGCTGCCGGCCCTGGTCACCTGGCTGCTGATCTGGTCAGTAAGGACGGCAAATCCGGGCTGGTCGTGGCGAACCTCAAAGGCGGCGAGAACAACGCGCAGAACTATGCCAAGACGCTGTCCCAGCAGGTCGCGCACGACCGCGACGGTGTCAGGGTCCGCGCCGGCGGAGTGGCGATGGTCTACGCGCAGATCAATGACCAAAACGAGCGCGACCTGCTGCTGATGGAGTCCATCGCGATTCCGCTGAGCTTCCTGGTGCTGGTCTGGGTTTTCGGTGGACTGCTCACCGCGGCGTTGCCCGTCGGTCTGGGCGGGCTAGCCATCGTCGGGTCGATGTCGGTGCTCCGGCTGATCAGCTTCGGCACCGACGTCTCGACCTATGCGCTGAACCTCAGCAGCGCGCTGGGTCTGGCGCTGGCCATCGACTACACCCTGCTGATTATCAGTCGGTATCGCGACGAGCTGGCCGACGGCCGCGGTCGGGACGAGGCACTGATCCGGACCATGGTGACGGCGGGCCGCACGGTGCTGTTTTCGGCGACCACCGTCGCGTTGTCGATGGCGGTGCTGGTGCTGTTCCCGATGTACTTCCTGAAGTCCTTCGCGTACGCCGGTGTGGCGACAGTGGCGTTCGTCGCGCTGGCCGCGATCATGGTGACACCGGCTGCGATCGTGCTGCTCGGGCCGCGGCTCGACGCGCTGGACGTGCGCCGGCTCGGCCGGCGGATACTCGGTCGCCCGGACCCGGTGCGCAAACCGGTCCAGCAGCTGTTCTGGTACCGGTCGACGAAGTTTGTGACGCGCCGGGCCGTGCCGATCGGTCTGGCCGTAGTCGCGCTGCTGCTGGTGCTCGGGGTTCCATTTCTCAGCGTGAAGTGGGGCATGCCCGACGACCGGGTGCTGCCGAAATCGACCTCGGCCCACACAGTGGGTGACCAGCTGCGCCATGACTTCACCGACGACTCGGCGACGGCGGTGCCGGTTGTCATCCCCGATGTCCGCGGTGTGAGCCCGGCCGACCTCGATCGCTATGCGGCCGATCTGTCTCGGGTGGGCAACGTGTCAGCGGTGTCGGCGCCGACGGGGACGTTCGCGGCCGGCAACCGGGTCGGGCCGCCATCCGCGCCCACCGGAATGACGGACGGTAGCGCGTTTTTGACCATCGCCGGCACCGCGCCGCTGTTCTCGCAGGCCTCCCGCACCCAGCTCGATCAGTTGCACGCGGTGGCGGGGCCCGCCGGCCGCTCGGTCGAGATGGCCGGCTTGGCCCAGATCAACCGCGACAGCGTGCAAGGGATCACCACCCGGCTACCGCTGGTGTTGGGGCTCATCGCCGCGATCACGTTCGCGTTGTTGTTCCTCCTGACCGGCAGCGTGGTGTTGCCGCTGAAGGCACTGGTGTGCAATGTGCTGTCGCTGACCGCGGCGTTCGGTGCCCTGGTGTGGATCTTCCAGGACGGCCACCTCGGCGCGCTGGGCACAACCCCCAGCGGGACGCTGGTCGCCAACATCCCGGTGCTGTTGTTCTGCGTGGCGTTCGGCCTGTCGATGGACTACGAGGTATTCCTGGTCTCCCGTATTCGGGAGTACTGGTTGGGTTCCGTTGCCGCGCGCCCCGCGACGGCGAACAGCAAAACGAAGCGTGCCGACAACGACGAGAGCGTGGCGCACGGGCTGGCCCGGACCGGCCGCGTGGTTACCGCTGCCGCGCTGGTGATGTCGATTTCGTTCGCGGCGTTGATCCCCGCTCAGGTGTCGTTCATGCGGATGTTCGGCGTCGGCCTGACGCTTGCGGTGCTGGCCGACGCGACATTGGTGCGGATGGTGCTGGTTCCGGCGTTCATGCATATGCTCGGGCAGTGGAGCTGGTGGGCGCCCAAGCCGCTGGTGTGGCTGCATGAGCGGTTCGGGATCAGTGAGGCCCACGATGACGTGACTTCGTCGACGATCCCGGTCCATTCGACCGGTCGCCATCGTCGCGATGACGACGATCACGCGGCGTTCGCGCGCGATCGAGCTGCATTTACCGCGACACCGGTCAGGCACCATGGCTAGCCCGGCTCACCCTGCCGCGGATAATCTTCGCCGCCGCCGTGCGCCGCGCGGCTCCGGCGACTTGCTTCACGACCAAATCCTTGACGCCGCAACCGAACTCCTGCTGGAGACCGGACACGCGAAAGCGGTGTCGATCCGGTCGGTCGCCCAACGCGTCGGTGTCACGCCGCCATCGATCTACCTGCATTTCGAAGACAAAGACGCGCTGCTCGACGCGGTGTGCGCGCGCTACTTCGAAAAGCTCGACGAGGAAATGCAACGGGTGTCCGCGGGACAGCCGTGCAGCATTGAGGTGCTGCGAGCGCAGGGGCTGGCGTACATCCGGTTCGCCACCGAGACCCCGGAGCTTTATCGCATCGCGACAATGGGCGAATGGCGCTCGGACAGCGACGTTGACGCCGCCCTGGCCAGCTCGGCGTTCGAGCACATGTGTGCCACTGTCCGGGGGCTGATGGACGAGGGCCTCTGCCCGCCCGGCGACGCGGCGACCGTCGCCCTGCAACTGTGGAGTGCCGCGCACGGTGTGGCGTCGCTGCTAATCGCCAAACCGCACCTGCCATTCGGTGATCCCATCGACTTCGCCGACCGGGTGCTCGGTGCGGTGTTCTGCGGGCATGTCGTGGAGGGGCTGGTCGGCCCCGACGCCACCCCACAGCAGACCCTGGAGTGGCTCAAGTCGGTTGGCTCTTTGTTGAAACAGTCGTAAGGTTCGCAAGCGTGACCTCACCCGTCAAGGTCGACAACCCGTTCTTCGCGCGGATCTGGCCTGCCATCGCCACGCACGAGACCGAGCAGATGCGGGAATTGCGTCGAGAGAATCTGGCCGGATTGTCGGGCCGGGTCTTCGAGGTCGGTGCGGGTATCGGCACCAATTTCGCTCTTTATCCGGATTCCGTCACGCAAGTCGTCGCGGTCGAGCCCGAGCAGCGATTGGCCGTACTGGCCCACGAAGCCGCAGCCGCCGCGCATGTTCCAGTCGCGGTGACAGACCGGACGGTGGAGAGTTTTGCGGCTGCCGAGCCGTTCGACGCGGTGGTGTGCTCGCTGGTGCTGTGCTCGGTAAGCGAGCCTGATTCAGTTCTGCGCCAACTCTTTTCATGGTTGCGACCGGGCGGCGAGCTGCGCTACTTGGAACACGTGGCAAGCGGCGGAATCCGGGGTCGGTTCCAGCAGCTGGTCGACGCGACGATCTGGCCGAGGCTGTGCGGCAACTGTCACACGCACCGCGACACCGAGCAGTCCATCCGCAGCGCAGGATTCGAGATCGAGAACGCCCGAACAGAGCGGGCTATGCCGGCGTGGGCGCCGTTGCCAGTGTCGGAGTTCCTGCTCGGCAGGGCGCGACGTCCGGCTTAGTTCAGCAGGGCGGGCAGCCGCTGCAGCAATGTCGGCAGCGCCTTACTGGCCGTCTCGCGCACGGTGATCGTGGCGTTGTCGGACAGCGGCGTCGGCTCCGGGTTGACCTCAATGACGATCGTGCCGCGCGCCAGCGCCAACTCGGGCAGGCTCGCCGCCGGGTAAACGATGGCCGACGTGCCCACCACGACAAGTAGATCGGCGGCGGTCGTCGCTTCCACCGCGTGCTGCCAAGGCTCCTCGGGCAGCGGCTCGCCGAACCACACGATGTCGGGGCGAATTAAACCGCCACAGTGCTCGCAGGTCGGCGGCTCGACTTCCAGGGCTGGCT
>Ga0335075_10015398_pt1 | contig 11462 bp, 6 predicted proteins | sample Lox_Sample_24_FD_206723 | JGI IMG/M metagenome (GOLD analysis project Ga0335075, IMG submission 206723) | Soil microbial communities from Loxahatchee National Wildlife Refuge, Florida, United States - Lox_Sample_2.4 | ecosystem: Environmental > Terrestrial > Soil > Wetlands | place: USA: Florida...
TCTGCTTGCCGTCGGCGATCGCGCGCAGCCCTTTGATGGCTTCGTCGTGATCGCGGGCCAGCACCACCGCGCGGGATCGGCCGTGGTTGCGCCGCGACAGCGACCGGCCGATCGATTCCAGCGACGACGCCTGGCCCTCCGGGGTTTCCATCCAGTCGGCCAGCTCCGCGGCGGCGATCTTCTTGCGCGACGTCAGAAACGCCGACACCGCCAGCGGCACCAGCGGCACCGGAGTCTCTTCGGCCGCAAGCTCTTCCAGAGCGAGCTCTTTGAGCCGCAACGCTTCCTCGGTGACGCCGGGTAGTTCAGGTTCTTCACCGGCGACCGCGCTCGCCTGCTCGTCCTCGATGAACTCGCCGTACTCGTCGAAGCGCATCCCGCCGATGTACTCGGCGGGCGCCTGCTCGGCGGTGGTGGTTTCGGCTTGCGGCTCTGGTTCGGGTTCACGCTCAACAACATCGCGCGGCAACACTTCACGCAGCACCACATGCGCGTTCGCGCCGCCGAAGCCGAAGCTGGACACGCCCGCGACCGCGTACCCGCCGTAGCGGGGCCAGTCGGCAACGGTGTCCAGGACGCGCAAATGCGTGGCGTCGAAGTCGATGTAGGGGTTGGGCCCGGCGTAGTTGATCGACGGCGGCAGCTTGTCGTGCTGCAGGGACAGCACCATTTTGACCAGGCTGGCCGCTCCGGCCGCCGACTCCATATGTCCGACATTGGTTTTCACCGCGCCGAGCAGGGCCGGCTTGTCGGCCGGGCGGCCACGGCCGATCACCCGGCCCAGCGCCTGGGCCTCGATCGGGTCGCCGAGCACCGTGCCGGTGCCATGCGCTTCGATGTAGTCGACGCTGCGTGGGTTGATGCCGGCGTCTTTGTAGGCCCGCCGCAGCACGTCGGCCTGCGCGTCCGGGTTGGGGGCGATCAGGCCGTTGGACCGGCCGTCGTGGTTGACCGCGCTGCCGGCGATCACGGCCAGGATCTGGTCACCGTCGCGACGGGCGTCGTCGACCCGCTTGAGCACCAGCATGGCGCCGCCCTCGGAGCGGGTGTAACCGTCGGCGTCCGCCGAGAATGACTTGATCCGGCCGTCGGGCGAGAGCACCTGGCCGATCTCGTCGAAACCGAGCGTCACCGCCGGGGTGATCAACGCGTTGACACCACCGGCGACGGCCGTATCGCACTCGCCGCTGCGCAGCGCCTGCACCGCCTGATGGGTCGCGACCAGCGAGCTCGAGCAGGCGGTGTCGACCGCGACCGACGGACCGTGAAAGTCGTAGAAATACGAAACCCGGTTTGCGACAATCGAACTCGCTGTTCCAGTGATCGCGTACGGGTGCGCGACGGTCGGGTCGGACATCGCCAGGTAGCTGTAGTCCATGACGGAGGTGCCGACGTACACGCCGACGGATGCGCCGCGCAGGCTGGACGCCGGGATGCGCGCATGCTCGAGCGCCTCCCAGGTCAGCTCCAGCGTCATCCGCTGTTGCGGGTCGATGTTGTCGGCTTCGGTCTTGGACAGCGCGAAGAACTCGGAGTCGAAGCCCTTGATGTCTTTCAGGTAGCCGCCGCGGGTGCGGGCCTTCTTGATCAGCTCGGCCAGCCGCGGCTCTTCCATGAATTCCGACCAGCGGCCCTCGGGCAGATCGGTGATGGCGTCGCGACCCTCCAGCAGCGCCTGCCAGGTCTCCTCGGGGGTGTTCATGTCGCCGGGCAACCGGGTGGCCAGGCCCACCACCGCGATGTCGACCCGCTCGACCGGCCCGCTGCGGGTCCAGTCGGTGTCGTCTGTGGCGGCGGAGTCTTCGAACGGGTCGCCCTCGACGATCCAGGTGGCCAGCGTTTCGATGGTCGGATGCTCGAACGCGGCCGCGATCGACACCGTGACCCCGGTGCGGTCCTCGATATCGGCGGCCATCGCCACCGCATCACGTGAGGACAAACCTAGTTCCACCATGGGTGTGGCTTCGTCGATTCCATCGGGCGACTGCCCGACGGCGGTGGCGATCCAGTTGCGCAGCCACAGCCGCACCTCGGCGACGGTCATGTCGGTCCGGGCGGGTTTATCGGTGGACCCGGCGATGGCTTCGGTCGATGGCTGGGAATCGATGTCTGTATCAGTCATATTCGCGGTCAGTCCGCCTCGTCGGGAAATGCGTTCGGGACCGCGGTCCCGCCACGCAGGCTGCCATCCAGGTAAGCGGTGCGGCAGGCGCGGCGGCCGATCTTGCCGCTGGAGGTCCGCGGAATCGATCCGGCCTGCACCAACAGGACATCGCGGACGGTTACCCCGTGCCGGACAGCGATGGCCGTCCGGATGTCGTCGGCGATCGGCTGATGGTCGAGCTTGTGCGAACCGGTGGCCCGCTCACTGACGATCACCAGCTGCTCGGACGTGTCATCGGGGTCGTATTTCAGGCCGGCATGCGGGTTGTCGAACACCTCAGCGGGCAGCTGGTTCAGCGGCACCGAGAAGGCGGCCACGTAACCAGCTCGCAACGCCCGGCTGGATTCCTGAGCCGAGTACTCGAGGTCCTGCGGGTAGTGGTTACGGCCGTCGATGATGACGAGGTCCTTGACCCGGCCGGTGATGTACAGGTCGCCGTCGTGGTAGGTGCCGTAATCGCCGGTGCGCACCCACAGCCCGTCGTCGGGGGCTCCCTCGGCGTGCGACGGGTTGGTGCGCGACTTGAGGATGTTTTTAAAGACTTCCGAGGTCTCTTCTTCCCGGTTCCAGTAGCCGGCACCCATGTTCTTGCCGTGCAGCCAGACCTCGCCGATCTGCCCGTCGGGCAGCTCGCTGGCCGTCTCGGCGTCGACGATGGTAGCCCACTCGTCGACACCGATCTTGCCGGCGGAGGCTTGCGCAACCCCGTTCGGCGCGTCGGCGGCCACCTCGACGAACCGCTTGTTGTTCAGCGCGTCCCGTTCGACGTGGACGATCTTGGGCGGGTCCGACATCGGGGTGGTCGAGACGAACAGCGTCGCCTCGGCCAGACCGTAGGACGGCTTGATCGCCTTCTCCTGGAAACCGTAAGGCCCGAACGCTTCGTTGAACTTGCGTATCGATAACGCGGACACCGGCTCGCTGCCGTTGAGGATCGCCTTGACGTTACTCAGGTCCAGCGGCGGGTCACCCTCCTTGGGCAGTCCACGCAGCGCCGCGTGTTCGAAGGCGAAGTTCGGCGCGGCGGAGATGGCCCCGCCGGTCTCGCCTTCCTTGCGGGCGAGCTCGCGTATCCAGCGGATGGGTCGGCGCACGAACGCGGCAGGTGTCATGAACGTGTTTTCGTACCCGACCACCGATGACAACAGGATGGTGATCAGGCCCATGTCGTGGAAGAAGGGCAGCCAGGAGACGCCACGGTCACCTTCCTGACCTTCCAGCGCGTGAATCACCTGGACCACGTTGGTCGGCAGGTTCAGGTGAGTGATCATCACGCCCGTCGGGGTGCGGGTAGAGCCGGAGGTGTACTGCAGGTAGGCAACCGTGTCACGCGCGGCCGGCACCATCTCCCAGGTGGACCCGACGTCGGTGGGCACCGCGTCGACGGCGATCACGCGTGGCCGCTCGTTGGCCGGGCGGCTGCGGAAGAACTTGCGAACCCCCTCGGCGGAATCACTGGTGGTCAAGATCGCCGATGGGGTGCAGTCGTCCAGCACCGCGTGCAGGCGGCCGACGTGACCCGGCTCGGCCGGGTCGAACAGCGGAACCGCGATCCGGCCGGCGTAGAGGACACCAAAGAACGCGACCAGATAGTCCAGGTTCTGCGGGCAGAGAATCGCGATGCGGTCGCCGGGCTGGGTGACCTGCTGCAGCCGAGCGCCGACCGCGCGGTTGCGAGCGCCGAACTCGGACCAGGAAATATCGCGGGCGACTCCGTCGCGTTCAGTGGAGAAATCCAGGAACCGGTAGGCCAGCCGGTCGCCACGCACCCTCGCCCACTTCTCGACGTGACGAACCAGGTCGGTGTTCTCTGGAAACCTGATCTGGCCGTTCACGATGAACGGGTTGTGGTACGGCACGCCACTCTCCTGTCACGCAGTTCTGGGTCGGGTCACAATCCGTATGGGATCCACCGACGGTTACATCCGGCGCGGTCGGCCAGCGGGACTGCGCATAATCGCCTGTCCAGGTCGTCGCGAACGGCAAACCTCACAGATGGTACGCAAAGCACATCCGACAATCCGCGACGCATCGACTCGCTGGGCCGACCACCACTGTTCTTAAATTCCTCTTAATGTTACGGGGAGCCGCGTCGCGAACCAAATCCGAAGGTACCGCTTGTCGCAATTGTGATCGATGCAGCCGGGCCGTGTCTTAACGCGGATTTGTCCGCGAGTCGCGGATCATCCGTGTTTGGGGTGTGGCGCGTTCTCGATCGTCTGGTGCGTCCAATTCAATGTCCACTCGGTCGCCGGCTGGCCGTCCAAGCTCCAGAACTGGGTGGTGGCATACAACGCGTGCACCGGCTGGCCGGCGCCGCCGGCCAGGACGTCCAGTGTCCTGGGCAGATTGGCCAGGCTGAACGCCTCCTGCGGGGCGGCGCAGATCAGGTCGCCGGCCCCGCAGATCTCGTTGGTCTTGCTGTTCAGGGTGCCGAAGCCACCCGGGCGCGCGCCGGTCATCGTCAAGCCCAGCCCGGCCAGCACCGGCACTTCCTGCAGGGTGATCTCGGCGCCCTCACCTGGGGGATTCGGTCCGATCTCCTGGCCCACCCCTTGTTCGCGGCGGCCGTCGGCGATCAGCGTCACACCCAGCACCAGATCGTCGTCCACCGGTCCGCGGCCATTTCCGACATCGCTGGCGATGTCGCCGGCGATCACTGCCCCTTGCGAGAAACCGACCAACACGTAGCTGGTCAACGGGCACTTGGCGTTCATATCGGTGATCGCCTTGACGGTGGCGCGCGTTCCCTCGGCCCGGCTGTCGTTGTAGGACATCTGGTTGTCCCCGCTTAGCGGATTGTGAAACTGCGCGGTGTAGGGAACGGTGTACGTCTCGACCCGGCTGGAGTTGAACTGCTCGCTGATCGGCCGGGTGACGTTGAGCAGCAACGCCTTTGGGAAGTCGACGGGGTTGAGCGGGTTGTTCTGCAACGACGATTCCCAGGTGCCGGGAACCGCGATCAGCTGCACGTCGGGGCAGCTGGCGTCTTGATAGGCCGGCCGCGGCTTGTGCGGATAGGCCCCGCTGCTGGTCGGCGGCGCGATGCTGGGCGGCACCGCGCTCGGCGGGGTTTTCGGTTGCCGCAGGATGGTGACCACCGCGAAGATGACCAGCCCCACGACCAGCGCCATCGCGCCGGCGGCCACCAGTGCCAGGGTGCGGTGGCGCTTCCGGCGGGAATTACGCCGCGATTTAACAGCCATGTCTCCTGCTAGCAGAGTCGTTCAGTCACACAGTCGACTCAGTCGACAGCGGGCAGCCGCGTCTGCTGCACTCCATCACGGTACCGGGTCACGGCAGCCAACCCGGCACGCCAAGCCCGCGACAGCGGGCCGGTCGGGGAGCTAGCGGATTGCGCCGACGATGTCGCCGGACATCGCGCCCAGCTGCGAGCTCCACGAGCCCCAGTCGTTGCTGCCGCCGCCGGGGAAGTCGAAGTGGCCGTTGTGCCCACCGACGTTGCGGTACTGCTGGTAGAAGAATCGGGCGTTGCCCATCGCCTCGCCGGCCTGGCCGATCATTGCGGCGGCATCGCCGCCCATGTTCATCGGGCTGTACACCCAGATCCGGGAGTTGTTCTGCGCCAGCAACCCGGCGTGCACCCATGGGTCGTGCCACTTCCACCGGCCCAGCTGTGGGGCCCCCCACATGCCGTTGCCGTCGACGCCGCCGAACTGCTGCAGGCCGGCGAGGATCGCGCCGTTCGTCGTGGTGTTCGACGGGTACAGGAAACCCGACAGTGAGCCGGCGTAGCCGAACCGGTCGGGGTGGAAGGTGGCCAGGGCCATCGCGCCGTAACCGCCTTGGGATGCCCCCACGGCCGCGTGGCCGCCGGGCGCCAGACCCCTGTTGGCGGCCAGCCAGTCCGGCAGCTCGCTGGATAGGAACGTCTCCCACTGCTTGCTGCCGTCCTGCTCCCAGTTGGTGTACATGCTCCACGCCCCGCCTGCCGGTGCTGCCACCGAGATCCCCTTGCCGGCCAGCGTGTTCATCGCGTTACCGGCGGTTACCCAGTTGCTGACATCCGGCGCGGCATTGAACGCATCGAGCAGGTAGACGGCGTGCGGTCCGCCGGCCAGGAAGGCCACCGGGATGTCCCGGCCCATCGCCGCCGACGGCACCATCAGCGTCTCGTAACCCGCGGCGCGGGCCGACCCGCCGTTGACCGCGGTGACGCCTCCGATCCCGACCGTCAGCACGGCGGCGCACAGTAGCCGTAGCAGCATCGACAGACCTCTCATACCGACCTCACTCGTCGCTCGACCGCCAACCCCCGAGACCAATCCCGCAGACCGCCCCCGTCCCGCAAAGTAGCTAACCACACCGTGGAAACTCCGACGCCGGAAATGACTAACGGCGACGACCCCACAGGATCGTCGCCGTCAGTCGTGCTGGTGCTATCTCAGGTGTGCTGACCGGTCGGGCTGGCCGCCGGGGCTCCCGGAGCCGCGCCCGGACCCGGGCCACCACCCGGCGTCGCGCCAAGCGTGCGCTGCAAGTCGGGCAACATGGCGTGCAGCTGTGAACCCCAGTACGGCCAGTCGTGCGTGCCGTTGGCGTCGAAGTTGAACACCGCGTTGTGGCCACCGGCCGCGTTGTAGGCGTCCTGCCACTTGATGTTGCTGGTCCGCACGAAGCCCTCGAGGAACTTGGCCGGCAGGTTGTCACCACCGAGTTCCGACGGCTTGCCGTTACCGCAGTACATCCAGACGCGGGTGTTGTTGGCGACGGTCTTGCTGACGTTCAGCAGCGGGTCGTTGCGCTTCCAGGCCGGGTCGTCTTTGGGACCCCACATGTCCGCGGGCTTGTAGCCGCCGGCGTCACCCATGGCCAGGCCGATCAGCGTCGGTCCCATGCCCTGGGAGGGGTCCATCAGACCGGAGAACGCGCCGACCTCGATGAACTGGTCGGGGTGGTAGTTCGCCAGGTTCAGCGCCGACGCGCCGGCCATCGACAGACCGACAGCCGCGCCGCCGGTCGGCTTGACCTGCTTGTTGGCCGACAGGTATTGCGGCAGCTCACTGGTCAGGAACGTCTCCCACTTGTAGGTCTGGCAACCTGCCTTGCCGCAAGCCGGCTTGTACCAGTCGGTGTACCAGCTGGACTGGCCGCCCACCGGCATGACGACCGACAGGCCGGACTGGTTGTACCACTCGAAGGCGGGGGTGTTGATGTCCCAGCCGTTGTAGTCGTCCTGGGCGCGCAGACCGTCGAGCAAATAGACGGCCGGCGAGTTGGCGCCGCCGCTCTGGAACTGGACCTTGATGTCGCGGCCCATCCCGGCCGACGGGACCTGCAGGTACTCGACGGGCAGACCTGGCCGGGAGAATGCTCCCGCAGTCGCGGTCTCGCCCACGACGCCGATCAAACCCGGCAACAGGGCCGCGCCGACGACCCCCAGCACGAGTCGGCGCGGCGTCCTTTTTGCCGCGCCGCGAAACCTGTCAAGAAGGCTCATTCTTGCTTCCTCATTCTTTGTCGGGCCCATACTGATGGGTCGGACTGCATGCGCCAGCCTGATTGCTTTACTGCGCAGCGGTTGCCCGTTTAGTCAACCACATCATCGGGGATGTCTTCTCCTCGGTGTGGGTCCCCCAACCGACCCCACACCGAGAAAAGGCCCGCTCAGCTCGGCTGCGGATCACCACGCTGTGAATGTGCCGACGAGCGGTCGCACGCCGGTAACAATACATATGCCGCGTTGCTGGGTGCCGGTCGGGGCGGTTGTTTCATCGGTCGCAGCACGCCGGCGGAAAAGCCGTCAAAATTATCCGCCGGTCCCGTGGCCGGAAGCGACAACCCACTCCCCAGCTAGGGCCCGGTAGCCGGCAGACCCGTGTATGGGACACCGCCGAACTCCGGCACGTCCATCCCACACCGGATGAGTTCATAGCGCGGTACCCGGTCGATCCGGTACCGGGTGAATTCATAGGAATGCAGGAAATTGGAAACAAACCGATGAAGGTCCATCGGAGCCCGCACCGAATTCAGCACCGCCTGCGTCGCCGGGCATTGCAGGGCCTTTTCGGCCTGAGCGACCCACTGCGCATCGAGGTACCCCGGAACGCCCGGATACCGCTTCACCCAGGGCCCGTCGGCGATAACCCAGTCGGGAAACAGGTTCTTGTCGTGGCCGATCCGGCCGTGCTGCAAGCGGGCGGTATGGGCGGCGACTGGGTTGGCCAACCCGATCTGGTCGATCACCCGGACATCCAGGCCGACATTCATGCCCAGCATCCCGAGGTTGGTGAAAAAGACTGTGTGAGGCCCTTTTTGAGGTGCGGGCGGCGGCGCATCCGGCTGGGATTGCGGACCGACGGGCGGGACGAGATCCCACTGATCGTAATTTCCCGACGGCAGCAGCAACGCGCCCTGCGGGGTGTTGTTGAGCGCCACCAGCACCGCACGCATCCGCGGGTAGTCCAGGTAGTCGGCGGCCGTCAACGGATGGGCGTGACCCGTCGCCTGCGCGTAGAAGCGGCGCTCGTCGACGATGCCTGAGTAGGTGACCCGGGTGGCGTCGTCGCCCATTCCGGGCGAATTGGCCGCCCACAGCGACCAGCCGGCGACCGCCATCCACAGTGCGCTGACCGCGCCCGCCAACCAATAGCCGGCCTCGCGGGACAGCCTGGTTCCGTCGGGAAACACCACGGGTACCACCGCGACCGGCGCGAGCAAACAAAGCAGCGGTACCAGCAGCACTCGGCCATGCATGAAATCCCCGCCCTGCCGGATCCAGTACAGCGCCTGCAGCAGACCGCTGACGACGATGAACACCACCACGGCAGCAGGGCTTTGCATCGACCGGGCCAGCGGCCCGGATGCGGATGTCGGGGTGTACCGAAGCCCTTTTCGACGGCCGGCGGAGACCACCAGCGCCAGTGCCGCCAGCAACACCGCCGGCACCCACATCAGATACGGCCGGTTGAAGTTTGCCAGGTAGATCACGCCCTGCGACCATTTGTCGCCGGCCGCGTCCTTGGCCAGCGCGGTCCCGGGGAACAGCAGCCCGTAGTAACCCATCCGGAAGATCTCGTAGGCCACCGGCAGCAGCCCGCCGGCCACCACGATCAGCGCTCGGCGCCGCCAGCCCTTTGTGGCGATCAGCATCATGATCAGCGCCAGGCCGCCGATCAGCGCCAGCTCGGGGCGCACCAGCACGCTGCACCCGGCGACAAAGGCCAGCGCGCCGATGAACAACCGCCCGCGGGGGCGCTGGCCGGCGGGGGTGGTGCGTCGGCGGGCCTGCGACCAGCACACCATCATCCACCAGAGCAGCCCGAGGTAGGCCATCACCAGCCCGCTCTCCAGGCCGGAGGTAGCGAAGTCGCGCGCCGGCGGGAACGCGATGTAGACCAGCGCGCCGGCCGGCAGCATGACCGCCCGACGGCCCAGCAGGCCGGGCGCGAACAGCCGGCCGGTGCCCAACATCAGCATTGCCAACCCCGCCACACTGAGCAGCAGAGCTAACACCAGGGCCACATACTCCAGGCGCATCGGCCAGTTCAGCCAGCTGCCCACATACAGCAGATAGGTCCACACCACCGAGGTGTTGGCTTCCACCCGCTCGCCCTCGTTGAACACCGGGCCGTTGCCGGCCAACAGGTTGCGCACGGTGCGCAGGACGATCAGTCCGTCGTCGGCGATCCAGCGCCGCTGCCAGGCACCCCAGCCGAACAACACGGCGACCACGGCCACGCTCACCCAGAGGCTGACCCGGACTGTGACGTCATAGGGGAACGACGGTCGGCCCACCGTTATGGCTACCGGCTTTCGTGACGGGGCCGGGATCTTGGTGGCCACGTCAGCCGAGGATAACCGCAGCACCTATGGTTCCGATCCAGGCCAAGAACAGCAGCTGCAGTACTCGGTCACGCAGCGCGATGTCTTCGGGCTCGCCGGCCAGGCCGCCGTCGACGTCCACCGCGTACCGCAGGGCGGCAATCGTGAATGGCACCATCGAGACCACAAACCAGCCCACCTCGCCGTGTTCGCGGTCGAATGCCCACAACCCATAGCAGACCACCAGCGCAGTGGCCGACATCGTCCAGACGAACCGCAGGTAGGTGCTGGTGTAGTTCTCCAGCGACTTGCGGATCTTGGCCCCGGTGCGCTCAGCCAATTGCAACTCGGCGTAGCGTTTGCCGGCCGCCATGAAGAGTGACCCGAACGCCATCATCAGCAGAAACCATTGCGACAGATGGATACTGGCGGCGGCGGCGCCGGCGATGGCCCGGATCAAAAAGCCGGACGAAACGATGCTGATGTCAATCACCGCTTGGTGTTTGAGCCCGAAGCAGTAGCCCAGCTGGATGACGATGTAAACGGCCATCACCAGGGCCAGGTTCGGGGTAAGCCACCAGGACAGCGCCAGCGATGCCACCCCGAGCACCGCCGCCAGCGTGTACGCCAGCCACTCGGGCACCACGCCGGCGGCGATCGGGCGGAACCGCTTGGTGGGGTGCTCGCGATCGGCCTCGACGTCACGGGCGTCGTTGACTAGATAGACCGACGAGGCGGCCAGGCAGAACACCACGAACGCGACCGCGACCTGGCCGAGCACCGTGACGTAGTTGTAGTGCACGTCGGTGCCCCATGCGGCCAGTGGCGCGGCGGCCACCAGGACGTTTTTTACCCATTGCCGCGGGCGCATCGCCTTGACCACGCCGGCGATCAGGTTGGCCGACGGCCCGGTCACCGGCACTTTGTTCTCGATGTCCTCGCTCATTTGCTTCCACCTGCTCGTGCCAATGGCCCGCCGTCGACCCGCGTGGCGATGGCCGCAACGACGGCCCCGACCGCCACGCCGGTGGCCACGTCGCTGGGATAGTGCACGCCGAGCAGCACCCGCGACAGCGCCATCGGCGGCACCAGCATGACAGGCAACGGCAAGCCGGTGGCGCGGGCCAGCAGGATGGACGCCGCCGTGGTCGACGTGGCATGCGCCGAGGGGAAACTCAGGCTGCTCGGCGTGCCCACATTCACCGCGACCGCCGGATGGTGCGGTCTCGGACGCCGCACTACGCGCTTGATTACCACCGCGGCCGCGTGCGCGGCAAAGGCCCCGGCGCCGGCCACCAGCCAGACCCGGCGCTGCCGCGGCTGCAGGATCGCGCCGAGCCCCGATACCGCCAACCAGCCGAGGCTGTGCTCCCCGAAATACGACAGGGCGCGTGCCGCCGCCATCGCACCGGGACGCATCCCCAACGCCGATTGGATCGCTACCAGGACAGCCACTTCACCACGCGGCGGTGCCAGATCAGCCGCGATGTCGGCCATTGCCAAACACGTTGTC
>Ga0335075_10015399_pt1 | contig 11462 bp, 10 predicted proteins | sample Lox_Sample_24_FD_206723 | JGI IMG/M metagenome (GOLD analysis project Ga0335075, IMG submission 206723) | Soil microbial communities from Loxahatchee National Wildlife Refuge, Florida, United States - Lox_Sample_2.4 | ecosystem: Environmental > Terrestrial > Soil > Wetlands | place: USA...
CGGTGAGGCGCCGGGCGGCGATGTACTCGGCGCTGGCCGGACTCATGCCCAGCAGCACGCGCGCGGCCAGTGGCTGCGAGCGCGCCAGATGCCAGCCGAGCAGCAGCGTGCGCCGCCTGAGCGCGAGCCAGGCCGGGTCTGCGCCGTGGGCACCAGGCTCCCCACGCGACGCGCCCGCCTCCTGCACGCCAGCTGCCGGCGAGAGCTGCCAGCGCGCGGGCTCGGCGAAGCCGGCATCCAGCAGCAGGTAGGGACACTGCGCCAGGCGCCGCTGCGCCACTGCGTCCAGCGCGCACCACTCGGGCAGCAGGGCCCGCACCAGCTCATCGGCCGCGCCGGCCGCGGCCTCGCGCCGCTGCCCCGCCACGGCGGCACAGGCGTGCGCATGCAGCCGCTCGAGCAGCCGCTCATTGATTTCCACGATCGGGGCGAGCAGCGCCTGGTCCCAGACGAGCGATGCTGCCGGCGAGAGCTCCTCGTACATGATGTTCCTCCATGAACCGCGCAGTTTTGCCGTGTGGCAGGCGCTACCGGCCTTGCGCCGGATCTGCGATAGTCGTGATGTTACTAGTAACATCGCAGACGGGGAGAAGTCCATGCGCATTTACGAAGACCGCTATACGCGCGAGCGGGTGCGCTTCCAGGTCGCGCTGCGCTTCATCTGGCTGGAGGCGCGCACCCAGACGATCCGTCACTGGACCGGTCTCACCGACGATCGCATCCGCAAGCTGTACCGATCCTATCTCGCGCACTGCGGCCGGCCCCTGGCGCGCCATCGTGGCAAGTCCCCGCAGCGCGTGGCGCTGTTTCTGCGTTCCGCCCGCCTGCGCCGGGAGAGCTCGCTGCTGGCGAGCCTGTTTCGTCTGCTGGGCGCATTGCCCACGCAGTCGCTGCCGGCCACGCCATCGACGCCGGGCGCGCCGCGGGCGCCGGGGGCGCAGGGGCCATCGGACGCCCAGCCCGGGGTGGCGGGCGCTGTCGCTGCGCGCCCCTCGCTGCTGCGAGCACAGCTGCTGTGCGAGGCCTACGAGCTCTACCGCACGCTGCTTGGCAATCCGGCGCTGGGGTTCGAGCACGCGGTCTTTCTGCTGCAGGCGCTGCTGCAGGCGGAGGAGATCACGGCGGCTCCCTGTCCCGATTGCCAGGCGCTGGTGGTCATGGATCGCTGGGCGTTGTATCCGGCGCGCTGCGCGCCGTGCGCCGCGGGTAATGTCCAGCCGCCGGCGCTGCGCGCCGAGGCGCCGGCCGACTTGCCCGTGCCGCCGCAGCTCTGCAAGACTGCCCGCAATGGCGACCTCCACGCGCGACATGCCCGACACGGCCCTTGAATTCATTGAGCGTCACGTCGAGGAGCGGCTGCGGCCGGACTGGGCGCAGCAGGCGCTCGCCGATCCGCTCACGCGCTATCTCATCTGCCGCGGCACCGCGCATCTGATCCAGCCAGCGCCGGACGCCGAGTCACAGGCGCACATCGCCTTCCTGTCCCCGGCGCAGTTCGCGCCCCTCGGCGTGCCCGAGGTGCAGCAACTGCTGCTCGGCTGGTTCGAGTCACGCCGCTGCGTGCTCGTGGAGCTGCCCGACTCGACGAGCTTCCAGCCACCCGGCACGCGCTACGAGGAGCTGCGCCCCCTGCTGCCGCAGGTCGGGGAGGCACAGGCACGATTGCTGACCTACGCCCGGGCACTGCTGGTGTGGCGGGCGCGGCATCGATACTGCGGCGTGTGTGGATCACCGACCGTGCCGCGCTCGGCCGGTCATGTCCTGCAGTGCAGCTCCGAGAGCTGCCATTCCCAGGTCTTCCCGCGGCTCGATCCGGCGATCATCGTGCTGGTCACGCAGGGCGAGCACGCGCTGCTCGGACGGCAACCCTCCTGGCCGCCGGGACGCTTCTCGACACTGGCCGGCTTCGTGGAGCCGGGCGAGAGTCTGGAGGAGGCCGTGGCGCGCGAAGTCCATGAGGAGACCGGGGCGCGCGTGCGCTCGGTCCGCTATTTCTCGTCTCAGCCCTGGCCTTTTCCCGCCTCACTCATGCTCGGCTTTCATGCGCAGGCGGCAATGGAGCCCATCCAGCTCGACGGAGAGCTCGAGGAAGCGCGCTGGTTCGAGCGCGCCGAGCTGCAGGCCGGCAAGGTGCTGCTGCCTCCGCCCCACACCATCGCGCGGCGGCTGCTCGAAGCCTGGTTCGCAGCAACGCCCGCACCCTGAGACGAGCGCGCGCGGGCTCCGTCAGCGGCGCCGCCCCCTGCCGCCGCGCCGGCCGCCAGCCTTGCGGCCGCCTTTCCCGGCAGTCTTCTTGCCGGCGCGCTTGGCGACTTTGCTCGCCGCCCGGCGGGTCGTCTTGCCTGCGGGCCGACCGCCACGGCGCGATGCAGCGCCGCGGGCAACCTTCTTCGCGGTCTTCTTCGCGGCCTTCTTCGCAGTCTTTTTTGCGACCCGTTTTGCGCCTTTCTTTGCCGCCTTCTTTGCTGCCTTCTTTACCGCCTTCTTTGCGCTCTTAGCGGCCTGCTTCGCCGCCGGCCTGGCCGCTTTCTTCGCGGCCTTCTTGCCAGCCTTTTCTGCGACCTTGCCCTCCGGCCGTGTCGCCGCCTGTTTGGCTGGCGCTGCAGTCTCGGCCGCCGGGGCCTGCGACTCGACGCCGCTCTTCGGCGCGCTCTTGGGAGCGCGCTGCGCGGAGCGCTTGGCTGCCACCGGCTCGTGGGCTCGTGCCGCCCCCGTCTGCGAGTGGATGGCAAAGAGCACACCGCTGCGGTCCAGCAGCTGGGCGATGCGCCCGCCGTCGGGTACGTCCATCGGTCCATTGATGACGCGGGCGGCGTGCTCGCGCGCCTTGCCGGCCGCTGCATCCACATCGGCCACACTTATATAAGAGAGCCAATAGGGGGCGGGCATCTGCGCGGAGAGCTTGTAGATGCCCCCCTGGCGCACGCCATCGCGTCCGAATATCAGGTAGGTCCCTGCGGGGCCCATGTCCATGCGCTGCAGGCTCTCCCAGCCGAACAGCTCCGAATAGAAGCGGAAGGCGGCCTCGAAATCCGTGGTCGCAAGCTCCTGCCAGGCGAATTCGCCCTGCCCAGGCTGCCCGGCGGGCGCCGGACCGGACCGGTCGGGTCGATAGACGCCGAAGGCCGCACCCTGCGGGTCGGCCAGCACGGCATAGCGGCCGACGTCGGCGACGTCGCTTGCGGCGCGCAGCACCTTGCCGCCAAGCTGCTCGACACGCGCCACGGTGCCGTCCACGTCGTCGGCGCCGATATAGGGCAGCCAGTGCGGGCGCGCCCCGGCCTCGCGCGCATGCTGGGGCAGCGACATGACCCCGCCGACCTGGCGGCGACCGGCGGCGAACACGCTGTAATCGCCGTTGGGGTGCGTCGGCGACTGCACCTGCCAGCCGATGACCTGGGCATAGAACTCGGCAGCACCGGCCGTATCGTCGGTCATGAGCTCCTGCCAGATGAAACGTCCGTGAACGCTCGGCTGTGCCATTGAGACTCCCCTTCGGTGGCGCGCGCTTGCCGCCTGATGTTATCGCAGTGCGCGGTCGGGAAGATAACTGAAGCCATCGCGCCCCGGTAGGGGCAGCGTATGCGCACGCGCTGGCTGACGCAGGCGAGCGCAGCCGTTGCCGGCGGGCGCCGCGGCGCCCGCGACCGCCATCCCCTTATCCCGGGGGTTGCAAGCGTGTGCATTTTTATGCACAATTGTGGGAATTTATGCACACGCAATCATGCTGAACGATCGCCAGCAGCTCGAGCGTCGCAACGCGATCCTGCGCATTCTGCGCAGCGGCGTCGTGCGCCGTCAGAGCGATCTCACGCAGATGCTGCGTCGTGATGGCTTCACCGTGACGCAATCCTCGGTGAGCCGCGATCTCGCCGAGCTGGGTGTGCTGAAGGCATCCGGCCGCTACCGCCTGCCGCCCGATGAGATCTCGCGCGCGCATGGCGACTTCGCCACGCTGGCGCAGTTCGTGCGCGAGGTGCGCCGCGCCGGTCCCAATCTCACCGTGGTGCGCACCACCATCGGTGCGGCCGGCAGCGTCGCCGTGGCACTGGACAAGGCCGAGTGGCCCGAGGTCGTCGGCACCCTCTCCGGCGACGATACGATCTTCGTAGCCACAGCCGATGCGCGTACCCAGCAGCGGCTGATCGAGCGGCTCGAATCCCTGTTTCACACCTGAGATCCTGCATGCAAGAACGGTCAGATGCGCCGCAGGCGCCCATCGTGCTCGCCTATTCGGGCGGCCTGGATACCTCCTTCCTCGTGCCATGGCTGGCCGAGCAGCAGCGCCGCCCGATCATCACCGTGACGGTCGACACCGGCGGCATCGACGGGCAGGCGCGTCTGCGTCTGGCCGAGCGCGCGCGCGCCCTCGGCGCCATCGCGCATCATCAGATCGACGCGCGTGCCGACTACTACGAGCAGGTGCTGCGCTTTCTGATCATGGGCAACGTGCGGCGCGGACAGCTCTACCCGCTGTGCGTCGGCGCCGAGCGCGTCATGCAGGCGCAGACCATCGCGCACATGGCCGCGAAGCTCGGCTCCTCCACCATTGCGCACGGCTGCACCGCCGCCGGCAACGACCAGGTTCGCTTCGAGGTCGCACTGCGCACGCTGGCGCCGGATCTGACGGTCCTCGCCCCGGTGCGCGACCAGGCCTTCAAGCGCGCCGATGAGCTGGCGTACCTGCAGCAGCGCGGCCTGCCGGTGCCACCGACCGGCGCCGCCTATTCCATCAATCGTGGGCTCTGGGGCGTGACGATCGGTGGCACCGAGACGCTGACCTCTGCCGGCAGCATTCCCGAGAGCGCCTGGGTGCTCTCGGCCGAGGCCTTCAGCCGCCCGCGCGCGCCCGAGCGCCATCGCCTCGGTTTCGAGCGTGGCCGGCCGGTGTCGCTCGATGGCCGCGCGCTCGATCCGGTGGCCCTGATCGAGCAGCTCGAGGCGCTCGCCGCGCCCTTCGGCATCGGTCGCGGCATACATCTGGGCGACACCATCATTGGAACCAAGGGTCGCGTGGCGTTCGAGGCACCGGCGGCCGAAGTGCTGCTCACGGCGCACCGCGAGCTCGAGAAGCTCGTGCTGAGCGCGCGTCAGCAGCGCATCAAGGAACTCGTGGCCGGACCCTACGGGGATCTGGTGCACGAAGGACAGCTGCTCGATCCGGTGTGCCGCGACATCGAGGCGCTGCTGCTGGCCTCGCAGGAGCGTGTCAGCGGCGAGGTCGCGCTGCTGCTGCGGCCCGGCGCGCTGTTCATCGAAGGCGTCGAGTCGCCCTATTCGCTCATGGCCGCCTCGCGCGGCGTCTACGGGGAAGCGGCCGGAGAGTGGAGCGCCGCGGATGCGACCGGCTTTTCGCGCATCCTTGCGCTGCCGGGCGTGTTTCATCGCCGCGCGGGCGAACGCGCTGCCGGACACGCAGCCGAACACGCCGGCGAGCGCGGCGGCGAGCGCGGCACGGGCCAGCGCGACTCGGGCGGGAGGCAGTCATGAAAACGGTGTTCGTCGACAAGGTGGCCTCGGTCACGCAGGCCTGTGCGCTCGGGCAGGAGCTGCGCCTGTCGAGTGAGATTCCCGCAGAGGAAGGCGTGGCCATCGTCGCGGAGATCCTCACCAACAAGTCGACCTACAACACGCTGGAGCTGGCGAGCGGCCGCATGGCCAAGGTCGGCAAGGGCGACATCGTGGTCGGTGCGCTCGGGCCGCGCCGGGCACTGTTCGGCTACAGCGGCCACGTGCCGAGCTCGCTCAAGCCCGGGGATGTGATTCAGATGCTCAACATCGGCGGAGTCATGGGCATCTGCGACTCGGCGACTCCCGACAAGGGCAAACCCTTCGACTGCCGCGTGCTCGGCGTGGTGCTGCAGTTTCCCTATCTGGGCGAGCGCATCGGCGTACCGGCGCGCGTCGGCTATCGAGCGCTGGATTACAACACGGGGCTCGACACGCGCGGCGTGCCGGTAGTGGCCCTGGCCGGCACCTGCATGGAGGCGGGCAAGACCGCGGCAGCCGCGGCCATCATCGCGCGCATGCGCCACCGCGGCCTCGTGGTCGATGCCTTCAAGGCCACGGGCGTATCGCTGCGCCGTGACATCCTCGCCTTCGAGGACGCCGGCGCCCGCCGCACCATGATCTTCACCGATCTGGGCGTGGTCACGACCACGGCGCGCACCGGTCCTGCGTTGACGCGCACCATGCTCACGGAGCTGGCCGCCGGCAAGCCCGATGTCATCGTGTTCGAGCTTGGCGACGGCCTGCTCGGCACCTATGGCGTGGATGCCATTCTCGAGAGCGCGGACGTGCGCCGGGCGCTCACCGGGGTGGTGCTCTCGGCCAACGACCCGGTCGCCGCCTGGGGCGGGGTGAAGCTGCTGCGCGAGCGCTTCCAGGTACAGCCCTGCGTCGTGACCGGCCCGTGCACCGACAATCAGGTCGGCATCGAGATCGTCCAGCAGCAGATGCAGGTGCCGGCGTTCAATGCGCTCTCCGATGCGGCCGGCCTGGGCGATGCGGTCATCGAGGCCGTGGGACTCGGGCAGAGCACGCCGCTCGCCGCCGGGGCCGTTGAATGACGCCGCCGCTGCCTGCGCTGGTACTCGGCGGCAGTGGCTATGTCGCCGGCGAGCTGCTGCGGCTGCTGGCCGCGCACCCGGTGTTCCGCGTGGCCGCCGTGCTCTCCGACAGCCGTCCGGGCGAGCCCATCGCCGCGAGCTTCGGGCATCTCGCCAGCGCCTACCCGGAGCAGCGCTTCTGCTCGCTCGCCGAGGCCGAGCAGCTGCTCGCGCGCGAGCCGGCGGTGGCGATTTTCTGTGCAGCTCCCCACGGCGCCGCCGCCTCCCTCATCGACGGGCTGCTGGCCCACGCGGAGGCGGCTCACGGGCCCGCGCCGGTGCGCCCCGGCCGTGCCACGCGCGTCGTGGACATCTCGGCCGACTATCGCTTTCGCGATGCCGCGACCTATGAGCACATCTACCGGCATGCGCATGGCGCGCCCGAGCGGCTCGCGGCCTTCACCTGCGCGGTGCCCGAGCATCTCGCGGCCAGCCCCACTGCGCACGTGGCACATCCGGGCTGTTTTGCCACCGCGACGCTGCTGGCCTCGGTGCCGCTGCTGGCACGCGGGCTGATCGAGCCGGAGCTGTTCGTCGCGGCGATCACCGGCAGCACCGGCTCGGGGCGCAAGCCCGTGGAGGGCACGCACCACCCGCTGCGTCACTCCGATCTGTACACTTACAACGCACTCGCGCATCGCCACACGCCCGAGATCGTTGCCTGCGCGCAGGCTGCTACCGGCGTCACCGCGCGCTTCGCCTTCGTGCCGCACTCGGGGCCGTTCGCACGCGGCATTCATGCGACCGTGCAGGCGCGCCTCCGCACCCCCTGCGACAGCGCGCAGGTACTCGCGACGCTGCGCGATTTCTACGCCGGAGCGCGCTTCGTGCAGGTGCGCGAGGCGGCTCCACGCATAAAAGAGATCGCCACGAGCAACTACGCACAACTCTGCGCCGTCAGCGACGGCGACAGCGTCGCGGTCATGTGCACCGTGGACAACTTGAACAAGGGCGCAGCCGGCGGTGCGGTACAGTGGATGAACCGCCTGCAGGGGCTCGATGAGACCGCCGGTCTCACCGCACCGGCGCCAGGCTGGACCTGAGGCTTGTCATCGATGGACGCAGAAACGCTCGACGTCACCCCCGATTATCTCGCGCCGGTATTCGCACAGTACCCGCTGCCGATCGAGTCCGGCGAGGGCGTGTGGCTCAAGACGCGCGATGGGCGACGCATACTGGATCTGTATGGCGGCCATGCCGTCGCGGCCCTGGGCTATGGTCATGCCGGCTGGAGGGCCGCGCTCGATGCACAGGCGCGCACGCTGTGCTTTCAGAGCAATGCCGTGCCCCTGCCGGTGCGCGCGCGCGCCGCGACGCGGCTGATCCGCTATTCGCGTCTGCCCTTCACCAGCGTGTTCTTCGTCAACAGCGGCGCGGAAGCCAATGAGAACGCGCTCAAGATGGCCTTCACACTGACGCGGCGAGCGCAGGTGGTCGCCGTCGAGCAGTCCTTTCACGGTCGCACCGCGGGGTCCGGCGCCGTCACCTGGGGCGCAGCCGCCAAGTGGTATGGCTTTCCGCGCGCGCCCTTCGAGGTGAGCTTCCTGCCGCGCGGACAGCGCGCCGATGCGCTCGCCGGCGCCGATGCCGGCGGGGTGCAGGTGGATGCGCAGCTGCTCGAGGCGATCTCGAGCCAGATCAGCGAGCAGACCGCCGCGGTCATCGTCGAGCCGGTGCAGGGCGTGGGCGGCGCCTTCGATTTCGGCACGGCCTATCTCTCGGCGCTGCGTGCGCGCTGTGACGCCGTGGGCGCACTGTTGATCTTCGATGAGGTCCAGTGCGGCATGGGCCGCGTGGGCACGGCCTTCGCGGCCAGCCGCTACGGCGTCATGCCCGACATGATCACCACCGCCAAGGCGCTGGGCGCGGGCTTTCCCTGTGGTGCGCTGCTGATGAATGCGCGCGTGGCCGCGGCCGTGAAGCTCGACGGGCTCGGCACGACCTTCGGCGGGGGCCCGATGGCCTGCGCGGCGGTCGAGGCCGTCATCGAGGCCATCGAGTCCGAGGGTCTGCTCGAGCGCGTACGCCGAGTCGGCGAGCTCATCCGCAGCCGCTGCCTGGTCGGCCCCGTCACCGGCTATCAGGGTGCGGGACTGCTGGTGGGCCTGCGCACCTCGCGGCCCGCCAGGCAGGTGCACGCCGCGCTGCTCGAGCGCGATATCTTCACCGGCACCAGCGCCGATGCCAACGTGCTGCGCCTGCTGCCGCCCTTCATCCTCGAGGCCCCGCACGTCGAGCAGCTGCGCAGCGCACTGCTCGAGATCGGCGCCTGAGCGCTGCCATCGCGGTCCCCATCATGCCGAGCTCTACCACCGCGCCTGGTTCCCTGCCTGCCCCGCGCTTCATCGATCTGGCTGATTACTCACGCGACGAGGTTGCGCGACTGCTCGCGCTCGCCGCGCGCCTGGAGCGCTCGCCCGAGCCTCATGCCCTCGCCGGCCGCATCCTCGGATTGCTGTTCCTGAATCCCTCGCTGCGCACGCTGGCCTCCTGCCAGGCGGCCATGGCGCGGCTCGGTGGCTCCTCGTTCGTGATCACACCGGGCGCCGGCACCTGGCAGCTCGAGACACGCGAGGGCGCCGTCATGGACGGCAACGTCGCCGAGCACATGCGTGAAGGGCTGCCCGTGCTGGCCTCCTACTGCGACGCGCTCGGCATCCGCTCATTTGCCGACAACAAGGACCTCGCGGCCGATCTGGGCGAGCACAAGTTCAACGCCATGGCGCGCCTGATCGACAAGCCGCTGATCAACCTCGAATCCGCGGCCAATCATCCCTGTCAGGCGCTCGCCGACTGGAAGACGCTCGATGAGCTGGAGGTGCCGCGCGAGGGCAAGCTGGTGCTGTCGTGGGCCTACCACCCGCGCGCCCTGCCGCTGGCGGTGCCCGCCGCCACGGTGCACATGGCGGCGATGCGCGGCATGCGCGTCACGGTGCTGAGTCCCAAGGGCTATGCCTTGCCGCGCGAGATTCTGGAGAAGGCGCGCCGCGCCGGTGGCGGCACGGTCGAGGAAACCAGCGACGTGCGGCAAGCGATGCAGGGCGCCGACGTGGTGTATGTGAAGGAGTGGGCCAACACCGAGCACTACGGCAACGAGGCGGCCGATACCGCCGCACGCCGCGCCCTCAAGCACTGGTGCCTGAACGAGGATTGGTTCGCGGCCGCGCCGCCCGGCTGCCGCCTGATGCACTGCCTGCCGGTGCGGCGCAATGTCGCGATCGCCGATGGCCTGCTCGATGGTCCGCGCTCGGTGGTGCAGCGGCAGGCCTACAATCGCCTGCCGGCGCAGATGGCCGTGCTCTATCACCTGCTGAAACCGGCGGCGACCTCCGCCGAGCGAGGTTCGTTGCCGTCATGATTGCGCATCGTCCCGACCCGGTTGCCAGCGTGCGCGGCCTGCGCAGCGCCGCTCCCTACATCCGGCTGTACAAGGGCAAGATCTTCGTCGTCAAAGCCGGCGGGGCCGTATTTGGTGAACCCGGGATGATGCGTGCGCTCATCGAGCAGATCGCGCTGCTGCACTACCTTGGCATCCGCGTGGTGTTCGTGCATGGCGGCGGCCCGCAGCTCACCGAGCTCACCGAGGCTCTCGGCGTGCCCACCCGCATGGTGCAGGGACGGCGCATCACCGATGAGAAGTCGATCGACGCCACCTCGATGGTGCTCAACGGCCTGATCAACACGCGCATCCTCGCCATCTGCCGCGAGCTGGAGATCGACGCGGTGGGCCTCTCGGGCGTGGATGCGGGCCTGGTGCGCGCGCATCGCCGTCCGCCCGTGAGGCTGCCGGCCTCGAGCGAGACCGTCGACTTCGGCTTCGTCGGCGACATCGATCGCATCGACCCCGCCGTCATCCGCAAGCACCTGGACAACGGCCTCATGCCCGTGGTCAGCCCGCTGTCCTCCGACGATCGCGGCACGCTGCTCAACATCAATGCCGACACCGTGGCCGCAGCCATCGGTGCGGCGCTCGGCGCCGAGAAACTCATTCTCTGCACCGGCGCACCCGGCATCCTCGAGCGCGTCAGCGATCCGACCTCCATCATCTCCTACACGGATCTGGCGGGCCTGGCGCACCTGCGCGCCAAGGGCAGCCTTACGGAAGGCATGCTGCCCAAGGCCAAGGCGATCGAGGACGCGCTGCGCGGCGGCGTGCGACGCGTGCACGTCATCTCCCACAGCGCGCCGGACAGCATCCTCGCCGAGGTCTTCACCAACGAGGGCACCGGCACGCTGGTGGTCTCGGACGTCAACGCGCTGACCCCGGCGGAGCAGCAAGGCGGCGCATGAGCCGCCTGTGGGACAAGGGCGCACCGCTCGATGAGCGTGTGCTCGCCTATACCGCGGGTGAGGACTACGCGCTCGATGAGCGACTGGTCCCCTACGATGTGCGCGCCTCGATCGCGCACGCCGAGATGCTCTGTGCGCAGGGTCTTCTCAGCGAGCCGGATCTTTCGCAGTTGCGCCGCGCGCTGCAGGCGCTCGCGACCGAGCACGCGCGCGGCGAGTGGCACGTGCAGCTCGCCGATGAGGACGGCCAGACGGCGCTCGAGCGGCGGCTCACCGAGCGGCTCGGCGCCCTGGGCGGACGCATTCACCTCGGACGCTCGAGGAACGATCAGGTGCTCACGGCGCTGCGGCTGTACCTGCGCGATGCGACCGAGGCGCTCGGCGCGCAAACCGGGCAGATGGGCGCTGCGCTCGAGCGGCTCATCGCGCGCCAGGGCCGCGTCGAGCTGCCCGGCTACACCCACATGCAACAGGCCATGCCGAGCTCGGTGGCGCTGTGGGCGGGCGGCTTCGCGGCCGAGCTCGCCGATGATGCCCAGGGCATTCGCGCCGTGCGCCGGCGCC
>Ga0335075_10015402_pt1 | contig 11460 bp, 14 predicted proteins | sample Lox_Sample_24_FD_206723 | JGI IMG/M metagenome (GOLD analysis project Ga0335075, IMG submission 206723) | Soil microbial communities from Loxahatchee National Wildlife Refuge, Florida, United States - Lox_Sample_2.4 | ecosystem: Environmental > Terrestrial > Soil > Wetlands | place: USA...
TCCTCCGCATCGCGCCGCCGCGCCTCGGTGAGCGCCCGGACATCGCCGTGCGCGGCGTCGGCAGTCGCCAGCAGGGTCCGAGCCAGCCTGCCGCGGGCCTCATTCAGCCGGCTGCGCACCGTTCCGATCGGCACTCCGCAGGCGTCGGCTATGTCCTGGTACGCCGTCACGCCGCTGAAGTAGCGGAGCATTAGCACCAGGCGGAGGGCGGGTGACAGGTCTTCCATGGCATGCCAGACCCAGTCGCGGGTGGCGTGCTGCTCCAGCAGTTCTACGGGATCCGGCTCTGCCGAGGGGAGCACCGCCGCACGGGCGGTGTCGAGGGGAAGTTCCGCCGAGGACCGCTGCCGCATGCGGCAGACATTGCGCACCACCGTGCGCAGCCAGGACCCCGCCGCGGCGGGGTCACGCAGGCCGCCGATACGGCTCAGCGCGATCATGCTCGCCTCTTGCACGGCGTCCTCGGCGTCGGGCCCGTAACCGACCAGGCTGATAGCGACCGCGAGCAGCGCGGGACGGTGGCGGGCCACAAGAACGCCGATGGCGCTGACCTCACCGGCCTGGGCGGCGTGCACGAGGTCCGCGTCCGTGGGCCCATCAGGGTAGGAGGTCCTCACCCACCCGATACTAGGCCCCTGTCCTGCGAGGGGCCGGAAGGGCAGCCAGGACTGCAGAGATCCCTGCCCACAGGCACAGCACCAAGAGCGGGGCGGCCAGGGCATGGCCATCGAACGAAACGACGTCACGGACGGGCCGGCAGCGCGTTCCCGAGGTGCGCGTACCAGCTGGTTACGAAGCTGAAGCCGAACGAGCCCCCGGCAGCGGGCACGCCGACGGGAATGAACAGCAGCACGAGGAGGGCAGCGAGCGGCGCCCCGGCCAGCCGTCGTTCCCCGTCTTGACCGCGACCGTGACCGTCTCGCCGGGAACACCTGAGCCGCTGTGCCGGATACTGTTGACGAAAAGCTCATCCACCAGCAACGCGGCCACGTCCCTGCACGGATGCCCCGGGCCTAGCATCCCGTCCACGAATGCGCGGGCGTCCCATACCCGCTCCGCCCGTCCCGCAAGCGTCACGGTCTCTCGGACTGCCCGCCCATCCACCAGCGCACCCGCCTTCCCGGGCCGCCCGCGCCCCAGAAAATCACGCGGCCACCGGGCGGACACACCGGGATGCACGCCCGACCCAGCGGCGCACGTCAAGCCGGAACACACCGCCGGTGCCGCCCGTCCGTGCCCGTCCGTGGAAAGCCGACGGTGCACACCGACCGTCCCCACGGCACGGACGCCCGTTCGCTATACGTCCGTGGACACCGCAACACAGCGGTCTACAGCGCTACAAGGTGACACAAGAAGAAACGGGGTCGTGCAGATCTGTACCCCCCACCGGGCTCGGCTCCGGCGTGGTCCTCGACACGGCCGGGAACATCGTCACCAACGCGCACGTCGCCGGGAACGCCACCACGTTCCAGGTCCAGCTCGCCATTGACCCCGCCCCGCGGGAAGCGAAGCTGATCGGCAGCTACCCGCCTGATGACCTCGCAGTGATCCGCGTCGGTGATCCCACAGGGATGCAGCCTGCCTCGTTCGGCGACTCGGGCAAGGTCCGGGCCGGCGATGTGGTACTCGCCGTCGGCAACCCGCTCGGCCTGTCCAGCAGCGTCACCGAGGGCATCGTTTCCGCCACCGGGCGCGCGGTCACCGAGCCCGCTTCCGGCGGCTCGCCCGCCGGGGCCCTGCCCGGCGCGATCCAGACCAGCGCGCCGATCACCCGGGCAACAGCGGCGGTGCCCTGGTCACCGCGGCCGGCAGGTGATCGGCATCCCGACGCTGGCCGCGGCCAGTCCGAACGGCGGTGCTCAGGCCCAGGGCATCGGCTTCGCCATCCCGTCCAACCTGGCCCGCGACATCGCCCGCCAGCCCATCGGATCCGGGCACGTCACCAACTCTCACCGCGCCGCGCTCGGCGCCCAGGTCACCACCGTCACCGGCCCGGATGGCGCCCCGGCCGGCGCCGGGGATCGTCGCCGTCACCAGCGGCGGCCCTGCCGACAAGGCAGGGCTGCGTCTGGGCGATGTGATCACCACCGCCGGGACCGACCGCACGCCCGACGACACGGCCCTCTCCCAGGCACTCGCCGCCGCCCAGCCAGGACAACAAGTCACCCTGGCTATCGCCCGCAGCGCCCAGCAGCTGACCGTCCAGGTGACGCTCGGCGAACTGCCCGGCAGTTAGCCGGGCAGTGCCTCGCAATCTCCATACGGCCGCCACAGCGAAGCCACCCACCCTGCACCGCCGCAAGGGAGCATGAGAACTGAGGAGGACGACATGACCAGCACGCTCACCCCAACTTGCCCGGTCTGCGGGCTGCGCTTCGAGAACAGGCCGCTTCTGGAGCTGCACGTCCGCGAGGACCACGTGGAGCGCACCAACCCTGCAGACCCCGGCTTGGGTAATCCCGCCGACTCCCCGGCGTCCCGGCCGCGCCATCGCAGCCCCGCAAACGGGCACGGCGAGTCACCCACGACTTCCGGCACCAAGGCGGGACCCGGCACGGCCGACCCCCGACGGCCCCGACGGCTGCGTGCCGGGTGGGTGATGACCGCCCTGCGCCGGGTGGTCGGTGCCTTCCGGCACCTCAACGCGGAACTCCTGCTCGCATCGGAAGCCATGTTGCGTCTGCCGGGCGAACCCCGGCGCCCGGCAGACCCGCCCGCCGGGCGGGACGCTCACCAGGCGGCCACCGCCGAACCCACGGGCCGCGCCGCCTGACCGCCTGCGGGGCCGCTCCCAGCCTCACTGCCACGCCCGCCGACCTGCCCGGCGGGCGTGGCCACGCCATTGGCCCGAAACCACTGGCCGCCTGCCGCATCAGCGGCGCCGCGGTCGGCCTGCTGGCCCGTCATCGCATTGCTCATCAAAGTCCTGCAGCAACCACGCGAGTGGCTACGGCGCAAGGCTGCATTCCCGCCATCTCATTCCCAGCTGAACTGGCGGATCGCCACTATGGACATCACTACTCCCCAGGCCGCCAGCACGCCGAGGTGAAGCAGTCCTGGCCAATGTCCCACGGCTGAGTCGGTCAGGGCCTGGGCTGCCGCTCCGCCTGGTGTGAAGTCCGAGATGTGACGCAGCCAGGTAGGCATCAGCGGGCGCTGCAGCCATAGCCCGGCGAAGAACATCAACACGAAGAACAGTACGGACCCGAAACCGGCGGCCACCTTCGCGTTACGGAAGAGGCTGGCGATGACCATGCCGACGCCCAGCAGCGCCCACGCGGCCAGCAGGTAGGCCAGCAGGAAACCGGCGGTGTTGGCCGGCCAGGCCGCTCCAGCCAGGGCGGGCACGATGACCATCAGCAGCATGCACGCCACCGATACGATCATGGTCAGCGCCAGTTGGGCGAACAGCAGCAGCGCAGGCGAGACCGGGGTGGTCCGCAGCCGCTTGAGCACTCCCATCTCGCGGTAGCGGGTCAGCACGTCGGGCAGTGCCTGGACCGCCAGCAGCGTGATGGCGAAGAGCACCAGGATGGGCTGGTAGACCTGGAAGAAGCTCAGTCCGCCGAGGCTGTCATCTGGCCTGCGGATCGCCGGAATGGCCGCTAGGACGATGGACGCGGTCACGGGCAGGACTGCTGTCCAGATGACCACGCCTGGATTGCGGGCCAGCAGCCGGGCCTCGCTCTTCAGCAACGCGCTTGCGGCGCTCATGTTCGCCACTCCTCTCGGCACCGAACCGGTCAGGCTCGGTCGTATAAGGTATCGAGGATCCGCTCGTCAAATTCTGGTCAGCGCGACGAACGCGTCGTCCAGGCTGGGCTGGTCGACCCGTATGCGGGTGACGGACACCCCACGATCGTGTAGCGCTATGATCACTGCGGCGGCCACGTCACCGGTTCCCGTCACCACCATCCGATCCGCGCTGACCGACACCGTGTGCACGTCGGGCAGCGCCTCGAGCACAGCGGGATCGACCGGCGCCGACGGGACGAAGCTCACCCGCTCGTCCGCCGCTACCCCGGCGGCCAGTCCCTCCGGGGTGTCCGCTGCGATGACCCGTCCGTGGTCGATGACGACCACCCGGTCGCACAGCCGCTCCGCCTCCTCCATGAAGTGCGAGACCAGCAGCAGGGTGACCCCGGTTCCCTTCAGGTCCTCGAGCAGGCTCCAGACCTCGCGGCGGGCCGCTGGATCCAGGCCGGTGGTCAGCTCGTCCAAGATCGCCACCCGCGGGTTGCCGACCAATGCCAGCGCCACCGACAGGCGCTGCTTCTGCCCGCCCGAGAGCCTGCCGAAGTAGGTTCGCCGCTGGTCGGCCAGATCTAGCCGCTCCAGCAGTTCCCGCCAGTCGCGAGGGTGGCAGTAGAAAGTGGAGTACAGCTCCAGGGCTTCGGACACCGTCTGCTTGTCGGGCAGCCGGGACTCCTGCAACTGGATCCCGACGGCCTCGCGGAACGCGGTACTTTCGGTGGCCGGATCCATCCCGGCCACCGTGATAGTGCCGCCGTCGCGGCGGCGCAGACCGCCGACGCACTCCACACTGGTGGTCTTACCGGCACCGTTGGGGCCCAAGATGCCGAAGACCTCACCCTCTTCAACAGCGAGGCTGACACCGTCTACGACCGCCCGGGTGCCGTACACCTTCCGCAATCCGCGGACATCAATAATGGACATGAACTAACTCCAAGAGCGAGATGAGGTTGACACTTCCGCACGCTGGGCGAGCCCCGGTAGCGAACGTTCGCCCCGCAGGCCCTCGCAGCGACCGGCGAAGGCCGGGAACAGGGCCTGCCAGCGGCGCCGCCCGACAGCGGCAGGCTTGAGCCTGAGCCGTACGATCCCGTCGGCGGTAGCGCCAGCCCGCCGCTGGAACGCCAGCGTCGCCGCCCTGACCTTCGCCTGGGCCGGCGTGCCTTGGCCACGAGCTTGATAGACACGGCCCGCAGCGGGCCGTTGGCCGGCCGCCGGGCCCTTCGGCGCTGGCATCTGGACCGCCGGGGCGATTCCGGCGTCAGCGCCGCCAGGCTTGGTTGCCTTCCGGGGCATTCCGCTTCCTGGGTGTTGGTACAGCCGGTCGTTGCTGGTCGCTGCCGGAGCGGGTTACGGCGCGGCCGGGACACCGCCCCGGCCGCACCGCGGCCTGTGCAGGCCCGTCCGGGCCGGCAGGGCCGTCTGGATCCGCAGCCGGCGGCCGGGACCGCTGGGGCTGCTGCCCGTTGGCGCGCCGTGAGCGGAGCAGCAGGATGAACATCACGGCGAGCGCGATACCGAAAACGGCCCAAGGTGCCGCCACGAGCACGTCGCTTGCGGTCATCCGTTCCGCCCTTCCCTACGGGTTCACTCTGGCTCCATTGCACCCGCGGGCCGCGCCGGCCGGGTGAAGCTGACGTGGTGACCGTGTGAAGGCGCGTGCTGCGAGAGCAGGCATGCCGGCGTCCACCGGCATGGCGCGGACCAAGGCGATCGGGCTGTGGCACGGCGGCGGCGAGGGACCGTCACCCGGTGTCCACAGGCTTACCTGTCACCCCGGGTGCCGGTTCTCGTCATGGCGGGGCCGGTGCCTGCCGGGATCAGGCGACCCGGCGCAGCTGCTCGGACTTCTCCAGCGTCGCCGCCTCGTCGCCGAGCTTGCGGGTCAGCCCGGTGAAGAACCCGAGGATCTCCTGCCAGAAATACGCGGCGCCGCCGATCATCAGGCCGGTCACCGTCACCCCGATCGCGCTGTCGCGGGTGGCGACGGCCAGCACGCCGAACACGTCCAGGTCGATCAGCCAGGCGGCGCCGACGCCGAGAGCCGCCAGCGTGAACGCCCGGATCTCGGCCGAGATTGACAGGTAGCGGCTGGCGGTCGCGGTGACGGCCAGCACCGCGAGGCCCAGCAGCGCCACCATGGCGAACGTGAACATCATGCCATCTCCTTCGTACACGGGAATCTGCCCATGACCGCCGCCGGGGGCAGCGGCTGGGTTCCATCACATCCGCCGCCGGTGGACGCGCGGTGCCGGCCGCGTGGTGACCAGATGAAGACACACCCGGCCCTCCCGCCTCCGCTCGCCCTCCACGATGACCGCTCCGACCGCCTGGGAGATCTGCTGGCCCGGCTTGTCCCCGGTGAGCTGATCCGGTCCCGGCGCTGTCTCCATGCCATCACCATCGCGACGCCAGGCGTCCTGCACATCAAGCTGATCGGCTGAGCCTAAGGACATCCGAAGAAGTGGACCGCAACTACTATCCCGCCTGCAGCGGAGGAGCGATGACCAGCATCCAGACCACCAGCGACCCCAGCCAGCCGCGGGAGTGGAGCATCAGCAACCAGACCCTCATCGTCAGCGCCGGCAGCAACCGAGCGCTGGCCGTCCTGAACGGACGCGCGCCGCTGCTGCTCCCGCCCGGCAGCGTGCTGGAGTTCGGCGACCCGCTCGGCGAACTCATGGTGACCGGTGTCCGTGTCATCGTGGGCGGGGACGGCGGAGTCGTGTGCATCGAGGCCGAACCGGAGGTGCGCTACCGTGCCACGGCGGGCCCCGGCCGCCCGGCGGAGCGGCCGGGGTACCTGCAGCCGGTGCCAGCCCAGACACCGCGGCGGAATCGTGTGCGCCCCGGTAACGGCTAACGCGCCCGCACCGCCAGCGCGGCAAGGTACCCGCAAGCCGTCGTCATACAGGAAGACCAATGCTCAAGGAAGATTACGCGGAGCCAGCGGCTGCCGCGCCGGCACCGACCGCCGAATCCGCCGGCCCGCACTGGCGGGCGCCGCTCGAAGACCGGTGGCGGGCGCGGCTGCAAGAAGTCACCAGACTGTCCCTGGCCTATCACCAAGCCGCCGATCCGACGGACGACTGAGACGGCGACACGGGATCGCGGCAGGGGGAGCGCCTGCTCCGCAGGACCGTCGCTGCCCGCAGGAAGCTCGCCGACATCGAGGAAGCGCTCGCCCGGCTCCCTCCGGTAATTTCGGCCGCTGCGAGCAATGCCGGTCACCACTCTCACGCGAGCTGCTTACCGCCATCCCTGAGACACGCTAGTGCCCGTCGTGCGCGGAATCGGCCTAGCCGGCCAGGCCGGCCGCGGCTGGCTGCGAGCGCTTCCCATGGGCAACCGTCTCAACGCGGATGTACCGCGGCGATCACCAGGCCGACCGGGATGCTCACCAGCACAAGCGCGATCAGCGCCCGGTACAGGTGAAGGGGCCAGGCCGGGTGTTTGACCGCACCCCGGATTCCGGCGAGCGCCAGCACCAGAGCGGCGATCAGCGCGACACCGCCGGTTTCGGCCAGCCAGGTGGCGCCGAGCAGCGTGCCCGCCAGGACGGCGCCGTTCCCCGCGTTCCATCCGGCCAGCTCGGCGGCAATCGCACGCCGTCCGGGCGACCGCGACGCGAGCAGCGCTGCTCCGGCGCCGAGCGCGACCTGGGTGACGCCCCCGACAAGCACCAGGTAGGCGGCGGCCCATGAGCCGAGCCTGGACGGGGATGTCGCCACGGCCGCGGCGACCAGGCCGCCCGCCACGACGCACGCCGTTCCGAGGGCAACGAAGGGCGATGCGACGGACCACCTGGGGATCGGACGGGCTGGAACAGGCGTACTCATAAAAATGAAGTCTCCTTGTGCGACGGCTTGCCCTGCTTCTCATAGCTGACCGTGATGAGTCGAGACCGAGCACTCGCTCTTGCCTACCGAAGACCCTCATTCGTGTCCTCTGCCCGGCGTCGCGCGGGCCCGCTCTTGGAGTCCGGACGGCAGGCGCGGCAATCCCGCGGACATTCCGCGCCGGGATGCCGGGCGCAGCCGCGATTGTTTTAACCATGTGTGTAGTTTAAACTAGTATGAGCAAGACACGGGAGGGAAGGTGCTGGATGACCTACGTGATCGGGGAGCCATGCGTGGATGTGCTGGACCGGGCGTGCGTGGATGAGTGCCCGGTGGACTGCATCTACGAGGGCGAGCGGATGCTGTACATCCACCCGGACGAGTGCGTGGACTGCGGGGCGTGCGAGCCGGTGTGCCCCGTGGAGGCGATCTATTACGAGGACGATCTCCCGGAGCAGTGGCAGGTGTACACCGGCGAGAACGCGAAGTTCTTCGCCGAGCCGCTGCCCGGCCGCGACGAGCCGCTCGGCTCGCCCGGCAGTGCCGGCAAGCTCGGCGTCGTCGGCGCCGACACCCCGTTCGTCGCCGCCCGGCCGCGACGGGACTAGTCAAGGCGCGAGGGCGCGACGCTGTAGGCCCTTGGGCAAGCGCCGGCGCCGGGAATCTGGAGGCCGTCGTGACGGTGATGATTTACGGGGATTTCAACTGCCCCTACTCGTACCTGGCCAGCCAGCGGGCCGGCCTGCTGAACAGGGCGGGGATCGCGGTCGACTGGCGTGCCGTTGAGCATGAGCGCCGTCTGCCGGTGACCGGCAGCCTTACGGATCACGACCGGGCCGGGTGGGATCGGGAACTCACGGAGGTGACCTCGCTCGCCCTGCCCGGCGAGCGAGTTCCCGTCCTTCCAGTGATGATCAGCAACACGGCAGCCGCCGTGGCCGCTTATGCCGAGGCTGTCAGCGACGGCATCGACGGTGAGCTGCGCCGCGGTCTGTTCCGCGCCATCTGGGTGCGGGGGCTGCACCTCAGCGGCGCCTACGAGGTGCGCCGCCTCGTGACCGACGTGACGTGGCCGTGCGAGGGTGTCGCGCAACGGCTGGCCAGCCCGGACTTCCCCGGCCTGCTGCTGCGCGATCCGGATGTGACCCGGGTCGTGCGCGGGTCGGGCGGCACGATCGCGTTCAACGGCGTGCCGCTGACCACGACCGGCTGGCGACGGGTCCGGCAGTGGCGGCAGGAGTGGCTGGCGCTGCCCAGCCAGGTGATCCCAGCCGTCATCGGCTCTGACCACATCGTGCGCTCGGGCGTCGAAGGACTCCGTTACCTAGCCGGGCTCACCGGCGGCGCCGGCGTGCCGGCCAGCCCGCCCGCACACGCCGGGACCGCGCCTGGCCGCGCCGCCGGGCAGGCACCGGCAGCCAGGGCAGCCTGATCATGCCGCGAGCGGGGATGCGGCGCACCGCCCTGGTGAGACGCGGCACACAGCGCCGGGCAGAGGCGGGCCAGACCCGGCGGGGCCTCGGTCTGGGCTGGGTCCGGTGCTCACCGGCACCTGCCTGCGGCGGTGGGGCGTCGGCGGAACCGGCCGTCAGGCACTGCCTACTTAATTTCTACTACTGATATGGATATAAAATAACGTTATGGACTCAGAGCCGGTCCTCGCCCCCGAGGACGCGTCCCCGCTCGGCCGCAGCCGCGCCGACGTGCTGGACTTGCTGCGCGCCGCCGACGGCCCGCTCGGCGTCCGCGAGATCGCCCAGCGGACCGGGCTGCACCCCAACACCGCACGGTTCCACCTGGAGGCGCTGACCGACGCGGGCCTGGCCGTCCGCGAGACCGAAGACCGCGAGACACCCGGCAGGCCCAGGATCGGCTACCGCCCGGCCGCCGCCGGCGGCGCCGCCGGGCGGCGCCGCTACCGGCTGCTGGCCGAAATGCTCACCGGCCTCATCGCCGGAACCATGCCCCAGCCGGGCAGCGCCGCCGAAGACACCGGGCGCGAGTGGGGCGCCTACCTCACCGAGCAGCCGCCGCCCTACCAGAAGCTGACCGCGCAGCAGGCCATCGCCAAGCTCACCGCGACCATGGACGAACTCGGCTTCGCCCCCCAGCCCGAACCCGGCGACGGCGACGGGAACTACCGGCTGTACCTGCGGCACTGCCCGTTCCGCGAGGTCGCCGAGCACCACCAGGACGTCATCTGCGCGCTGCACCTGGGCCTGATGCGCGGCGCCCTGGACCGGATGCGGGCACCGGTCACCGCCACCCGCCTCGACCCCTTCGTCGAACCCAGCCTCTGCATCGCCACCCTCACCCAGCACCACCACCCCGCCGACCTCCGGCCAGACACGACCGGAACCCGATAACCCGCCCGTACCGCATGGCCAGGATGACTCCCGCAGCAGTCCGGCGAGAACGGCGGCCTGGCTGAGGTCCAGTTCCCTGGTCGCGGTCAGCAGGGTCACCGGACGGTCCGCCGCGAGCGTGCGGAGCCGGCCGAGCGCTTCCCGCGGGCCGGGCTCGGCCAGTTCGGCGGCGTACCGTCGCCGGAATTCACCGAATTTGGCCGGGTCGTGCCGGTACCAGGTACGCAGCTCAGCCGACGGCGCGACGTCTTTGGCCCAGTCGTCGAGCTGGGCGACGTCCTTGCGCAGCCCGCGCGGCCATACGCGGTCCACCAGCACGCGAGCCCCGTCCTCGGGGGCGGGCTCGTCGTAGACGCGACGGACCCGGATGTCAGCACCCATCACGCATCTCCCTTCAGCAGTTCCCGGGCGGCGGCGATCCGGTGGCCACCTCCCCGAGGGGTACGGCGGGGTCGGCGAGCCGGGCCGGGTCGACGGCCTGGCCGGACCGGATCAGGTCCTTGATCGTGTCGTTGACATCCCAGATGTTGACGTTCATCCCGGCGACGACCCGGCTACCGGACAGCCAGAACGCGATGAACTCGTGCTTGCCGGCGTCGCCGCGCAAGATCATCTGGTCGTGGCCGCCGGGGCCGGCGTAGCCGGCGTATTCCATGCCCAGGTCGTACTGGTCGGTGTAGAAATACGGCACCCGGTCATAGGAAGCGTCCTGGCCGAGCATGGCCGCCGCCGCGGCCTCCGGCTGGTGCAGGGCGTTGGCCCAGTGCTCGACCCGGATATGCGCGCCCGGCAGCGGGTGGAACGCGTTAGCGACGTCACCGGCCGCGTAGATGGCGGGGTCGGAGGTGCGCAGCGACGCGTCGGTCACGACGCCGTTTCGTACCTCCAGGCCCGCCTCCTCCGCTAGCCGGGTCCGTGGCGCGGCGCCGATCCCGACGATGACCGCGTCCGCGCCGATCCGGGAGCCGTCGGCGAGCCGCGCCCCGGTCGCCTTCCCGCCGCTGACGGCGAGCTCGGCCACCTGGACGCCGGCCCGCAGGTCGACGCCGTGCTGGCGGTGCAGGTCCGCGAACACCGGCGAGACCCGCGGGCCGAGGACGTGCAGCAGCGGCAGTCCCGCCGCCTCCAGGACGGTGACGTCCACCCCGGCGATCCGGGCGGCGGCGGCCACCTCCAGGCCGATCCAGCCGGCGCCGATGATGAGCACCCGGGACGCGGTGGTGAAGGTGTCCCGGATCCGGTCGCTGTCGGCCACGCGGCGCAGGTACAGCACGCCGCCGGCGATGATGAAGGTGCCTGAGGCTGGCATCGTGTCACTCCTTCCGTGTGCCGAGGGCGGTCGAGAGCCGCTGCCCGAGGTGGTCCCAGCTGGCGTCGAACGCGGTCACGCCCTGGTCTTCCAGAGTCTGAACGACGTCGTCATAGTCGATGCCCAGCGCCGCCAGGCCGCCGAGGACGGCCTGCGACTGCTCATAGGTGCCGTGGATGCTGTCGTCCGGGAT
>Ga0335075_10015404_pt1 | contig 11459 bp, 8 predicted proteins | sample Lox_Sample_24_FD_206723 | JGI IMG/M metagenome (GOLD analysis project Ga0335075, IMG submission 206723) | Soil microbial communities from Loxahatchee National Wildlife Refuge, Florida, United States - Lox_Sample_2.4 | ecosystem: Environmental > Terrestrial > Soil > Wetlands | place: USA: Florida...
CTTCCAGCGTCGATGGAACGGATCAACAAGGCCGGCGAGGTGTTGCGCGTCACTGCCGCAGAGCGTCGCAAACCCGGCGACGAGTATCAGGAGGCGCTAGCACTCGTGCGTGCATACCGTGCAGCTCATGCCTACCCGCTCACCTCGGTCACAGCGGGCCTCCGGCATCACGCCCGGAAGGCCGCCGGGAGCACGCCGCTCGACCTTAGCCAGCGGCTGAAGCAGCTTGCCACGATCACCGACAAGCTCGTGCGCATGCCCAAATCCCGGCTGGCTCGTATGCAGGACATAGGCGGCTGCAGAGCGACCTTCGTCAGTCAGGACATAGTCGACGCGGCGATCGCCTCGATCATGCACCGCGTACGCCGCGCGCGATATGCGACGATACGAAGCGGGCGATTCGGACCGCGCACGGGTGGTGCACGACCTAAACTCTTCGTTGAAGCCCATTCTCGACCTGGCAGGCGGAGCCACGATCACATGAACGGTCCAACCCAGTACTTCATTCTCGTCTACGACTTGGCGATGCGCCATGTCGAGGTGCACGAGTACGGGGGGGACGTCGAGGCTGCAAACGCGGCGTACTCGCAGCTTGAGGACGAGCACGTGGGCGGCAAGTTCGAGGTCGTACTCGTGGGTGCGGACTCGATCGAGACGATCAAGCGCACGCACTCGCCGTACTTCTCGACCGGCACGGCCGCCAAAGTCGTCGAGCAGTTCATCGCCGCGATCCGTTAGCTCAAGGGCGAACCGGCGTTTGCGCGTCGTGGTGGCCCGAATCAGGGCCGGCGCCTCCATTCTGGGAGTCAGAGACGCCTCTGCTGGCGGTGCGTCCTTTCGAGTCGCGTGATGTCGACTACGGCTGGCGCGCAAAATCTGCCGTCAGCTCCAGGTTTCCGCCGGCGCTGGCGCGCGTTGACGACGCTCAACCAAAGCGCTGCGCGTGCAGCCGCCTGATGTGCTCCCAGGCAGGCGCATGTTTCGAGAGCCGTCCCTCGCACCCCGCCATCTGCTCGATGTTCGAACCCTCGACCGCGGGGTTCGAACATCGTCCTACGGTCCCGTACGGGCGGGCCCACCCGGCGCCATTCCGCGGTTCGCGGGGAGGCTCGATCAGGCGGTGATCGGCACGTGCCCCGGCTGAGCCGCCACACGCTCGAGCCAGGCGGCTACGGCCGGATGCCGCGAGAGCTCGAAGCCCGCCTCGTGCGCCACGTGGGTATACGCGTACAGCGCCATGTCCGCGATCGTGCAGGCGTCGCCCACCAGGAACGAGCTGTGGCCGAGGCGGCGTTCCATCGCCTCGAGCGCCGCATAGCCGCCCGCGCGCTTGGCGTCGATCTCGCTCTGCGTCGGGTCGCTCCGCGCCACCGCAAGCCAGAAGCGGAGCACCGCTATGTACGGCTCATGGCTGTACTGCTCGAAGAACAGCCACTGCAGCACCTGCGCGCGGGCGAACGCGTCGGCGGGGATGTAGTCGCTGCCCTGCGCGAGATGCCAGATGATCGCGTTCGACTCCGCCAACGGCCGACCGTCGTCGAGCACCAGCGTGGGCACGCGCAGCGCGGGGTTGAGCTCGCCGAGCAGCTGCAGGCGATCGGAGCGGTCGACCACGTCCACCTCGTGGCGCTCGTAGGGCGTGCCGAGGTGCGCCAGCAGCAGCCTCACCTTGTAGCAATTGCCGGAGACCTGGGAGTTGTAGAGCAGCATCGCGGGTTGGCCGCGAGTCTAGGGCCTGGCCACAGGCCCTGTGCGCGCGCCGTCCGCCGTGATGGCGTGCGGCGCGCGGGGACGCTGGGCTGCCTGCGGTCTGCCCGGGGGCCCGGGCAGACCTTTGCCGAGTGCGACTACCTCTTCTTGTGCCGCGGGCAGGGAGCCTTGTATGTGGCCGGCACCGTCACCGGTTTCGATTCTTCGCCGTTTTCGGCGAATATCACTTCGGTCTTGATCGGGAAGCCGCCCTTGGGGCACTTCTTCGGCACGCGACCGTAGTAGATCGTCTTCCCATGCTTGCGGTAGGCCGAGCCGGCCTTCACTTTGATGGTCTTGACCGACGCGAACGGCGCGCCCGGCACGCTGGCCACCTCGGGCACCGTCACTTCGAGCTCGGGGCCGTAGCCGCCGCCGCCGACGAAGTTCTTGTAGTGACCGGGCGAGAGGATTTCCAGCGACACCGGCGTGTGCCCGTCGGTGAAGAAGATGAAGCCGCCGCCCGGCTTGTAGAACGAGAAGATTTCGGTGTTCTCTTCGACGCGTTCGCCGCCCAGCGTCACGTAGCCGAGCGCCGCGCCGACCGGGCCGGCTTTCGAGGCCTTGGGGCACTTGATCGGCCCGAACTGCCGCACCGTTTCTTCGCTGCAGGTGGGGAAGCCGCTGGGGTGCAGCACGCTGCCTTTGGGCAGGTAGAAGTTGATGCCGATGACCGGCGGCGGCGAGCCGAAGTATTCGGTGCCTTCGATGGTGTATTCGGACTGCAGCGCCGCGCCGGCGCCCAGGATGTTGCCGGTGTGCGGGAAGCCCGGGATCGGCACCGCGACGGCTTTGAACTTCACGGTTGGCGCCGCCGAGGCTGCACTCGGCAGGCTCAGCAGAGCGACACCCAGCACTGCAAGACTCATCATTGCTCTGCGCATTGATCCGCTCCTCTTCTGATTGATCGGTGTGGCCTCGGCGCTGATGGCTCGCGGCCATGCCGATGCGTGACTACACACCAGGAACACACCCATGCTGGCCAAGTTGCGCCTCGCACGACCGCGGGGCGTGTCCGTGTGTCCTGTTGCCTAGCGGCTAGCTTCCCGGGCACGCCGTAGGTTATGCATCGTGTGGTTGCAGCGACAGCTCACGCTCGAGCCCCGCGCGCGCGGGTTTCATCTGATCACGCGCGAGCTGCTGGCCGCGCTGCCCGAGCTCGCGCAGCTGGACGTGGGTCTGCTGCACGTGCTGATCCGCCACACCTCGGCCGCGCTCGCGCTCAACGAGAACGCCAGCGCCGACGTGCGCCGCGACTTCGAGTCCTACTTCGATCGCGCCGTGCCCGAACGCAGCTCGCTGTGGACGCACACGCTCGAGGGCGCCGACGACATGCCCGCCCACGTCAAGGCCGCGCTGCTGGGTCCCTCGCTGACGCTGCCAATCAGCGGCGGCGCGCTCGCGCTGGGCACCTGGCAGGGCGTGTACCTGTGCGAGCACCGCAACCACGGCGGCCCGCGCTCGCTGCTCGCCACCGTCTGGGGCGAGCCCGCGCAGCGGCGTTAGACTGGTGCGCCCGCGCCCTTAGCTCAGCTGGATAGAGCGTCGGTCTACGGAACCGAAGGTCGGGAGTTCGAATCTCTCAGGGCGCGCTGCGAAAGACCTGCTAATCGCTGCGTTATAGCTAAGGCGCTGGGCCAGGCGAGCGCCTCGATCGCCTCGGCCACGTTCGAGAAGTCGATCCCGCTGCCGAGGTCGTGAGCCTTCTGGCGGAACGCCGGGGCTTTGCGCCGCTCGATGAGGGCGGCACGGCCGCCGGGGAGCGCGCGCCGCTCAGCTCTCGGTGGTCCACTCGAGCCCGGCGAAGCGCGCGAACGCGAGCGCGGCGGGCACTCGCGGCGGCTGCGGCGCGCTGCCGCCGTTCTGGCCGCGCGCGCTTTCCAGCACGAACGTCTCGGGCAGCTGCTCGGGCGTGGCCCAGCCGCGCTCGGCGCCGCGCGCCTCATACCGCGGGTCGGGCGCTGCTTCGGGCGCCGGCTGCGGCGACGGCCACTGCGCCGCCGCCGCCGCCTCGCTCTGCTGACCGCCGGCGGCGGCGTGCAGCCCGCCTAGCTCGAGCTCGTCGGCATAGACCTCCGCGACGAGGTCGTCGGCGCCAGGCGCGGCCACGACCTCGTGCTCGGCAGGAGCAGCGTCGTACACATACGCCTGCGGCGCATATGCGTGCGGCGCCGCATCCTGTTCGTAGGGCGCCGCGTCGTAGGGCGCCGCGTGCTGCGCGACCAGCGCCGCCTGCTGCTGCTCCGGCGCGGCGCCTTGGCCGGCCAGCGCACCCTCTGGTTGCGCCGGCGCAGCGCGTGGCGCGCTCAGCGCCGGCTGCTGCAGATCGGGCGTGGCGCCCTGCACGCTCGGTGCAGCCTCCTGCTGGGAGGGCCACACGCCACCCTCGTAGGGGGCCGCGGGGTCCGCCGCGCCGTTGGGCGTGACGGACACCTCGCGGGCCTGCTCGAACGCGGCGAGGTCGGCGGCCAGCTGCGGCCCGGCTGCGGGCTCGCCGTGACTCGTCTGCTCGAAGGCGCCGAGCGCCGGCGCGGGCTCGCCGCCGGCAGGCTGCGCGAAGGACGGCTGCGCGAAGGACGGCTGCTCGAGCGCGAGCGCCGCCCAGTGTGGCGGCGTGTCCTGCTCGGAGAAGGCGAGCAGCGGATCGGGCTCGGCCGGCGCCGCCGCGTCAACCTGCGGCCTGGCCTGCTGGTCACCCGTCGCACGGCTGCGGCCGTTGGCAGCGTGGGCGTAGCGGAACTGGCCGCTCTCGTCGGTGACCCAGAAGGAGTCCACACCGCCGCTTCGCTCATGCAGGATGGAGCGGTCGTAGTGCTCGGCGATGCTGGCGAGCGCGTCGACGTCGGTCACGTCGATCACCGGCACGCCCGGCAGCTGCCACACCCGCTCGACGGGCACGATCAACCGCCCGTAGCGCGCCTCGATGTCGGCGCCGGCGTGACGCGGGCGACGGCGCAGCAGCGCCACGGCGGCGGCCAGCGCGCACAGCACGAGCGCGATCCCGGCCAGCGCCAGCGTGCGTGCGCTCGCGACGCGCATGCGCGTGAAGCCGAGTGACAGGAGGGTGGGCTCGTAGCGCTTGCCGCCGACCGAGCCCGGGGCGGACGGCTTGAACTGGCTGGCGCCGGCGTGCGAGCCGGCCGCGGGCGCGAGGGCGGCTGATTCCGCCAGCGGCTTGGCCTCGAGTTCGCTCATCGAGAACTCCATCGGCGGCGCGAAGGTGCCGCTGAGCGGCTGCAGCTCGACGCTGCCGTTCACCTGTACGGTGGGCGTGAGCGTGAGCGTGTACGCGCCGTTGACGTCGGTGGCGTCCTGCACGCCGTGGATCAGCGCGAGCAGCGAGGCGAGGTCGAGCGTGGCTGCGAAGCGCGCGTGGTCGCCGCTGAAGAACGTGGGCGCCCCCAGTGGCAGCGTGGTGTGCCAGCCGCTGGTGGAGCTGATCGTGGCGGCCATCCACGCCTTGCCGCGCAGCGTGTGCTTGACGGCGGTCTGGAAGCGGTAGTCGAAGTGCACGTGCACCGCTTTGAGCACGTGCAGGAACAGCGGATCGCCGGTGCTCGCGCGACCGCTCGGGTAGGCCGGGCCGGGGGGCGCGGGCGCGGAGTAGGAGAAGCTGCCGCTTTGCGTGTAGGGAACGCGGAAGGCGGTGCGCGCGGTGGGCGCGCGCGTGAAGGCCAGCAGTGCCAGCACCACGAACGGGAGCAGTGCCAGCAGGCCCACGCTGAATACGCCGAGCAACGGCTCCAAGCCGCCGTGGGCGGCCCGCGGCTGGGCAGCCGGCGTTTGTGTTTCGCTGCGTCGCTGTCGCCGCCCGCGACCGCGGCGCCTGACGAAGGCGCCGCCGAACAGCAGCAGCGCTCCTGCCAGCGCGAGCAGGCCCACGAGCGCCGGCGAGCGGATCGAGTGGAGATCGGCGCCGGCGCCGGGCAGGTGCAGCCACAGCGCGCCGATCAGCTGGTTGCCCAGTGGGTGTTCGAAGTCGACGAAGTGGTTGTTGTCGCCCTTGAAGAGGTAGCGGTCGCCTTCGCGTCCCACGATCCTGTGCAGCACCACCGTGCCCAGCATCTTGTTGCGGTACGCCACGACTTCGCCCACGTGATAGTGGCTCTGTCTGCGCACGATCGCGAGATCGCCGGTGTGGAAGCGCGGCTCCATGCTGACGCCGTGCGTGACCACGTAGGTGGCCGAGCCGCCGAGGCTGGTGGGCGCCATGTAGTACCAGGCCCAGCCCGCCACGAACAGCCCGATCACACCGGAGATGAGCCATCTGATTGGGCGGGTTCGCATGTCGGGTGTGGTTTCGCGTGGGCGCTCGCGTGAAGGTCGGAAAATGGGTAGTGGAGCGGCCGCTTCCGGCCGCTCCACTAGCCCACTTGATGCTCCTTGCTTTCGCGTCGTGCTACTGGAGCGTCTTGCTACTGGATGATCACTTTGCCTTCGCTGACGGCGGCGACGGAGAGGTGGTCACCTTCGGCGTTCGGCACTTTGAAGTGACAGCTCACTTCGAAAGTGGTCGCGGTGAGTTCTTTGATTTCGCCACCGCTTTCGGCGCAGTCGACCCATTCGCTTTCGACCGGTTCTTCTGCTTTGCTCAGCGCCACCTTCACGTCGGACGGTTTTTCTTTGCCTTCGAGCACGAAGTTCACGGCTTCCATTTCTGTGCCGGCTCCGTTCCACGTGTAGCTGACGTCTTTGGTGTTCTTGTACCCGGTCACTTCGACGGTGCCGGCACCAGCCGCCTGTTCTTTGATTTCGTTGCTCGCGGTGAAGGCATACGCGCCCGCCGCGATCACGCCCGCCAGCACGAATGCCAGAAGGGCCGCTGCCTTGCGCTTGCGGCTGGCGAACCGTCGCCTGCCAATGTTCTTGAACACGTCGTTTCCCCCTTCTTTGATAGCGGACACGAGCGTGTCCTTGCGTCAGGCATCGACATCGGAGAATGGGGTGCTGACGCCTGCACAGGTGCTTGCAGGGGTGCGCGAACGCCGCCAGCTGACGACGCGTGCCCAGGGCCCCCCCGCCGTATCCTCACCGTGTGCGCCAGCGGCGCCCCACCATGCGCGCCCTCCCGCGCCGCCACCGGCGCGCTCGCCGCGCCCGCCTGCCGGCGCCGCCTCCGTCGCAGGCGTGCCCGCCGGCATCGACTCCGATTTGGGGCTTGCATTGAGATCCGCCTTCCGGCTACAATCGCCAGGCGAGCTGGACGGCCAGCCAGCTGGCGGCGCCCGCGGCGGCTTGGGCGCGACATGGCCGGTGCCTTGCGGGTGGACATCGCGAGGCCGCTTCAGAGCTGCCCTTTGGCGTGCTTGTAAAGGGCATGTATACGGTTGTCATGACGCTGGTTGCCATGGTATGCTGCCGCCGCTCCGTCTCGGAGGTGGCGGCAAGCGGGGACACTCCTGCGACCTTGGGATGGCAACAAGTCGACTGCGTGCCTGTTACGTGCGTCTCAGGCCGAAAGCGAGGATGGAGAATGAGGAAGTTCAGAATGGTGCTGGGGCTTGCCGCCGCGGTGTGCGCCTTCGGCGCGCTCGCTGCGCCCGCTCTGGCCAAGCGCAAAGAACACCCGCAGGTGCTGGGCAAGTTCGTGGCGAGCTACCCGAACGGGACTCCCATCTCGGAAGGGTCGCCGGCGACGGCCACCGGCACCGGCTGGCTTGAAGGGATCGAACTGGCCGAAGGGGCGGTGACGATCCCGGAAGAAGGCTGCAAGCGGATCAAGTCCTCGGGAGACGTGGCGGCGGAACGCTCCGACACGATCTACCAGGTGATCTCGTTCAAAGGCTGCGAGGGCATCACCGACGTGGGTACGTCCAAACACGTGCGTGCTCGGGCGAAGGTGCCGACGTTCAGCATCGCCATGGAATTCCACTCCAACGGCTATGCGGAAACCGGCACGGGTGAAGCGACGTCGGTGCACATCGACCACACGGCCGTGCGCTTCAAGGCTTACAAGGGCAGCCCCTGCGTGGTCGTGATCCCGGCCCAGACGATTCCGGTCAAGGCGCTCAAAAAACCTGAAGGGGAATTCGAAGCGGCCGAATATGAAACCGAACGCGAAGAACCGGTGAAGCTGAAGAAGTTCCCTGCGGGGTTCCAGGAAAAGCTGGACATCTACATGGAATTCAGCAAAGTCGAAGCGTACGTGGAACCGAACGAAGACTGCGAAGTGGGCGCGGGATTCAACCCGAAGACGGGCAAGATCGACGCCGAACTCGAAGAAGTGACGATCAAGAACGGGGACCTCGGTTTCCGCGACAAAGAAGAAGTGGAAGCCGAAGAAGCGGTCTGAGTCGCTACTGGCAATTCCGTAGGGCGAGGGGAGGGCGCGCGAAGAGCGCGGCCCTCCCCTCGTGCTTTTGGTGGTAGGTTGTCTCTGGTCGTCAAGCCCGGGGAGGGTGATGGTGGGGAAGCGAAGCTCGCACGATGCGGTTGTGCCGGTGCGCGCGCTGGCCGGGACCACGGCCGTGGTGCTGCTGGCGGTGCTGCTCGCGGCAGCGGCGATGAGCGCGCCCGCGTGGGGTCGGATCGCAGCCCCCGCGGCGGCGCGCCCGGCCGCCGGCAAAGCGCCGAAGGTGACCAAGCAGCCGGCCAGCGCGAGCGTGGAAGAGGGCCAGAGCGCGAGCTTCGAAGCGGCCGCGTCGGGCTCGCCGGCGCCGACGGTGCAGTGGGAAGTGTCGAGCGACGGCGGCGCCAGCTGGAGCGCGGTCGAAGACGCGGTCACCGACAAGCTCACGATCGCGAGCGCGAACGGCGCTGAAAACGGGGATCAGCTCCGTGCGGTGTTCAAGAACTCCAGCGGGCAGGCCGCGAGCAAGGCGGCGACGCTGAGCGTGAAGGCCCACACCGCCCCGAAAGTCACGCTCGAGCCGTCCAATGCCACCGTGGAAGGCGGCCAGAGCGCGAGCTTCGAAGCGGCCGCGTCGGGCTCGCCGGCGCCGACGGTGCGCTGGGAAGTGTCGAGCGACGGCGGCGCCAGCTGGAGCGCGATCGAAGGCGCGAGCGCGGACAAGCTCACGATCGCCGACGCGCAGCTCTCGCAGAGCGGCTGCCAGTACCGTGCGGTGTTCACCAACGTGGCCGGCGAAGCGGACAGCTCGGCGGCGGTGCTGCTGGTGCAGGACGCGCCCAAGGTCACCGAGCAACCCGCGGGCGTGACCGTGGAAGCGGGCCGGAGCGCGAGCTTCGAAGCGGCCGCGTCGGGCTCGCCGGCGCCGACGGTGCGCTGGGAAGTGTCGAGCGACGGCGGCGCCAGCTGGAGCGCAGTCGAAGGCGCCGACTCAGAACAGCTCACGATCTCAGAGGCGCAGGGCGCGCAGAGCGGCTGGGAGTACCGCGCGGTCTTCACCAACGCGGCCGGCAAAGCGGTCAGCGAAGCGGCGAAGCTGACCGTGACCACGCACGACTACACGGTGGTGGGCTGGGGCGAGAACGCGTTCGGACAGCTGGGCGACGGCAGCGTTGCGGTGAGTGTGGACGCGCCGGTGGGGGCGAGCGGGTTGGGATTCGTGACGGCGGTGGCCGGTGGCCAGCACCACAGCCTGGCGCTGCTCAGCGACGGCAACGTGATGGCCTGGGGAGAAGACGAATACGGGCAGCTGGGCGATGGCGAATTCGCGCCGCGCAGCGACGTGCCGGTGCAGGTGCAGGGCCTGTCGGGCGCGAACGCGATCGCGGCCGGCTCCAACTTCGGCCTGGCGCTGCTGGCGAACGGCACGGTGATGGCGTGGGGCGGCGACGAAGTCGGCCAGCTGGGCGACGGCGAAAGCGAAGAAAGCGCCACGCCGGTGGCGGTGAAGGGCCTGTCGGGCGTGGTGGCGATCGCGGCGGGCGGCAGGCACGCGCTGGCGCTGCTGGCGAACGGCACGGTCAAGGCGTGGGGTGAAAACGAAGTGGGCGAGCTGGGCAACGGCTCGCTCAAGAACAGCGAAACGCCGGTTACGGTCAAAGGCCTCAGCGGCGTGAAGGCGATCGCTGCGGGCGGCGAACACAGCCTGGCGCTGCTGAGCAGCGGCGCGGTCGAGGGATGGGGCTCGGACGCCGACGGGCAGATCGGCGCTGGCGCTTCCGAAGGCGAAGGCGAAGAACGCCACAGCGACGTGCCGGTGGCGGTGAGCGGTCTCAGCGGCGCGAGCGCGATCGCGGCGGGGCAACGCCACAGCCTGGCGCTGCTGGCCGGCGGCAGCGTGATGGGCTGGGGCGAAGACCGCTTCGGCGAGCTCGGCGACGGCGAACTCGCGCATGCTCAGGAAAATCCGGTGGCGGTGATCGGCTTGAGCGGCGTGAGCGCGATCGCGGCCGGCGGCGAGCACAGCCTGGCGCTGCTCGACGGCGGCACCGTGATGACGTGGGGGGAAGACAAATTCGGTGAGCTCGGCGACGGCACCGTGGGCGAAGGCAGCGACGTGCCGGTGGAAGTGGGCGGACTGGCCGAGGTGGCGGGCATCGGCGCTGGCTCGCTGCACGACCTCGCCTTCGGCGAACCGATCCCGTCGATCAGCGCGCTCAGCCCCCAGGCAGGGCCGGTCGCCGGCGGCACCGAAGTGACGATCAACGGCGAGGGCTTCTCCGAAGCCAGCGCAGTGAGCTTCGGGGGCGTGCCGGCGAGAAGCTTCAGCGTGCTCTCAGCGGGCGCGATCAGCGCGATCGCCCCGGCGCACGCGGCGGGCACGGTGGACGTCAGCGTCACCGCCCCCGCGGGTGCCAGCGCGATCACCGAAGCGGACAGGTTCACCTACGCGCCCGCGCCCGCCATCACGAAGATCTCGCCGAAGAGCTCGCCGGCGGCGGGCGGTGCCTCGGTGACGATCACCGGCAGCGGCTTCGCGCAGGCGAGCGCGGTGAGCTTCGGCGGCAGCGAAGCCAGCTTCGTGGTCAACTCGTCCAGCTCGATCACGGCGGTGGTGCCGGCGCACGCGCCCGGTGCGGTCACCGTCACCGTGACTGGTGCGTTCGGCTCCAGCGCGGCAGGCTCGAAGAGCAAGTTCAAATACAAGAAGAAGTAGCCGGCGGCGGCAGCCCGCGGCGCCGGCCGGGCGCGGGCGTGAGCTCGGCGCGCCTGTCAGCTGCGTGCGCCATGCGCCTGTCAGCTGAATGCGCCTGCCAGCTGCGCGCGCCTGTCAGCTGCGTGCGCTTGTCAGCAGGCGCCGGCGAACATCGGCACGCACTTGCCATCCTGCTTGGAGCGATACATCGCCTGGTCGGCGAGCTTGATCAGCTCCTCGCTGCTGATGGCCTCGCCGTTGGAGCAGGCGACGCCGATGCTGGCGCCGAGCTCGGCTGCGCCGCCGGCGAGCCGGAACTCGCCGACCAGCGCGTCGCAGATGCGGTCGGCGGCGCGCATCGCCATCTCCGGGTCGCGCACGTCGCGCAGCACGATCAGGAACTCGTCGCCGCCGAGGCGTCCCACCACGTCGCTGTCGCGGCTCACGCGTTTGAGGCGCTCGGCGACCATCACCAGCAGCTCGTCGCCGGCGGCGTGCCCGAGCTTGTCGTTGACGGGCTTGAACTTGTCGAGGTCCACGTACACGACGCCGGTGCTGGCGGTGTCCTCGCGCGCCAGCTCGCGCTCCAACGTGCCGAGCACGGAGGCGCGGTTGTGGCAGTGGGTGAGGGGGTCGAAGGTGGCGCGGCGCTCGAGCTCCTGGCGCGCACGCGCGCTGTCGGTGATGTCGAGCACGCACGTGATCGCGCCGGCGACCTCGCCGCTC
>Ga0335075_10015405_pt1 | contig 11458 bp, 10 predicted proteins | sample Lox_Sample_24_FD_206723 | JGI IMG/M metagenome (GOLD analysis project Ga0335075, IMG submission 206723) | Soil microbial communities from Loxahatchee National Wildlife Refuge, Florida, United States - Lox_Sample_2.4 | ecosystem: Environmental > Terrestrial > Soil > Wetlands | place: USA...
GACCGAGCTGTATCGCAACGCTACCGCCGATGAAGTGCTGTTCGTCCACAAGGGAAGTGGCACATTATCCAGCATGTTCGGTGTGCTGCCGTTCAAGCCCTACGATTACCTCGTTGTTCCGCATTGCACGACCTATCGTTTGGATTTCGACGCTGGCGTGCAGCCGGATCTGCTCGTCGTCGAGGCGGCGAACAATGTGGCCATTCCGCCGCGCTACCTGAATCCGGATGGCCAGCTCCGGCTCGGCGCTCCGTACAGCGAACGCGATCTGCACGGCCCGCGCGAGCTGCTCGTCATCGACCGCGAAGAGGACATGACGGTCCTCATCAAGGACGGCTGCCGGCTGACGCGCTACACGCTGGCGCAGCATCCGTTCGATGTGGTCGGTTGGGACGGCTTCGTCTATCCGTTCGCGTTCAATGCCGACGATTTCGAGCCGATCACCGGCACGGTGCATCAACCGCCGCCGGTGCAGCAGACGTTCGAGGCGACCGGCTTCGTGTTGTGTACCTTCGCGCCGAGGCTGCTCGACACGCATCCGGAGGCGATCAAAGTTCCGTATGCTCATTCCAACGTGCAGGCCGATGAGGTGCTGTACTATGTGCGCGGCCGGTTCGGCAGTCGCCGCGGCGTCGAGGAGAGTTCGTTCACGCTGCACCCGCGCGGCATCCCGCACGGGCCGCATCCGGGAACCATCGCCGCCAGTCGAGCGATGACGCGCACGGATGAACTCGCCGTCATGATCGACACAGTGCAGCCGTTGCGCCTGACTCGGCAAGCGATGGAGTTGGACGACCCGAATTATCCGTATAGTTGGGTGGACTGACCCCACAAGCCCGGAGCGCCAGCGACGGGCCGAAGCGCCCGTCGCTGGCGCTCCGGGCTTGTAATCCCTCGCTTACTCGCAAACGTCGCGGTAGATGTTTTCCCATTCGTGGTCGCAGTGCGATAGCGCCTCCAGCAAGGTCGGATCGAACTGCCCTTGCGACCTATGAATCACCTCCAGCGCCTCGATGTGCGACATGGCGGGCTTGTGAGGGCGCTGGCGGCGCAGGGCGTCGTAGACATCGGCGACGGCGACGATGCGGGCGGTGGCTGGGATGGCGTCGCCGGACAGTCGATCCGGATAGCCGCGGCCATCGTAGCGTTCGTGATGGTGCCGCACGATGGCCCGCGCCGCGCCTAAAAACTCCAGCGAATGGCCGTGCTCGCGGCCCAGAACTTCGAGAATGCGATCGCCGATGATCGGATGCGTTTCCACCAAGGCGCGCTCGGCGGACGTGAGCTTGCCCGGCTTGAGCAACACGTTGTCAGGCAAGCCGATTTTGCCGATGTCGTGCAACGGCACACAGCGCTCCAGTTGTTCGAGGAAGCGGTCGTCAACAAGTCCGGTCCAGGGCGTAAGGCGCGCGGCTTGCTGGGCGAGAACGCGGGAGTACAACTGCAAGCGGCGGAGATGGCCGGACGTTTCGCCGTCGCGCGACTCGGCCATTTTCGCCATCGTGAACAACAGGGCGTCGTGAGCGCGGCGCACGTCCTCGCCGCGCGATTCCAGGCTCTGCTGCAATTGCTGATTGGTCAGCATCAGCTGCTCGGTCAGCATGTGGATGCGCTCCTGGGCGTCCTTCATCCGCAGAGCGTGGCCGACCTTGGCGAGCAGCTGGCGCGGCTCAAACGGCTTGGGAATGTAGTCGTCGGCGCCGCGTGGCAGCGATTCGGCTAATTCGTTTTGATCGCCGCGTCCGGAGACGACGATGATTTTCAAGTGTTGATTGGCCGAACGCTCGCGGAGGCGGCGGCAGACTTCGTAGCCGTCCATGTCCGGCAAACCCAGATCGAGCAGGATCAAATCGAATGGGCCGCCCTTCGGCCCCGTGGACATGGCCGCCGCCAGGGCCGAAGTCCCATCCTTGGCCTCGACGCAATCGACCTGGAGCGATTGCAGGATGACGCGGTGCAGCATGCGCACGTGAAGCTCGTCGTCCACAATCAGGGCACGTCGCCGTGCCTGGGTGGAGGGTGGAGGGTGGAGGGTGTAGGGTGATTTGTTCCCTCCACCCTCCACCCTTGCTGGCTCCTCGGCCAGGAAGGGCGTCAGCGCGTTCATGACGGCCAACGGCGTGGCCGGACGACGCGCCGGATTGCGTTCCATCATCTGGGCGATGAGGCGCTCGAGTTCCGCTGGAGCATCGGGCCGCAACTCGCGCAAGCGCCGCGGTTCCTGCTCCTGCAAGGTGCGCAGGGCAGCGCCGACGTGTCGAACGATCGGGTAGGGCGGCTCGCCGGTTATCAGCCAGAACAAGGTTGCGCCCAGGCCGTAGATGTCGGCCTCTTTTCCCACCGACGAGGGATCGTGGCTCTGCTCCGGCGGCATGAACTCCAAGCTGCCCAGCAAGGCGCGGGGATCGGTGAGCCGGCTGCAAAATTGCCGGGCCAGCCCGAAATCGACCAGCTTGGCCTGCCCCGTCGATGTCAACAGGATGTTGGACGGTTTGATGTCGCGGTGGACCAGGTGGCGATCGTGGGCCGCCTGCAAGCCGCTGGCCGCCTGATGGATGTACTTGCACGCCGTCACCACGTCGCACAGTCCGTTGTCGAGAACGAGACGTTCCAGGTCGCCGCCCTCGACCAACTCCATCACCAGGTACATCAACAAGGGCAGGGAAGGATCGGCCGACGCCACTTCGCCGGCATCAAAGGCCATGACGATGTGCGGATGCCACAGCTCGGCCAACACGCGCATCTCGGCGAAGAAACGCTGCCGTACCGATGGAGGGCAATCGTCGTCCACCGGCAGCACCTTGACGGCAACCCGGCGCTTCATCAGGCAATGCTCGGCCAGGAAGACCACGCCCATGCCGCCGCTGCCCAGCCTATCGAGGACGCGATAATTGCCCAGCACCAGGCCGTGCGCCGAACCGGCCAGCACGCGCTCCAGCTGATAGCTGGTCAGCAAGCCGGCCTGCACCAACGCCTGACCGATCTGCGTGCCGCTGCCGTACTCCGCCAGCCGATCCTCGCGCTCGCTGAGGAAATGATCGACGACATCGCGGGGCAGCAGCCCGAAATGAACGATCTTGCTCAGGAAGCTACGCGCGTCGGCATGTAGAGAGGCCGCGGGAGGATGTTTGTCCTCCGGCGTAGCATCGGAAGCGATTTCGTGCCGGAGCACGCCGACGATGCGGTCGCGTGGATTGGGACCGTCCTCGCGCGCCGGCCCGACCGGCGTGTAACAGTGCGTTTTGCCATTGGCGAGATCAGAGGGCGAACAAGGCTCCATAATTCGTCCCCGCGAGAATTTTGAGGCGACAGGTTGTCTTAGTGCAAATCTGCACAAGCATAGGTTGCAATCCGTTCGCTGGCAAAACATACCAGCCCGAAGCGCCAGCGAGAGGTGAAGAGCAGTCCTCGCTGGCGCTTCGGGCTGGTATGATAGGACTTGTCATACGCCGCCGCGAGGAATAACCTTCTCTGCGGACCCCTGATCCTTTGCTGGAGATACCCATGAAACGGCGCGCAGCTATCACGTGTACAGCAGTTTTGTTGGCCCTTGGTCTGTGGTCGATAACCGCCCTAAGTGCGGACGACGAGGATGAGAAGAAAGCCATCGCGGAGGCCCAGAAAGCCGTCCTCAAGCTCGTGGATTCGATGAATGGCAAGGGCGGCGACGTTAAGGGCCAGATCGCGGCCATCAAGAAGAAGTTCGAGGAATTGAAGCCCATCATGATGGTGTACAAGCCACGCAAGAAAGGCGGCATCGGCATGGGCAAGGACAGCGAGGACGACATCGAGCAGACCATCGGCAAGATGGGCGGCCCCAAGTACAAGATGACGCCCAAGAAACTCGCCGACATGAAAGCCGACCTCATCATGGCCGGCGAGTTGAGCAAGGCCATCGCCGAAATCGCCGGACAGGATCAATATGCCAAGCAATACGCCAAGAAAGACGCGGCCAAGTGGAAGGGTTACATCAAAGAGATGAAAAAAGGCTCCGATGAGCTGATTGCGGCCGTCAAGGGCGGCAACGCCGCCAAAGTCAAGACGGCAGCGAACAACCTCAGCGCCAGCTGCACCAGCTGCCACAGCGATTTCCGCGAATGATTTCTCCTCACCAGCCCGGAGCGCCAGCGACGGGCCGAACCCATCGCTGGCGCTCTGGGCTGGTAAAAGATCTCTCTATGTCTTCCGCTTTTTGGTCTGACGCTCGCGCGGGCATGCTGCTCGATCCCAGCGTCATCAATCTCAACACGGGATCGTTCGGCCCATCGCCGCGTGTCGTCTTCGAGCGCGTCACCGCGCTGCGGCAACTTCTGGCCGCGGAACCGATGGATTTTCTACTGCGTGGCGCGCCGCCGCTGTTGTGGCAGGCGCGCGAACGCTTGGCCGCCTTCATCGGCAGCGATCCCCGCCGGCTTATCTTCACCGTCAACGTCACCGCGGCCATCAATCTCGTCGCCTCTTCGCTATCGCTGCCGGCCCCCGGCGAGATCCTGTTGAGCGATCACGAATACGGCGCTATGCACTGGTGCTGGGAACGTGCTGCCCAGCGTCGGGGGTTGATCCTGCGCACTTTCGCGCTGCCGATCCTGCCTTCGTCGCCGGATGAAATCGTGGACGCCGCTATCGCCGCCATGACGGAGCGCACACGTCTGTTTTTCTTCAGTCACATCCTGTCGCCGACTGGCATGGTCCTGCCGGCGCGTGAATTATGCGCCGAAGCACGGCGGCGCGGCATTATCACAGTGGTGGACGGCGCTCACGCGCCTGCTTTTGTTTCGCTGCATCTCGATGCCATCGGCGCCGATTACTACGGAGCGAATTGCCACAAATGGCTGCTGGCGCCGATCGGCTCCGGCTTCCTCTACGCGGCCGCCGGTGCGCTGGAGCGCTTGCAGCCGTTGCAGGTGAGCTGGGGTTGGCGTCCCGATCGAGCGCGGCTGGATGAACGCGACGAGTTCGGCTCAACGCCGCGTCTTCGGCTGTTCGAGTTCGAGGGCACGCGCGATCTCTGTGCCTGGCTGACCATTCCGGCGGCGATCGATTTTCAGGCGGAATTGGGCTGGCAGCGCATCCGCGAACGCATCGCCGAATTGACGCGGCACGTTCGCCGCCGTCTGACCGGCCTGGCGGGACTTGTGCCGAATACACCGGATGTACCGGAATTGTCAGGCGCGATGGTCGCTTTCCGTCTCCCGCCCGGCGTCGAAGCGCCGGCGCTGCGCCGCCGCTTGTGGGAGGAATTCCGCATCGAGGCGCCGATCATCGAACGACCGGATCGATTGCTCATCCGTACTTCGACGCATTTCTACAACACCGAGGCGGAGATAGATCGACTGGCGGAAGCGCTGCCGGAGTTGCTATCGCGCTGATTTACAACCGCCTCTCCCCCTGCTAAACTAGAGTGTGAATCCATCGCACCGATAAGGGGGTAAGCATGTCCAAGGCCATCGTTGATCCGGCGGAGCTGCGGCGCTTCGCCCAAAACCTGAAGCACTTCAACAACGAATTGCAGCATCAGCTTGCCGTCCTCCAGGGGCAATTCTCCGGACTCGGCGACACCTGGCGCGACCAGGAGCACGAGCGCTTCGCTCAGCAGTTCGCCGAGGCCGTCCAGGTGCTGGCGCGTTTCATGGAAGCATCGCACCAGCAGATCCCATATTTGTTACGGAAAGCGGAGCGCATCGAAGAATACCTGCAACAACGTTGATGATCTCCCATGAGCCAATCCGCACGAGTCAACTCGCTGGACGCCCTCAAGGCGCTGCACGCCGCCCTGGCCCGCTATGGACCGGAGGCGCTGGAAGCGCTCGGCGCGGCCGAAATGGAGATTCGCCGTGTCTTCGATTATCTGCACGACCAGCTCAAGCACTGGCAGCGGCAGGTTGACAAACGCCATGAGGATCTCAACCGCGCCCGCGCCGATTTGGCCCACGCCCGCGCCGTCCGCCAGGGCGAGCGCAGCGGCTTCGTCGAGCAAGAGATTGCCTTGCGCAAGGCCCAGAATCGGCTGCGCGAGGCCGAGGAAAAAGTGGTCGTTGTCAAGCGCTGGCTGCTGCATCTGCCGCAAGCGATCAACGAATACGAGGGACCGGCGCGGCGTTTGGCCGGCCTCCTCGACGCCGATCTGAAGCAGGGGTTGGCGATCCTGGATAATAAGATCGCCATCCTGGAAGCCTACATGGCCGTATCAACGGCCGAACCGCCGGCCCCCCAGGGAGGAACATCATGAGCTTGACCACCGCGTCGATCGGCTTGGCTGACGGTCTGAAAACCGCCGCCACGCTCTGGGAAGAGGCCCGCGCCGGCTGGGACGATCCGGTCAGCCAAGCCTTCGAGAACGACTATTGGCTTCCCCTGAAAAACCAGGTCGAGTCCGCCCTCTCCGCCCTCGACCGCCTCGCTCCCATCCTGGCCCGCGCTCGGGAAGAATGTTCTTGACCAAAAATTAACCGCAGAGCCACAGAGAACACAGAGAACACAGAGAAGAGTCACCACGAATAACACGAATAACACGAATAAAAAACAAAAAAAGGATAAAGAGATAGAGATAATGCTCTTCACTGCTTTGTTTTTCTTTTTCTTTTTATTCGTGTTATTCGTGTTATTCGTGGTGACTCTTCTCTGTGTTCTCTGTGTTCTCTGTGGTTCGTTCCTCTTTTGAGGGTGTTTTGATGATTGAACCCTCCTTGATTGCCCGGCAACGGTCGCTGTTGCGCAACCTGATTCAGCACGCCACCGAGCGCGCCCACGGCGAGCCGGCCATCGCCGCCGCCCTTCAGGAACAGGTGGATAACGTCGAGATCGAGTTCGCCGAGGCCCGCGAAGCGATCGAGCGCCGCCGCACGCGCGAAATGGAAGAAAACGAACGGCAGATCGAGCAAGCGCGCAGCAGCATCGAGGCCCGCTATAAGGCCGAGCAAGAAGCCGCCCATCGCGAAATTCTTCAGAAGCGGGGACAGATAAAGGAACGTGAGGAGAGCGAAAGGGAAGTGGCCCAGACCGCGTATCAGGAAGCGTGCTGGACCATCGCCGCCGTTCTCGAAGGGGGTAAGAATGAAGCCGAGGAGGAGTTGCGCGAGAACAAGTCGCGGCTGCACACGCGCCTCGACGAGCTGCACACCATCCACAAAAAAGCCCGCGATCTGCTCGGCCAATGGAAGCAGCCAGCCGATGAGCTTGAGGCCGATGTCGGCACTGCCGCTTCGGAGGAGCCGAACGCTCCGCCGAAGCTGTCCGACTGCGTCGTCGAGGCGCGGACGCTGTTCGAACAGTTGCAGGGACTGGTTGTGCCGCGCTACTACAAGAGTCGGCGGCTAGCATTGCTCATCGGCTTCACCTGGTTGGTGTCGATTGTGCCGATAGGTTATGCCCTTGGACGGCTTTGGGGCCAGGACAGCCTCCCCGCAATCGTCATCCTCGGCCTGATTGCCAGCTCCTTGACCATGCTGATTTTCGCGCCGCTGTTGAATCTGTTGCTCGCCTCGGTGGCTCGCAAGCAGGTCCGTGCCGTGTACGAACCGCTCTATCAAATCATCGTGCTTGCCGACGGCACGCGGCAGCTTTTGCTCGACCGCTACGAGAACGAGCATCGGCAACGCATGGTGGAGGCCAAGAAAAAGCACAACGATGAGGTTCGCCAGGCCCACGCCCTCTATCGGGACAAACGCTCTGTCGCCAAGAACCGCCTGGAGCAAGAATTGGCGCCCGTCGAGCTACGCTATCAGCGTCTGCTCACGGAAAGCGAGCGGCACCGGACGGACGATCTGCGCCAGGCCGACGAGCTTTACGACCGTCGCCGCATCGACGTTCAGCAACGACACGCGGGGGACATGCGCGAGCTGTCGTCTCGCCGCGAACAACAACGCCTGGAGATTCAACAGCGGCACGGCCGCGATTGGAACAACCTGGTCGAGAACTGGCGGCAAGCGATGACGCGGCTGCATGCGACCGTCGCCGACATTAACGAGACGACGCACCGCCTCATGCCCGGCTGGGACGATCCGTCCTGGCAAACGTTTCAGCCGCCCGCCGCCGTCCCGCCGGTGTTGCGCCTGGGCCAGTATCATGTCCGCATGGATCAGGTGCCTAATGCGATCCCCAATGATCCTAATTTGCGGGCGATGACGCCGGCCGAGTTCGATTTGCCGGCCTTGCGCGATTTTCCGCCGCGTTCGGCGCTGCTGTTGCAGGCCGGCGACGCCGGCCGGGCCGTCGCCGTGCAGACGCTGCAAGCGATGGTCTTCCGTCTGCTCACGTCGCTGCCGGCCGGCAAGGTGCGTTTCGTCATCGTCGATCCGGTCGGCCTGGGCCAGAACTTCGCCGCCTTCATGCATTTGGCCGACTACGACGAACAACTGGTCGCCAGCCGCATCTGGACCGAGACGCCGCACATCGAGCAGCGCCTGGCCGATCTGACGCTGCACATGGAGAACGTCATCCAGAAGTATTTGCGCAACCAGTACGAGACGATCATGGACTACAACGAACAGGCCGGCGAGGTGGCCGAGCCGTTCCGCGTGCTGGTCGTCGCCAATTTCCCGGTGAATTTCAGCCCGGAGGCGATTCGCCGGCTGTTGAGCATCATGCAGAGCGGCCCGCGCTGCGGCGTCCTTACGCTCGTCAGCATCGATTCCAAAGTGCCCTTGCCCAAGGGCTTCGACCTCGCCGATCTCGAAGCCAACAGCCTCAATTTCGCCTGGGACGGCCAACGCTTCCGCTGGAAAGACGCCGATTTCGCAGCGTATCCGCTGATGTTAGAGACACCGCCGGACAACGACTTCGCCAATCGCATTCTCGCCCAGATCGGCCAAGCCGCTGTCAATGCTCAGCGCGTCGAAGTGCCGTTCGAGTTCATTTCGCCGCCGCCGGAAGAGTGGTGGCACGCCGATAGCCGAAAAGGGCTGCGCATCGCTCTCGGTAGGGCCGGCGCAACGCAACGGCAATGCCTCGATCTGGGCAAGGGCACGGCCCAGCACGCCCTCATTGCCGGCAAGACCGGCTCCGGCAAATCGTCGCTTTTGCACGCCCTCATCACCAACCTCGCCTTGCTGTACAGCCCCGATGAAGTCGAGCTGTATCTGATCGACTTCAAGAAAGGCGTCGAATTCAAGACTTACGCCGTCCACGATTTGCCGCACGCCCGCGTCATCGCCATCGAGAGCGAGCGCGAGTTCGGCCTGAGCGTGTTGCAGCGCCTCGACGCCGAACTGCGGATGCGCGGCGAACGCTTCCGCGATTCCCGCGCTCAGGATCTCAACGCCTTTCGCCAGACTGTGCCCGACGAACGCATGCCGCGCGTGATGTTGATCGTCGATGAGTTTCAGGAATTTTTCACCGAGGACGATCGCATCTCGCAAGAAGCGGCGCAGCTGCTCGACCGTCTGGTCCGTCAAGGCCGGGCTTTCGGCATGCACATCCTGCTCGGCTCGCAGACGCTCGGCGGCGCTTACACGCTGGCCCGCAGCACCATCGATCAGATGGCCGTGCGCATCGCCTTGCAGTGCAGCGAGGCCGACGCGCACCTGATCCTCAGCGACGACAACTCTGCCGCCCGCCTGCTGTCGCGGCCCGGCGAGGCCATCTACAACGACGCTAACGGATTAGTCGAGGGGAACAATCCTTTTCAGGTCGTCTGGCTCGGCGACGACCGCCGCGAGCAATACCTGTCCCGCATCCGCGATCTCACCGCCCAGCGTCCGCCGCTGCTCCGCGAAGCCCCCATCGTCTTCGAGGGCAACGCCCCCGCCGACGTGTCGCGCAATCACCTGCTCAACCAGTGTCTCGCCGAAGCCGTGAGCGCTGAGACTGAGGACCGCCGCGAACAACGCGCCTGGCTCGGCGAGGCAATGGCCATCAACGACCTGACCTCCGCCCCCTTCCGCCGCCATCACGGCAGCAATCTATTGCTTATCGGCCAACAAGAAGAAATGTCGCTCGGCATGCTGGCAACTGCCGTCGTCAGCCTCGCCTCCCAGATGGGACCGAGTGAATCGACCCGTTTCTACATCGTGGACGGCCGGCAAGCCGACGCGCCGACGGACGGCCCGCTCGCTCGTCTGCCGGAAGTGTTGCCGCAGGCGATCCGCCTGTCCGGCTGGCGCGACGTGCCCGCGATCGTGGCCGAACTGAGCGCGGAGATGGAGCGACGCCAGAAAGATCCCGCGGCGGCGCCATCGGTGTACCTCGTGCTGTTCGGCGTGCAGCGTCTGCGCGATCTGCGGAAGGCGGAGGACGATTTCAGCTTTACGCGCAAGGAGGACACAGCCAATCCTGCCCAGCAGTTCGCCACGCTTCTGCGCGAAAGCCCGCCCCTCGGCATTCACACGCTGATGTGGTGCGACACGCTCAACAATCTCCAACGCACCTTCGACCGCTCCTCGATGCGCGAATTGACCATGCGCGTCGTTTTCCAGATGAACGTTAGCGATTCGAGCAACCTCATCGACAGCCCGCTGGCCAGCAAGCTCGGCCTGCACCGGGCGCTGTTCTTCAACGAGGAAGAAGGGAAGCTCGATAAGTTCCGGCCTTATGGTCTGCCTTCGGAGACGTGGCTGAATCACGTGCGGGAGCAACTGGCTCGCCGCACTGAAGCAGCAGTATAAACATCCTTCATCGACCGATGGAACCATATGATCCACACGGAGAGTAGATGTACGCGCTTACCTGGCGATGTGATGGCTCGGAAGGCATCAAGTGGTGTATCCGTGGTATTCGGGACGATGGTTCGTTTTACGGAGAAGTGCGATTCCAGTCAGAACAACCTCAGCGGCGATGGGCGACTTCTGTCTCTGGTCAACTTTCACCTGCCAAGCGAGAACGACTGGCCGAGTTGCTTAAGGTCATCCGCGTGGTGCCGCCGCCGGACGAACCGGGTTCCCATTTCGGGGCGTTGTTCGAGCGTCTGTTTCCGGCCAATGTCGGCGCCGTTCGGCGGTTGTTCGAGTATCGCCGGGGTGATGAGGAAGTTTCCCTACCTGCTCAGGCATTTATCGACGTGGTTAGACTGTTCGAGCGGCACTGGCAGCAGGCACGCACTCAAATTGAGCTTGAATAAACCTCTTTCCTTCTGGTTCCCTTGCAAGAGGGGTATTGGAACATGGCAAAAAAACAAAGAAAATACCTGGGGCGCTATGTCGTCGTTGATCCCGCCATCTGTCATGGAAAGCCGACTTTTCTGGGTACACGGATCATGGTGGCGCAGGTTCTAAACCAGATCGCCAAGGGAATGTCTTGGGATGCGATTACGGCAGAATGGCGCGGTAGCATTACCGAGGATGCCATTGCCGAAGCAGTAGAGCTTGCTCAGCGCATTTTTGAGGAACATGCGGCGGACCACGCCCAAGAGTCCCTGCCGACATGAACGTCCTGGACGAAAACATCCCTGAGAGTCAACGAGCCTTGCTGCGGAGCAAGCGTGTCGTTCTCCGGCAGCTTGGCCGCGAACTCGGCCGTAAGGGCA
>Ga0335075_10015406_pt1 | contig 11457 bp, 16 predicted proteins | sample Lox_Sample_24_FD_206723 | JGI IMG/M metagenome (GOLD analysis project Ga0335075, IMG submission 206723) | Soil microbial communities from Loxahatchee National Wildlife Refuge, Florida, United States - Lox_Sample_2.4 | ecosystem: Environmental > Terrestrial > Soil > Wetlands | place: USA...
GTCAATTCAACTGAAATTGCAAGGATACATACCTTTTTCTCTCCTGCATGCCAGTGATACTGCTTCCCTTCCATCATGACGCTCATTGTCAAGTGCTCGGGGAGATGTTGCTTAAGTAGTTCGAGGTAGTGGACCAACACGTGTTGCAGGTTGGACTATTTGGAATTGTGCATTGCGCATTATTCAGCGGGGTAAAGCGATTGATCTTCCGGATGCTTGCTCCGGCGGTGATCTTGCCATTGCTGTATTTCAAGTTGCAAAGGAGACGGCATGACTCTATTCATTCGTTAGGAAAGTAGAGTGAGTTTATGAATTATAATTGATTTCAAATGCGTTTCCAGACTCCATGTACTACTGAGATTCCTGGGTATACAAGTATGACGGAGGTATGCTAGAGCCTAGAACAAACGAATTAAGAAGTACATGACCAACCAGGCCAACATGACTGCCACTAGAGCACCCAACAGAAACCATGTTGTCATCGATGAGGAAGCGCTGTAGCTCTGTAGTCTTCCCCAGGTAGTTTTCATTCGATCAGAATTCTTCGCTAGTAAAGTAGATGTAGACTCGATTAACTGACATGAGTATCAGTATACAGATCAAGAATGAGATACCTTAGAATCTTCTTCTAGAACTTGACCGAATGCAATAGTCTGGTTTTTCAGACCTCTCGCCATTCCAAGCATTGCATCAGATAATTCATCCTGTAACATGCGATGGTGTTGAAGAACATGTTCCGTGGAAGCATTCCCCTCCTCTCGATTTTCTCTTCCCGCAAATAATCTATTTCGCAAAACTGATAGCGACTCACTGGTAGGTTCAGCATTTTGCTTCGGAGGGTCCTCTTCGAGATCGTCTTCTTCGACTTGAGTGAAACGTTCGCGCTGAGCATCGGCCACTCTGCTTCTTAGATCCAGGATTCGTTTCCGCTGACGAGCTATTGTGCTAGAATCCGGCATGTCAGGACCCTCTGAACGCTCCAGTTGGATTAATATTCGATGTGCATTATCGACGTTCCGATTTCGTTAGAAAAGTTCAGTGGCGGAGGGACGTACTGCAGCCGCTTTGCGCAAGTCGACTTCCTTCAAAGATTTGATTTTGTCTTCATCGAGAGATGTTTCTAGTCGATTCAGTAGTCGTGAGAGAGATATAGAGTATGATAATGGTTGAGAAGCTTCGCTCATGTTTTGTCGTTACTGTTGCAACGTTGATGCAATGTGTTGAAGCTTGTTTTCATGACCCTTGCAAGGGCCAAGCAATTTCGTGTGGCACGTGACTTTGGCTAGGAAACTTAAAAAGCTGCAATTGGGCCATTGCTCCGACCAACTGCGACGTTGCAGGCAACGATGGCCAAAGTCGCGTGTCTCTGAGTGTTTGTTGGCATGGCGCAGTTGAAAGAGACGCTTTTCATTGTATTGATTCATGGGTACGCTTTATTCAATAGACTTACTGAGTCGTCTAGATTTCAGGGTGGTGAGGACACATTCGGAGATCTGCCAAAAGTATGTCTCCAATCGAAGCGACTTTAGCTGACTCAAAGACTCTTCAAGAGTATCTCGGTGATTTGAATATTGTGATAAAGCCTTTCACATTCAAATCGCAAGGTGATCTCGCACAATGTGTAGCTACATTTCGGAAATGGTAAGTCTGGCTAATTCATTGTGGTCTGACTCGTTAGGCATCTACAGCAAGTCAACGCAATCGAACAAGGACAAGACACCAATGTTCCCACCATTACAAAAACACTTCTTATATGTCATTCCATGGGAGGAATCATTGCAGCTGATAGTATTTTATCTATGGTGGATGACAGGGATCCTATGCACCACTCGATTCTGGGAATAATCGCCTACGACACTCCGTATTTCGGATTAAATCCACCTGTTATACACCGAACTTTGTCGACTCATTACAATACAATTTCATCTGCCGTAACTACTGCCAGAGAATGGATCCCTCAGGGTCTTTTTGCGTCGAAATCGACGCAAGTTGCGGTTGCAAATCAAGCACCCAAAAGATCTTGGGGATTAGGTACTATTGCAGCGGTTGGCGCCGGAGTGGTAGCAGCAGGAGCAATTGGATACATGGCCAAAGATCCGGTTGTGAATCATTTACAGTTTGTTTCGGTGTTGTATAAGCCAGATGAACTTGCAAGACGGATGAAACGATTGAGTCAGCTGGAACATATTGGCTTTGTAAATTTCTTTACGGTCGTCACGAAGGAGATTTCTCCACAGGATACAGGAGAAAGGGTGTTTTGCAATTTACCAGAAGATAGAACGAAATGGATTCGACAGGAGAATGGTATTGCTGGGAATGAAGTTGATGCGCATTGCACGATGTTTGTAAAGGCATATAACGACCATTATGATGAGATGTGTTGGCAAAGTTTACAATTAATTAGAGAATGGGTGGGAGGCACAGGGAATTTGGTAGAGTAAATTTGAAAAGGACGTCGAGAGACTAAATTTACGCCGATATTTATCTCAGAAGGATACTATACAGCACTCCTACCAACTATTGTCCCATTTCGGTTCCATAGAACCTGCCCAAGTCTCCCATACTGGTCGATAGATCCATAACTTCCCACTCACCAATTCGTTCACAATCAAATCTCCCTTCTGAACCTTTCTCACCCCTCCTACATTTTGATGTAATATATCAATTGTGCCTCCACGTTTCCCTGTAACAACTCTATTAGTTAGCTCAAAATTTCTGGGCTTATACGAAGTATGATCTGGAGCTCCTGCCGAAGACGAGAAGACAAGTCGTCCGTTCTCCCGTCGCTCAAATTTACATTCCAGATATTGAACAATATCACCAGGTCGAACAGAATCCAAATCGCCCCAACGAACACTCTGTCCTTCTTGTCGATAAATACACTGTCCATGTATCTTGCCTTGCGAAACCATTACTTTCGGCTGTACTGAACCTTGTACTGATTCCAACGCATCATGAGCCAACGTCCAACACTCTCCATTCCCAACTTGTCTTCCCAATTGCGCTTGACAGAATCTCACTACCCCGGAACCATATAAATCTGCTGCTTTCTCGAGTTCGTTGGCAGATAACGGTATAGGCGGAGGAAAATGTTTTTGTCTTCCTTCGACAGAGTTACTGGGATCGTCGGATGACCAAGTTACTCGAATGAAAGTCCGTGAGAGGTCGGAAGTCCATCGAATTGCAAAGGTGGCGTTGTAGATCCATGTCAGATGGTTCGCGTAGCCTGACCCTGATGCACTGATACTAGAGCTCGAGACTGCGGAAGAGGAGTTTGCGGCTAGATAGGGGATCTGTTGCATTGGTTCTGAGCAGTACCATTTCTTTTCAAAGTTCAATGGAATGTCACGGGGTACCCATGATGATGGCGATTGCGTTGCTAAAGAGGCTCTGGGTGGTTTGGTTGTAAGATTGATGTTCGGAGTGGGTGCAGCAGCAGTGGCCGACATTGCATGAGATGTGCCATTCAAAATGTGAGGCTTTGGACGAGGAGGAGGAGGTACTTTGCGTGGCGAGACTGCAGGACTTGGAGGCTTTTCGCTTACTGGGGATGTGGCTGGTGGAGACTTTATTCCCACATTCGAGAATCTCGATCTCAGATCACTGACTCCTTGTGTCTCAGGAGGAGGTGAGGTTGATGGTATAGGCCCGGGAATAGCTTGTGCCGGTTGTGGTGTAGGACGAAATTTGTTTGCAACTGACAATCCAGCTTTCAGATCACTCATACCCAAACTTTTCGGATCATTACTCCATTTCTTGCCAATGTTTGCAGCGGTCTGGGCATCCTGTCTATTTGGCGGCGTCTTGTCAGTTGGCGGCGGGAGTATCTTGTTCGCAACGTTCAGACCTGCTTTCGCATCGGCAAATGTCAGACTATTTGGATCACTCCGATACTTTTGAGCTAGACCAGATGCTGTGCGGGCATCTTGAAGAGTAACTTTCGAGCTTGGTGATGTAGTGGCGGAAGGATTTGCGGATACGCTCTTTCGCAGAGCATTCCTTGCATCTGAGACTTGGTTCGAGTCCATTGCCGTACCAAATGCTTTTCGGAGTTGGCCATATGAACTATCTTGCGGAGGGGGACTAGGAGCCGTAGTCGCTGTGGAATCTTGACTCGGTCCAGACACAGTGACGGATTCTCGTCTAGGAGGAAGTTGAGGTGTGGGTTTCGCTGCTGTAGTGAGCTTTGTAATAGCGCCAACCGTTTTAGGAGGTACAGCGGGACGTTGTTTAGGCGGAGGAGAGGCCGCCGAGGGTATACTCGCACTACTGCGAGATGGCAATGGGGGAGCAGGTCGTGCGTTAGTCGATGCGGGTTCGGCATCTGTTGATGGAGTTGGCGATGATGGTCCTGAATTTCGATCTTCAGGACGAGCCCCAGGGATATTGCCGACTCTCTTTGGAGGAGGTGCAAAGGTACTCACATCCTTAGTCTGGATTGTCGCAAAGTACCGAGGAACTCCTCTCTCATGCTCTTCCTCTTTCTTTCCTGTAAATGGCACTAAAACATGAGCTCACAATAAGGAATGTGAATGGAACCTTTTCCCTTTGCACTGTCTATTTTTGTCCGTTGATTCGTAGACCATTCATTTGCCTTTGCCTTGAAGCTGTTGAACTTCTCCATGGCTCCTGGTCGTCGATTGTCTCAGCCGATTTTAAGGCGGACTCCAGTGGGGAAGTGATTGGATGACATTTTTCCGGACCCCTAAGATCGGCTGCCCTAAGAAAATGTCCCCACACAGTTATTTTGGCTACGCGTCGCAACTCCAGCTCGAACTTCAAAGATGGAGAAACCAACACCTCGTATCAACGCACCTCTCCGTGAGAAGTTTATTGGTATCGATTTGTCATTTCAATGTTAATTCTAGGTCAAACTGTTCGTATTATCGGGAAACCTGTACAGCTGCAAGGCGATACAGCCGTGATCGAAGCAAGTGGTCCAATTACCGTACATTTGAATCGCGTATTACACTCACTGATGCATAAAAACTAACTTCAGGACGCTCATTTACATCCCACAAATGCGGTTGAAGTGCTAGGGAAAGTGAACGAGGATTTGAGCATACAGATGTTTACCGCAATCGACTTTGGGGAGAATATCGGTAGATGACTTCCAGATTTGAGGTTAACGGATAGATTTCACCATTGTCGATTCGCTGGTGGAGATTTCACAAAATAACAAGGAGATATTCTATTGATCATGTTTGCTCCATGGATCTGGTCTGTAAGTTCATATCAATAGAAGGCGTTATTGGTCTGGAAATGTAACTTCTGAAAACACATATGCCAAAACTCTGATTTCCACTACATCTCAAGATCCTATAAACTTCAGAAAAAGCTATGAATTATGCCTACATCACTCACATCTCAATAATCATTATCACTGATGCTTATACTTCATTATCCCTCACGCGGGAACTCCGTTCTTCCATCTAACTTTATTTCCACACATCTGCAGTTTGAAATAATCCAAACCCATCATCGTCAAAACTAGCTTTCTTCGCAGTATTCCCATTCGCACTAGTTGTATTACTTGAACCCCAAGTATTACTTGATCCCCATCCAGCACCACCCGATAAACTGGGAGTAGGCGTAGTTGAAGCTGCCGGTGGATTGACTATAGCTAAACCGCTCGAAGAAGGAGTGACGGCATTGGAGGAAGTAGTATTTGCCCAAGGATCTGCCGCCGACGCCCATGGATTTGCAAAAGACGAGAAACTTGTAGCTGCAGGAGTAGATAGTGTAGGTGTTGATGTTGTCGGAGGGGCAGTAGGTACACTGGGTAGGGATGCCATGGACGATATAGTGGGAGTAATGCTGCTTAGTAACTGCACATTGGCTGCGGACGAAGGAGCCGATTTAGTAGTTATTGGTGGAGTCGGTGTTGATGAAGTAGACGTTGACAGGTTAAATGTTGATGACCAATCTGATGTAGGCAATTGAGGTAATGGGGATTTCGTAGGAGGAGACAGAGAGGAAAGCAGCGAGATGGGAGAAGGAGAAGAAGTTTTAAGGGGTATAGTGAAAGAGGTGGGTTGCTCGACAGGCTTTGGTTGTGGGGCAGGGATGTTATGAGTTTGTCCAAATGATAATTTTTGAGGAGTGGGAGCCACGGTCGGGGTCGAGGTACGTGGGATTGCAGCTGAAGTAGTTGATGGGAAGCTTGAAAATGATGATGAAGTCAGGGACGGAGTAGCCGATGGTGCTTTACTGGACGCTGGACTAGATGAAGAGAAGTTCAAAGAAGTAAACGCCGCGTTCAGGTCTCCTAAGGCGCTTTGAGAAGAGGCCGACGTTGCAGTTTGAGTTGAGACAATTGGCGGAGTTGCAGATGGAACCACAGCAGGTGTTGATGGAGTTGTTTGAGGTTTGGGTGCATAAAGCTTGAGAATGCTATTCTTTAGATCAGTACGAGACGGTGCAGCCACGGGGGCACTCTCCGGCAACGGCGCAGAATTCGTTCGAACAGGCGAATCGAACTCCAAGCCCAGGAGAGATTGGTTTGAAACTCTGTCGGTGCGGGGACGTCCAGCGTTCGGCGATGCTGAGTCTGTCCTGACCGGGTACAAATCGGGTGTTGCTCGTCGCGCAGGAGGGATATCCGAACCAAGTAAATTCGCCGACGGTTGCGGAAGCTCCTTTTTCGGTACAGTCTGTTGTAGAGATTTCTTTACAACTGCAAGCGGAACGTCTTCCTGTCCCTCTAGATCATCAGGTAGCTCGTCGAGTATACTTGGATCTTCGGGTATGGTTGGCGCCAGAACCCATCGTTTCGAAGAATACTTGGTTCTAATGAAATTTTCAATCTTCGAATCCGATGGGATATGTGACGGTGGTAATTGAGCTTCCCAATATCTAGTCGATTAGCTCATACTTGACAGTACGGTGCATACTTGTTTGCTCTTCTGTTTCCCCACTTTACCATATTGGCGATTTGTTCCTCATTCCAACTGTCCAGATCGGCTGACTTTACTCGGGAAATATGGGTTCCCATTCCTCGATGAATCCCAGAACAACGTATACAAATAAATACTCCCAAGTTCCAGGAGGTCCATCTTGGATGGGTATTAACGTGGCAGTCAGCACAGACCCTGTTCTCCGGCCGTTTCATGAGTTCCTAAACCGATTAGAAACATTCCCTGAAAAGTGGACCATACCTTGAGGATGGCGGCATTCTTTTCAGTTACAGATTGAGCTTGTCTCGATCGACTTGCCATTCTGATAAAAGGATTACAATGATGCTTATAATGTACTTGGTATCGCAGTCGAATATTGCCCCAGGTTTCTCGTCGCAGTCTTCTGTCTTCCTTTTGACTTCGTGTCGACTCTACAAAGGACTGCAGCAATCCGTTAGTCAAGTTTTCAACAATCGGCGAGGGCGAAGAAAGCGAGGGGGGTTAGGTGTCGAAAGCTGCGAATGAAGTCATCGCTCAATTAAGGAGTAAATTGAGTTCGGACCTCGGCAGCATCAAAACCTCCGACTTTGCAGTCCTTTGCAATGACAATTCAAACAAACGTCCTTCCATGATCCAACGGCTTAACGAATTCGACAAATGAGCAAGAAAGAACTTTTTCCTGAACTGCCTCCGACATACATCCTAGAAGCTCATTACGACCCCAGCGAATTGAAGGAATTGCGAAAGACTCTGGAGACTCACGGGTGTCAAGTGACGAGCTCGATCTTCCAAGCAGAACTAATTATCACGAAACTGACACAAGAGAAAAGAATACGCCTAGAAATACAAGAAGTACTTAAGAAACGTGGTGCGACTACCGGCTCGACCAAAGATCTTGACGTGGTTAAAGACAGATGGATTCGCAAATGTGTTGAAGAAGGAAAACTCATAGATTGGCCATTCACAGATTCAAAATGGAGAATCGCCCACATAGCTGCCATCGAACCTATCTCTCCGCCGGGTAAACGAAGCAAACCCGAATCATTTGTAGTTCCAGGAACACCTCCTAGTAAACTGCGCAAGCTCAGTCGATCTGGCAGCGATCTGACGACGAAACAAGAACGTCCATCTGTACCTTCGGCGCCTTCGTTTGATTCCTCGTCGGATGATCCTAGTTCGAAACATTTTCATCCGCCATCTCAAACTACAGTGACTTCGGAGGAAGAGGAGATGGAGGAAGATGACAGATTTGATTATCGGGATGTTTATGCATGTCGACGAAGAACGCCGTTGATCAGCCGTAATGAGAAGTTTGTCGAGATTCTACTTGAGATTAAATTGGCGAGGGAACTCGCACTGTAAATACAATCGTTTGAGCTGTCTAATTGAAGGGATCAAATTGGTGTCCGAGCTTATTCCAGTGCGATCGCTGCTCTGAAGGCGTATCCGCATAAACTCAAGGCGGCGTCAGATATCTCAAAGTTACCAGGATGTGGTTCTAAAATAGCCTCACTGTACAAAGAGTTTACCAAAACGGGGACGGCTGCTGAGTACACGCATTTGCAAGATAGTCAAGAGTTCCAAACCCTGAAATCATTCTGGGGGGTTTGGGGAGTTGGTGCTCATACGGCGCGACAATGGTACTTTGATCGTGGATGGAGGAGCCTTGATGATATTATCGAGGGTGGATGGGACAGTCTGAGCCGAGTTCAACAGATCGGGATAAAATATTACGAAGAGTTTAACGAACATAAAATACCACGATCTGAAGTAGAGGAGATTGGCCGTATAGTAGGAGACGCAAGTCAAGAAGTAGCTCCGGGAACTGTATACGAAATATGTGGAGGGTACTATTTCTTTCATGGTGTGCTAATTATAGTTTTCGTAGAGGGAAGTCTCAGTCAGGAGACGTTGACATCATTATATCGAATCCCAAACCGCACGCAACACAGAACTTCTGTGTTGGACTGGTCAAAGTTCTTGAAGAACGAGGAATAATCACACACACATTGACAATCTCAACAGCTACCTCAAATAGGGAAGAAAATCCGAAACACTCCTTTCGTCAACGTGGACCACTCGGCTCTGCCGACCATCTTGCCTATGGCTTAGACTCTCTGGACAAGGCTTTAGTTGTCTTCCTTCTTCCGAAAGACAATCCGTTCTACACGGGCATACATCGTCGAGTCGATCTAATTATTGCTCCATGGAGAGCCTGGGGAACTGCAATTGTTGGCTGGACTGTACTCTTCCCTTATGAATTAACTGAGGCTGTAGGGTGGTACAACATTTGAGCGCGACATGCGGTTATGGGCGAAAAAGAAGAAAGGTCTCAAATTCGATTCTGGAGGTATGACAAATCGAGTGACGGGCGAGAGTATCAACGTGACTCCGCCGAAAGATGCAAATGCAGTTGTGGCCGAAAAGTTGGTTTTCGACAGACTTGAATTGGAATATATACCACCAACGCTCCGAAATACTGGGTAAATAGCTGAAGGGATATCAATGGAACAGTGGACTTTTGGCTTTTGCAGGACTATATATTTTGGTTTGGAATTGTAATCATATGTCAGGGCTGGTAGTAATGACCACGTATATGAGGCTCGCTTTCGTTCTCCATCTCATCTCAAAACCGCTTTGACCCCTTCGCTTGGAAGTCTCGTGACGACGATCTTTTCGTTCCTCCGATTCCGAATGTCACCCCTTGAAATTTTCGTTGGCGAACAATAACTTTTGACTCAAAGTAATCGCACCGTGTCCGCAGGCGCAAGCTCTCTCGAATTTTTGTCTCTGATGCCGAACCCAGAAGTATCTCCTCTACTAAATGGCTCTACAAGCAAAGTCGCTCCTGTGCTCTCGCACACTGCGACTCGGCCCCAGAATTCATACAATAACCCCATCGATTTGGACGGATTAAGTTGGCCTTGTAATCCCGCGCTCAAAGCTTGACTAATGATACAGCATCGGGAGCAAAAGCTCGTTTGGAAGCTACGGAACAGGATAAAGTGGAACGACAGACGCGACTGTCTAATGCAGTACGAGAAATACTGGAATGTTTAGGAGAGGATCCTGATCGAGAGGGTCTCAAGGGAACGCCCGAGCGGTATGCTAAGGCAATGTTATACTTCACAAAAGGATATGAAGAGAATATGAAAGGTAGTCATTCTCATTATTGACGGTTGACGTGTAGATATTCTCAACGGAGCTGTGTTCAATGAAGATCATGATGAGATGGTTATAGTGAAGGACATTGAGATCTTTTCACTGTGTGAACATCATTTAGTACCTTTCACCGGGAAGATGTCAATCGGATATATTCCGAATAAGAAGGTTATTGGACTATCAAAGATTGCAAGGATAGCAGAGATGTTTGCGAGAAGGCTACAGCTTCAAGAGCGTCTTACGAAACAGGTTGCTACTGCAATCATGGAAATCTTAAAGCCGCGTGGGGTTGCGGTGGTATATCTCCTTTGTCTTCTAAGCTTGTGTTGACGATCAGGTCATGGATGCTAAACATCTGTGTATGACAATGAGAGGGGTAACGAAAGTTGAGTCGACGACAGTGACAAGTTGCATGCTTGGAGCATTCCGTGAACGACCTAAAACCAGAGAAGAATTTTTGACCTTAATAGCAAGGAAGAGTGAACTATAATTCAGCCAAAAAGAAAAACTTCAATAGAAACTTAGATACATCGGGATTATTAACTGGCGGAGCGATAGCATTCGCTTTATGAATGTTAAAACTAGCATTTGCAATGTATACCCACGCCTTCATTTGACATCGATTATAATCTGATAAATGGTATATTAAACGCGTAACAGACACGCCATGCCGCTTGAATAAATTAAAACACTCCAAACTTCTTCTTCTTCTTTTTATCCTTATCATGGTCCTTCTCATGACTTGATCCATGCGACGGAACCGGAGAACTCGTGGGAGCAGGACCATAACCTCGCGAGGGAGGCGATCTCGGACCCACAATCCCATTTCGTGAATCGGAAGATCCAGGTCTCGTGGAAGTGGGAATTTGATCAGGAACTGGTCTTTGCGGGTGCGGTCGAGACGGTAATCCACTTTGGCGAGGTGGAGCCAATGATGACTTAGGCGCTTGTTGCGGTTGCGGCTGTGGTTGTGGTTGTGGTTGTGGTATTGAGCGGACTTGATCCATGCTCAGATGTAAATTTTGTCTAGAGTCCCTCGCTCGAGCAAGTTCCCTTATGAAGTCTGAGGGCGTAATGAGATCAGTAGTTCCCAGGATAACATCACGATTCCATTTATTGGAGAGCTCGTAGCATGACCGTGCTTCTGAATATGTCGCTCCTCCAGCTATAAATACAATAATCCTTTGTCGTTGCTCCGTGGACGGAAGTTTATTTCTACTTGCCCATGCCGGTCGTTGACTATACTTAGCAAAACACCAGGAAAAGGGGAATGTACCTTCTCAAAGATCCCTGCTGTCCTGTCAGTTGCTGTTGCTGTTGTTCGGCCGGAGGATCGATAGTATAAGGCCAAGTCTGCACATCCAAAGTCCCGTTAATCGCCTCATCGACGACCGTCTTA
>Ga0335075_10015407_pt1 | contig 11457 bp, 10 predicted proteins | sample Lox_Sample_24_FD_206723 | JGI IMG/M metagenome (GOLD analysis project Ga0335075, IMG submission 206723) | Soil microbial communities from Loxahatchee National Wildlife Refuge, Florida, United States - Lox_Sample_2.4 | ecosystem: Environmental > Terrestrial > Soil > Wetlands | place: USA...
CATGATCGTATTCCGGTGCCGACCAAGGGATCGGAACCGTGCCGGGATGGCCGAGACCGCTCGCTATTTCCTTGACGATCTGATCGCGCGGGGTCGCCAGGCTGAATGCCTTGCGGACGTAGCCTGCCGCTTCCGCCGCCCGCGACGGGTCCTGTTTGCCCAGCGGCGTCGCAACGCCGGTGCCAAACACCGGATGCCGCAGATTGTAGCAGACATGCTGCCACTTGTACGAGTCGAAGCGCAGCACCTTGCCCCACTTCGGGTCGATCGTATGCAGCAGCGAACCTATATCGTACATAGGATCGTGCGAATCGATATCGCCAGCCTTGAGCGCACTCAGAACGGAATCAGTGCCCTGGATGTTCACCACGAAGAATGTTGCCACATTGCCGGTGGTTTGCTTCCAGTAGTTAGGGTTCTTGGCGAAGCGATAAGCCTTTCGCATCGGGTCGAAGCCCATCGCGACCCACGGACCGGTGCCGATGCCGCCATGCGCGGTATAGGTCTTCCCGGACGACGTCTTCACCTCGTATGTGCCTAGCCAGGTATTGGCGACGTGACCGCGCATCGCCCTCGGCTCGATGCCCTGGTACGCATGCTTCGGCATGATCGCGAATGCACCCAGCACCTGCTCGTGAAACAAGATGGAGTATTGCGGCAGATCGACCGTGACCTCGAGCGGACCAGTCGCCTTGTACGCCGAGGGTGAGCCAAAGACGGACGCGATCACGGCTTGGGCCTCGCTGGCGTACGCCTTGTTCATGATCGTGTCCCAGGTGAACGTTACGTCGGCCGCGGTAAAGGGCTCACCACTATGCCAGGTGACATTCGGCCGCAGTCTGATAACCCAGTGCTTGCCGTCACCCGAGCTCTCGACGCTTTCGGCAAGCGCCGGCACGAGCTGTTTCTTCTCCCAGGAATTATATTCCAGCAGTTGGTTATATACCGGTCCGAATATATTCGAGTCGTTGTAGCCCTCAGTGTACATCGGTATCAATCCATCGGGCGGCGGCCAACTGGCGAACGCGGCCGTCGCGTTGCTGCCACGTCCCTCGATAGTCCAGTTCTCCGGCCGCGGGTAGAAAACCGGATCGAATGTTGTGGAATCGAAGCCGGAAAGCTTCGGGTTCACGGCGATCGCATCTTCCGGGTAGAATAGGATTGTCATCGGCTCGATGTCGTACCAGCGCTTCTCGAATGCGTGGATCGCGGTCATCCGTACCGCCGGGTCCACGGCGCTTGCATACTCGGTGAGTGTTTTGTCGATCACCGGATCGGACACGTAGTAATAGTTCGGCCCATTCGGCGGAACCAGGTTGCTCATGAAAAGCGAATTGGGCAGCGGCGTGATGGATGCGTAGTAATACCGCTCCAGATACGCGTCCCAGCCCCCATCAGGATAAATCGCGCCATTTCCCTTGGATCGGCGGGAGATGATGGTGGGAAAATCAACATAGCTCGACACAACGTCCACGCCCAATTTGGACACCTGCTGGGCAAACAGCGTTCCCCAGATCATGCGGGCCGGCTCGTTATTGGGAATCATCAAATAAATCTTGAATAATGGCTGTGCCCCTTTTGCCGCCTGGATAATCGCCGGAGCCGCAAGCGGCGCTATGATTCCCCCAGTTGCTTTCAGTAATCCGCGCCGGTCGATCATGCCCCCTTGCTCCTCTTGTTATTCGGCTGGAGAAGGCCAACAGCCGCTCAGCGAATTGTCAAGGGGGATTGTCAGAACCGAACCACCCGCCTACGCTCCTCGCGTGGGCATTGCACGCTATATGGCAAGGCGGCTGGTTTTCGCGCTGGTACTGGTGGTCGGCGTCAGCGCGTTGATCTTCTTCTTGATCAATGCGATCGGCAATCCGGTGGACATGCTGATGGCTGACCGTCCAGGCACCACCGATCAGGCGATCGCTGCGCTGAAGGCCTATTACCATCTCGACCGCGGTGTCTTCTGGCGCTACTTGATCTGGCTCGGCAGCGTCGCGCGCGGCGATTTCGGCACCAGCATCACCTTCAACCAGCCGGTCGGCCCGATGCTGATCGAATACGGCCTCGAAACGCTGAAACTGCAAATCCCCGCCATCCTTTTGGGGCTGCTGCTGGCGATTGGCATCGCCTCGGTCGCTGCCGTGCGGCAGTACAGCCGGGTGGACTTCGGCGTCATGACTGGGGCACTGCTTGGCCACTCGCTACCTGGTTTCCTGGTGGGCATTCTGCTGATTCTGGTGTTTGCTTATTGGCTCGGCATTTTCCCGAGCTACGGAGCATATTCCACGCTGACACCGCTCTGGGGCAGTTCGCTGGCCGATAGCCTGTGGCATATGGTGCTGCCGCTGGCTATGCTCACCCTGTTCAACACCGCCACGCTCACCTTGCTCCTGCGAGCGAACATGGTGGATGTCTTACGACACGATTACATCATGGCCGCCCGCGCATCCGGCCTCCCGGAGCGACGAGTCGTTTTCCGCCACGCGCTGCGAAACGCGATCATCCCGGTACTGACCTATCTCGGCATCCTGTTCGGACTGATGCTGGCTACCGCGCCGGTAACCGAATCAGTCTTCACATGGCCGGGGGCCGGTTTCCTCTACATCAATGCCATCCAGCAGCTCGATTACCCGGTGATCATGGGCGAAACTCTGGTCGTGACGATCATGCTCGTGTTCTTCACGCTGTTGACCGATATTGCCTATGTGCTCATCGATCCGCGTATCCGGCTGGAATGAGCGGCGTTCCGGCAGGCCAGATTGCCGTCCCCACTGCACGCCGGCGGCTGCCCCGCGGGCCGGGCAACCTGCGGCAAGGGTGGGATCGTCTCCGACGCAACCGAACGGGATTCCTGGGACTCTGCCTGGTCACGCTGGTTGTGCTGATCGCCATTCTGGCGCCGATGATCGCGCCATATGCACCGAACGACCAGTCGGCGATGTTGCATTTCGGAGCCCAGGCCCCGCCCAGCGCCGCGCATTGGTTCGGCACCGACCGCAGCGGCTACGACGTGCTGACACGCACATTGTACGGTGCGCCAACCGCGCTCCTGGTTGGTCTCGGCGCCATGCTTATCGCCGCTGTGATCGGCGTGACCGTCGGGGCGCTGGCCGGCTATCTGGGCGGGTTCGCTGATGAGTTGCTGATGCGGGCCACCGAGTTCTTCCTGGTGATTCCGGTGTTCATCGTGATCCTGGCGGTGGTCCGCCTGTTCGGCGTGGTTGTCATCGGCACCCCGCTGGAGGGGCTTCCCTTCCTGAAGCTCGACGCGATTATCGTACTGCTCGGCCTGTTCGGATGGCCGCCGCTCGCCCGACTGGCACGCGCCGAGTTCCTGCGGCTCAAGCAGGCGGAATTCGTCGAGGCGGCGCGCTGCATCGGCGCCCGGCGACGCGACATCGTGTTCCGCCACATCCTGCCGAACGCCCTCCCTTCCCTGGTCGTCGTCACCGCGCTTGGGATCGGCAGCGCGATCCTCGCCGAGGCGATGATCAGCTTTCTCGGTTTCGGAGACCCGAAGACCATAAGCTGGGGCCAGTCGCTCTACTTCAACTATCAGGTTCTCAGAGTCGCACCCTGGGCCGTCCTGGCGCCGGGGATGGCGATCTTTCTCACTGTGCTCGGGTTCAACCTGTTGGCGGACGGCCTCTCCGATGCCTTCAATCCACGACTGAAGCAGTGACGCCTGGCACATTGCTCGACGTTTCAGGACTATCCGTGGATTTTCCCAGCCGCGCCGGAGCGGTGCGGGCCATCGATGACGTCGCATTCACCGTGGGTCGGCAGGAAACGCTCGGCCTTGTCGGCGAGTCCGGCAGCGGCAAGACGCTATCCAGCCTCGCCGTGCTTCGCCTGGTCCCGCCGCCGGCGCGTATCGTTGCCGGCCGCATCGTGTTCGAAGGACAAGACCTCCTGACCCTTAACTCCGCACAGATGGCAGCGCTCCGGGGGCGCCGCATTGCAATGGTCTTCCAAAACCCCGCCTATTCGCTCAACCCGATCCTCTCGATCGGCGCGCAGCTCACGGAAATCCTGGCTTGGCACGAAAAGCTGCCGCGCCGCGCCGCCCACGACCATATTGCCGAGTTGCTGCGTCTGGTCGGTATAACCGACGCACCGGCGCGACTTCGCCAATTCCCGCATGAGCTGTCCGGGGGCATGAAACAGCGCATCTGCATCGCCCGGGCGCTGCTATGCCATCCGGCCCTGCTGCTGGCCGATGAGCCGACGACCAATCTCGACGTCACCATCCAGGCACAGATCCTCGATCTGCTGCAGCAACTGAAGGACCGCTTTGCCACCTCCATGATCCTGGTCACGCATGACATGGGTGTCGTCGCACGAATGGCCGACCGTATCAGCGTGATGTACGCTGGCACAGTCTGCGAGACCGGCAATGCGGCGACGCTCTTGCGCTCACCCTTGCATCCCTACACTCGTGCCCTGCTGGAGAGTATGCCACGCGCGGACCGATCGTATCAGACGGTCCGAAGTCTGCCGGTGATCCCCGGCCGCATTCCAAGTCTCGCTGATCCCCCCGCCGGCTGCCGCTTCCACCCGCGTTGCCCGGAGGCCGAAGCAGACTGCCGGAAGTTGCGGCCGATGCCGGTCACGCTGGGTTCCGGTCACGTCGTGAGCTGCCTGAAGCGCGGCAGCCAGGGGGTGCTGGCATGACTCCGCCGGTTTTGGCAGTCGAGCATCTGCGGAAGCTCTATCCGGTGCTGCGCCGGCGCGTGTTCGGCGCCCGCACGGTCGGCGAGATCCGCGCTGTGGACGACGTATCCTTCGTCGTCCAACCCGGTGAATGCCTCGGCCTGGTCGGCGAGAGCGGCTGCGGCAAAACCACGACCGCGCGCGCCATGTTGCACCTGGTGCCGCCCACCAGCGGACGCGTCTTGTTGAATGGCGCCGATATCGTACCGATCCTGGCGGGCACCAATCGTGCCGCGGCGCTCAAAATCCGGCGCGACGTCCAGTATGTGTTCCAGGATCCATATCTGTCACTCAACCCGCGCTGGAGCATCGGTCGCACGATTGCGGAGCCATTCCGCGTGCACCGCCATGTGCCCGAGCAGGACTGGGAGGATCGGGTCGCGGATTTGCTGGCGATGGTGGGGCTGGAGCCGGATCATGCAGCCCGGTTCCCACACGAGTTCAGCGGCGGCCAGCGTCAGCGCGTCGGGATCGCCCGCGCCCTCGCAGTGTCACCGCGTGTGCTGATCTGCGACGAACCGGTATCGTCCCTCGATGTCTCGGTCCGGGCGCAGATCCTCAATCTGCTGGTCAGGCTTCAGGAGCAGCTCAGGCTGACTTATCTCTATATCTCGCACGACCTTGCCTCGGTGCGCTTCGTCAGCGGCCGGGTCGCCGTGATGTATCTCGGCCGTATCGTGGAGCTGGCGAACACCGAGGCGCTGTTCGACCATCCGCTGCACCACTACTCGCGTGCATTGCTTCAGGCGATCCCGGTTCTCGATCCCGCTGCCACGCCCGCACCGCCTCTCCGCGGTGAGTTGCCAAGCGCCATGGATCGCCCCTCCGGCTGCGCGTTCCGCACACGCTGTCCGGCGGCGGCGCCACGCTGTGCGGCCGAGCAGCCGGTTCTGACGGGCTCGCCCAACGGCCGGATGGTAGCCTGCCATTACCCGCGGTAGGGCAGGGCCGGCCGAAACTATAAATCCAAGGACCCGCGCATCACCGGCACGCAATCGCCGGCGACGGTGGCGCTGACCGGGCCTTCGCCGGTCTTGCGGGCGCTCGCCAGGATACGGCTGGGACGACCCATCTCGATGCCCTGCTCGATGTCGTAGGTCAGGTCCACATTTACTCCCGGCGCCAGCGAAGTCAGCAACGCCGCCAGCGCCGCATTGGCGCTGCCCGTCGCCGGGTCCTCCAGCACGCCGGCAAGTGGCGCGAACATGCGGGCGCGCAGCCGCCTGTCGTCGCCGGACTGCCAGGCGTACAAGTGCAGCGCGAACCGGGCGCCCAGCGACTTGACGTGCGATGCGGCGGAGCGGAACGCCGCGAGGTCGGGGGCAGCGCGCGACAGAGCCTCCACGCTCGTCAACTCGGCGAAGACGAAGGGCGTCCCGACCGAGGCAATCAGTGGGGTGTGTGCCTCGGTGGCGATATCCCTGGGATGCAGCGATGCGCAGGCGGCGACCACGTCGAGCGGCACATCGTCCTCGATCGAGAGCGAGCGAGGCGCCGAAATGCGCGCGCCGGTGATCGCCTGGGCGGCGCGCAGGATGTGCACGCGCACGAGCCCGGCAGGCTCTTCGAAGGTCAAATGCTCAGGCGGGTTCTGCTCGCGGCGTGCCAGCACGAAGCCAGTGCCCACGTTGGGATGGCCGGCGAAGGGCAGCTCGGTGCGCGGGGTGAAGATGCGCACGCGCGCGTGGTGCTGCGGGTTGTCGGACGGCAGCACAAAGGTCGTTTCGGACAGGTTGAACTCGGCGGCGATCGCCTGCATCTGGTCGTCGGTCAGACCGTGCGCCTCGGGGAAGACCGCGAGCGGATTGCCGCCGAACCGGCGGTTGGTGAAAACATCGACGGTGACGAATTCGTAAGCGGGCATGATGTGCACTCCGTGCTGAGCCGCGCCTTCCTTTGCCGAGCGGGCGGGCCGCGGGTCAAGGCCGGCGCGGCCATCCACGTGCGCAGCCTGCACTCACCGGATCAGAAGCGCGGTGGGACCAGCCGCGCCAATTCGCGGCGCCTCAGGTCAGGAGCAATAGTCCCAATAACCTTGATTGTGCGCCGGGCTGGACCAATACCAGCACAGCCCGGACGCCGGCACCGGTGGCACCGCCGTGGCGGCAACAACTGCGCCAATCGTGACGCCCGCCACGACCGCGCCGTAATACGGAGCGGCGACCCACGGCCTGACACCGGCGACATACGCTGGTCCGCCGTAGGGTGCACGAACCGCGGTCCCCCCATAGGGACCGCGGACGGCGGCCCCGCCATACGGACCACGGACCGCGGCGCCGCCGTACGGACCGCGCGCAGCAGCCGCGCCATAGGGACCGCGAACGGCGGCTCCACCATTCGGACCACGGACGGCGGCCCCGCCATAGGGACCGCGGTATGCGGCACCACCGCGCGGGCCCGTCACCGACCCCCAGCCGAAGGCGTTCGGTGCTATCGCCAGTCCCAAGGTGACGGCGAGACCGAAAGTGGCTAGCCGGTTCATTGCTTGACTCCTGTGGATTGCTTGAGTGCGGCGCCAAATTCAAGCTGCTGCGCCCCTGCCGGGGGCTCGAACTTGAACTCCGCGTCGGGCGGTTGGACCGCGAAATTCCAATCGGACATTTCGGCGACGAAGTTGGGTTCGCCGGGAAGCGAGCGATAGGTCACGATCAGCCGGCGTGGCAACGACTGGTCGTTGTCCTCGAGCCAAAGCTCCAGTTGGATCCCGGGCGGTTGCAAGAAAACCAGATGCTGACACCGCACGCCGCCAATTGTTACCACGTTGGCCTCGCGGCCCGCTGTGATGCCTGTGAGAAAGGCCTTAGCGGGGTCGTCGGTCAGGAAATCCGCGAGCGGAAAGTCGACTCCGAAATGGCCCATGACGACCTGCATCATTCGCTGGATCGTGTTAGGCACTGGGATGCTCGCGTACTCTTTGCCATCGTCCAGCGCCAGCACGGCAGTGTTGCCGTCATAAAGCAGCTTTCTTGGTCCGTCGTCGCCCGTCCCGTCGACCGACAACCGGTCCGGCCGACGTACGGTGACCTTGAACTCATGAGCGATATGGAGCAGCTCGCCATTCTGGTCCGCGTACACTCTGATCGTCTGCGCCTGAAACGAGAACGCCTTCGCCTGCAGCGTCTTGCCCATGCGAGCGAGTGCAGCACTGGCATCCTGGCTAATCTCCGGCTTCGGCGGATTGGCGGCGTGGGTCACCGTGTTGCCTGTAGCAGCAAGGCTAATAACAACGCTTGCAAACAAACTTATGGAAAGTGCCGAGATCCTGGATTTCATGATGCTTCTCCCCTTCTTGGCCAGCCGACCGTATCGAGTCTCGCAATCCCGGTGGCATTCTGCAGTGGCGGCTGCTTCCGTTCGCCGTCGAATGCGATCTGTTCCCGCCAGTATACTAAGCGGCTTCTTGCCGTGCCAGTCCGAGATGAGTGCCGACGCCGTTGCCCGTGGCGGCCGTGCCATTCAGTTCGATACGCATCCGTGGCGTTGGGGGCCGTTTCCGGGCTACAAGGCTGCTGCAACAGTGCTGAGAGGCAGAGATGTCCTGCGAGACGGTGATTTCCGGGCGACGGGCCTTAAGGCGCCGCCCGGTGCTGGCGGCCGTTGCCTTGGCATGCGCACTTGTGGCTGGCTGCGCACCCCTGCCGCGGTTGAACGCAGTGCCGTCGCAGGAAGCGTCCAACGTGACGGTTCTGGGACTGAGCGACATTCGCTATTGGGGCGACGAAGATTCGCCGGATCTCGTCAACGAAGGGAAGGCGGCCTACGATCGAGAATTGTCGGCATTCCGGAAAGCAGGTGAGAACGGGCCGCTTCCGCCAGCCAACTACTTAGCGATATCGGGCGGCGGCGAGGATGGAGCGTTCGGCGCCGGCCTGCTCGTCGGCTGGACGGCCTCCGGGACGCGGCCGCAATTCAAGCTGGTGACCGGAATCAGCACCGGCGCGCTTATCGCGCCGTTCGCGTTTCTCGGGCCGCGCTACGATGCCCAGTTGCGGGCGGTCTACACCACGATCTCCGGAAAGGATGTTCTTGAACCACGCTGGCTTACCGCCGTGCTAACCGAGGATGCCCTGGCATCGAACGACCCGCTGCGGCGGACAATGGCTCGCTACGTGACGCAGTCGATGCTGGACGATATCGCGGCGGCATACGCGCAGGGACGATTGCTGCTGATCGGCACGACGGATCTCGACCAGGGAAGACCGGTCATCTGGAACATCGGCAAGCTTGCTGCCAGTCACCGCCCGGGGGCCCTCAAGCTCGTGCAGGACATCCTGATTGCGTCGGCGGCCATACCGGGCGCCTTTCCTCCCGTTATGATCGATGTGCAAGCGGATGGGCGGACCTATCAGGAGATGCATGTGGATGGTGGCGCCAGCGCCCAGGTGTTTGTCTATCCGCCGTCACTCGAGCTCAATTCCGCAGCCCGCAACGCAGGTGTCGTGCGGGAGCGCCACCTCTATGTGATACGCAATGCTCGCCTCGATCCAAAATGGGCGCAAATCAAGCGCCGGACTCTCAATATTGTGCAGCGGGCTGTGTCATCCCTGATCCAGACCCAGGGCATCGGCGATCTCTACCGCATTTATGTTGCCGCCGGCCGCGACAAGATCGATTTCAATCTCGCCAGCATCCCGGAGACGTTCACCACTGAGCTGAAGCAGCCGTTCGATACAGCGTACATGAATGCGCTATTCAAGCTGGGATATACCCTTGGCGCGAAGGGATATCCCTGGGCGAAGTTTCCACCTGGATATCGAGAGCTTGGCGCGGGGCCGACTCTGAGCACGAGCGCCGTGCCGGAGGGTCGGTCGGCGCAGGCGGCTGATCGGCTCGGCGACAGTACTGCCCTTGTGGATGCAGACGACCGCCGGCTGGCAGCAGCGGCCGAATGAGCACGTCGTCAAGCGAGGTTGTCGTGATCAGAGCAGCAAATTCGGGGCGAGCCGCAAGCCGTGCCCTGCGTTGATGCACGCAGGAATTGCCGCGGTGGACGCAGTGCGCGCGCTCGCCACGGGTGATGTCAGCGGAGCCGCGGCGGCGGTGTTCCGGTGAAGCGTGATCCAATCGCTGTGGCGTTGGTCGAGGGGGCGGTCGCAGCGCGATTGGTCACCGCGGCATGGCTTCCGCCGTCATGTCATGGCCGGCCTTGAGGTCGGCCATGACGGGCGGGCCGCTGCCGGAGGGTCAGTCCTTCAGCGCCTGTCGCATTACCGTGCCGCGAACACGTAGCTCGGGTTCAGCCCCAGCGCGGCGACCGTCGCCGTATTGAGCTCCCCGTTCGGCTGCAGCCCGCGTCCCTGCTGGAAGCTCATGATGGCGTCCTGTGTGGCCGGGCCCCATACGCCATCGACGGCGCCGTGGTAGTACCCCAGACTACGCAACTGCCCTTGAACCATCTGCACGGCGTGAACGCTAAGCGGCGGCTGATAGGGCGGGACCACCGGCGGCACCGCGGTCGCCGCTACTGCTGGGGCGCCAAGCAGCGCGTCGGGATCCAGCCCGAGGCTCGCAACCGTAGCCTGGTTGAGCTCCCCGCTTGGCTGCAGCCCATGCGTCTGCTGGAATCACTCCAGGGCCGTGACGCTGTCGGGACCCCATACGCCGTCGACCGCGCCGGGGTAGTCGCCAACCTGACCCAGCCTCCCCTGCACTATCTGGGTCGCGCCCGCCGAAAGCGGCTGCGAGTACGTCAGTTGCACCGTCTGCGCATGGGCCGCGCCCGCGCCGGCGGAAACCGCCGTGCCAAGCAGCAGGACGGCAGCCAAGTGCGTGAAGGATCGCATGTCCGTTTCCCTCCAATCCCGGCCGAAGGGCCGGGTCATGGGACAGGAACGCCGGAGTCGCGAAATGGTTCGGCAACGGTCGCCGCTTCGCCGTCGGGCAATGGCTGCGCCCGCTCAGGATGCCCGGGCGCTTGTCGCCAGCAGCCGCTCGATCGGGTCCCAGACGAACGCGGTCTGCAACACCCCCCGGCCGCCGACCCGCACCGTGCTCTCGGCCACCGGCCGGCCACCGAGCCGCTCATAGAACCAGCGGCTCGGATTGTCGCGCAGCACCCATAGATAGGCCGAGCGGCACCCGTTCTCGGCCAGATACGCCCCGGCGGCCCGCATCAGCCGCCGCCCCACCCCCCGATCGCGCCAGTCGTCCAGCACGTAGAGGGTCTCGATCTCGCCCTCGGCCAAACGCTGGCCGCTGATCTCACGCAGCCGCGCCCGCCCGGCCGTGGCGAAGCCGATCACCCGCGGACCGGAGCCGGCCGGCACATCGAGGCCCGAGGCCATGGCGACGTACACGCCGGTGATGCCGCGGATCGCATTCTCGTAATAAGCCGCCTGGCGAGGAATCGAGAGCCCGGCGAGGTACGCGTCGGGCAGGATGCCGGGATAGGCCGAACGCCAGGCCGCCACATGCACCACGCCGATCGCCGCTGCGTCGGACGGCCGCGCGCGGCGGATGCCGATCACGACGAAGACCTCGCGCGCCGCTCCAGCACCGCCGCGAAGAACCCGTCGGTGCCATGGCGGGCCGGCGTCAGCGCCAGGAACTCGCTGCCGACCGGGGGGCCGCCGTCCGGCCAGGCGCGCGCCAGCGGAACGACAGAGAAGTGGGAATGGCGGGCAAGGAAGCCGGACACCTGTGCCTCGTTCTCCTCGGGGAGCAGCGAACAGGTAGCGTAGATCAACTTGCCGCCGATGCGAACAAGTTCTGCCGCCCGATCAAGGATGGCAGCCTGCTTGGGCACGAGTT
>Ga0335075_10015408_pt1 | contig 11457 bp, 13 predicted proteins | sample Lox_Sample_24_FD_206723 | JGI IMG/M metagenome (GOLD analysis project Ga0335075, IMG submission 206723) | Soil microbial communities from Loxahatchee National Wildlife Refuge, Florida, United States - Lox_Sample_2.4 | ecosystem: Environmental > Terrestrial > Soil > Wetlands | place: USA...
CAGAGGAGAATGAGGCGAGCAGTTGCTGGTTTAAGTGGCGGCTGCAGTTGGCAGTTGGCAGTCGGCCCCCCCAGCCCCAGAAGCGGAAAGGAGGAATGCCCGAGACTTGGCGGCAAAGAAGTAAATATTGCCCCAACCTCACTTTCCCGCCCACCCACGCCGTGCCGCTTTAACACTCGCACCTCTCGAGCAGGGTGAGGGAGGGTGAGGGAGGGTGAGCGCAAGGTGAGCGGCTTGCGGCTCGCGGCTCGCGCGCCTGCTTACCCTCGTTCGATGGTCCCAAAATGGGCTCCCTTCTTTCCTACATACTCTTTCCGCATTCCACTACATATTCCCACTCAGGTGCACAAGGCAGCTATCAGCCACACGGCAAGAAAAAAGCAACGGCTTCAGCCAGGACATAAGTATCGGCATCTAAAACAAGGAGTGGGTATTTAGAGCATAGCCAGGACATCTTTGGAGGTCTGTGAAAAGCGATGACATCGGGTAAATAGCTCTCAACGACCTATCCCCATCCAGGATAATCAGGGACACTCAAGAAGAGCAGCAGTACACGAGAGGAGGAGCAACAACACTTATAGCAAGCAATGATTCTGCGCTGTCCTTTCTACGCCGTCCTTCCTGGCATTGTCCTTTCCCAATCTGTCCTCTCGACGCTACTGGACTCTGCTACGTTGACTCTCTTACACTGACTTTCCTACGCTAACTCTTTTTCAATGACTCTCCTAAGCCTCGTCATACTTACCCTTAGTCGACCTTGCAAAGCAAGGGAGCATGTTGAGCGTCAACACCTTCGACTTTTTAACGCCAACGACCTCATCTCTTGCCCGCATCCGGAATGCAAAGAAGTTCTCCAGGGTGTTATGCATTTCAAGAATCATGCAGCATCTGTCCACAACAGCTTTCTTTTTGCCAGGTCAACGTTCGATTGAAGCTGTCTTGACGGAGCTTGCCTTTCATCGTCGGAGCTGATTCCGACTAAACCCTCCACAAACACCTCCAGAAGCACCGGCCCGTACAACCGAAATTTTCAACAGAACCTCATTGATTGTGTCTACCTTCATGCGTATAGGTACCCAGGTGGTCGGGTATCAGCAAAACCAAATAACTGGGAGGAGATCGATCGACGACCGTCGCAACCACGACCTTTTTTGCCATCCAAATTCTCAAAGGAAGCGTATGAGAAATTTGTACAGGCAGATGCAGATGCAATGAAAGAGAAGCAAATAACAACATCAGTGGTTCTAATCATTGAAGGGGATATCAGGGACGCCAAATGTTGCGGGAGGAATCCCATTCACAAACCTCAACCATCTGACAGATGGCTATATCTACGATGGCGCACGCCCTGAACAACTTGCTCGACAGGTCTGTAACGAGCTCAGTGGCCATATCATCCCTTCGACACAAGAGGAGCTTCTTTTAGCCAAACCTGCCAAGATCAGACCTTTGTTAGACACGCTGACCGAGAAGGGACTTCCCCTCCTCAGCGTTCAATCTCTCTGTATTACGTAGAGCTGAAATCATCATTGCGCACACACCTAGTCTGTTAGACGCATGCCGTAAGCCGTAGAGAAGTCTATTGCCCGCCTAGCTCTTCGGCTCTGCTAACAACTTCAGCCTCACTACCGCCGAGCATCGCAGAACTAGGAAGGTCCTGCTCCATGGTCTATATACCACTTGCCATGAAATTAACAGTTGGAACCATAGCACCGGGCATGCACTTTTGATACGATACTCAACTTGTATCCACTATAAGATGAAAGTCTTGGATTCATACGCATGCAAGCAATCCCGAGACGAGTCCTTTCGCGGGCACTCGTCGCTGTTATTTAGATGCGGAATAAAGGGACCCCCATTTTTGTTCTATGCTATCCTTGTGACCAGGTTTCTAGACTGAGCTAATGTCCTCCTCTCCGCGTTCATTTGTGAGGAAAGCCAAACTACGTCAATCATTCCTTTTGAAACATTGGCAGGATTGATTCCGCGTTACCGTAGTTGATCTTATCCCGTAAGTCTTTTGCAACAGGAAATCCCTCCCAGCCATCGTTCATCCGTAGTGCACCTGGCTTAGGGGCGTATGGATAGTCGCTTCCAAATAGGATATGATCCTGCGGCACGAACTCGAGCAAAGTCCGCAGGGCGTTTTCATGGCCTGCAAGCGCTAGATCGTAGTAGAAGCTCTTCGCATCAGCGAAGATTTCTTCCTTGGTCTTCTTGACTGGAGAGTAAGGAAGCATGTCCATCAAACCAACACGGCCCATGATGTAGGGCAAAGTGCCCCCGGCGTGGGAGAGAATCATCTTGCAATCAGGATGGTCTCGTTTCGTGTTGGAGAAGATCAGATCAAGTGCAGTTCGCGTGGTCTCGTGGGGAAACTCGGCAATGTTCGGTAGGATAGTGGCAGGGAAAGGAGTTCTGTCTCGTGGCATACAGGGGTGGATAAGCACAACCGCCTTCCAAAGATTCAATTCTCTCCACACAGGGCGCAGCCTTGAATCTCCTAGATAGCAATTGCCCTCACCGTAGCGGGTGAACACAATGACGCCTTCGGCTCTGAGAGTCCCCAAAGCGTATTTGATCTCCTGAATCGCACCCTCGTTGTCCAATAAGGAAGGCAGGGTTGCGAAGAACCCGAACTTTGCAGGGTTCGAGTCACGGATTCTGGCACAGTACTCGTTCACCTGGCGAGTCATATCTCGAGCGGCTTGACCTTGAAGGAAGGTAGTGCCTGGGGTGGTTAGAGAGAAGATCGTCGTGGTTGTTCCAATCGCTTTCATGAGGTCCTCGGTGCCGGTCTTTGACCATGTTGGAGGCAGTTCTTCTGGCCCAAGGCCAATCTCATTAACGGCTGCACAGCATTAGAATATGCCAATATCGATGACTTTCGGTTCTGAAATGCTAACCTTTCAACCAGAAGTCGGGGACCAGATGATGGTGGACGTCCACTTTTCGTGCCGAAGCCATCGGACGCTGTGCTCTGCGGTCTATCTCTCAGGGCAGGGCTCAAGACTCAATATGGTCTGATCTGGCTTCAACTTCCAACATCCGTTCTTCATCATACATAAGGGTTTCTGCTTTCCATAGCTTCTCCCGCCCCCACGGCGTTTTGCGGACTTCGACTTCGCAGCAGGCGACATTGATTATGCAACAGGCAGCTTTGATTTCGCATCAGGCGGCTTTAGCGGTGTTGTAAGTGGGTATTCCCGCACAGCAAGCTGGGGAGGACGAGCGCCTTGGATCTAATGAGAAATCACGAGTGGTTTGGTTGAACCGCCCGGGCTCGCTGGCCGCGGGCTTTTCAAGCGGTGTAACACGGCGTTGGCCGGCATAATTCCTGATAGACCGCACAATCCAAGGAATTGTCCTCCCATCACTAGTCAGAATCGCCCGAGATTCATGCCTATGCTAGCACAACGTTAACGACAAGAGTCTACGGGCATGTAACTGTGTGAGGGCTTTGAGCGCGTTGGTGCACAGAACACAGGTTAGCGAAATGACCTAGGTTTGCTTCACGCTGGGCACATCTAATAGATCAATGACAATGGATTATCTTGCTGGATGTGAGAATACGAATATCCAAGAGTCAGATGAGATCAAGCCGTCCTATTAGCTCTTCTTCCTGAGGAGGAAGCATAACTGCTTTGTTGAAGATACGACGAAGTCATCGCCCCTTCCGTTCTAGCCATGCACATCAACAAGAATTTTCACGTTCTTGATCATGGACTTTAATCCATCCTCCTCTACCCTTTCCAATTTTATCTTCTTTGTGATCATTGCATCAGGCTTCAGCTTACCTAGACTCCAAATTAGTACAACTTGCCCGCCGATTGTGAACCACGGGGCTGTGGAACAGGGAGATTGGGTAAAGTCGACTCACCAGCAGCAACGGCATCAATTACCTCCTCGAAATCGCGTCTTACATATGTGAAGACCGCCTGAAACCTCTTTTCGCCGAGAATCATAAGCAATGTATCGATCTCCGCCCTCCCTTTCCAAGCGGCGATGTTCACGATCGACGCGCCGACCCTACAACTCTTGATGGCGTCATCCAAGCCTGCCTGCACGCCAGCGGCATCAAACACTACATCCACACCGTGTCCTCCACAAATCGCAATACATTCTTCCGCAATGCTACCTTCCGACGGGTCAAGTACGTGGTGGGCACCGAAATGCTTAGCAAGCGCCTTGCGCTGCGGCTCGATCTCGGATGCAATAATAGTGCGCGCTCCGCGAGCTGCTAGGACTTGGATCACACCCAGGCCAATGGGACCGCAACCGAGGACGAGTACAGAGTCGGTAGGTCGAAATGGGCTTGAACTAACGGCGTGCCAGGCAACCGCAAGGGGTTCTATGAGCGCTGCAATTCGTCAGCATGGCTCATTTCCTTTGTTCCACATCCACCAACGTGGAGAGGGGATCGTATTGGCTTAAACGACATACCTCCAGTTTCTAAGGACATGCTAGAAGGCAGCTTGTACACGTTGTCTTGAGGCAGAACGACATGGTCTGCAAGCCCGCCGTCAACTGGATGAGTCTGTTAGATTGGAGAACTCCCCGACAACCGTATCAGAATATTGGTTGCTTGCCTGTATATCCTATGGTAGCAGAACTGGAGCAGCAATTGATATAGCCCCGTTTGCAAGCATCGCAGGTCCCATCATATAGTAGTGGCAGCACAGCCACTCGGTCACCAACCTGGACCTTTTGGACATCCTCGCCAACTTCCTCGACTGTGCCGGCGAACTCATGTCCCAAAGTCACTGGGATCGCATCCTTCGTTGGGGTATGCGGCTTGATAGCCGTGGCGATGGGTCCATGCAAATACTCGTGCAAGTCTGCTAACTTTTCAGCTTCCTTGGACGTGAAGCGCAAGAAATAATGATCCTACCGGTACCGCAAAGCCCTACGAAGCTTGGTTTGATCTAAGCATTGATAAGCAGTCAGATTTGGGATTCCACCATACATGAGGGATTCTTCGTTTTAGATGCTCTCGCGAGACTCGCACATACCTTGACCTGATCCCTGCCACAATTCGGCTCATCTACCTCATCCAGGCGGATGTCTTTGCGGCCATGAAATCGTACTGCTCTCATCGTCAAGGCTGTTCGGGCGATAAGATGGGGGAGAATGCGGTCAAGTCAGTCAAATAGCACTCCTGTAATAGTGGGTCTAAGATGGAGATGGCTCCAAGTAACATCTACCTGGATTGAATATACGATTTTGCCTTGAACTTAGCAACTGAAGCATCCCATCCTTATACGCGATTCTACAAACTATGTGCCAGCATCTAGTCCAGTAGCCAAAATTGTTTGAGGCGATAGTTGGCACCACGGCATTGCCCGGTCACCGTCCCCTATATTTCTGCTCCACAGAGTCTCGTGTGAAAGGTATTTGTCAAGTCTTGGTAATGTTTGCGTTCCTTGCAACGGCTCCCCGCAAAGTCCGACACCACTTTACCCAGGCACCAATATGCCCCTTCGCCGGCGATAATGACAATGATTAGGGACTCTATCGCCGGAAAATCGAATTTGATATGTCATTACGAGAATGTTATGTCTTAAGCTAACGGCGGGAAAGGAGTGATTAAGGACCTTTATGAGGGAGTCGTTTCTCTACTTGTATTTCCCTTCTTAGAACTACTTCAAGACTTTCATTTGTCCGTTAGTTCTTTCGAATCGGAATCAGATCACTTCAATCTGCCTACTATGGCAATTGCATCCACCGACCCTCAGAATAGTGACTATGTGGTCCCACTTTGGCTCAACGGGGAGCCTTCGACATCCTCAAGCCTGAAGACGTTCCCAGTCCGCTCCGCAAATCAAAACAACAAGGTCGTACATTATGCCCAATCAGCAGACGTGGCCACGGCCATCCAAGCCTGTGATTCCGCTTGGGAGGCCTTCCAGTCCTGGAAGCAAACCTCGGCGATTCACCGCCGTGACATCCTGACTAGGACAGCCGACATCCTTCTCTCTCGTAGGGACGAGCTCGTGCAAGCCCAGATGAGCGAAACTAGTGCTGGTGAATTATGGTCCGAGCTCAACGTCAAGATGGCGGCGAGCCATATCCGTGAGGTTGCGAATGGGATTACTTCGATGATAGGCGAGATTCCCCAAACGATGATGGATTATGCCCTCTGCTTTCGTGAGCCGATTGGGCCTGTTCTCTCGATTCCACCGTAAGTCACCCCGCGTCCTTTGCCAAATGTACTCTTATCTGGCCTGTTCCCTGCGACGCCGGTGCTTTCTCTGGTTTCTGATGCATTCAAATTTCCAGCTGGAACGCTGCCCTGATCCTCGCCGCAAGAGCCATATGCACTCCCCTAGCTGCAGGTTGTACGGTTGTCCTCAAAGCCAGCGAACTCTCTCCAAAATCCCACCACCTGCTCGTGCAAGCCCTCTTCGACGCTGGCCTCCCAAAAGATGCAATCAACGTCGTCCAGGTCGACAGAGAGGACGCGCCCGCTCTGACAGAGGCATTAATATCCCACAAGGCCATTAGGAAAGTCGAGTTCATCGGCTCGGCGGCAGTGGGGAAGATTATAGGCTCGCTTGCTGGGAAGTATCTCAAACCAGTGCTTATGGAGCTGGGCGGAAAGTGTGCTGTTATTGTGCTTGAGGACGCTGATCTGGATGATGCCGCGATGAAATGCGTCTTTGCAGGTTGGCGACAAGCCCTCTTTCTCCTCTGCCAGTCGTAATACCTGCTGACACGCTTCTAAAGCCTACTCCCACTCTGGCCAAACTTGCTTTTCTACCGATCGGGTCTACGTGGTCAAGTCCGTCGCGGACAAATTCCTCTCCCTCCTCAAATCGCACGCACAATCATTTGACCCGGGCGCCGCGGTATCGACACGCATCGCAGAAACCTCAATCGCCAAGCTCGCTGACGCAGAACGCAAGGGTGCAAAGTTCATCCTTGGCGGCCCGGTTTTCAAGAACAAGGAGACGGCAGCCCTGCATCCGACGATCATCACCGGCGTGACGAGCAATATGGACATCTTCGACGAGGAATCTTTTGGTCCATCGTTAGCAGTCCACATTGTCGACGATGAGGAAGAGGCTGTCAGACTAGTGAATGCCAGCGTTTACGGCCTTGTCGGAGCTGTGCATACTAGAGATATGCACCACGGCCTGCAGATCGCGAGGCGCTTAGAGGTGGGGATCGCGCATGTTAATGGGGCGACGACTTATGATGAGTGTAAGTCTCATTCGTTCTTTACGGTCCGCGGTGTTTCAGACACGGTTTTACTGACGCATCTTCGTTAGCTACGCTGCCGCTGGGAGGTTCGAAGAACAGTGGCTGGGGACGTAACAATGCGAAATGGGGGCTGGAGGAGTTTAGCGTGCTGAAGCTTGTGACAGTATCGATGGAGCCAGGGTTGTCGAAGTTTAGGTGATTGAACTGGACAATCGCTAGGCGCGATTGTTGTAGCACGTGATCTAAACTGGATGTGGTTTAGCCCAACCCACACTTACGGCATGGACCATGACACCTCCCTACTTCTTCGACCTGTCATGCTAATTCCTGTCTCTTCTCTTCTTCATCTGGACGTCTTGATCCATCAGGTGCAAGATACAATTTTGTAACAATTTGGCGTGGAATTATGGCCTGTGGACATCCGCTAGGCTCACACAGGCTCACGCAGCCCAGGGCGACATAGTAACCCTAGGCCTAGAGCAGGGGAGCCGCGAGGAGACCCTACTGCTCTTGGCAGCACACGCACGCCACAACGGATCCCTATCGCTCCTCCGGACAACTGCCAATTCTGCTCTGTAAATAGTCATGATTACTCGAGTGAATGGAGACTTCTTCGTTCTTCTTACTGAATGTTGAAATTATCTACCCATGCCCTCGGCCTCATCCAAACCAGTTCGTGACTCACGAAGGTCTCTGCGCTAGACAACTTGGACGCCACTCTCAAGTCGTCTCTCATAATTGGTTATCTGTACTTGCGGAACGTCCGTTAGGCTGCCTAGGAGGCTCGGCTCGTTCCATACTCAAAAGCCAAGCAGCCACCGAACCGTCCATTCGAATACGAAAACTCCGACAGCTGCCACTAGAGTTGCGAGAACGGTATCCATCTCTCATTTCAGCTCTGCTCTTCCCTAGACACAAGCACCTGGGTTCCATCTCGGACTCTCTTGTTTGATGGGAAACAAGGTACCTAGGGAATCGATCCCTTGTCCAATCTTGGGCTCTGTCTGTCTGTTCAAGACTTGACGGGGGGCGTGGCTCTCGGGCACACCCGGGCTTTTTGGCCAGTTATGTCTCGGTCACCACTTTTCATAGTAGCCGAGCGAAGTGAGCTGGCCAACCCGTAAATTTAACATTCCAGTGCTCTTTTAGTGAGCGTGGCCGACTTGGAGGAAGAGTGGCAAGATCATTCCAAACAGGGCTGCCAACAAGTCCTTGATCGAAGATTCCTGTTCGGTTTTCAGGGACTCGCGACCATCAATCGAGCCATTTGCGTGCCCATTTAGATGAGGCTCATGACCTGGTCCGCTTTCTTGCATTGTATGCATAGCAACATAAAGGAAGGTTCCTCCAGAGAACAAAAGCAACATGCCAGTCCACCACTCGGCACTTTCAACGTGGCCCACTCCTAGGGCGTGAGCAGCGACCCAAGTGAGCAGAGCACCAGATGGGGCAGCCAAACTGAACAGAAGCAAATGTGATCGAGCCGATTTTTTGGACAAGCCTTGTTTGAGTAGTACTGATGTGAGGCCAAAAGCTGCAGGAGCCTTGTGAACCATTATAGCAAAAAAGATAATGAAGCTGAGGCCAGTATTCGAAGCTGAAGACGACGCGCCCAAGGCTATTCCATCTGCGGCAGCGTGAATGACAAGACCAGTGGTCGTAGCAAAGCTACGGCTGTGGCCCTGTTCTCCGGTCCGACCGTCCAGAAAAGTATCGGACTCCTCCTCGGCCGGCGCAGCTTGGTTGAAGCGTCTTCCAAGGTTGCTCAGAGATATGTGATATGGTTGAGCATGGGGTTTGGATGTAGTCATATATGCTGGTAGCTTGTCGACCAAATACATCAATATGAAGCCGCTGATTAACGCTATCCCCATCCAGGCGTGGTGCGACTCATCATGATGGCCTCCCTCTCCTTGGTTGTCTCCATCCTTATCCTTATCATTCCCGCTCTTCTCATTCTCCATGATGCCCACGACTCCGGGCAAGGTCGGTGTGGCAGGAGCTATGTCTGACTTGTCTGCAATCACGGGCCCAGGCACGAAGAATGCATCAGTGTCGGCTGGGTCTGTCTTCCTTACGCCAATAGCATCCACTGTCGGCCATCGAGCTTCAACGATGCCTGCGCCTGAGAGGTGCCGTCGCACGGCGGTATGAGACTTCGAGTGCGCGCTATATAGAGTCTCGACGCCTTCTGGAATGATAACGATCAATGATGTTCCCACGAGCACGCCCATTCCTACTGTGGAAATGAGGCGCAATCGAGAGGGCGTCAAGGAGAGCGACAGGGGTAGGATGCCGGCAAGGAACGACCTTTTGTGAATTAGCAAGATATCGCATCTTTGCATTTTCCGCTTACGCTACTCCCATAACCGTGCACAAGATTATGAGAGTGAGTAGTCCGTCCATCATTGTAGCTGAGAATCTTGCGACTCCTGAGTCTCTCGGTACTCGACTAAGGGGAAGTAACCATGGCCATGATGTCGAGGCGGAAACTATTTAAGTAAGAAAGCGAAAGCAGAACATGGTGAGAGCGAAGGGAGATGCGAGTATCATATCGTGGCACATTACATATCGCATATCTCAAAATAGAGAGAAAGTCATTGGGGCAGCCACTTTTCTCGTAAATTGAAGCCAAGACGCCGAGCTTTAATTTTTGCCAAGAGGAATAAAGGGTGCTTGAGCTTGGGGTGAGCCTTGGTCTCGCCCACCCGGCCCCATTTCGGCCACGTCGATAACAACTTCATAACTCTCCTTCCCTGACGTGATTCGCGCTGCAGTGTTGCAACTGAGCCTACAATGAAACAGGATTCTCATAAGGCGGCAAGGTATTGTTGTGGTCCAAACTTCGCAGCGCCCTGCTTCATCAAGTATCAACCCTCCTTGCCGCTTTGCGTATCTATAAAGCCCCCGTTCCCTCTACTTGTCACACGCCTGCTCTTCTTCATTTCATCGACGTGCGAGTCACTCGCGGCTTCCTGAATCGCCCTTCGCCGCGCTCGGCCGCAACTGCCACACCCTTTAGCCCCTGTCCTTGGTAGTCCTATCACCTCTCCCGATTCACTCGACGAGCGACTTCGATCTGCGTTGACCCACACTGATTGCGCCGAGACTCCAGCTCTGGGTTCACCCACCCTTCGATCCCACTGTCCTCGTCTCGAAGCCCCTGGATCAGGCGGTGGGGTACCTGGCGCTCTAATATCGGCGGCTGCCTGCTCAGCAGCTAGCCTTGAATCCGCACCCTAAACTAAACTACAGTATTATTTCGATTTGCAACGGAACAGCTGAATAAAGAGGCCCTACCTCTCCGTGACCGACGCGCCTTCATGCGGTTTAGCGTCAGCTCACTTGAGGATCGCGCGAGTTGTCGCCGCTCTCTTCATCGCGCGTATCGACGTCCGATTATGTAGACTTCGTGCGTCGCTCGAAATTCCTCCACCACTTCACCCGCGAAACCCCCTATTCCTTGCACCGCGTGCTTGACCAATTTTCTAGGTCCGCCCCTCAACCCTCTGCCGTCCTGTCCTACCCCTTGTCACACTTCACCCTAGGCTACACCGTGTCGCGTTACCAGGGGCCTGAAATCACCGTCGAGCGAATCTGGCGCGGATCGGCGATTTCGTTGCTGGCGGCGTCCACATCCAGCACCTTTCGGCGCCTGACACAGATCTATGTCGACTTGTTGTCTACTCGAACCTCATATGGCGTGTTACTACAAGTCTCTCGTTTCCTGCGAAGACCGCTCTCTGAATGCGAGCGCATCGCCGTATCGATGCAAACGTTGCAGCGACAGCGGCTGGAAGGCTGCCTCGCTTACGACGTTTCTGCCTCAGTCACCGACCTCCACTTCTCCGTTGACATGAACCTCACCACTTTCGGCTGAACTTTTAGCTGCGTCCATGCAAAGCGCCACAGCCAATCCCAGAAATGCCTCATGCCCACGTTATCCTCAGCACACGCTTATTAGATGCACGCTCATAAGACATCCGTCTATTAGATGTACGCCTGTGAGGTACACGCCTATGAGATACACGCCCGTAAGGTGCACCCCCATGATATCTTCGGAATATTCTCCCGATGGTAATCTCGTAGGTGCTCAACCAAGTGGTCCTGCCTGGTGAATCCGTTGACCCCTCTACGCTTGCATTTAGGCTTTGGACAGTTGAGGAGTAAATTCTTCTAGGCACAGTATATAAACATCAGCACCCCCAGGCCCCTCTATCAAAGTTACATATGTGATGTAAAAATTCAATAAAG
>Ga0335075_10015409_pt1 | contig 11455 bp, 14 predicted proteins | sample Lox_Sample_24_FD_206723 | JGI IMG/M metagenome (GOLD analysis project Ga0335075, IMG submission 206723) | Soil microbial communities from Loxahatchee National Wildlife Refuge, Florida, United States - Lox_Sample_2.4 | ecosystem: Environmental > Terrestrial > Soil > Wetlands | place: USA...
CTGGTCGGCGCGGGACATCCAGCGCGTCGAGGGCCAGCTGCCGTTCGGCTTCTTCAAGGGCAAGGACGGCGCGCACACCCTCGGCCCGTACCTCGTCACCGCCGATGAGCTGGAGCCCCACAAGACCCCCGACGGCCTGCTCGACCTGACGATGCGCGCCTGGATCAACGGCGACCTCCTAGGCGAGGACTCCCTGGCCAACTGCGCGTTCACCTTCGAGGAGCTGATCAGCTTCGCCTCGCGCGGCTCGGTCGTCGCCCCCGGTGACCTGCTCGCCTCCGGCACCTGCCAGCGCGGTTGCCTCACCGAGATCTGGGGCCGGGTAGGCGAGCGTGTCCCGCCGCCCCTCGTCCCCGGCGACGTCGTCATCCTCGACGTCGAGGGCATCGGCACGGTCCGCAACCGGGTCGTCGACCCTGCCCCGTGCCCGCCGGCCCCGAAGGCGCGGGCCGGGCAGCCGCGCGGCGCACGGCACTGACCCTGCCCTGAACGCCACGGCGGCTCACCCGGCTGGTGGCCTCACGCCGGGTTCCGCCCGATGAAGAACTCGCGGAACGGGTCCATGCTCGGCTCCAGCCGCGCGTCAAGCAGCCCCTTGCGCAAGGCGGCCATCTGAGGGTCGTGGATGCGCTGCGTCGGCATCCGGAGCGGTCCGCCGTTGTATCCCTGCAGCCAGCCCTGGAACTTCCACGCCTGCCGGTTCAGGAAGTGCCCGCCGTGCAGCGCGGGCGCCAGCGAGGCCTTGACTTTCCTGGCGGGGTGCAACTGCCAGTAGATCTCGGTCGCGTCGTCGTACTTGCCGTCGTGCAGCAGCCGCATCACCCGCGGGATCATCGGCCCGTAGTATTCGTGGTCGCTCGTCGCGGACAGCTGGATGGGCATGACCTGTGATAGCGGGATCAGGTCTCCCTCGATCGGTACCGAGATCACCACTTCCTCGCCGAACAGCCGGTGGCATTCGATCGCGCTCATGATCGTCGGGGCGCCGCCCTCGGCCTTGATCACCGCGACATTGGGAACGTCGTCGATGAGCCGCCGGATCAGGCGGGCCGGAATGTCGGACGGGTGGATGCGGCCGCTGAATCCCCACAGGAACATCGGGAACAAGATGATCCCCAGGCTCGTGGCGTCGCACACCGCCTTGGTGTACTCGTAGATGTCCTGCTCGGACTCCGGGTAGAAGTTCGGCGGATAGGAGAGCAGCACGAGGTCCGCGCCTGCCCGCTCGGCGCCGGTGACGGCCTCGATGTTCTGTTCCAGGTTGCTCCAGCTCGCGTGGTGGACCACGCAGAAGCCCGGACCCGCCTCGTCCTTGCAGATCCGCAGGAAGTCCAGGTACTCGGGCAGCGTGATGCTGACCTCGGACACGCCGAGGGTGCCGATGAAGCCGTGCTCCTTCGCGCGCCGGACATCGTGCCTGATCGCGGCCTCGTTGATGCCGCGCAGGTCGCCGGTGAACGAGGGGATCGTGCAGTTCACGGCGCCGACGAGCTTCTCGCGGGCCCAGTCGCGGGCCTCCGCGCGCGAATAGCCGGACATGGCGATGCTCCCTTACGTTCGTCGCTAACTTGCGGATGACGTCGATGGGCACGGGAAAACGGGTGCCGTGCCCGGCTTCGGCGGCCGCACGGGCGCACATCGCCGCTACCGCGAGGTCCTGGACAGCCGACCCGACCGACTTGTAGAGGACGATCTGCTTGCCGTCCGCCCGCCCGGCGGCCCGGCCGCTCACCAGGTCGGCGAGCGAGGCGACGCGGTCGCCGGCGGCCACGCCCGCGTCCCGCGCGGCGATGAAGTCGCCGGTGTCCCGCACCACCTCGGGGACGACGTCCGCGACGATGACGTCGGCGCGGGCGATCGCCTCCTCGTCGATCTCGCGCTGCTCGGGGAGGGTTGAGCCGATCGAGACGACGGTCATCCCCGGCTCGAGCCACCGGCCGAGCAAGGTCGGCGTCTCGTCACGCGAGCGCGCGGCGCAGATGACAAGCGAAGCGCCGGACACCGCCGCCGCCGGCGATGGGGCCGCGGTGACCGGGAACCCCGCGTCGGCGAACTCGACCGTGAACCGCTCCCTGCTTTCCGCGCGCGGGCTGTAGACCCGCGCCCCGGCCAGCTCACGGACCGCCGCGATGGCCCGCAGGTGCTTTCTCGCCTCGAACCCCGAGCCGAGCACGGCGACCGTGAGCGGCCCGGGGTTCGCCAGCAGGTCGGCCGCGAGCGCCGACGTGGCGGCCGACCGGTAGCCGGTGATCGCGTTCCCGTCGACCAGCGCGACGAGTTCCGCCGACTCCTGGTCGAAGAGCGCTATCAGGTAGGACACCTGTCCGGCGCGGATCGCGGCGGCGATGATCTTGGCTCCCATCAGCCCGCCGTCGCCCGGCACGCCGGAAAGGACCCGCAGCCAGCCACTGTCCCCGCGGGCTATGGACCGCGCCGGGTAGCGCGCCCCGTGGCCGACAACACCGGCGTCCGCCGCGGCATACGCCGCGCGCAGCGCCGCGATGGCCGGCCGCCAGCTGAAGACGGACTGAACGTCGGCGTCGCTGAGCAGGAGCGTCACGCGCTGCCCGAGCTGGCGTGCGCGCGGGCGAGCGCGTCAGTGATGGACTTGGCGCCGCCATGCGAGGTGTGGCCGCCGTCGACCGGGATCTCCGCGCCGTTGAGGTAGGACGCGCGGGCCGACAGCAGGAACACGACGACATCGGCGACCTCCTCGGGCTGCCCCTCCCGGCCCGCCAGGGTCTGCTCGATGCTGGACTGCACGAAGACCGGGTCCGCGCCGTCCAGGATCGGCGTGTCGATCGGCCCCGGGTGCACGATGTTGACCCGGATGCCACGCGGCGCGAGCTCGAGCGCGGCCGCCTTGGTCAGGCCGCGCAGCCCCCACTTCGAGACCGTGTAGGCGAGCGCGAAGTGCGCGGTGAGGCCGGCGATCGAGCCGATGTTGACGATCGACGCGCCGTCGTTCTCGGGCATCAGCGGAACGATCGCCTGCATGCCGAGCATGGCCCCGGTGAGGTTGATCCCGATCACCCGCTCCCAGCCGGCCAGGTCCATGGTCAGCAGCCGCGCCCGGTAGGGCACGCCCGCGTTGTTGACCAGGCCGTGGACGGGGCCGCCCGCCAGGTGCGCCGCGAGCGCCGCCCACTCCTCTTCGCTGGAGACGTCGAGGTGCCAGTACTCCATCGCGCCAGGGCCGAGCGCGGTCAGCCGTTCCGCGAGCGCTTTGCCCTCGTCATCGAGGATGTCCGCGCCGACGACCCGCGCCCCTTCGCGGACGAGGATCTCCGCTTCGGCCGCGCCCTGGCCCCGCGCGGCACCGGTGACGACGACCGTCCGGCCCGCAAGTCCGTAATCCATCAGGCTTTTCCCTCCATCGGGTCGTGCAGCAGGCCGTCGAGGACGTCACGGCCGAGCGTGTCCAGCAGTTCGCCGGTGAACTCCCCGTCAACCAGGATGAACGCCATCCGTGCCGTCTCCGCCGACCGGTTCTCCCAGCGGTGGTTCGTGCCGCGCTGCACCACGACGTCGCCGGGCCGCAGCGTGGTCTCGCTGTCGTCAAGCACCAGCACCACCTCGCCGTCGAGCACGATCCCGTAATCCACGGACTGGGTGCGGTGCATGGGGGAGACGACACCGGGAGGGAGCACGTTGATCCGGATCTTCGTCCCGTTCGGACCGGGCGGCACGGTCACCGAGGTCAGGGTCGGGTCGGACGCCTTCGCGCCGATCTGGGCCGGCATCGCGTCGGTGGACCAGATCTCGCAGAACAGCGCGCCATCCGGTGCGGTACGCACCACGGGGACCGGCTCGTCGGAGGCGAAGACGGAGACGCCACGCTCGTCATGTCCGGTCACGACCCGGCGGGGAATGGCAGGCATAGCGTCATCTCAGCATCCCGCTGCTCCCCGGTCACCCCCCTGCACGATCAGGACTGCAGATGGCTGGTATACGCGTGCGCCGAAGGTCATGTGGACATCGGATGCCGCGGGCCCGCGGGCGGGTCGCAGGCCTCGCTGATGCTGGAGTAGACCGGCAGCAGATGATCAACGTCCAGCAGTTCCAGCATCCGCCGCATGGGTGCGCCGGGCGGGATCACCAGCCGCAGACGGCCGCGCCGGGTCGCGGTGTAGTAACCGATCACGCGCAGCCAGCCCGCCCCGGCGGCATCGCAGGAGACGGTGGCCGACAGGTCGGCAATGATCAGGGGCGACCCGGACGCGACCGCCGCACACAGGAGGTCATGGACCTGGACGGCGCTGGTCGCGTCAATCGTGGCGGGAAGTATCACGATGACCGGCGCGGCGTCCCGCACTGACTGGTCCGGCATAACTCGGGCATCTGGGCGCGGTGCACGTAGGCGGCTGACTCCGCGGCGTAGCCGGGCGGGAGAGCCGCCTCGACGCTTTCGTAGACGGACAGGACGCGGTTCAAGCCGAGGAGGGCCATCATTCGTGCCACACCGGTGCCGGGTCTGACAGCGACTCGCAACACCGATCCGCTGGCACGGGCGCGGTCGTGAACGGTGAGCAGCATTCGCATCCCCGAGCTGTCGCAATACTGGGTACCCGTCATGTCCGCGATGACCACCCCTGGAGCACCCACGGCCGGCAGCAGGCCAGCCGCGGCCGCGTCGCAGTTCGTGACGTCAATCTCGTCCGGCAGCTCCGCGATCAGGAGAGAGCGGACGGCTTCTCCCGCCATGCGCGTTCTCCGTTCCCATTTCTGGAAGTGGCGCGCGGGCTCCACCCGTACTCTTCCTGTACGGGGCGGGCCCGCGCTCTTCCAGCGTCGCAGCCCCGGTCCGGCACCGGAAACCCGCGAGGCGAAACCCGGCAGGCGCAGTTGCACAAAAAACGAAGCCCCGCGGTACGAATGGCAGCCAGCCTGCGGGGAAGATGGTTAGGTTGTCCTGCAGCTTAAACCGCGTCTCCGTCGGTCATGCGCCGTCAGGCGCGCAGGCCACGGCGGGCGGCATTCCGAACCGCCGCTGGTAGGCGGCGGCGAACTGAGCCTGGCTGGCCCAGCCCCATTTGCGGGCGACGGCCGCCACGGTCACGCCGTCGCCCGGTTCGGCGTTGTCCAGGTCCAGCTGGGCGCGCTCCAGCCTGACCCGCCGCAGGTACCCGGTCGGGGTGGTGTCGTAGTGGCGGCGGAACGCGTACTGCAGCGCCCGGATCGTCACGCCCGCGACCGCGGCGATGTCTGCCGTCGTGACCGGACGGCCAGCGTGCGCGTCGATGAACGCGACCGCGCGGCGGACCGTTGCGGGTGCCACCCAGCCGGGGCCGGGCAGGTAGGGGACCGTCATGCTGCTGTTGGGGAAGGTCTCGAGGAACGCCGCGGCCGCCAGGCTCGTCATCTCCCGCGCCACCAGCGCAGGCACCTCGGCCGCCCCGGAGGTGACCAGCTGACCGGAAATGAACTCCGCCGTGCTAGCCAGAAGCCGCCGCCGGGCCGCGGAGACGCGAGCCATCCCCAGGAACCGCAACTCGGAGGCGGGCAGCCCGGTTTTCTCCTCGGCCAGGTCGCGCGCGGCCTCCCACGGGACCTGCAGCACCGCGAACTCGGTGTCGCCGAGCACCCCCTCGTACGGCTCGGACGGCGGGGCCAGGTAGACGTCACCCGACGAATAGTGAAGTTCCTCCCGCCCGGTGGTCACCACGCCCGATCCGCGGCGCACGACCATCCCGGAAAGGCCACCGGCCGGGGCCGCCTCGGCGACGCGGTACTCCACCCCTCCCCAGCGGAACTGGGCCGCGTTCAGCGGCCCGGCCGCCGCTGTCCGCACCTCCGCCTCGGCCCGCGACGGGTCAGGGCAGCGGAATAGGGCCCGGTGCTCGACGAACAGCTGGCAGATCAGCTCCGCGACCGCGTCCATGTGCCGCGTCGCCACCTCGACGCGCTGGACCGGCACCATCCCGGAAGGAACGTTCAGGCGGGCGGTCACGCGGTCTTACCGTCCGGGCCGAGGAGCATGCCCCGCAGCCGAGCCAGCGCCCGGGTCTGCAGCCGCGAGACGTGCATCTGGGAGATGCCCAGCTTGGCGGCGACCTCCGCCTGCGTGTGGTTGCCGTAAAACCGCATGATGAGGATCCGTTGCTCGCGGCGCGGCAGTTCGTCCCAGTGCCGCGCTACCGCCTCCATCTCCACCGCCTGACCGAACCCCGGGTCCTCCCGGCCGAGAAGGTCGCCGAGCTCGCTCAGGTCGTCATCACCGTCCGTCGGCGTGTTCAGCGACAAGACGCTGAACCCGTCGGCCGCCTGCCTAGCCTCGCGCAGCTCCTCTGTCGTGACGCCAAGCCGCCCGGCGAGCTCGTCATCGTCGGGCAGTCGTCCCAGCTCATGCGTGAGGTCCTCGGTGGCGCCGCGCATCTCGAGCAGCAGCTCTTGAACCGGGCGGGTCACTTTGACCTGCCAGCGCTTGTCCCGGAAATGCCGTTTGAGCTCGCCGGTGATGCACGGCACCGCGTACGCTCGCAGCCCGTTCCCGAACGCCGGGTCATAATTGCGGATAGCTTTCATCAACCCGAGATAGCCCACCTGCATCAGGTCCTCGGCCGGCTCCGGGCTGCCCCGGTACTGCCGCACGCACGCCCGCACCAGTGACGTGTACCGCCGCACCAGCACATCGCACGCCGCGGCCCACTCCGCGCTGTTGCGCTCATGGGCCCGGCAGCACGCCAGCAAATCACTGTCAGAAAGCTTCTCGAGCGCGGCGTCCATGAGTCAAGCCTTACGGGGCCGCGGCAGGCGAGGCTAGGCCACATAGCGAAGCACGCTGGACGCTAAACGAACTCCACGCTGCGTAAACGGGGCAGCGCCGCCGCCGCTTCGCTTTCCGTGCACGACCCTGCGCATATCGGCTATCACCCCGCGGCAGCACCCTGCTGTTGTTGAACTATGACTGGGCCAGGGCAACCAGAGGAATCGCTGATCGCGATGGCCGAGATCCTGGTGACCGGGCAGAGTCTGGAGAAAACCTTGCGCCAGATCCTCGAACTGGCGTGCGTGGCGCTGCCCGGCGGGGACGAAGGCGGGATCACCCTGCTGGAGGCCGAGGGACCGGGTACCGCCGTCGCCACCAGCGACGTCGCGCGGCGCGTAGACAACACACAGTACGAGGCTGAAACGGGCGGGCCGTGCCTGGAGGCCTACCGGCGGCAGCAGATGCTGCGGATCGACTCCACCGCCACCGACCAGCGCTGGCCAGAGTTCTCCGGCGCCGCCGCCGCCGCTGGGCTCGGCTCCACCTTGTCGATACCGCTGGTCGTCGGAGGCGACGGACTCGGCGCGCTGAACATCTATTGCCGCCACGAATACGGGTTCCCCGCCGCGGATGAGCGGCTGGCCGCCGTGCTCGGTTCCTGCGCCTCGGTGGCCCTGGCCAATGCGCGGACCTACTGGCGCGCGGCCCGGCTCGCCGATCAACTGCAGCAATCTCTGTCCACTCGCGGAATCATCGAGCAGGCGACAGGCGTTCTCATCGCCCAGCACGGCTGCTCCGCGGAGCATGCCCTCCACCTGCTCGCCGCGGCGGCCCAGCGCTACCGCCTCACCCTCGCGGAAGTAGCCGCCGACCTCGTCCAGCGGGCCGGCAACCAGCAACCGCCAGCATGAACCCGGCTCAGTAGACCGCCCGCCCGCCGGATAGGTCGAACGCGGCGCCGGTGCTGAACGAGCAGCGCTCCGATGCCAGCCAGGACACGAGTTCCGCTAGCTCCTCCGGCTGGCCCATGCGGCCCATCGGGATCCGGGACAGGAACAGCCGCCGCTCCTCCTCGGGCGCCTGGTCGGTCAGCCCCGCGTCGATCACGCCGGGCACCACGCAATTGACCAGCACGCCGGTCCGCGCCGCCTCCTTGGCGACGGACTTCGTGAAGGCGATGACGCCTGCCTTGGAAGCGGAGTACGCGGACATGTGCGGGTTGCCGTCCTTCCCGGCGATCGAGGCGATGTTCACGACCCGGCCGTAGCCCGCGGCGACCATCGGCGGCAGGCAGGCGCGGGTGCAGTGGAACACGCCGGCCAGGTTGACCATGATCACCCGCTGCCAGGCGTCCGGCGGGTAATCGGTCACCGGCGCGGTCGGCCCGGCGATGCCGGCGTTGTTGACAAGGATGTCGACGCGGCCCCAGCGATCGAGAACCTGCGCGCACATGGCCGTCGCGGAGTCAGGATCGGTGACGTCCACCTGGACAGCGAAGTCATCGCCCTCCGGGACGTCGATGTCGGCGATGGCGACACGGTACCCGTCGGCTCGCAGCCGCGCCGCGATGGCGCCGCCGAGACCGCCGCTGCCGCCGGTGACGATCGCGACCCGCGGGCCCTGCCCGGTCATCGCAGGATCAGCCCGCCGTCCACGCACAGGGTCTGGCCGGTCAGCGCCCCGGCGGCCTCGGAGGCCAGGAACGCCACCGTGGCCGCCACGTCGCCGGGCACCAGCGTGCGCGGCAGCGCCTGCCGCGACCGCACGGCTTCGAACATCGCGGCCGGCTGGCCGAGACGGGCGGCCGGGGTATCGGTCAGCCCGGGCGCGACGCACGTGACGGCGATCCCGTCGGCGCCATACCCGACCGCGAGGGTCCTGGCCAGCGCGATCAGCGCCCCCTTGCTCGTCACGTAGGCGAGCATGTCCGCGGCGGGCGGAGACCAGACCGTGTCGGATACCACGAAGATGATCCGGCCGAAGCGGCGGGCGGCCATGCCAGGGACGAACGCCTGGGCAAGCAGCAGCGCCGCCTCCACGTTGACCGCCTGCACCCGCCGCCAGGCGGCCAGGTCCAGCATGGCCAGATCGGCCTTGTCGAACGCGGCCGCGGCGTGCACGAGGACGTCGCAGCGGCCATGGGCGCGCAGTACGCCGTCGGCAGCCGCCCGGACCTGATCGGCACACGCCAGATCCACCGCTGGATCGCCGGCCTGGTCGAGGCTGACGACGGCGTGCCCGCCGGCGGCCAGTTCCGCCGCGATCGCGCCGCCGATGGCGCCCGCGCCGCCGGTGACCACCGCCACCCGGTCCGCGTGTTCTGCCATGAGCGGGAACGTAACACTAGGCGGGCACGGCTATGCCAGGCATTGTCAATCGGAATCACGCGCCCGGCTCAGCGCTGCCGCGGTCCCCCGCTGAGCCCGGCCGCCGTGTCGCGCAGCACTCCGCGCAGCCAGGACAGCGCCGGGTCGGCGGACCTGGTCGGGTGCCACCAGGCGGCCTCGATCAGTTCCACGGTGCCGAACGGCGGCTCTACCACCAGCACTCCCGCCGGGTCCGCCACCCGGAGGGCGAGCCGTTCGGGAATGATCGCCACGAGGTCCGTCCCGGCGACGACGAACGGCAGCGGCAGCCACCCGGTGACCCGGACCTGGACCCGCCGCCGCACGCCGAGCTCGTCAAGCACCCGCTCGGGCGGGGTCAGCCCGCCGTGGCCGAACGAGGCGGCCGCGTGCGGCAGCGCGCCAATGTCCTCGAGCGACAGCCAGCCGTCCCGCAGCCGGGGGTTGGCCGGATCCACGACGCAGACGAAGCGGTCGCGGAACAGCACCTCGGACTCGCCGGGAAAGGCGAACCCCACCGGTCCGATGACCAGGTCGTGCTCGCGCAGCCGCCGGTCGCTCGACGCCATGTCCGGCGGGATCGGCGACAACCGCAACCCCACTTGCGGGGCCTCCTCGTGCACCCGGCGCAGCAGCGGCTCGATGAGCACCGTCACCGCGTAGTCCGACAGCGTGATCGTGAAGACCTGGTCGCACTTGCCGGGCACGAACGTCTCGGTCCGCCCGAAGGCCGCGTCCACCAGCCGCAGCGACTCCGTCACCGCGGGCAGCAGCGACTTCGCCAGCGGCGTCAGGCAGTAGTCCCGCCCGTTACGGACCAGCAGCTCATCCTTGTAATGCCGCCGCAGCCGGCCGAGCGCGATGGACATCGACGGCTGGCTCAGGCCGAGCCGCGCCCCGGCGTGCGTGACGTTCTCCTCCTCGAGCAGCGCCCGCAAGGTTACGAGCAGATTGAGATCCACGCCTCCGAGCGACATGCCCATATGCTGGCATTTACCTGGGAAAATGTCACGGGTTAGTTACCGGACTGCAACTGATGCGGAGCTTTCCGTATGGCGAGCGTCTCCTCGATCGACCTCAACCTGCTCATCGCGCTCGGCGCGCTGCTCGAGGAGCGGAACCTGACACGGGCCGGGGAGAAGACCAACATGAGCCAGCCCGCGATGAGCGGCGCGCTGGCGCGGCTGCGCAGGCACTTCGATGACGAGCTGCTCGTCCGGGACGGCCGCCAGTACCAGCTGACCCCGCTCGCGCAGCGGCTGCTGCCCGACGTCCGCGACGCGCTGCGCCAGGTGGAGCGGACGCTGGAGGCGCGGCCGGAGTTCGACCCCACGACCAGCACGAGGACGTTCTCCCTGGTGATGTCCGACTACGCGGTCACCGTCCTGGTCGACCCGCTGCTGCGCCGGGTGCACGAGCTTGCCCCCGGCGTGGGACTGACCGTGCACCCGCTCCCTCCTGACCTGGAGGAATCCGACCGGGGAATGCTCCAGCACGACCTGGTGATCGGCCCGCTCGGCTTCACTTTCCCCGGGGAGTCGGAGGAGATCTTCCGCGACCGGTACGTGTGCCTCATCGACCCGGGCAACTCGCGGCTGGCCGGGGGCGCCCTGAGCATGGCCGACTTCAGCGAACTGCCGCAAGCCGTCGCCACCTTCGGGCAGCGGGAGGTCCTCAACCAGGCGGAAATAGCGTTCGCGGCGCTCGGCGTCCCACGTCACGTCCAGGTGACCACGGAGGGCTGGCTGCCGCTGCCGTTCGTCGTCGCGGGGACCGACCTCGTCGCGGTCGTCCCCGAACGACTGGCCAGGCGGGTCGCCGGCACCGCCGGGGTCACGGTCTGCGAGCCGCCATTCGGGACCATCGACCTGATCGAGGCGGTGTGGTGGCACCCCACCCGCAGCGGCGACCAAGCCGTGCGATGGCTGCGGTCGATCGTCACCGAGGTCGGCGCCCGGCTGCGACCTGGCAGCTAATGCCAGGTATTGCAGATCGATATTTTGCAGGTCACAGCCCCACTTTTACGATTCCGGAAACTGACCGGACAACTGGGAGGTGGGCGTGGCGTACACCCCGGGCAGCCACGCGGGCCCGTTCGCGATTGCCATGTTCGCGGACAACACTGCCGCGGACGACACGGCCGTCGGCGACACCGCCGCGGATGACACTGCCGGCGGCGGCGGCCGCGAGTTCGCCGGCCTGGTGGCCGGCGAACGGGTGCGCGAGATCGGCGCGGACACGGCGCCGCTGCTGCGCGACTGGGACGTCGCCCTGGCCCGCCTCGCCGAACTGGCCGCGGGCGACCGCGACGGCCCCGACTGGCGCCCGCTCGACGAGGGCCTGCGCGTGCTGCCCCCGGTCCGTCCCGGGCAGATCCTGCAGTCCGGCGCCAACTACCGGC
>Ga0335075_10015410_pt1 | contig 11455 bp, 12 predicted proteins | sample Lox_Sample_24_FD_206723 | JGI IMG/M metagenome (GOLD analysis project Ga0335075, IMG submission 206723) | Soil microbial communities from Loxahatchee National Wildlife Refuge, Florida, United States - Lox_Sample_2.4 | ecosystem: Environmental > Terrestrial > Soil > Wetlands | place: USA...
ACCGCCGTCCGGGGAACAGCAGCCTCCGGCACCGCCGTCCGGGGAACAGCAGCCTCCGGCACCGCCGTCCGGGGAACAGCAGCCTCCGGCACCGCCGTCCGGGGAACTGGAGAGAAGGCGGGGCGTCATAAACGATATCGGCAGCTGGAAACGCACATTCCTAAAGATTCCCGTTCGACGCTTGACCCCGCAAGAATTGACGGAGGCACTACAGCTCGATCAAATCAAATCGGACTACCTGAACGGAAAGCCTGTTTCTTATAACTCGCTCAGGAACGAGCTTCCTCCCATTGAGCCAGTCGAGCCCAGAGATCCGCTTGACAAGTATCGCATTCTTGCCACGCTAATAATGGTTATTGCGCTTTTCGCGATCGTTGCTGTCATTGTGTTTAACAAAACCCCACCTTCGGGCATAGCCCAGCTAGTTTCGCTTGCCAGCGGATTGGCCGGGATCGGGCTCGGGTGGCTCTTTGGTGCGGCATCGGCGCGCGGTAAGAAGTAAGTCCACCTGACCGGTTGGCTCTAGTCCACCGCGCTTGGTGTTCGGTAATGTGTCTGACTCGTAAGCTTCTCGATGCGAACTAGTGGCAGGAAGGTCGATGCCGGTTATTATGGCTGGTCAGACGGTTACAGCAGGCCTTTCGAGGACGCATCTGGTCGCTGCGGTTGCTGCACTTTGGTGCTGCACCCTTGGTTGCTCCGGTACCTGCGCGACTGGACATTCAAGGTTGGCAGCCGTCACTTCACGATGAGCCGGGCTGGATAAGCTCAGTAGCCCTGGTGCGACAGGTACAAGAGTGTAGTCAGGGGTCCACGTCCATCCGGCGTCCCCATCAACGTCGGTGCGGTCCGCGAACATGATCTTTCGCTTGGAAAGCTCCATCTGATTGATCTCCTGAAAAGTGCGGGCGGCCTTGGCCATAGTCTCAGCCGACACCTTTATGGTGAAATCATCGCCACGCTTTATGCCGCGAGCATACTCGCCGATTTCTTTCGAAACGATGGTATCCATGATTTCTATTAGCTCTGGCTGACTACCATCGTCAGGAACGAAATAGAACGAGAGGTTGACCCTGCCGTTGCCTCGGTCTTGAATCCCGAAACCCCGAACCGTTCCCCATCCTGCTCTTGGCCACCATGTTGTCGGCCTGCCAACCTGCTGCCTAGCGACTTGCGGCCTACCGTTGCTTCTCGACATCGGTGCTGCCTTTCCCGGGTGCTGTTCCTGCGGCATGACGGTGCGCTTATATTTCTCCGCACATGCCATGGCGGCCTGCTCTGTTCTATGCGCATGATGGCATGTGTATATCGTTCCGTTAGGCAGACGAACAGTGGCGTGGAAGCTAGGTGTTCTCGCACGGGAAGTGCTGCGACGTCGAGGCTTACGACCTCCTGCAAGCGGTACCGATGCCCGGAGTGGTCCGATGCCAAAACTGAGACGTAGACCCATCGTTTCCCCCTAAGTGACACGACCCCAAGCCGCGTATCGAAAGATTATGTTCTAAGGCAGGGCAGCAAGGCGAGAAGTTCACATAACTATGTACTCGCGTCGTGGCCAGCTTTTGATGGCTTCTTGCTTTCGCTGACTGGTACTCAGGTGCGGTTTCCCTCCTCCTTTTCAGCTGGGACCTGCGGTTACTGATGCGGTGCAACTGGTCACCGGTGAGCCGACGTCGCCGTTGAAGTCCCAGGTGATCGTCTGGCCGGGCTTGAGAAGCGAGGTAATCGCGGAGGGCGGGCTCATAGCATCCTGCACATACGTGCCCTGGTCGTAGAAGTGGACCAGCACCATTGGGTCGGCTATCGCTTTGCCAGCTGCAGGCACCGATATGTGCACCTGCCCGGCCCCCACCGTTCCTGTGGTCTGGCATATTACAACCGCGGTCGCGCTGGCGGCACGGGTGGCACTGCTGTGGGATGAAGCAGCGGATCCGCAACCGGCGAGCCCAAGCCCAATGAGAAGTGTGCCGATAGTCCGCCACACAACGTGATTCATGATGCTTCGACGCGCCGGGCCAGCGAGCGGAGCACGAGCGTTGCAAAACCGCAACCGTGATCCCAAGTGGCGGAGGCGTGCCCTTCGCGCGCCTTACGTCGTCTGCGTATGCTGACCACGCTGGGCGCGACAGCCAGTCACCCAGAATGCAGGTTCTGTCTACCGTAGTACGCTGCGATGATGGCTCAGAACATGCCGCCTGGCTGGCCGCAGGAGGTGCAGCCGCCCGGCAGCGAGGAATGGGAAGCCACCGCGGTTGCCTGGCTCCTGGACCTGGAGCCCCAATACCGGCAGTACAATGCGGTACGCAGGCACCCTGTCGTCCTTGCATTCATGGCCCGTCATCTCATCCATGGCAGTGTTGAGGGCGCTCGCGAGGCGTACCGGACTGCTCGGACCGAGCTCGCACCGCATGTTCCGCCACACGCGGTCGACGCCGTGTTGAAGGCTTACCGGGATGAAGGCCGCCGCCTGGCGGCTGCCGAGCGGGCTGCTGACCTGGTGGAACGAGCGCTGCGTGGCGGGCCCTACACGCGCCCATGGTGAAGGAACGGAAACCCGAACCAACGGATTAAAGGTCCGCTTCCGCTGTTCCATCCGCGTCTACGCGCATCCATCCGCGCAGGTCACGGATACCATATAGACGCGTGTGGATTCATCGAGACCTGCGTGAACTGCAACCAGGATTGCAACCGCGTCGAGCGGAGTGCTCTGTTGAACCGGGTGCACTGGTGCTTAAGTGTCAAGCGATACAGACGTGGGTCTGAGCATCTTTTTTGATCTTGGTGCTGCACATAGGTGGTTAGCCCTGTTGCGCGGCTATTTACATCTGCTTGGTGAAGAGAGACGATCCGAGCATGATGAAGTCGAACCTTTAGTTTCGTACGGGGGCCGACTTCGCGGAACCTTTTTGATCGTGGAGATGTCCATGACTCATACGGCGAGCTGCGGTAACGCGGTGACGCGCGAATGTCGATGTGGGGGTTGTGCGGGGTCCCAGCATGGTTGGATCGGTGCGGTCTCATTGGCTGAGCCTACGATGGCTGAAGTTAGAGCTGATGAACATCGTGCTTCGGAACATGCTTGGAAGGATGCAAATAAGCCTCAATCTAAACGGCGGCTGACACTAAGGAAATCCAGAGCTGCTATCGACGTAGCGAAGGCGGACATTAGTGATTGGCTGGCGTCTTCCTTTGTAGATTCTTCTTCTTCTTCTTCCTCCTCCTCCTCCTCCTCTTCCTCTTCTTCTTCTTCCTCTCCCGCCGAGCTAGTTGAAAGTCTTGGAGGTATCTTCTCGACGGACGTTTTCGATGCGTTTTGCGATGCCTTGGGCGTGGAGAATAGCAGCAAAGTCAGAGCTGAGTATGCTCAAAAGCATTTCTTTTGCGCGTTGCTGGCAGAGCTTGCTAGATCGATGGAAGAATACGGAGATGCCTTTGATCGTGGCATCAAGAAAATGGCTGCATCTCTTATAACCTACACTATTAGAAAAAAGAACGTTAGGATTCCGGCGTTCGTTGCAGACACTACGTGCGAAGCTGCGGTTTCTGGTGTGCACAAACTCATAGACAACATGCCTGTGGTACGAAACTTCAAGGATCTACACAGGGCTGTCCGAATCTTGGCTATCATGACCTGCCCAGCACCTGAGAAGCATGAAGCTGTTGTTCGTTATTGCCTTAAACCTCTTGGTCAGCCAATTGTGGAGAAGGCGGCCGAAGAAAGGTTGAAGGTGGCGATGCCGGACTGGATGAATTGATTGTGGCGGCTGTGCATATTTGCCTGACACTTAAGTGTCAGGGGTTCAGGAAATTCTCTTAGCGAAGGATTACTGGCGACGGTCACGGGAAGGATTGGCGCTCCACCGATAGGATCGTTGGGCACGGTAGTGACTGCTACGCCGGGGGGTTGCTGGCTAGTCTTATCTTGATGGTTCATGATCAGGAGGCTCACGACAGCGATGGCGATAGCGACAGTGATCCCCAGTCCGTCAGGATGGTTCCCCGTCTTGTCCACGCCAGGGATTTCCGGGCGACCATTCGGTCCTCATCGGCCTTGGAGATCTTTGGCGCCACCTTGGGTCGGCGTCTTGCGCTCACGGTGACCATGCTTTCACATCCGGTTTGGCGTGCTGTAGCGTGACTGACCATGATGGCAGCCGGAGGCGGTGGCATATTTGTCAGCTACCGTCGGCAGGAAAGCAGCCACTTGGCCGGACGGCTGTATGACCGCCTGACGAATCGGTTCGGCGAGGATCAGGTCTTCATGGATGTGGACACGATCGAACTGGGCATGGACTTCGCCGAAGAGATTTTCCGGGCAGTAGAGGCCTGCAGGGTGCTGCTGGTGATCATCGGCCCGACCTGGCTGACCGCAGCCGATGCGCAGGGCCGCCGGCGTCTGGATGATCCGGACGATATTGTCCGGCTGGAAGTCGAGGCCGCTCTAGGCCGAGGCGTGCGGGTCATCCCGATCCTGATGGAAGGCGCGCTCATGCCGACCCGGCGGGATCTTCCGGAAAGCCTGGTTGGCCTGGCTCGCCGCAACGCGATGCACATCCGGCACGACAGATTCCGATCCGACGCCGGGTACCTGATTATGGCGATCGAACAGGTGCTGGCGCCACCCGCCATCGGAGAGGATTCGGGTACTTCCGGCGTCTGGCCGACCGGGCATGCCGTTGGCGGGATGGCCCAGGCGGTCCCTGAGCTCGCCAGGAATGATGGGGCCTGGGCTACCCGGCTCCTGGCCAAAATTGAAGACACTGCAAATTCCATCACCGACAAGAACCGGAAAGCACTGGCGTTGGCTGGTGTGGCGCAGGCCTGGGCACCGATCGATGCTGATCGCGCTATCCGGCTTATTGCCGATGCTGAGCGCATCGCCACCAACATCACGAACCTTCTTGCGAAGGAAGCAGTGCTAAGCGGTGTGGCGCAGGCTCTGACGGTCAGTGACCCTGATCGTGCTGAGCGCATCGCTAACTCCATCCGCGGCCCGATTTCGAAGGCAACGGCGTTGAACGGCATAGCGCAGGCTCTGACGGCCAGTGACCCCGATCGCGCTGAGCGCATCGCTAACTCCATGCACGGTCCGATCCCGAAGGCACGGACGCTAAGCCGTATAGCGCAGGTCTTGACAGCCACTGACCCTAATCGTGCTGCTCAGCTCTTCGCCGACGCCGAGAACGTTGCCACCTCTATCATTGACGCCTCCTCCAGGGCACGGGCGCTAAGCAATGTGGTGCAGAATCTAGCGGCAAGCGACCCCGATCGTGCTGAACGGCTCTTCGCCGACGCTGTGCGATATGCCGGCTCCAGTAGAGACGCCTCCTCCAAGGCACGGACTCTGACCTACATTGCACAGGACCTGGCGGCCCGCGATCCCGATCGAGCTGCCCAGGTCTTCGCTTACGCTGAAGGCATCGCCAGCTCTGCTATCAGCACGTCCTCGAAGGCAGGATTGCTGAGTGCCATAGGGCACGGCCTGGCTGCCGGCGACTCCGATCGTGCGGGACAGTTTTTCGCCGACGCCGCGAACGTTGCCGCCTCCATCACTGACGCTTCCTCCAAGGCGCGGGCGCTGAGCGGTGTGGCGCTGAACCTGGCGGCCAGCGACCCTGATCGTGCGGGACAGTTTTTCGCCGACGCCGCGAACGTTGCCGCCTCCATCACTGACGCCTCCTCCAAGGCGCGGGCGCTGAGCCGTGTGGCGCTGAACCTGGCGGCCACCAGGCCGACAAATTAAGCCATCCGTCGATCGCCTTGGTGTGAACTAGTGGCAGGAAGGTCAATAAGGGTCATCTGCGCATGTCAGGAGGCTGATGCCGGGCGATGGCGGTCACTCGTGAGCGATGCGGTTGCTGCCGTTTGCTGCTGCCGGGAGCTGCAGTTAGTTTGACGTTTAATACTCCAGCGACAGTTCGTGATGGACCGTCCTGGCTGTTATGCGAGGCTGAAGGTGGCGGCCTTGATCCAGCGTGCTTCGGCTGACTGCCGGGTTATCAGGGTGACTGCGGTGGCGTGCCCGTCGATGGGCAGGTGGGCTTGGACGGAGTCCTCGGCGGCGCGCAGGTCGTTAAGGGGATGTCCGTGGCCGATGGTCAGGTGGGGAACGACGTCATCGAATTGGCCCTCGAATGGGGGGAACGCGGGGAAGGCCTGGAAGACGCGCTGGGTCAGGGCGCGGAAGGGGCGGTCGTCGCGAGGGGCGAGCCATAGCACGTGATCGCCGAACCAGCCGGTACGGTCCAGCCGGAAACAGAACCGGCTGGTTCGTGCGAACAAGCGCTCAAGCCCGGCGGTTGCCGCTACGTCAATCGTCTCGGGCGGCATGAACGGGGCGAGCACCGTGATGTGTGCCGGGATGCCGAGCCGGGCGCTGGCGTCGAGGCGTTCCCGGTGCGGCTGCACGGCGGGCTCGGCTGCTGGAACCTCGATGATCAGGCAGCTGCCTGTGCTTGTCACGGGGGAACGTTAGCCCGGCCGGACCCGGCAGCCAACGGGTTTCCCCCGATCAGGCGGGGACGGCCTCGCGGCGCCGGTAGTGGCAGGTTCGGGCGGTGGCCTGGTGTCGCCGCCGCCATCGGGACCAGTGCAGTTGCAGCCGTGGTTCGGGTGGCTGCTGGTTCAGCCCGGTGAACAGCCGCTGGATCTCGTTGCGGGTCAACGGGATAAGCAGGTCATTGCCGCCGTTGGGCTGGGCGGCGGTCAGGACGGACAAGAACGCGCAGGCGAGCAGGGCCAGGATGGTCCAGCGGTGCCACGAGATCCAGCTGCGGACCTGGTGCTCATCCAGCGCGGCCAGTTCCTTGCCGGCCGCGAACCCGTCCTCGATCTTCCACCGCGATCCCGCTACCTTCACCAGCTGGGCCAGCGGCACCGGGTGCGGGGCGTGAGCACGGTAGAAGGCGTACTCGCCGTCGCTGATCCGGCGGCGGATCAGCAGCCAGTGCGGCCCGTCGCCTTCGGTGACAGCCGGGTCGGTGACCTCGATTAACGCCAGTCATACCAGCGGGGTCCCTTGCAGCCGGGCCCGGCGGAGATCCGCTGCCAGGCCCGGGCGGGCAGCTTCCCTGCCAGCTCGATTACAGGGCGGGCGCCGATCGCGGTAGTGCCCGCATGGCTTTTGGCCATCGCCAGTACATATCCCAGGCCGCGGCGGGCCAGTTCGGCGCGCAGCTGCGGGTCCTGGCCGTAAACCTCATCGGCGGTGACCCATGCAGCCGGTGCCCCGGCCTCCACAGCGCGGGTGATCATCGCCTTGGCCAGCGCGGGCTTGGTGGCGAACTCCGTGTCCTGCGGTACCCCGGCGGCCCGGCACCGGACCGAGTCAGACGTCCAGGGCCGGGGCAAGTACAAGGCCCGGTCGATGAACGCCGACCCGGCCGGGGCGGCGTAGGCCAGGTAAACCGCGACCTGGGCGTTCTCGGTCCGCCCGGCGGTCCCGGTGTACTGCCGCTGAGCGCCCACAGTCCCGGTGCCCTTCTTCAGGTCCCCGGTCTCGCCCACCACCGCGCCGGCGTCAGCGAAATGCTCCAGCACGTACTCGCGCAGGTCATCACGGACCCCGGCCTCATCCCACACCGCCGCTGACAGGAGCCGCTGCATCCCGCGCGGGCAGCCTTCCCCGGCATGCTCGGCGAGCGTCCAGCAATTCACCCGATTACCGGGGTCTTTTTTTGCTCAGCTTAGTTCGAGACAGCCGGTTCGCGGCGCGCGGGCACTGACGAAAGGGAACCGCTTTGACGATTAAGTGCCGGGGGAAGCAGCACCTAACGTGTCACATCTGCGCAGACGGAGCGGTGGATTTGACAAGGGGTGGCGGCCCGTACGCTAGTTGGCGGATCGGGCTGGCTTCTGGCCTGCCCGCAGGAGCCCGATGAGGGTCGCCGCGAGGGTTCCCTTGTCAAATCCGCTGCGGCCCCGACGGAACAAGGTCTTCGCGCCAGCTGGCCGGCGTTGAGGCGCGGCCGGGCGGGAGCGTCAGCGGGAGCCCGGCCGGGCCGGCCGTGTCGGCGGCGCGAGCGGCCTCTCGGGGCCGCCTTGAACCTGTACAGGAAGTTCTCACAGAGCGACCGGCGGAACCCCTTGTCCTCCGTCGACTGACGTGCGACATTCTTCCGCCAAGTGATCTGCGACAGTGGCTTGTCTTCGGCCACTCTGGTGCGACGTTTCCGCGGGACGTCGCGTCTGGGAGACCGGGATTGGCACTGGTTGTCTTGTCGGTTGTCGAGCAGCGCCTGGACGCGGTTCGTGCGGTCCTGGACGGCGCTGAGGTCACGGAGGTTGCGGCCCGTCTTGGGGTGCACCGGGCGACAGTTCACCGGTGGGTCGCCCGGTATCTGTCCGGGCAGATTGCCGGGCTGGCTGACCGGTCGCACCGCCCGCGCTCATCCCCGCGGCAGGCCGCCGGGATGGTCGAGGCTGTGGGCGCGGAGATGCGGCGGGAGCATCCGCGGTGGGGTTCACGGCGGATCCGGCTAGAGATGCTCCGCAAGCCCGGCCCCTGGGCCGCTGAGCAGGTGACGGTGCCCTCGGAGCAGACCATCGACCGGATCGTGCACCGCCAGGGGCTGCTGCGCGCCCGGCCCCAGAAACGCCCGAAGGACTCTTACCTGCGTTTCGAGCGGCCCGGCCCGATGCAGCTCTGGCAAATGGACATCGTAGGCGGGATCAAGCTGGTTAGCCCGGTGACCGGGGAACTGCGGGAGGCGAAGGTCGTCACCGCGGTCGACGACCACTCCCGCTACTGCGTGATCGCCAAAGTAGTCGAGCGCGCCACCGGCCGGGCGGTGTGCCTCGCGCTGGCCGAGGCCCTGGCCCGGTTCGGCTGGCATGGCAGCCGGAATGGCGAGGTGCTATTCGACAAGATCTGCCGCCGCAACGGCATCACCCACCGGCTGACCGCCCCGGCCTCCCCGAACCAGAACGGGAAGGTAGAACGCTTCCACGGCACCTTCCGCCCGGACTTCCTCGACGTCGCGGGCCCGTTCACGTCCGTGGACCAGGCCCAGGCGGCGGTCGACGCCTGGGTGGAGCACTACAACGCCGAGCGGCCCCACCAGGCGCTCGACTCCAAGGTCCCGGTCACCCCGGCCGACCGGTTCGCCCCGGTGCCCGCCGTGCAGCGGGACCTCGTCGACCTGTGGCTTCCCGCCGCCCTGGTCAGTGCCGATGATCCCGCGCCCGAGCCCATGCAGCCAGCTGCTGAGACCAGCCCGGCAGCGGCGGGGCTTCCCGTTCCAGGCAGCGCCGCACGGGACGGCGGGCCAGTCGAGTTCGACCGGGTGGTTCCCCCGTCGGGCAACCTCCAGGTGGCCGGCAAGCAGTTCTGGCTTGGCCCCGGCCGGGCCGGGACGGTGATCCGGTTCTGGGCGGACTGCGACCTGATCTGCCTGTCTGCGGGCGGCATCCGGATCAAGACCCTGCGTTCCCACCTGTCCCCGGCCGACCTGCGCAGGCTCGCCGCCGGCGGCGCCGTTCCCGCCGGGCCGTGCCCGCTGCCGCCCGCCGCAGGCGGCCAGGCGGTCGAGGTCGAGCGGCCGGTCTCCCGCGGCGGCCTGGTCAGCCTCGGCCGTCACCGCCTGCTCGCCGCGGAGATCCTCGCCGGGCAGCTCGTCGGCATCCGCATCGAGCCCGCCACGCTGATGTTCTTCGACCCCGCCACCCGGGTCCTGCTGCGCACCCGGCCCAACCCGCTCACCCCGGACGACATAGCCCGGCTGCGCGGAGCCCGCCCCGCCGGGCCGCCGCCGCACCCGTCCGCCGACCCTGTCCGGGTCCAGCGCCGCGCCTCGACTACCGGCGTCATGATGGTCGCCGGGCAGAGGATCGCCCTCGGCCGCGTCCACGCCGGGCAGACCGTCACCGTGCTGACCTCCGACACAACCCTGTCCGTCGAGTTCCCCGACGGGGAAACCCGGGCCATCCCCCGCACCACCACCCAGCCGGTGCGCAGCATCAAAGGCCAGCGGCCCCGCGCCGCTGCCAGTCCGGCCGCTACTGTTCTCGAGTGATCAGCAGTGAAGCGGCCCGGCTGGGCGAGGAAGCCGCCCGCCGGCTGGCCCGGACCGGCCGGGGATGCGAGATAGGGCCGGGCCTGACCAGTGCCGAGCTGGCGCGCATCGAACAGGACTATGAGTTCGAGTTCGCCGACGATCACCGCGCCTTTCTCGCGGCAGGACTCCCGCTGAATACCTCCGTGCCATGGCGGCGCGGCACCCCCTGGCCGGACTGGCGCGACGGGGACCCAGCCGGCCTGCGCGAGCGACTCGCCTGGCCCGTCGAGGGAGCGCTCTTCGACGTGCGGCACAACGCCCTGTGGCATCCCTCCTGGGGCCAGCGGCCAGCCGACGACAGCGAGGCCACAAGGACAGCCCGCCAGCACCTTGCCCGGGCACCCAAAATGATCCCCGTCAGCGGGCACCGCTACCTGCCTGCCGGACACGGCACCTACGGGCACCCGGTGCTGTCGATCTACCAGACCGACATCATCGTCTACGGCACCGACCTCGCCGACTACATCAACCAGGAATTCGGCGGCTGGTCCATCAGCGCCGACTGGACACCGCCGCCGATGGTGCCGTTCTGGAGCGACTTCCTCTGACCCAGAACCCTGCGCAGACCGAGCCGGAAAACCAGGACATGGACCGCGCCACCTAGCCAGTGCGTAGCATCAAAGGCCAGCGGCCGCGGACCGCTGCCAGCAATTCCTAGGCCACCTGTCGCACATCAGCTGGCGGAGAAGCGTCGCACGTCAGTTGTCGGATCACAGACCGGCGGAACCCCTGTCAGGCTCCGCTTGATGTGCGACACCGTGGCTTCACTTGATGCGCAACACTATCGCGTATGGACTTGGTGGCCGACTTCGCAGAATCACGGCCCGGTGATGTCTTCCGTCGCGGGAGCGAGACTTACATCAAGGCCGAAGCCATCCCGGACCTGCTCGACCGGGCCGAGGGCCAGGGACTGACGGTGCTAGGCCTGGAAGGCTTCCTTATCTCCGGTCAGCACGTCTACCCGGCGCTGAGCCGTGTTGCCGACTTCTCAGGTCACCCTGGTCCGGAATCCATCGCAGGTGCCCGCGCGCTACTCGATGGCCCCTGGGCTTTGCCACCTACCCAAGCAGACCAGATGCACCCCGCCGCGACGGGCAGCCATGTGATCGCGGTTGTACTGAGCAACCAACTCTAGGGGCGTTACGCATCAAGCGAAACCGACGTGTCGCACATCAAGTGAACCTAGGCACGGATCCTGCGCGGCTGCCTAGCTCCGCATCCGGCGGCACAAGGCCTCTAACTACGACTGATGGGCGGTCGGATGGCTGCAGCGGGAAGGTATAGCGTTCGGCCATGGACCGAGACTCACTTGACGTGATGCCGGCAGCCTCCCGCCGCGAGGTCATCGCGGCGGTCTGCGCCGTGCTTGATGTCGAAGCGGCGACTGCTGAGGACTTGGT